>Ga0209542_10010685_pt1 | contig 16497 bp, 29 predicted proteins | sample RifCSPhighO2_01_FD_184028 | JGI IMG/M metagenome (GOLD analysis project Ga0209542, IMG submission 184028) | Soil microbial communities from Rifle, Colorado - Rifle CSP2_plank highO2_0.1 (SPAdes) (version 2) | ecosystem: Environmental > Terrestrial > Deep subsurface > Rock core/Sediment ...
TGCCATCGTTGGATAAGATGTTCAAATCCTCTATGGGAAGGTTTAAAAAATAATAAACATCAGCATATTTGGGTATGTGGAGCACATACATTCAGTAAGTCTCGTAATATATTAAAACCGGACTTAGTTACTGCTACGATATTTAGTAAACTCGCTAAGCCTAATAAGGTCAAAAATAAAAAAGTAGTTTCTCCAACTATCAAAAGGTGATATAGTGGCTCAAATGTTTATTCCAGATATAGGTACATCAATTAGATTGACTACAGATTGGACCTTTCAATTAAGACATGAGTATAGAAATATGCCATTATTGAAGGCAGCTGGATTTACTCCGAAACAGAAAATTTGGGATAATGATAAATATATCGATGACAAGAATTTCGACTATGGTGAACTAACGCCAATAGATTACAGTGCCGAATTCACTACTCCTTTCTGTGTACCCAAAGGAACAATTCTTGTTGTCGATAGAGTTTATATTAGAAGAGGATTAAGAGATTTTTCGTCGTTGACATTTAGAACTAAATCGTCTCCTCAAAAGGAACTCAATAAGAAAGGAATTAAGTTTTGGGCTAAATTAAGCGATGTTAATAGAATTAGTTATGTATTAGTTGAAGACAAGGCAATTCAATATGAATCATGAGGTTCGCTCAAAACAGAAACATATATATTACTAATTAAGTACCTTACATACAAATGGTAAATACATCCCGTGGTGCTTATTTAGAAATTAATAGTGAATTATTCTGGAACAGAGTAACAAAGTATGAGAATGGATGTTGGATATGGAACGGGAATAAATATTCAAATGGTTATGGTCTAGTATCTATATCTCCACTAAACGGAAGACAACGAACACTTAGTGCACATCGTGTTTCATTTTTTCTTCATAACAATATCATTCCATTAGATGATTTGGATCATCTTTGTAGAAACAGAATCTGTGTAAATCCTTTCCATCTAGAAGTCGTTTCTCGTAGAGAAAATTTAATTAGAGGTAAAACGATTCCTGCAGAGAAATCAAAACAAACGCATTGTAAATATGGGCATCCATTGGTCAGTTATATAGTCAGGGGAATGGATATTATTCGAGACGATGTAGTAAACGTAGAGAACATCCGTATAACAGAAAGGTGAACAACATGAGTCATGTGACTACAACAAAAACAGAGATAAATGATTTAGAAGCGTTGAAGAATGCATGTAAAGAACTTAAAATCGAGTTTATCGAAGGAAAAAAAACATACAAGTGGTATGGAAGGTTTGTTGGTGATTATCCCGCGCCACCTAATGTTCCAATTAGCGAACTCGGTAAGTGTGCTCATGCAATTAGAGTACCGGGTATAGAATATGAAATAGGTGTTGTGCAAATGAAAAATGGTAAGTACACCTTAGCGTGGGATTTCTGGGGCCCCGGCGCGGGCTTACAACAGAAGTTCGGAAATAACTGTGAAAAATTAGTTCAAACGTATGCAAAGTACGCTGCCACAAATACGTTTCAAAACAGCGGCTATGCAGTAGAGCAATTGCCCGATGAGAATGGCGAAATGCTTTTACGGGTTAGTAGTGGATGGTAGAATGAGAGAAAGTTTTATAAGGGGTAATCTCTGGTTTAATCTCAGGGATAATCTCTGGTATAATCTCGGGGATAATCTCAGGTATAATCTCGGGGATAATCTCAGTGATAATCCCAGGGCTAATCTCGGGGTTAATCTCGGGGGGCTAATCTCTGGTATAATCTGGGGATATAGGTGTTTGAAATGACTGGACATTGGATAGTTCGGATTAAGAAAGATGCGTCTATAGTCGTCGAAGGCATGAATTTCGAAGGCAAATCTTGTGAATTGCCCGATGCAGTAAAGAATGCATTAGGTCCTGTGGTTTCTGAGAAAAAGAAACCCGAGTACTTCCAAGAAGAGAAGATTAATCAAACTGCATAATTTATTCTTTAAGGAGGTAGAATTATTCCAGAAAAAGAACAATTTTTACAAGGCTATGATAAGGAATTTCCTCCTAATTCTGGTCGTGATTTCGATCCGTATATAAAAGAGATAGAATCTCTTCAACACGAAAATTCTCAATTAAAAGAACGAATTAAATTTTTAGAGCAGAATCAGATAAAGATGAAAACTGCTCTGGAAAATGCCCCTCGAAAAAATATCGATGAAGATGATTATACATTCTATATTCGATATTTAGATTGGTCTCATTTTCAGAGAAATAACGCATTGAAGGTAGTATTATGAACATTCAACGTAAATAGTAACATTTATAGTCAATGATAGTCTAACAACCACCGGCAAGAAGTTCTTGCCGATGCAAAGAGGTTCTTTGCACAGAAAGGATGCCTTACTTACTAGCCAAAAATGGTTAAGGTAGGAATCTGAAATTCGTCAGATTCTTGCAACTTCGTAAGGCAAAATGATACAAGGGTATCATTGGCGGGAGTCCATAGTCTCCGTTTGCCATAAAGTAATGAAGTCTATATGATATCTAAATAAATCGGGATACATGACTATAGATGGAGCAACTATTATAATGAGGAATATATAATGGATAATCTAAGGTATAATATAAGGTATAATCTCTGGGCTAATCTCAGTGATAATCTCGGGTTTAATCTCAGGGATAATCTCAGTAATAATCTCTGGTTTAATCTCAGGGATAATCTCAGGAATAATCTCAGGGATAATCTCAGGGATAATCTCAGGGATAATCTGGGATAATCTCATGACTAACGAGGATTAATATGGATGATGATTTGAACGATAGAACGTTTACAATAACTATCGGGGCGTGGGCCCGGCCCCATTTTGACAATTTCAAAAATCTTGGAATTATACGATTATGTTTGGGATGGATTGCCCTTTCTTATTTCAAAGGCGATGTAATTAATATTTTTGAAAAAGGCGTTGACGCAGGCGCAAGAAAAATGAAGAAGGAGATGATTAAACATGAAACTAGCCGAGGCACTAATCAATCGTAAGCAATTGAAAGACAAAATAAAAACAATTGAAAACAATCTTCTTCAGGAAATTCGTGTTCCTGAAGACGAAAATGTTGAAGCGGAAGTAAACGAATCAATGACAGTATTGAATAATACATATTTTGAATTAGAAGATATCAATAAACGTATCCATAAAACAAATTATGAAACTATTGTCGATGGAGAAAGGTTATCTGACATAATTCTTAAAAGAGACATAATCAAATCGAAACATTTTTCTAAGAACGGTATTTTAATTCGTGCAAAAACCAGAGAACGATATACAGCAGATGATATTAAGTACAAGGTTACTATTAATGTCTTGGACCTTAAGCAAGAAGTTAATCAATTAGCAGCCAAATTCCGAGAATTTGATGTTAAAATCCAACAGGAAAATTGGAAAGTAGACTTGATGGAATGGGGATAATTTGACTAATTCTATAGATTATAATCGATTATAATCTATGGACTAATCTCGGGTATATCTGGGATAATCTCAGGGATAATCTCGGGTATTATCTCGGGGATAATCTCGGGAATAATCCCAGGGCTAATCTCGGGGATAGTCTCTGGTAAATCTTTAGAAATATTGTGTAACGATTATCGAACTGGGCGAAACGAATGGGCATATACCCTTGTTTTGGAAATAAACACCCCTAAAATTTAAGGTGTAAAATTCCAAACTAATTACTTAAGGGTCAAGACTTAATACGATATGTAGTTCTTTCGTCCAGTTCTTGCTTTTATTAGGAGTAATTTAATTGACTAAAAAAACAACTATCTTACGAATTATGCCCGATGGTTCGATAAAATGTCTTGGTGGTGACGATTTCAAGGAACTAGAAAAATTAGGTCCAATTAACAAAGAACGAGTTAGTCATATTTTACCAGTAAATTCCACGAAAAGATTCTGCTTTAGATTATTGAGAAAGTTATTTGGAGAGACGGGAAGAGTTTCTGATTGGACTCGTTCTTGGAACGGACCATGGGAAGTTACAATTCTAAAAACTAATGAAAAATTCATTAACCAGAATCGTTGCGATTGTATAGAATGGGAAAAGAAAAAATTGGAGTGATATTCAATGCCCAAACCAAAATTAAAAGAACCATTTCACACGTTGGAACACCAGTTAGTCTATACTATGATGGCTGGACATAAGCAATGGCGTCCCGACTTGCCATTTCCTCAAAGTTATTCGGACATGGAGGCTTGCGCCCGTGCCGTTCTCCGTATGTTCAAGGTGGAACGTGCACCGTTGCCAATAGAATTACCCGAAGATGAGTGACTTGATTTTATGACACGTAAAGATATTATCGTATTCCATATTTTACATCCAAAAATGTTTAGGTATTCAATACCCGGATATTATTATGGATTTGTTGCAAAAACACTTAGATTTATTGGATATAATGGATATGCCGAAAAGTACTCTAAGAAATATATTTCATCGTTTAGTGGAGCAATTGAATATGTTCGCACGTTATTCACCAAATACGACGGCTATGTTTCATTAGAAAGTTCAAAATTAGCTATTAAATACGTTGGATATTTGCTAGATTTGATTTTGGTATTTGTAATAACTAATCTCCTTTTTATCCTCTATAGGAATCCAAGTTCGTTTACAACGTTTGATGTTATTGATATCATAGTGATGATTATAGTTTTTGTGGTAATGTTATTATTCTGGAATTTCTTCTTTCAGAAGATTAAATCAGACGCTAGAGAAATCGAGAGAAAAGGTATTGAACTGGGAATTATAATAAAGAAGTAGAAATAGGATATGATATTATGAGTGGTGGACATTACGATTATGCTTATTCAAAATTACTAGATTTCATGGTAAATTTGAGAATAAAGGGTGGTTGTCATACGGCTCCGCCTGTAGTACGTCAGGCGTTCAAAGAACATTTATTGAAAGTATCCGAAGCAATGAAAGCCATCGAATGGAATGATTCTGGGGATGGCGATAGAAATGAAGAAGAATTAATTATGAAATGCATATCGAATTCCGATGTATTGCAATTGGCAATTGACGATGCAAAAAAATCTTTTGAAGAATTTAAGAAAATACTTGAAAAAATAGAAAAAGAATAACTGAGGAATTAATAAATGCCTTTATTGTTTTGGGATAGACCAGAAAAGAAAATGTCCGTAGAAGAATGGAAGAAAATTTCATTCGACGGCGGACCTCCAGGTGGTTACGTACCCAATATATCTAATAAAGATGTGCACAAATGGCGTGCTAAGATTATAGGTAAATCAACCAAACATCCGACAATTGAAGTTAGACATCAAACAAAACGCGGTAGTCAAATAACGATCATTGTTTCACCTGGAAATGGTTATAAATATAAGTTTTACAAACCAGAACGAACAAAAGGAATTAATATTCACATTGCAACAAACGGTCCAATTCAATTTTCATTCGAAGAATTCGAGGAATTTTCCAAGGTAATTAAAGAAGCAAAACATTTTCTAAAAATCGTAGAAAAGGAGCGTAATTCAAAATGAATTTCATTGAAAATGTCGTTAATCATGCCAAGGCCGGTTATCCTGGTATTATCGTTAACACTAGCGAATGGACTCGTTTAGAAGGAGACGTTAAAAAGGCGGCTGACAGATGCGAAAGACAATTTTTACGTTGGACTGTAACAAATGGGTGGACAGATGATTTTTACAAAAAGGGTACACCGCTTCCGCCTGGACCTAAACTGTTCGAAACAATAATTACTTCTACTGAGAAAACTATTTTTCTAATGCATGTATTTCCAGAATTTTTTAGAGACCCAGGTATGCGTCAAGCTATACGAGAAACTCTCATTCATTGCAAATCGAAGAGAAAAACTATTGTAATGGTATCACCTTCGATAGAATTACCGGAAGATTTAGAGAAAGAATTTTCAATTATAGATTTCAATTATCCAACTAGAAATGAATTAGAATCAATTATACAGGCTCTTTGTAAGAAAGTTAACGAAAAGAAAGAAAAAATCGTCGAACCTACAGGCGATGAATTACATAAAATTGCAGATGCGGCATTGGGTTTAACTGTTCAAGAAGGCGAAAATGCATTCGCATTATCTATAGCGATGCATAAACGTCTTGATATAGATACCATTCTTCAAGAGAAGAGACAAATAGTTAAAAAATCTGGATTTTTAGAGTGTTATGATACTACCGATGGAATTGATTCCGTTGGTGGTCTGGATTATCTTAAACAGTGGTTAGAAGAACGTTCGAAAGGTTTTACTGACGAAGCATTAAAATTTGGTCTCTTACCTCCGAAGGGCGTATTGCTCGTTGGAGTTCCGGGTACTGGGAAGTCACTGGTTGCTAAAGTAATCGCTAAATGGTGGCAAATTCCTTTATTGAAACTCGACATGGGTAAGATATTTGGTTCATTGGTAGGGGCTTCCGAATCGAATATTCGCCAAGCCTTAAAAATGGCAGAAGCAGTAGCACCATGCGTTCTTTTTATTGATGAATTAGAAAAAGGTGCTGCCGGATTAAATGGTAGCGATAGTTCTGACGGAGGTACTACTCAGAGAGTGTTGGGTACGTTCTTGTCTTGGATGCAAGATAGAACTGCACCTGTTTTCGTAGTAGCTACTGCAAATAACATTAATGCGCTTCCTCCTGAGATGTTGAGAAAGGGCCGCTGGGATGAAATATTTGGTATTGATTTGCCAACTCCCGAAGAAAGAGTTGAAATTATTAAAGTACATCTTAAGAAATGCGGCAGGGACAAATTAATTACGCCGCAGAATGTTAAAAAAATTAATGAATCTGTTGATAATTTCACAGGTGCTGAAATAGAAGCAGTAATTCATAGTGCAATGTGGAAGGCGTTTGGTGCCAAACAGCCAGATGTAACGGTACAAGATATTATTAGTGCTGCTAAGGTAACAAAGCCAATTCATGAAACCATGGCGATGCAAATTAATAAAATTCGTGAATTCGTAGCCACAAATGCTAGAAGTGCTAGTATAAAACCAGAAGAAGAAATAACAAAGGGCCGTGATATTGAGATGGTCGCGTGAATCTCGGATCTAATCTAAGTTATAATCTCGGGGCTAATCTAAGGAATAATCTCAGTGATAATCTCTGGTTTAATCTCAGGGATAATCTCAGTAATAATCTCTGGTTTAATCTCAGGGATAATCTCAGGAATAATCTCAGGGATAATCTCAGGGATAATCTCGGGGCTAATCTAATCTCGGGAAATAATATAAAGAGAACAAAGGAGGAGTGTTGATGAGTGGTGAGTTCGATACTTTTAAAAATAAAAATCGAATTAATAGGAATAGAATTGCATTAGATTTAGAATTAAGTACTTCTGATGGGCCGATTCTTTCAATTGGAATGGAACACATTGTTTCTGGCGAACAATTTGAAATGGGAATTCGTTATAATTCGTTATTAGTAGAACCGGAAGCAATGTCGGTAAATAAAATTGATATTAGAGAAATGTTAACTCCTGAATATGATAAGAAATTTAAAAATGGTGCAGATTACATAGGAAAAGTTGACGAGGCGGCGAGAAAATGGATAGAAGAACGAATCGGTTCTGAAAATATTCGAATGGTCGCAGTAGGATTTCAAGTAGGTACTGTTGACGTTCCTTTGACAAAACGGTATCTTAAAGGTACTGGTTCTAGAATAGATTGGCAAGTTATTGATTTGAATACGTATGCTTTAATCAAGGACGATGAGTTTGGGTTTGAACAGGGAACTGTTAGAAAAAGAATGTTAGAAGGTTATGAAGTAACACATAAAGCATTGGATGATTCTCATATCGCAGCGGAAAAATACAGACAAATTATTGCATTTGGCTGAAGACATTCCAATTTCCAATTAGTAGTATCGATATAATGCATTCCAAGGAGAGTAATTTCTTTGAGTACTAAAGTTTTTGATGCTTATAGAATTCCACTAGAAAAGTTAAACGAAGAAATTTTACGGGCACGAACGAAAGTTTTAGATAAAATAGAATCCTGCATAAGAAATTCATATATTCCTCTTAGAATTTCAGAAGATAAATTAAAAGAATTAAAACTTGACAAGTTATCACACGAATCAATTGCATGCGGATTAGCATTGTTTATTGCAGAAAAGGCAAATAAAGGAAATGAACGCCAACTTGGCGATTTGGAATGTTGGTTAAACGTTTGGTTTTATGATGGATGGGTCTACATTCACCCCGGCGCATCGAGCAGTCCTGGTTTACTAGAGTCTATCGGAGTTCCGGAATACGGAGAAGATTACGCTTATTGGAATAACAGTGACGTTCCTGAATGGGTCGAGTCTCCCGAAGATTATGACGATAAATCTACGTGGCCGGAATCTTTTAAAAAATGGGAATCAAGAGGAGAATTTTGGGAAGATATTGCAGATGAAGTTGTTCCTAGATTAACAGTAGATTTATTTAGCGTAAAGAATTATCCATTAGTTACTAAACTCGAAGAGCGTTTCAATCCGATTAAAGACGATGCATTGGCTAGAGATTCATATATCGCTTATCTGTCATTTCAATTGAATGACATAGAGGTTAAAAATAATGCAAAACGAAAAGAGCCGGAACAAAATCATTGATAAAGGTAGTGTTTCTGTCGAAGAATTCGAAAAGATTCCTAGGGAATATTTTCAAGAAAATCCTCCTCCTATAACTCAATGTCCTTACTGTTCACATGAAATATTTTTGTGGCACGCAGGACGACCTGGGTATAAAATACCTCCTTGTTTTTATCCAATGTCCGGTGTATTAGAACGAAAATTTGAAGAAATAACTACCGATTCGGGATTTAAATATAATAAATATCTTGAACAAGAATCGTGTCAATGTATTGGTGATTATAATGAAAATAAATCGGAATCTCAGGGATAATCTCAGGAATAATCTCAGGGATAATCTCAGGGAGAATCTCATGGATAATATCAGGGATAATCTCTGGGATAATCTCGTGGATAATCTCAGTGATAATCTCTGGTTTAATCTCGGGGCTAATCTCGGGGATGATCTCTGGGCTCAGATCATAGAGTTGGTTGCAAAATGACTTGGCTTAAGGTTGAATCTTTTAGAAGCAAAAGCAACCCAAAAAATTCTTATTGGGTTAGTATTCATATAGAAACACAGACATTGGGGTGTAACTGCAAAGCGTGGATATTTAAGAAGGCGGGGAAACCTAGACATTGTAAACACTTGGATTTAGTTTCGCCTGATACAATCAGGTCAATATTAAATCTTGCTCCGAATTCTGAAGAATATAACACTAGAGTTATAGAATTCATCGAACCAGATACATCTGATATTCAGCACAGTAAGCAGTGGTGGATGGAAAGAAAAATAGAATTTATATAATTAATTAACGAGGTGTGTAAAATACTCAGCAATAAAAACAAACAAACTCTTATAAGTATATTAGAATACATAATTAAAGCACGTTTCCCCGTTATTCTTTTCGGCGTATTTACTGGAGCGCTAGTATCAAATTATTTATTCGGATATGTCGAAAGTCCATTTCTATTTATTATAATCGGATTAATCGGATTGACGTTGGGCGAATATATTCAATATCGTTACCCAAAAATTAAATTCAACCATCATTAGTGGGTGTGTGTTATGAGAGATGGTTATTTTCTATCAAGTAGGCATATTGTGATGCACCCTCATCTTAACTCAACAAATAATCTATTTGGAGGGCAATTATTATCTTTTATCGATGTTGGGGCCGGAATGTACGCTCAATGTCAGATGAGAACTGATAGGGTCGTTACCCGTTATTTCGGTCCTGTTGAATTTACTCGTCCAATAGAATTAGGTAGTATCGTACACATTTATTGTAAAAAAATTAAGGAAGGCGAAACTTCTCTTACTGTAGAAGTAATTGTTACTAAAGTTAGTCATGATAGAAAGGAAGAGATTGATATCACAAAAACAGAAATAGTTTTTGTAGCAGTTGATGAAAATGGACGAAAACGAAAATGGAATACCTGAAGAAATAAATGATTTAAAAAATAGATTTAGTAAAGTTCTTTTTTATATAGAAAAACAATATAGTGTTGCTATAAATGCATTTAATATTAATGTAATGACCAAGAATTGGTTATTTGCCAATGAAGATTTGAAATATAGGGCGGCGAATAACTATTTTTATAAAATAAGTGATAATGACGAAGTATTCAAATGTTTCGTTTCTGATGTATCAGATTTTCGTAATTTTTATACTATGATAGTCAATAAAGTAAACAGTATAGAAAAGTCTAGACTTTTACTTATCAAGAGAGAAATAGATTTCTATGAAACAAATGAAAAAATATTGTCGGACGATGATAGGATGATAATAGTAGACGATTCTTTGAAAAAGTAGGAGGAAAGTAAATATGATGATTCCTTGGACTCAAAAAGACGGTAAGGTACTTGAAGTCAAGACTTCTAAAGGCATCGTTAAAGTGGACCCGCCGATAGAAATAGAGACGCTCTTGAAACTACAAAGTAAATTCGAAACTGATGAATTAGATGCCTATATGCGCCTCCAAATCTTTATAAAAGATGAAATTAATACCGATGATTTAGATGGATTTATTAGGGTGCGAAGTTTCTTAAAAGGACAAACGGTTAACTCTGGGCTCAAGGAAATTGTCAAACGTTACGAACCTAATTCGAAATCCGAATTAGTGAAAACCGTATCTGAATCTTCACGAACGGTAAGTAAATATTCCGCCGATGAAGTTTTTGCACTACCAGAAAATTTACGTGGACCTTATTCAAACATTCCGAAAACAGCCGCCGATACTGCATATAAATGTCTTTCAAACGGGGGAAAATCTCCCGCGGATATAATGGGATTCCCCGAATTTACTTATAACGCAATGGTAGTTACTAAACTCTTGCAATTTTGGGTAAGTCGTGGTGTCGTTGAACGAATTGCCAAAGGCATTTACAAGTTATCGTACCCAAGGGAGATTCTTAAGAATATCCTCGTTGAAAAGGGCGTAGACATTACTACTATTTATGTAAGAGAATCAATTTGGGTTCCCGAAGAAGTTGCGAAAACTTGGTTGGATAAACTCACCGACGATGGTATTCTCAAGAAGCACGGTGTCAACGACACATGGAATGTTGTTTCTAAGTATACAATATCGTCGCCGCCTCCGTTACAATCTTCTTCGAGTGAATTTGGTGAATTTGGAGCGCAAGTTGTAAAGGTTAAGATTCCGCTACCAGAAACTTTTATTGAATTTAGGGAAGAATTTCTCTGTAGTAGCTGTAACCACCATTACGTTCATGGATACAAGAGTGGTAATTTCAAACTCTGCGGTGGATGCCATCAGAAGAATGGTGGCAAAACAAATAACGCGAGGGGTTCTATGGAACATTGGAGGGCTGGAAATGAAGTTAAATTATCTCAGGACTAATCTAAGCGGGGCTGATATCTGGGATAATCTCTGGTTTAATCTCGGGGATAATCTCAGTGATAATCTCTGGGATAATCTCTGGTTTAATCTCAGGGATAATCTCAGGGATAATCTCGTAACCTAGTATAATATTGGTTTGACAATCTTTATTTTATTGCACGGCGCATAAGAACAACGAGAGACTTCTCAGGTGACGATTTCTGCCGAGCAAAAAACAACAACTAAACACAGTACGAGTAAAGACAAGTGTAGCATGTCAAAATTGTCGATACTTGATTGTTTCAAATTTACATTCCATTTACATGAAAGAGAACCAATCTAAAGTAATGAATGTTTGTGACTATTGTTTAGGACAATTGAAAGATTTGTGGGTACACTCATGTAAACAATGTGTTAGAACTAATATAGTTCGGTAAATGAGGAATAGATTGGAAAATCTTTGGAATAAATTAGAGAGTGTAGAACATAGTCTATGGAACGTTCTTCTTACGAACGATCATATTACTTATAATCTCTATTATTATATCGAAAATTGTTTATCAGATAACCTTTCTAATAATTTCTATAATTTTGGCGAAGATCTAAATCATATCTGGGTTAATTTCGGAGAGTAATGATGCACAAACTTCCAAAATCTAATTTTGGAGAACAATGTGCGTGTGGTAATTGGTTAAGACCTAATAGTACGAAACGCCATGTCTTTGTAAGACACGATTTCCTGTGTAAATTTTTAATTGTTAAAGCAAACAAAGAGAACGAATTTCTCGTAGTAGATAAAGAACTAGAAAATTCGATGGATGTCATTAGACGTATTTCCGATGCTTGCTTATCTGCGAGAAGTAAATCTTTGGATAAAAAAGGCATTGCTGTCAAGATTCCTGTTTCGGAATGTTTAGTTACAGGTAATGATTCAATTAAGAAACTTTTAGAACAAGATGAGTTAGTTGCTATTATTAGGGATGTTACAAATATCGACTATATAAAGTATATAGGATTAAAAACGAAGATTAAATCGGTAACTCCCAATAAGTCCAAAATTGGACAATCATTTAAAGGACTATCAAAGAGAATTCTCTCCGATATAGAATCTGTTGAAAATATTAAAGAAACAATTGTTAATGGGAATTCTTATGAAACTAAAGATTATGGTTTAACTCCTGATATGTTTAACTTTGAATATGAAATTCCAGAAAATACATCGCATGCTGATTTCGATGGTGGTACTGTATTTATAAATACGACAATATCACCAAATGCTAAATCTAGAGGTTATACAAGAGAATTTTCTCGTTTTGTTCAAGAGTTAAGACGCAGCGAAAAATTAAATCCAACGCAATTTACTAAAGTTGAAATAATAACATTAGATTTAGATAAATTATCAAATTTAAACATGGATATCAGAGAAATAGAAAAACGTACCAAGACGAAAATTTCTATGAAGAATTCACAACCTACCGAACCAATTTATGAAATTGAAGATGTGAAATTTTCAATGAAAATAGTCATCTGACGAAACGTAGTTGTCTGGTAGTTACCGCAAGGACCATAGGTTGTGGAACTACGACAATTCGTAAGCGACTACGTTTTCACTTTCAAAGGTGAATTTATTGATTGATATAAAACTTATTGTTATAAATATGGAAATACATAATGAAATACATCTTCAAGATGATATTCATGATACTCTCTGGGACAATCTGAAATTAAATCTTGGTGATAATTTACGAATTAATCTTCGTGATTCCTGTTTTCAGGAGAATTGATACATATAAATACTGAAAAGATTTGCTCCGGAACTGTTGAAGTAGTAACAAAGAAAGAACTACAAGATATATTTGATAGTGGTAAGCGACGAGCATACATAGGTTTCGAACCATCTGGTAAAGGTCATATTGGATGGTTAATTCTTGCGAAAAAAATTCGAGATTTGAATGAAAGTGGGTTTTCAGTAGATATTCTGCTTGCTGATACTCATGCTAAAATAAATGATAAATTGGGTGGCGATGAGAAACGTATTGAAGAAGCTGGAAATTACTTAGTGGAAACATTTAATCGACTTGGCTCGAAATTTAACGTAGTGAAGGCAAGCGATTTTATTAGTACTGAAGGATATGTAAAGACATTATTGAAAGTCTGTAAATCTGTTAATCCTGCAAGAATTCGCCGCGCCATGGATATTATGGGCAGGTCTGGCGAAGACGAATCGTTGGATTTTGCTAAAATGTTATATCCCGCAATGCAAGTTGCTGATATTTTTCACAACGATTGGCAAGTATGTTTAGGCGGGCTTGACCAACGGCACGCTCATATGTTGGCTCGCGATGTTGCGGTGCAAAATAATTGGAAGCCGCCAGTAGCAATTCACACTCCCCTGATACCATCATTGAACGGCGCTGGTAGAATGAACCCAGTTGATAAAATGGGCAAATCAAACATCGCGGGTTCTATATTCCTTTCCGATTCGCGCCAAGAAATAGAACAAAAAATAAAATCGGCGCTGTTTCCACCAAAAGACACAGATAACGCAATAGTGTCTATAGCAGTAAACATTCTATTCGGCGTAAATAATTATAAAATGAAAATAGAACGGCCTATAAAATATGGCGGAGATATTGAAATATCGGCAGTTGATGAGTTTTTAGGTTTAGTTCGCAGCGGAAAATTGCATCCTACCGATGTTAAGTTAACAGTATCAAAAGATTTACATTCGGTGATTATAAATGCCACGTAGTATCGTGCCTACAATGGTTTTAAAGTTGCCCGAACCAAGAGGGACACCATTCTCAATGTCGGTATGTGAAATTTACTTTTCGACTGAAATGTTAGAGAATAGTATGCAGTACGTATTAGGAGACGAATGATATGGGATTTATAGCAAATAGAAGTTTCGTGCTAGTATTAAAGCATATGAGCTACGTTTGGTGGCTGTTTTTAGCAGCCTCTTTATTAAATATTGTGGCAAGAACGTTAGAAAATCCGTCAAGTATGGGAACTACACTTTTTGATCCGATTACCATACTACTTTTAGTAGTAGTTGTTGTAATCATGCACTTTGCGATGAAATACTGGATTAACGTGATTAAACGAGAATCCGAACAGATAGAATTAGATGCGTATGAAATGGGATTATTGAAGAAATAATTGAATGATTCTTATTACGTGTACTGTAAGGTATGCGTGATAAGTGGTGGCCGCCGCAGCCGACGCTGGGCTCCGTAGTTTCCGGTCTACGTTAAAAAACCGGATTTTCCTATCATGGCCGACAATATTTACTACTTTACTGAAGGACAATTGGAGACGTTTATAGAATGCATGACTAATGCATATAGTGAACCTATAATTCGTAGTTTCGGCGGTTGTTTCGGTGGTAGTGGAGCATCAGGTGCTTATTTGATGTTAAAACAGCATTTAGATGCATATAATAAAGCGTTGAAGTTTGCTGAATACGAAATACATACGGGTCGTTTAACCTCCGAGCAAGTTCAATTCATAAAGGATTCGATTAAAAATATCGAAAAACAGATGAATGAATTAAAGTCCGTTATTGGGGATATTACTACTTATATAAGTAGCAATTTAGCCGCTAATATCTGGGATGAATTGGGATATAAGTTATTCATGGATACTAGTAATCTTAGGATTGGTGATTATTCATATGACTTATTTTTGGTTAATGGAAATTAAAGAACTACCTGAAGATAGAAAGCACGAAGCGCCTGAGCATTTCCATAGTAGGATGTATGGAGTTTGTGAAGGAATTCTTGATGCTAGACGGGATTTGAATATTCCTTGGGATAAACATACTCGTAAGGCAATGCATTACATCTATTTGGCACAGAAACATCATGCGAATTGGTTGTACAAACATGGAGATAATTATTACTGCGACTGGTCTAGATGGTCGCATTTGAAAGCGGTATTTTCTTTCAAAGAAACAGATGATTGGGTAAAACCGGAGAGTTTGCGAGATAGACTATACCATTTGAAACGGAGTTTGGGTTGGTATGGATAACATTATCCAATTGGATATCGGGGCTAATCTCGGGTATAATCTCTGGTTTAATCTCAGGGATAATCTCAGGGATAATCTCTGGTATAATCTCGGGGCTAATCTCAGGGATAATCTCAGGGATAATCTCGGGACTAATCTCGGGGTTAATCTCGGGGATAATCTCAGTGATAATCTCGGGTATAATCCTGGGGATAATCTCGGGGATAATCTCATGAATCTGTGATAATTAGGATAAGAACCTAACAACAACGAGATAGAGATAGAATATTAGGAGATGTCTTTAAATGACCAAGAAGAAATTAGACAAACAGACGCCTGAACAAGAAGCATTAGGCAAGAAATTATTACAACAGTATCGTGACTGGTCCTACGGTTCGGCAGATAACTTACAAGTTCCAATTCCGGAGATACAAGAAACAGTTTCCGAAGTGCTTAAAATAGCAAAAGTGAACCCCAAACAAGTAATCGTCATGGATGGACCGTTTTTGGCGCAATTGGCTGCTAATGTTCTACAAGGTAGACTTAAAGAAACCGACAATGATTTGAAGAATGTTAAATATGAAAACATCGATTATTTTGGAATTAGTGGTCAATATTGGGCGTGTTTTTACGAACACATAGCGACAAATCTCTTGCCGGATGTCGGAAAGAAATTCCTGCCCGATATCTTGAAGATTAAACGTTTATTCGAAGTAGGTGTTGCAGGAGCAATTACGTTCGAGAATGCTATTATCGTTTGGAGGCGTCCGAAGTATGCTACATATGATGAGCAAAATCGCCCGCACAATGCTAATGGACCTAGCGTTTTGTGGCAGGATGGATTTGCTCAATGGGCGTGGCATGGCGTAGATATGCGTACCGCGACGTGGGCGTTTATCACGAAAGACTTAATAGAAAAACCTAAAGAGAGTGCCCAACGTATTCTTACGGAACCCAATACCGAGGTTCGTAGAGCGTTGGCAGAAATGATGGGGATGGATAGATTTTTATCGGAACTTAATCCGGAAATCTTAGATGAAGATACGTTCGAAGTCGACACTGTCGTAGAGTCCGAAAATGGATTTTCCAATAAGAAAATTGGGC
>Ga0209542_10010688_pt1 | contig 16493 bp, 22 predicted proteins | sample RifCSPhighO2_01_FD_184028 | JGI IMG/M metagenome (GOLD analysis project Ga0209542, IMG submission 184028) | Soil microbial communities from Rifle, Colorado - Rifle CSP2_plank highO2_0.1 (SPAdes) (version 2) | ecosystem: Environmental > Terrestrial > Deep subsurface > Rock core/Sediment ...
TATGAATAATACTGCTTTAAAACAAAAGATTAAGAGTGAAGTAGAAGAATTGTGTAAGAAGTTTCCAGTGTATGAGGGATTGGAATAGATACTTTTTATTTCCAATTCCCAAAAATTTAAATACAACTCAAACATAATTAAGTTATGGCCGCAGCAGAATTAACTCTCAATGATACCCTGCAATTAACTGATGCACAAGGATTTCCTAAAAAATTAGAACTAAATAAAGAATATTCTTTTCAAAAAGATAAACGAAGATTATACCGACTTCCCCCAGCAAGAGTGTTCTTAGCCCGTAATAAAAATGGAAAATGGGATTATAGGGGAGAAGCAATAATTACTGAGCTAACTATTCTTACTTTAGAATCAAAAACTATTGGAAAATTTAAAATTATGAAAATTTATGGGGATAAAACCAGAAGAGTATTGAATGAAAATCAGCAACCAGTTGAATATTGATCTATAACCTATAATTGACTTATTCCTTCTCCGCCAACCACTTCTCTGCTTCCATCGCTGCTTGACATCCTGAACCTGCAGCAGTAATAGCCTGCCTAAAGCGAACATCCTGCACATCACCAGCAGCAAAGATACCCGGAATATTAGTATGCATGAATCTGTCGGTTTTCAAATAGCCTTTCTCATCCATATCTACATTCCCTTTGAAAATAGTAGTATTAGGTACATGACCAATGGCTAAGAAAACTCCATCGCATTTGAATTCAGTTATTTTGTTAGTGTTAACATCCTTAAGTTTAACACTCATTACTTTCTTGCCATCGCCCAATACTTCTTCTACGGCGGAATTCCAAATCACGGCACATTTATGATTTTTAAAGAACCGATCTTGCATGATCTTAGAAGCTCGAAAAGAATCACGACGGTGAATAACGGTGACTTTAGTGGCAAATTTAGTTAAAAATTGTGCTTCTTCCATGGCACTATCTCCCCCACCTACTACAATTACTTCTTTTCCTTTAAAAAAAGTACCATCACACGTTGCACAAGTGGTTATCCCTCTCCCTTTATATTTTTCTTCAGAGGGAATTCCCATCCATCTAGCGGAAGCACCGGTAGCGATGATAATAGTTTTAGTTTGTATTTTTTCTTCGCTCATTAAAGTAAGTTCAAAACCATTTTTGATAGATTTAAATTGGGTAACAATATCCATCTTGAATCGAGCACCAAACCGCTCCGCTTGCTTCTTACACAATTCTACTAAAGCTGGACCTTGAATTCCCTCTGGAAAGCCGGGAAAGTTTTCAACATCAGTAGTAAGCGTTAATTGTCCCCCATCTTCTGGTCCAGAAATAAGTAGAGGAGATAAATTTGCTCGTGCAGCATAAATTGCAGCAGTACATCCGGCAATACCGGTTCCGAGAATGATTATGTTTTCCATTGATTACCATTTGAGGAGTAGGTTTATTAATTTAATGGAACCTTACGATAAATCAGAAGAATTCAAAATAGGGTCATTGAAAGGGTAAGCAAATGGAAAGCCCAATCGCAGTAGAACTAAAGGGAAGTAAGCTTTAAATAGGATGAAATATCTATATAATTGAGGTGTTAAAATGGTTAATTATTTAAGCGTTTTAGTGACGGCAATTGTAATGAATTTATTTGCAATGCTTTGGTACGGAAAAGTATTTTTTAAAATTTGGATGAAATTGAGTAACGTTAAAAATGAAAAGCCCGTTCCTTGGAAAATGGCGGTCGGATTTGTTAGTTTACTGGTTTGGGCTTATGTCTTAGCTTGGCTAATTGAAGTTACCAGTGTTAATGCTTATGGTTTAGCCTTTATGGTTTGGATTGGATTTATAGCGACTAATAATTTAAATCCAGTTTTGTGGAAGAACTCTCCGTTTAAATTGTATATTTTAGATAATGCTCACAATTTAATTGGATTTTTTATTGCTGCGGGTATTCTTTCTTGGTGGATTTAAACCTACTTTTTTATTTTTTGTTGTTATTGTTTTATTGGACAAAGAACTTTGCAAAATGAGGGATCGTATAAATAATAGAATTTTATACTCTGCAATTTGTTATAACACTATTTATTTAAAAAATGAGGGTCAATTATCGTTCATAAAATAATAACACAACAACCTCACTCCCGACCCAGTTGCATACTTACATAAATAATCCTGTTCTTCAATAATATAGGCAGTACCAGCAATATCAACATGTGCCCATTTAGCTTTCTCAATAAATTTGCTGAGGAAAACTGCAGCAGTGATACTTCCCGCTTCCCCCCCTTTCCCTTTTACCGACATATTTTTCAAATCAGAAATATCCCCTTCCATGGCATCTTGGTACTCTTCAAAGAAAGGCATCTTCCACACTCGATCGTAACTTTCAAAACCGGCTTGGAGTAATTTTTCTTGTAATTCCGAATCATTGCCAAATAATCCCGCAGTATAATAGCCTAGAGCTACTACACAAGCTCCGGTTAAAGTGGCTAAATCAATTATAACTTCCGGTTTGTACGTAGCTTCCGTATAACTTAACGCATCGGATAAAATTAATCTTCCCTCAGCATCAGTATTTCTTATTTCAATGGTCTTGCCATTAAAAGCTGTAACAATATCTCCCGGATGTTGAGCATGCCCACCAATCATATTCTCACAGGCAGGGATTACACCAACAATATTCTTCTTTATTCCCAATTCGGCCATGGCTTTAATGGTTGCAAGAACTGCTGCTCCTCCAGACATGTCATCTTTCATATCTTCAATAAAATTGGTCATCTTCAAATTATAACCACCGCTATCAAACGTAATTCCTTTACCCACAATTGCTGTCCAATGATCGTTTCCCGCACCATTATATTCTAGAAATAATAATTTAGGAGGTTCATCGCTGCCTTTACTTACACCTACAAAAGCACCTAAACCCAAGTGTTCTAATTCTACTTGATTTAGAACTTTCAATTTGATCTTGTTATTGTGACTAAGAGCAATTTTATGTGCTTCTTGTTCCAAATACGTCGGAGTGGCTATTCTAGCCGGTTCATTCACTAAATCACGAGCATAATTGGTGGCCTTAGCAATAACTCTGCCCACATCTAAACCTTTTTGAAATGAAGATATTTCTGGAGCATTTTCGGATTGTTGTAAAAATACTGAAACTAACTCTTTCTTCTTCTCTTTTTTCTCTTTACTTAGATATTTGGTAAAATAATATTCAGAGAGTAATAATCCTTCCGCCGCGGATCTACCTATCTCTTCGGAGTTGAATAAAATCATAAGATTTGTATTAGAAGTAATATTTGTGGTGAATGATTCTAACTGAGAAGAACGAGTAAATTTAACTGCTTTGCCCATAACTCTTCTTAGTTTATCTAAAGTAAATTCCGTCTTTTTGCCTAAACTTAATACTAATACTTTTTTGTAAGGAAGGGATACAGTAGAATATTGCGAACCAAACTTGTGTTCAAATGATTTATTGACAATGGCCGTATCTAGCTCCGTTATTAGAGACTTAAACTCAGCCAAAGAATGATAATTATCTTCTTCAAACAAACCCAGAACTAAAACGTCGGCTTTTTGATCTAATTCTGCTTTAACCACTATTTTCATATATTAGTTTTAGTGCGCTTCTTTATTAAATTAATGGAAAGAACAAACAAAAAGACAACAAAAATAGGAGGAATCAATTATACCTTTCCACCCTTATCCTACTTTCGGGAACATTATTCTGAAGTAATAATTCTTTTGTTTCTAATACTAACTCTTTCAACCCGCAGATGTAGAAAGTCTTTCCTTTTAAGTCACCAGTGATATGTTCCTGTACATGCCCCATCTTACCGTCCCATTTCTCCCTACTTAAAGTAGGCACATATTCGAAACTGGAATGTTTCTTAGCCAAATTCAAAAATTCTTGATGAAATAAAATACTATTTTGGTGTCTTGTCCCCATAATCAGTTTGAATTTTTTTGGAGGAAGTTTAGAAATATTCTCTAAAATCATACTATAAAATGGTGCCATTCCCGTACCGGCGCAAATAAACCAATGTTCTTCACTGGATGAATCGAATAAGAGTCCCCCTATTGGCCCTTTCATAGACACTTTTGTTCCCACATCAAACTGTTTGAAAAATTCGGAAGCAAAACCTCCCGGAACGATTTTAATACATAATTCCAAATACTCTTTTTGAGAAGGGGGGTTAAGAATGGAATATGCCCGCCATTTGTATTCGATGTCTTTCTCTACTCTAACCATGATGAACTGTCCTGCCTGGAAAGAAAAAGAGGAAGGTATTTTAAAAGTAAATAAAATGGTATCATCAGTTAACTCTTTCTTCTTCAACAGTTCTGCTTTAAATTCGGCAATGAGCATTTGAGATTAAATTTATTCTTATATTTTTAAATTGTATCTTTTTCTCCAACTAATCTCAACAATCTTTAAATACCCTCACAGAATAATAGCTCGTAATGAAAGTGGTGAAGATTACCTGGTTTTTGATGTTCTTACTACTCCTCCCTTCTTTAGTGGCCGTAAATGAGGCTTTCGATTCATTTATAGAAACGGCACAAGAAATAACTGGCACTTTAGGAATACAAGAATCTCCCCTTGCAACGTTGGTTAGAGTTGCCCTTATTTGTTTAGTAGCTTTTCTTCTCACTGAATTATTATCTCATGTTGGTTTAAGTAAAAAAACGGCCGGAATAATCAGCACTGTTTTAGCCATTATTAGCATAATAGTCCTTCCCAGTTCTTTATTGATAGGTATAGCTTCGGCATACGCCACTTTATTTTCATTTATTTTGATGGGATTCCCCATCGCGGTATTATTCTATGTATGTTATGTAATAATTCCCGGAACTTCAACTGTTTCCCACGTAATACGTATGATATTAGTCTTAATCGCTTTAATCTTGGAGGGGATGTTTTTAGTATGGCTCAGCTAATACTTCCATTTGAAATAACCAGTATAGTACAGTGGTCTATGGTACTTACCACTTTGATGTTTCTCTTTGAAGCGGTTAGAGTAATGAAAAGTGTACAAGCAGTAAAATTTCAGAAACGAGTTGCTGAAAAAATGGAAACCGAACATGTTCCAGAACCAGAAGCAAAAAAAGAAGTAGAAGAAGAAGCCACTGTTAAGGGAGAAGAAAGAAAAATAGGTCAATTTGCTTTAGATGAATATATCCTTCTAAAAGAAATTTTACAAGAATTAAATGAAGTAGCAGAATCAGAAGATTTTTTTGGAAGAGCAGAAAAGAAAATTAAAGATCTGAACAAAGAAGAGAAGATGGAAAGTCGCTTAAACAAAAGATTGAAACCTTTATTTGAAGATGCAGAAAGACTAGCTAAAGAAGAACCGGCTAAAAAAGCTCAAATCGAAGAAGCTATTTTAGAAATGGGCAGTTATAACAAAGAGATCCTAGTTTTGATGGGAAAAGGAGGTCAGTTTGAAACTATATTAAACACTTCCATTTCTGCTACCTTGCCTCCAGAACGTAAAAAATCATTACTATTTTCTGCAGTTCAGTTAGCTATCCGGTATGATACTGCTTTAGTGAATGCAGTTAGAAAATTAGATGCGCTGGTGAAGTGATGATTAAACTTATCATAAACGCTGACGATTTTGGGTACAGCAAACTGTTTAATAAAATGATCTTAGAATTAATTGCAGAAAAAGCAGTTACTTCTACTTCGGTGATGATCGATGAACTTGATTCCGGACAAAAAGAACAAACTAAAAAATTAATCTCGTTATCCAAAAAGAATTTGGTAAGTGTAGGGCTTCATGTTTATTTCAAAAATAGCAATTTTCAGCAGGAATTACAAAGACAATTTGATGCTTTTGTTAACACTTTTGGATTTGAACCTAGTCATATAGATATTCACAAGATGGATCACTTAAAAGAAGGCTACCCCATAATCCAATTATTTTGCATTAAGAATAAAATTCCTTGCAAAAACTTGAGCAAATATGGAAAAGATATTATGCTCAATAATAAAATGTTAATTACCACTACAGATTCTAGTTTTACCGGAACTAAAAAATCATTTGGTGAAATCAAAAAATGGCTTAGTTCTTTAGAAAATGGTTTTCACGTCATTGTTTTTCATCCAGGATACTACGATCCAGAATCTAAATCCTCGTTGAATAGAGAACGAGAAGATGATGCTGAAAATTGTAGAAAAATAGTGAGAATTTTACCAGAATATAATATCCAATTAGCTAATTTTAGGGATTTGACAAATTCATTCTCCCATTAATTTCACCCATTTTTCTTCCATAATCTTTATAAATAAGCTAAAAATTAACTATAGTTAACATGGTCAAAGGAATCCTCCACCCCCAAGAAATTGAAACATTTTACGTACTTCCTACTATACGCCGCCATTTGGCCGTGTATATGAAAGAACGCGGAATGAAACAGAAAGATGTAGCTGCTTTGTTAGGTATAAATTCCGCCACTATCAGCCAATATTCCAGCAATAAGCGCGGAAATTTGGTCCAATTCAATCCCCAAGTATTAGCTGAAATTAAATTATCCGCTTCCAAAATAAAAGATCATACTAGCTATCTTAAAGAAACGCAACGTATTTTGCGTTACATCCGATTAACTAAAGAATTGTGCCCTATTCATCGCCAATTTTCTATCGTTCCGGCTAAATGTGATCCCAAGATGATGGGTTGCCATGCTTTAGTAGGATATTAAATTAATTTAAGGAGCTAATTACAACATGACCACCACTATAGAACTAAACCGTGCTTTGTACGACGATTCCGATAATCATCAAGCTAGATTTATCGCTAAACCAGGAATCAATAAAGAAATAGTAGAACTTATTTCCAAAAGTAAAAATGAGCCGCAATGGATGTTAGATAAAAGACTTAAAGGATTAGAATTATTTCAGAAGACTCCCCTTCCTACTTGGGGCCCAGATTTATCACAACTACATTTTGACCAGATTGTTTTCTATGTTGATCCCAATACTAAAGAAACTAATAATTGGGATGAAGTCCCAGAAGAAATTAAAAAAACTTTTGATCGTTTAGGTATTCCTGAAGCAGAGAAGAATGCTCTTGCCGGAGTTGGAGCACAATATGATTCTTCTGTAGTATACCATAATATCCAAAAAATACTTACTGACAAAGGAGTTATTTTTGAAAATATGGATGTAGCCGTGCAAAAGTATCCGGAGTTAGTTAAAAAACATTTTATGACCTCCTGTATTCCCATTAACGACCATAAATTCATCATGCTTCATGCTGCCGTATGGAGTGGGGGAACTTTTATTTATATTCCCAAAGGGGTTAAAGTAGATCTTCCTCTTCAAGCCTATTTCAGGATGAATGAACAGAAAGGAGGACAATTTGAACATACCCTCATTATTATAGAAGAAGAAGCTGAATTACATTACATTGAAGGGTGTTCCTCCCCCCGATATAGTAGCACTTCGCTCCATGCAGGATGTGTTGAAATCTTTGTGAAAGATGGCGGAAAAATGAGGTATAGTAGTATTGAAAATTGGAGCAAGAATGTCTATAACCTTAACACTAAAAGAGCGTTGGTAGATAAAGATGCCACTATGATTTGGGTTTCCGGCAATATGGGTAGCTGCACCACTATGTTATATCCTAGTTCTGTTTTACGAGGAGAAGGAGCAACTACCGATAATATTAGTGTTGCCTTCGCTGGAAAGGGCCAATATCAAGATGTGGGGGCCAAAGCCATTCATATTGCGCCAAATACTAAATCCACCATTCACTCTAAAAGTATTTGTAAAGATGGTGGAGTGGCTAATTACCGTGGTTTAGTACGTATTATGCCCACTGCCAAAAATTCTACTACCAGTGTGGTATGTGATGGATTAATCCTAGATGAATTTTCCAAATCCAATACCATCCCTTCGTTACACATTGAAAATAATGATGTGGATGCTGCTCACGAAGCGAGAGTGGGAAAAATTAGTGAAGAGGCCATTTTTTATCTGCAGAGTAGAGGATTAAGTGAAGAACAAGCCGTTAAGATGATTATATCGGGATTTTTAGAACCAATAGTTAAACAATTACCTTTAGAGTATGCAGTAGAATTGAACAAATTAATTGAATTAGAAATGGAGAGTAAATAATTCAAAATGAATTCTGCGCATTTTCCCCTATTAGAGAAAAATAAAAGTTTAGTTTATCTAGATAGCGGTGCCACTTCTCAAAAACCAGCAGTAGTAATTAAAGCCATGAATGATTTTTATTTGAATTATAACGCTAACGTCCATCGAGGAATTTATACTATTTCGGAAGAAGCCACTATTGCTTATGAAAAAGCCCATGAAGTAGTGGCCAAGTTTATAGGCGCAGAATTGGAAGAAATTATTTTCACTCGAGGAACTACTGAAAGTCTTAATTTCCTCGCCGTTGCTTTAGGAAAGAAGTTGAAAGTTGGCGATGAAATTGTCTTAAGTGAAATGGAACATCATAGCAATATCGTTCCTTGGCAACAAATTGCTAAAGTTACCGGAGCAGTGTTGAAATATATTCCCATTACCTCAGATTATAGATTAAATATGTCTGAAGCAAAGAAAATTATTACTAATAAAACTAAAATTGTTTCCATCGTCCATATGTCCAATGTTCTGGGAACAATTAATCCCGTAAAAGAACTGGCTCAAATGGCGCATAAAGTGGGAGCAGTCATAATTGTAGATGCAGCCCAATCCGTTCCCCATCTGAAAATAAATGTTAAAGATTTAGATAGTGATTTTTTGGTCTTTTCCGGACATAAAATGTGCGGTCCGACCGGAATAGGAGTATTGTATGGAAAGAAAGAATTGCTCCAAAAAATGGAACCATTTCAATTTGGAGGAGGGATGATTCAAGAAGTTACTTTTGAACATTCTACCTGGACAGAATTACCATGGAAATTCGAAGCAGGAACCCCCATGATCGCCGAAGCCATTGGATTAATGGCCGCGGTAGAGTACCTACAAAGTATCGGAATGGAAAATATAGAAAAACATACCTCTGATCTCACTCAATATGCTTTAGGAAAATTATCTGCTATTCCCGAATTAACTATTGTTGGACCAACAGAAACTAAAGATAGAGGAGCAGTAATTTCTTTCACATTAAATGAAATTCATCCCCATGATGTGGGCGAAGTATTGAATCGAAAAGGAATTGCCGTAAGAGTAGGACACCATTGCACCATGCCCCTGCATAAACTGTTAAAATTAAATGGAACAGTCAGATCCTCATTTTATTTATATAATACTAAAGAAGATGTAGACAAATTGGTGAGGGGTATATTAGAAACCAAAAAAATATTTCGGGCAGAAAAAATAACCAAAAAATGAAATCAACCAATCCAGAAGCAACTTCAGTGGAAACCTATTTTGAGAATAAATATGAGATAGTTAGTGGTAAACTTACTGAAGAAGAGGAATTATATAAAGAAAACATCCTAGACCATTACAAAAATCCTCATAACAAAAGAAAAATAAGTCATTGCACTTTTAATCATAAAGATTTCAACCCTCTTTGTGGGGATGAAATTACTTTGTTCATAAAAACGGAACAGGGAAAGATTGTTGATGCCTCTTTTGAAGGAAATGGGTGTGCCATCAGTCAAGCTTCTGCATCTTTACTTACCGATCACCTCAAAAAAATATCGTTGGAACAAGCAAAAAAACTGGGACCGTGGGATATATTTAATTTATTGGGCATAAGAATAAGTCATACTCGCAGTAAATGTGCCCTGCTTTGTCTAAAAACATTGCAGGAAGGAATCAAAGAGGCTAAACTATGAGCGAAATGAATCAAAATAACAGCAGTAAAAACCAATTAGAAATATCTGATCTTCATGTAGAAGTTGAAGGAACAGAAATCATTAAAGGAGTTTCATTAACTTTTCATTCTGGAAAAGTTCATGCCTTAATGGGACCAAATGGTTCGGGTAAATCTACTCTAGCTAATGCTCTGATGGGGCATCCTAAATACAAAATTACTAAAGGCAAGATTATACTGGATGGAAAAGATATTACTAAAGAGAAAGCAGATATTAGGGCTAAAGCAGGGTTATTCCTTTCATTTCAATATCCGGCAGAAGTGCAAGGAGTAACCATTAGTAATTTTCTGAGAACGGCCGTAAATAATTTTAAACCTAAAGAAGATCAATTATCGGTGATAGATTTCCACAAGCTACTCCAAGAAAAAATGACTTCACTCAAAATGGATTCCTCGTTTAGCCGTCGTTATCTCAATGCTGGCTTTTCGGGAGGAGAGAAAAAAAGAGCAGAGATCTTGCAGATGCTTTTACTTCAACCAAAGTATGCTCTTTTAGATGAAAGTGATTCAGGATTAGATGTTGATGCTATTAAAACTGTAGCTGAAGGAATCAATGTGGCTAGGAAATCAACTAAAGCTGGAATAATTGTCATTACTCATTACCACAAATTCCTACAATTTTTGAAACCAGATGAAGTAAGTATTTTATATAAAGGAAAGATTATTACTCAAGGAGGATATGAACTTGCTCAGAGAATTGAGAAAGAAGGATTCGAGGTGATTATCAATGCTCAATAAAGAAGAAATTATCGAAAAAGTATTTAAGAAATATTTAGATCCAGAACTGAATATTGACGTATGGACCTTAGGATTGATTTATGATACTAAAGTAGATGGAACTAAAGTAAAGATCTTGTTAACGTTTACTTCCCCTATGTGCCCTTTTGGACCGCAGATGGTGGAAGAATTGAAACAGAAAACAATGGAAATAGGCGCTACAGAGGTAGAGATAGAACTTACTTTTGATCCACCCTGGCAGCCTAGTGATGAATTGAGGGAAATGTTGGGAGTTTGATAAACAATCAAGAAAAGGTAAACCCATACTTTTTCAAATCTATTTTATTATTTTTTATTTCTACCCCTTCTTTCTCCAATAGTTGGATCTTCTCAACAATGTTCTTACCGCCAATCTTCCCTTTAAACCCACCAATACTTCCATCGGACTTAACCACCCTATGACAAGGCACTTTTGGAGCGTAGGGATTATCTTTTAAAGCTCTACCTACGGCGCGATATACTTGTCCTTTTCCCAGAACTTTGCCTATTTCTTTATAAGTTGATACTTTTCCTTGTGGAATCTTAGAACATAATTTATAGACTCGTTCCGAAAAACTCATCTTTTCCATTTTTGTAAGAATCCTTTAACATGAGGCAAGCCTTTAGGATTAGCATTTATACCCAGACAATAATAAATCTTTTCCGTCATCGGTCCCCAAGAAAAATCTCCTTTTTCCTGTTCAACTTTGTAGACATTAATTTCTTTGGTACTTATTCCTTTACGTAAATGATAGTAAATACTTCTCTGAGTAACTTTAGGAAATATTTCATTGTAAATCTTAGAAATATGATACCCATATCCTTGCCCCATATAATGGAGAATCTCGATGATATTGCTACGGATTTTACTTTTAACTGGTCGACCTAGCTTCATAATATTAGAAGAGTAAAGGTAGTTTATATTATTTGTGGGAATAGATTTTTAAGTCCTGCTTCTTTTCATTATCCTATGGCCAGATCACCAATTCCTAAGAATAAACAGCACCAAATAGCTCAGGAAAGAGTTAGTACCCTATTTGAAGAAGCGGAAAAAGCTTTTTCTAAAGATAAAACTAGAGCCCATCATTATGTTGACTTAGCTCGAAAAATAGCCATGAAAGTAAAATTGCGTATTCCCATGGAATTAAAGAGAAGATACTGCAAGCATTGTTATAGCTATCTTCAGCCCGGAGTTAATGCTCGTGTTCGAACTAGGGCCGGAAAGATTATTATTTCATGTTTGGAATGTAAGAAGTTTATGAGGATTCCGATACGATAAATCATATTAATTTCTTTACTTTTAGTTTGTTCATTAATAGCTTTATAATATCATGAACAGCAGCAGTCCCATCCACCACTTCATCCGCATATTTCTTCATGGGCAACCCATGTTTTATATCCTCTGCTACCACAACTTCACGATAATACCATTCTCGCTCCAATTGTCCATGACGTAAACGAGAAAGTCTTCGTTGTATGATTTCAGTTGTAGAAACATCAATATATACTTTATAATCCAGTATGTCTCGGATTCGAGAATCGTAGAATAAACGAAATCCTTCTACTATGATAACAGAAGCAGGGGTAAGTACCTGTTGATTTGGAGGATATTGTCCTCGGATCCATTTTGGAGCAGTAGTGTTCTTTCCATTTTTGAGATCTAATAAATTATGATATAAGCGACCAAAATCAATACATTCGGGTAATTCTGCATTTTTTAATCCTTTTACTCGAGGAAAATATTCAGGATTTTTCCAATAATCATCTTGAGAAATTAATAAAGAACCAGGAATTAATTTTACTAGCTCTTCACATACTGTGGACTTGCCCGAAGCGCTAGGTCCAGCGATGCCGATTATGAAAACCATACTTTAATTTAGGAAGGAAACTATAAAAAGTTATCTGCTCAATTTCCTCTCCGCATCCAACATCAACTTCCTTTCCGTCTGCGCCACCGTTCTTCGTATCTTCTCTACCGAATCCACATTGACAGAAATACTATCAATCCCTTGATGTACTAAAAATTCCGCCATTTCTGGACGAGAACCTGCTTGACCACATACTGAAGTCTTGACTTTATACTTCTGACACATCCTCACCACTTTAGCAATCTCACCCAATACAGCTGGATGCATTTCATCAAACAAAGGAGCAATACGTTCATTATTCCTATCTATACCCAAGGTTAGTTGAGTTAAATCATTAGTGCCAAAGGAAACAAAACTCATTCCTTCTTTACATAAATCTTCGATAACCCAACAGGCAGCAGGAGTTTCTACCATAATTCCAAATTCTATATCTTTAACTGGTTCTAAACCTACGCTGCGCATAATCTCTTTGGATTTCTTTAATTCATCGACTCTGATGACGAATGGCACCATAATACCTACATTCTTCCAGCCTTCATCATGTAATTCTTTTACTGCTTGGAATTCTGCTCGTAATATTTTTTTATCATCTAATAATCTACGAACACCATGCCAACCAATCATGGGATCTGTTTCGTGGGGCTCTTTGTCTCCACCTTGCAATCCTCGATACTCATCCGAACGCATGTCAGAATTTCGTACCCATACTGGCTTGCCGGCAAAAGCTTTGGCTATCTTCCTAATTCCTTCTTTTAATAAGTCGATGTAATCTTGATCTTTTCCTTTACAGATGTATTCTGCAGGATGAATACCCCCGCTAGCAATAATTATTTCTAAGCGAACTAAACCCACCCCATCTGCGCCAGTATCGGCCGCTCTTTCTGCTAAATCGGGAAGATCAGAAATAACTTTGATTTGCGTGGCAGTGAGTATATCGCCCATGCTAACCGCTTTTTGTTGTACTGGTTTTTCTTGTGTTTGTACTTGTATTGCTCCTTCATACACAATTCCTCGAGAAGCATGCACAGTAATTAATTGACCATCTTTTAATACTTCAGTAGCATGCTCCGTTCCTACAATACAGGGAGTGCCCATTTCACGAGATACAATGGCAGCATGACAAGTCATTCCCCCTTCATTCGTCACGATAGCTCCGGCTCGTTGCATCGCCGGCACCATGTCTGGAGTGGTCATAGTCGTTACCAAAATATCTCCTTTTAAAATCTTGGATAATTGAGTGATGTCTAACACTACTTTAACCATTCCAGTATAAACTCCGGCAGATGCAGTTTCTCCTTTCAATAGAATCTTAGCTGACTCTTCGGATGCAGAAGCACTTTCTGTTTTTGTAGTAGTTGATCCGGAAGAAGTAGTTTCATCAGCAGGAGTTTTGAACGTAGTTACTGCTCTGGTTTGTACGATCAACACTTGTCCTTTTTCAATGGCCCATTCAATGTCTTGAGGCAAGCCATAATGTTCTTCTAATCGTTTACCTAAGCGAGCCAATTCTTTTACTTGAGCGTCAGTTATGCATTGACGTGCTTGTAAATTTGTAGGAATGAGTCTTTTTTCGTTCATCCCTTTCGCATTTCTAAATAATCCCCATTCTTTTTTACGTATTTCCATCTTGATGATTTCTCGGCTATTCTTATCTACTCTAAACATATCTGGATTGACTTCTCCACCCACAATTAATTCTCCCAAACCATAGATAGCTTCAATAACTATCTCACTGGAAACGTTATCAGATGGATTGATAGTAAACATAATTCCACTTTGATCAGCATTGACCATTTTTTGTACAACTGCAGAAATAAGAACTTTCATATGATCAAATTGGTGTTTCTCTCTATAGTAAATTGCTCTAGCAGTAAATAATGAAGCCCAACAAGCTCGAACTGCTTCCACCACGCTTTCTTTTCCTTTGACATTCAAAAAAGTTGCTTGCTGTCCAGCAAAGGAAGCGCTGGGTAAATCTTCAGCAGTAGCGGAACTTCTAACCGCAACAAAAACTTCCTCAGCATCAACTAAATTAGTTGCTTTCATCTTGCTGGCGCTGAGTAATTCATAATTATCTTTAATTTCTTCAGCTATGTCTTCAGGTATCTTAGTTGCAATGATCAATTTTTGAATTTGATCGGCTATATTTTGCAAAGTGTCGGTATCTTCTACATTAAGTCCTTTCAGCAATGCTTCCATCCGAGGTTTAAGTAGGGTCCTTTCTAAAAATAATTTATACGTTTGAGCAGTTACACAGAAACCACCTGGGACAGGTAAACTGAGATTAAACATTTCTCCCAAATTTGCCCCCTTGCCACCAGCGATAGGGATAGAATCCTTATTTAAATCTTTGAACCAAGCTACGTATTTTTCCATCATCAAAACCTCTTTTATATTTTCAATTTCTTTAGTCTAGAGTTAAAGAGAGTTGCAATTTTTAAATTGTGCTGTGCGATTTCTTGAGAATAAGTGTATTGGTAATCTGCTCCTTCGCGGGAATCTATGGCTGCTTTGAAATAAGTGATATATTCATTTTCAAGTTTTCCTTGCTTATTTAATTCTTCTAACATGATAAGAAGAGCAACGTGTTTCTTTTCTCTATATCCTAACGAAAAACAGATAGCCTTGGCAGCATGAAACATAGAATAATAACATTTTATAATGGCCCATTTATGATCTTCTTCATCTATTGCTTTTTTTGCACTAGCTAAATCGTAATCACTTTCATTAAACTCTTTAGAGATCAGATCTCCGCTAACTATCTCTTTGACTAAGTACCCTTTTTCTAAGCAATTTTTAAGGTTCATTGTAATCTTATTTTATCTTTTTCGACTCTTTCATAAAAAGCAGGATCTTTTTCAGCTAATTTAGACCATTCCAGTGAAGTAAAGATTTGTAATCTAACTTCTTTCTGCAACTTCTTAGTGCAGAGTTGTATTTCTAAAATGATTTCTTCCTTTTTAATCTTGCCGATGATTAAAAGATCAATATCACTTTTTTCGGTATCTTCCCCCCTAGCCATACTGCCAAAGAGATAAGCGCCAACATCATGTTTCTGTGCTATTTTAGCAATAGAAGCTAAACTAAGCAGCGTAAACAATATTTTGAATTGTTTTAAGAAAGAATTGTCCGAATTTATTTTATATAATTTATTAGTTCCGATTGGCCGCATAAAAACAAACCTTTTTGCTTCCAGAAAACCAAGCCATTTAGTTAATGTTGCTTTTGATAGTTTGGTTTTTTTTCTAATTTCGGTGTAAGTCTGTTCTTGAGAGGGGTTATCGATCAAAAATAGAAGTAACTGTAGGAGCTTACGATTTCCTAATATTTCATCTATTTGAACCAGTTGTATCAATTAAATAGGATAATTGGTTCTGGTATTTAAACCTTTGTTAAGAGATTTATGATTAATTCTTAAAAGAAAACTCCCCCACCATACTATAAACAGGCCCTTGCGTTGTTAATTTACTTTCAAACAAGATCATTCTATCTACTATTATTTCACCGAAAGTATCATCCTTATGATTAAGAATCGCTTCTTTTAATTTTTCTTTATTTTTTGTGAAGTTTACTCGAGCAATAGTTAAATGAGGAATTTCTTCTTCAAAATCGTTCTTTTTAATATAATCCAACGTGTAATCTATCGTTTTCATCAAAGAAATTAATTCTTCACTTTTTGCACCTACCCACACTACATTTATCCGTTCAGGACAGGGAAATACCCCTACGCCCTGAACTTGTATGTTAAATGGTTTCTGCTTAATACTACCCAGTTTTTCAATAATTTCCGGGATCATTTCTTCATCAACATCTCCTAAGAATTTCAAAGTGAAATGAAGATTTTCTAAAGAAACAATGTTGAGATCCGCTTCAGTTGATTTAAGCAAATTATAAATTGGTTTAATATTATATTTAACCTCTTCAGAAATTACAATAGCTAAAAATAAACGCCGAATCATAGTTTATTAAAATATTTTAACTATTTATTCATCCCCAAAATTGTCCGTCTCTTCAAATTTCTGTGCCGGCTCTTCCTCCCTTCGATGCAACTCTTCAGGATTGATAGT
>Ga0209542_10010690_pt1 | contig 16489 bp, 21 predicted proteins | sample RifCSPhighO2_01_FD_184028 | JGI IMG/M metagenome (GOLD analysis project Ga0209542, IMG submission 184028) | Soil microbial communities from Rifle, Colorado - Rifle CSP2_plank highO2_0.1 (SPAdes) (version 2) | ecosystem: Environmental > Terrestrial > Deep subsurface > Rock core/Sediment ...
CGCCGGCTACCCTTGCCACTTCGTTAGCTGCTTAGTAATACTCATATACGTTCGGAGAGTATAGGCGAACCCCTCCTATATGTCAAATTTCCCGTTTTGTGGCTAAAATTGTGGCTAAAAGCTTGATTGCTGTGGATATTCTGTGGATAGCGCAAGGTGCTTTAACCTCGGGCGGCAAGGATTTCTTCGGCTTTTTGCAGGTCTTCCGGTACGACAATTTGAATCCACGAGGTTGCTTTGACAGTGGTAAATGGGACGCCGGATTCTTTCGCAGCTGGAAGGATGGTCTGTGGCAAACCGAACTCTTCACTGCCTACCGCTTTCGGAATAAGCGGGAAATCAAACAACCGCGTGTCGAGTACGAACAAATTTGTATTGATAATCCCCTCGTTGCCCGTATGGTCACCTTCGTCTATCGACTTGATGTTGCCGTGCGCGTCGAGTCTGACGCATCCTCCCGACTGCATGTGCTCAAGCTTTTCGACGAGCATCACCCAATTTTCTGTTGCGATACAAGATTCAATATCTTCCCGTGAGTAAATATCATCCGCCATCATCACGACAAACCGGTCTTTCAAAATATCTTTTGCGCGCCACAAAGCTCCCGCGGTGCCATCGAGTACGCCTTGCTCCACGTACATAATTCTTTTGCCCTTGTATTCTCCGCCGAACCGCTGTTGGATTGCCGCACCCATATATCCGACAACGACAATAACTTCGTCGACCGAATCAGGTAGAGCATCGAACGCGTACTGAAGGATTGGTTTGCCGGCTACTTCGAGCAGCGCTTTCGGCGTCGCCTCAGTGAGCTCTTTCATCCGCGTTCCGCGCCCCGCCGCCAAAATTACTGCCTGCATTCGCCCATCATACCAAAACGAAATAGCCCCGCACGGGGCGGGGCTATTTCTAAAGACAAAACTTAGCTGTGCGAGATTTCGCCACGAACGCGTTCGATGGTTCGTGCAGCAGCTTCTTTGCCACCCAAGCCAAATGCGAGGCCGAAGGCAAGCGATGCGGCTACCACGATTCCAGTGAAGAGCGTCTGGACAAATTCCGTCGCGACACCGAGCTGGTTGAGCGCTGCGAGAATTGCAGTGACCCAGATAGCCCATTTCGCGACTGTTCCTGCGAGGTTGGCGCCATGTGCACCAGCCGCACGCGCAGAGCCCGTGACGATTCCCTTCGCCACCTCGGCGACGATTGCGCCGATGATGAGGATGAGGGCGGCTACGATGACCTGTGGCAAGTAGAGCAGGACCACCGTCTGGAGGAAGATGGTCACGCGCGTGAGCCCGAGGATATCGAGTGCAGCCACGAGGAAGACGATGACCACGAACCACTCGACGAGTGTTCCGAGGAGGCGTCCTACATCCAGACTGAACCCGGCCGATTTCGCGGCTTCATTCACGCCTGCTGTCTTTAGGGCTTCGTCGATGCGCAGAATACGTACAACCTCGACCACAACACGGTAGAGGATGATGCCCACTATCCAGCCGATGACGAAGACGATTACTGCGGCCAAAATCGCAGGAAGGTACTGCGCGACGGTGAACCAGAGGTCGTAAAACGAGCCCTGTACCGCGTCTGCAGATTGAGTAACTATCATAAATAACAATGCTTTATTAAAACCTTAGTAATTTTTAAGTTCGACACGTTCATGATAGCAACCATATGGGCCCAAAGGCGCGTCCTTTCGAGCGCGTGTGGATAGTTTTATGGCTCTACTCAGCCACTCTTTTAAAGAAGGCGGGTTCTATCAAGCAATACAAGGTGCGGGAAGCCCCCATGCTCCCCAAAAGAGGTCGGGGTCCCGTCCATAGCGTCGGGATCCAAACCAAAATTAGAGGAGGCGCGTACGGTCAAGTAGTACGAGATGCGGAAAATCGAGCGTATCACGGATAAGCTTGTCCTGGATGGTCAGGCGGTAACGGAATTCCGGCGTGCTAAAGGCCGCATAACGGATTTCGCGACCAAAAGTCGGCTCGAGTGCTCTGATTGCAGTCTCGACCCGGCGTTCATTTAAAGGGTCGGCCGCAACGATAAGGTCGGCAGGACGAGTGGAATCTCCCATAAAACTGCCGGAAAGTATGAGCGCGGAGATTTTTCCTGTTTTTTTGAGTACATCAATAATGCTGTCATATCGTACCGGCGAGATTTCGTGGACGAATGAAGACACCGCGCGGAGATGTTTGAAATCAGGATTCACGTACCATGTGTCAACTCGTTCCGGCTTTTTCTTTGATGCAGTTTTCACGATTGCCATTTTCATTATTCTCCCCGCTGCCGGCCTGCCTTTTTTAACAATTCCCAGTTCTTCGAGTTTTTTTATTTCGCGGCCGACTGCTTGTGGCGAGAGACCGGCACGTTTCGCTATCGCCGCGGCGGTAAATATTTCTGTCTGGTTAAAAATAAAAACGCGCAGGAGTTGTGCGCGATCTTTACTGCCTATGAAGTTACCGAAAAAGTCATCTCTTTTGTCTCTCATATCTGGATAATAGCACCCTTTGACGGACGGTCTGTGGATAGGTAGAGTTTTCATAGCTGCTCTGGTGCAGCCGGAGGAATACTGCAATGGCCGACTTCAGCAAGGCCTGGGGCCAAGTCAGGGATAAATTGGCAAAGATTGTGCAGCAAGAAGAAGGCGGTTACGTCCCGCCGACGAGAATAGGCGAGGACTTTATATTGCGAACCGACGAGATGCGCAACGTGGTGAAGAAACTCGCCACCGACGGCGGCTGGAAATTGCGGGAACGGTACAAAGAAATCCCGTTCACGCCGACCACGACCGCTGGCGATATCATGACGGCATTTCAATCCTTTTGATGCTGCATCAACGCGCTCGAACGACCGCGTCCGTAAATACTCGGACGCGGTCGGTCTCTTTTACATCGTGTACGCGCACTAGTCCCGCGCCTTTTTGGATGCAGAGTGCGACAGCCGCGAGCGTACCTTCGAGCCGCTCTTCCGGCGGGAGGTCGAGCGTGTAGCCGACAAATGATTTCCGAGACGGCCCAACGAGAATCGGAAGGCCCATTTCTTTTAATTCACCGAGTCGATTCACGAGTTCGAGATTTTGCTCCACCGTTTTCCCGAATCCGATTCCGGGGTCGAGAATGATATTTTCTTTTTTTACTCCTGCCGCGAGCGCCGCGTCTACGGATTCCTGCAATTCCTTTTTGATATCTTCTATCAAATCCGCGTATTCAACTCCTACATACCGCCCGCCCAGTTTTTCTTCTTGAGCCGCGTCTTTCGGTTTGCTCCTGTTGTGCATGAGAATAATCGTCACATTTTTCTCTGCCGCGACGGTGAGAATAGCAGAATCCATCTTGCCGCCCCATACATCATTGATTATTGATGCCCCAGCTTCGATTGCCTGCCGCGCGACCTCGGCTTTATATGTATCTATAGAGATAGGGATGTGCGCCTCTTTTGCGAGCCGCTCAATGACGGGCAGAACGCGGGAGAGCTCTTCATCGAGCGAAACCGGTGTCGAGCCCGGGCGGGTGGATTCGCCTCCAATATCAAGGATATCTGCTCCCTCTTGCTCCATCTGAAGACCTTGCGCAATCGCCTTCTCAATTCCCAAAGAACCGTTCTCTGTACTTTTGAGTACGCCATCGCCGGAAAAGGAATCGGGTGTCACGTTGATGATCCCCATCACATAGGTCTTTTTTCCCCAATCGAATTTCACCCCGTTAGAAATAACGTCCGCGCTTGCGCGCCCCTTGGGGTCTTGAGACGGACAATTTCTAACGGGGTTCATAGTCGCTCTTCCGCGAGCCACGCGAGGTCCGAATAATCTCCGAGCATAAATTCCAATTCTGCGATTACAACTCTTAGCTTTGGGTGAGGAGTGAGGGCTGCTATTTGCGAAAGTGGCGCAAGGACAAATGCACGCTCATGCATACGAGGGTGCGGAATCGTAAGCTCGGGACTTTCGTGAACACCTTTTCCGTATAAAAGAATATCGATGTCTATCGGCCTCGGCTTATTGTGTGTGTCGTCTTCCCTGCCGAGTGTTCTTTCAATATCTTTCACGAAAGCGAGGAGCTCGAGCGGCTGAAGCTCGGTCGTCGCACGGAGAGCGAGATTGTAGTAGCGCGGTTGCGGCTCCTCCACCCCGTATGGTTCACTCACATAGAGGTCGGAGACGGCGACGAGCGTCGCTTTCTCCCGCAAAAGTTTGAGCGCCTTTCGGATGTTTTCCGCTCTCTCGCCCATATTTGAACCGAGTCCGAGAAATATCGTTTCCACGTGCGTATGGTAGCGCGCTGTGATGGCGTTTGCTAGAGTTCCCGAGGAAATGCCTCGAACCCTCGGGAGGGTACCGTGACCTTCATCAATCGGACATTCACACTGAATTGGCAAGCTAGCGCCCGGATCGGGTCGATCGGACTTGTCGCGGTGCTGATTTTCGGCGCTGTGTTCATAATCGTCAGGCTAACGCCAAACGCGTCCGCGCTCGTCGAGATTTCGATGCCGGCTGGCGAATACTCCGTCGGTTATCCTTCGGAAGGAACTGGACCCGATCTTTCGAAGATCATGGAGGACTACGGCGCGGCTCATCCTGATCGGGAAGTTCATGCCGCTGGCAACATCGTCGTCATCGATCAGAACGGCAATGCCAAGTTCTTCGCAAAAGTTCAATACAGCGGGAAGTAACTCGACCTGTCGACGCACGACAGCAAAAGCCCGGGCATCGCTGCCCGGGCTTTCGATTTGGTTTCGGGTAACTTATTTGAGAGTTACCTTGCCACCAGCCGTCGTCGCAAGCTCCTCCTTGAGAACACCACCACGAGTACTTCAAGTTTCTAACACGCCTGAAGCGTGAAGAAACTTTGGTCGCCCACGGTTCTCAACACAAACCGCCCATACGGGCGGTTTGTTGCTTTCCTCCACGGGAAACTACCGTTTCCCGACCCCTTCCCAAGCTGGGCAGTAACTTTGAAATTATTTCAAAGTTACCTTGCCGCCAGCTTCCTCTATCTTTTTCTTCCATGCCTCGGCGTCTTCCTTCTTTACGCCGGTCTTGAGCATAGCCGGAGCTGATTCGACGAGAGTCTTGGACTCGGAGAGACCGAGTGCCAAAACCTCCTTCACCACCTTGATGACGGCAATTTTCTGTTCGCCGACGGCGGTCAATTCAACATCGAACTCAGACTTCTCTTCTGCTGCCGCTGCTGCAGGGCCTGCAACCGCGACCGCTGCTGCGGATACTCCCCACTTCTCTTCAATTGTCTTGACGAGCGTGTTGAGTTCGAGCACTGTCATCTTTTCTACTGCCTCTATGATTTGTTCGTGAGTCATAGCGATATTTGTTTGTTAGTAATCCCGACGTTCGCGAAGCGAAGTCGGGACCCCGACCTTGCGTCGGGGTTTAGTTCTTCGTTTCCGCTACTTTACTCAGCACCACCGCAAAACGCTGACGTGGTGAATTGAGCAATTGTGCAAACATGCCGCGGAGCGCCTGCATCGATGGAATCGTTGCGAGCTCTTGCATCGCCGCTTGTCCGATAAGTTTACCCTCGAAGATGCCTCCGAGAATCGTGAGCTTATCTGCAAACTTCTTTCCGAACTCATGCACCAATCGTGCAGGAGCCGTTGCATCATCGCCTCCGCCGTAAGCAATCGCGACTTCACCGTCGAGGGCGAGGTCGTCATGCTTGTGACCGAGAGATTCGAGTGCGCGCCGGATGAGCGTCTTCTTCGCGACAAAATACGAAACATTCGATTCGCGGAGAGCGCGGCGGACCGCCGTCTCATCTGCGACACTGAGTTTCGAGAAATGTACGAGTACCGAAGAAGTCGCGTCCTTAAACGCTTTCTCTATCTTTTCGATAATGACTGCTTTTTCTGCTTTTGTTTTTGCCATATACGACAAACGCTTGTTTTAACAAGGCCTCTTGGTCCGTACGGACCGGGAGAGTTCGACCTCGGTAGGCGCCACTTATTGATTTGGCTTGAAGGCTTTCGCCACCCACTTTCTCTGGCCTTGTGCGAGCAATACTACGCGTTTTTATGCCGTGGTCAAGCCATATTCATTGACTTTCCACTCAAATGTGCTATCATATTCAGAGGGTAGGCGTTAGGTAGAGGGATTCAACATTCTCACCTGACGAGGACGCAATGGTGGAAGAAAAACTTCGTGGGCTATCCGAGATGCAGAGCGCGTTAGTACAGCGAGTACTAGAAGAGGTTGGCGAAGTGGCCGCCTCATCGCTGGAACTCGTGCTCCGCAAAGGCCCAAAGGCAAAGCGATTCCAAGCTATCAACTTAGTGCAGTTTCGCAAGATCTGCATTCTAGCTGAAGAAGCAGGAATCGACTTACCGACCAAGGAAATCTGAACCAGGCGTCAAACAGTTCGAATGGTATGTGCCGGAGCCCCAAAAGCTCCGGCACGAACTCTATGTAGAAGAGGCATCACGATGTGGCTGTTTATGGATGTGGAGGCAGATTGCTGCCCCCATCTGTAAATCGTCAGAAGCCGGGCTACGTAGCCCGGCTTCTTTCTTTTGACATATTCATATCTTTATGGCAATGTGCGTTCGGGACGGGGACAACCTTGGATATGCGCATGCATATACGCGAGTACGACAAGGATGTCCCGACGATTACGACGGCGCGTGAATTCATACAGCACGCGCTGCATGGCAGACCTGGTCTGCAAAAGGCCATGTTTGAAAAACTAGACCGTATCGAGGCCGGTCAACCGCCTCGCCCGCTCCACCCGGAACTCGACGCGCAGTTCGAGAACATCTGTCGGCATTTCCGGGACGCAGCATAATAATACTTGCCGGTACCCTTGGATGGGGTACCGGCACTTTTTTATTTATTTTTTTGCTGCAAAAGCGCAGAGAGAGCTGCTGCTTGCTGCTCATCAACATCTCCACCCGTCGCGTAGGTCTGTACCGTAAAGGTCACGCCGAAGCTCACGCTGATAAACGTGAGGAACCCGACGAGAAACTTGAAAAACGAACTGACAGGAGCCGGCTGCATATCTCTTTAATTATATACGAAACGTGCCATATACTTAAGGCATGCGCATCCCTTTCGTGATATTGGCGCTTATTTTCGTACCTTTTTTCGCCTTCGCAGAGGCGCGTAGCGGCTTCCCCGACCGCTCTCTATGGCTCTCAAATGCGAAACCCGCCTATGGTGAAGAAATCAAGATATATACAGTGGTGTACAACGGTACCGATGCAGATTTTTCCGGCACCGTGCTTTTTCTTGTAGACGGCAAGACGCATGACTCGCAGGAGGTGAAGCTCGGAGCACAGTCGAGTGAAGTGGTAGCTACAAAATGGAAAGCGATTTCGGGCGACCACACATTCGGCGCGCGATTCGGCACGGGCGCTACTTCTGAAACATCGCAGCAGACGACCTCGCTCGTGGTAAAAGTTGCCGAGCCGCCACCTCCGACCGCACTCCAAGAGAGTGTGAAGACGGCAACCGCGGTCGCTGCAACTTTCGCATCATCTTCTGCGCCAATCGTGACAAAAGTCACGGGTGCCGTGTTTGAAAAGACAGAAGCAATCCGCACCGCAGGAATTGAATACCTCGAATCCAAACTCGATGAAGAAGAGTCGTCACCTGTCGTAGCCGCATCGGCGCCTTCATCGTCTTCGCCAGGTCTTGTCGCAGGTACGAGCACCGCACCCTCTGCGAAGAGCGTAAAGGGATTCGGGACGTCTTCTACAGCCGCTGCAAGTTCCGGCTCAAATTCAACGCTTCATACCATCGGGCAAGCTGGTGCATCTGCGCTTCTTTTTACAATGAAAAACGTTTACATCTTTTATCCGCTATTCGCGTTTATATTTTTCTATCTTCTCTACCGCGCGTACCGCCTTTTCCGCCGCCCGCACTAGCGTGCTCTTTTTCTGTGTTCACGAATTGCCGTGCCAATAATGATGGCAAACGATACGAGAAAGTAGAACCCATACAGCACCGGTAGAAGAATCAGGGCGGGATGGAAGCCCGCAACCCCTACCCCGCCTCCATCGCTCATACGCCCAATAAAGAATGTAAGGATAAGGACTATGGGAATCGCCCAGACAGCGAATTTTTTCCAGGCACCGAAAACGGAGGGGGAGAAAAACATGGTTAAGAAAAAAGGGATCAAGAGTATTGTCAGATAAGCAGAGAGTATCTTCGTGTAGAAGAAAATATCGCTGCATTTGAGATGGTACGAATCGTTAATAGTACACAGTCTGCTTATCCTATACCATTGCAAAAACGTATATATTCCAAGCGACAAGATGAACGTTGAGAAAAATATCTTTTTGCCTAAGAAATTCATATCCAACTTTTTAGCCATTGATACAAATCGACGAAAAATTCATTGACTTTATTAATGAGCACATCGTACCACGCAGCTGCATCAGCAGCAGCCGCGACCTGTGATTGCTCAACTACGAGTTCGATAATGTCCAATTCTGCTTCTTGAGGACTGATGACAGGTTTGGCGACGATCGCGACAACCGTTTTACGAATAGGCGAAGTTGTGGCGAGAACCTCCTCTGGTAGGGAGACTTCTTCTGAAGAAGTCGCCAGCACAATTAACGTTTCAGGGGCAATCGTAGTAGGCGAGGTCGATGCATTCTGGGCAACAATAAGTCCGACAACGGTACCGCCTCCAGAGTTGTTTTGTATTTCCTCGTCCTCGTCCTCGTTTTCTTCAGTAACGAGTTCTTCATATGAAACTAATTCTCCCGCGGGAAGCTCGACATCCGCTGTACCATCACCGTCGTAGTCGATTACGAGGTCACCTGCTGATGCGAGACTACCAGTCGGTAATGTGAAAGTTGCTTCCGTGTTTGCCCCGGAGGGAACACCAGAAAAAGTGGCTGAATCCACAAGCGCACCTCCGTCATACTCTTCTACTTCAAGAGTAAACGTACCGGCAGATATCCCATTGAGACTCACCGTGGTATTGGAGCCCGAGGGCACAGTGATTACTTGTACGTCGCCGTATTGGGCATACGTGGCACCAGAGATGGTTGCGACATTTGCGCTGATTGTATTACCGCTCGAATCAGTTGCGGAAAGTGCTAACGGTGAGTGGAGGATAAAACGCATTCGATTGTCAGATGTTAGCTGCGGTAATTCATCTGAAATATACGCAGGTAAATTCGCTGTGGAACCTTGAAGTAGATTGTCAAAAATAAAATTCCTTAATTCCGTTACCTCCAGGATATTTTTGTGATCCAATCTAAAGAACCAAAACCTGCTATTGTCATCGTTATTTTTATCAAGATTTATCCACCACCTTTTTATATTTTCCGACTCGCTCATAGCGAGCGCACTTGGAACGACGACCGTACCGTCGCCATCGATGACTTCGTTTGGCGTATAGGAAATGCGATCTTCATACGAGGTGCAAATCGGTCTGCCGGAGGAAATGACCACGTTGGTACATTCCCGAACCGTCTTGTACGTGATTCCGGCGAGCGTATTTTCACCAATCCCCGCAATCTGATGGACGGTGACACCTGCCGGAGGCAGCCATGAAGACCCTATAAGCTCTTTCAATTCTTCCGCCGCATTGAGAATCGATTCTCTTCCAACAGCAGGACTCGCGGTATCGTCATATGTGGGCTGAGTGCGCCCTTCTTCCCCAATCAAAAAACTGTGTAGCTCTTCCGCATTGCCTACCGCAATCCCATATGCATCAACGTACGCCTGAGTCGCGGCGCCCGCTTCAAATGTTACAAGAGGTGTCGTGATGGACGCGCCTGCGTTTTGATAATAGTCGGAATCCGGTAAGAGCTGATATATCAGCGGCGCGGTATTCGCAAAATCGCGCGCACGTTCGTCCGACAAGACAAAAGGAATACCGGTATCAAAGCCGTGCAAGAGTGCACCGACAGCTTTTGGTGTGCCTATTTGCGGCACGCCAACCAGAATCAGCCGATCAACGAGTTCCGATGCTTCAGCTCCTAGCTGGCTGAGAAGCGCCTTCGCAACGAGCCCACCATTTGAGTGCGCGACGATTGTCACCTTGCCAGTGCGTGAATCTGCCGCGAGCATGCGGAGCTCCTGCTCGATGTACGGAGTGCTTGTCGCGCGACTATAGTAGACCGCCCCTGGAGACTCCTCCTTGCCGTTCTCCAAAATGTCGGATATCGCAAGGCGCCAGTCGTACGGCACCGCAGCATAATTCTCTATCGTTCCATCTGCTTTTTTCTCGGCCAAATCTCCTAAAAAAGATTCATAAATTGCTACATCGACTGGGGCGGCAGTAAAAACATCTATAACACCTTTTGCATAAATATCTTCGCTTTCACTCGTACCACTCTCGTCAAGATACAAACGCTGCACCTGCTCATCATTACCGTCCCATAACTGCTCACCGTTATCGTACAGCCGCGTTCCCATGATCCCCGGCAAGAATAGGACATTCGAGTAGCACTGTTCAGTGCAGCCATCAACATCGTCCACATATTCAAATTCTACTGAATCCGACAACGTAACCGGTGCATAGGTATTATCGTCCGGCACGAAAATTAATCCCATATCATTGTCCGTAAACGGAAATTCACTCTCAGTATCTGTCTCGGGATCGTAAACAAGCTTCGACTCCGGAAGCATCGCAAAGAAAAGTCGGTAGGTGCCCGAGGGAGTGTCTGGGTTTCCAATAGCGGGCAACGTAAACGCAGCATCTGTAGTAGTCGTCGCACTCGTGCTCCATGCCGCATGCACGAAATCATAGTTCGTCCCGCGAACCGCTGCGCCACCCTCGAGATCGTGGGTCTCGCTATCGATCCGTGCGAGTATGAATGCGCCACGATCTTCTGATACATCCGGGTGACTGAAGAACCCCGGCACGAGTTGCTCTATTTCCCATGTCGTTTGAGCTCCATCAAAATCAGAAGCACGTATCGTTACGGCTGGAGGCCACGTAAGCGGGTCGTCTAGATTCCCATTGTAGAGAGTAGTGTCGCCCACTGTCGCCGAAAATGTCGGCTCGAATGTGATTTGAAAATCCGCGCGACTGACCGAAGGGGCAAAAAAACAAATGAACACGACAAGCGCAATCCACGGGAACACCCCGACGCGGTGGGAACTCTCCATATCGTTACCAATTACTATGCACCAACAGCCGCGCTTGCGCCAGATGCCGCGTGTTCAGTTGTTACCAGCTCCGAATGCAGCACTTTCCCTCGCGAATAATCTGCAAGCAGACTCTCAATATCATCTTTCTTGTCTATGTAGTGTATGGCTTCCTCATATGCAAGAATCGTACGCTCCGGTCGCTCGGCTGTATAGTAATCAAAATAGCTAGAATACCGATAGTTCGAGAGAAAATGTTGTGTACTCGCAATATCCGCAATCGCCCGCTCATCCCACTCTGGCTCTACGAGTCCGACCGGATTCAGGTGAGTATATGCAAAAATCCATGTATGGTACGGATCCGTATCGATATGGTTGCTTTTAAACGGTCCCTGGAAGAGCGTCCCACTGTGTTTATATTTGAGATTGAAGTACATTGAATATCCGATACAGAGTTTCTTCATAAATTTCGTAATGCCGCTGTCCGCCTTCTGCCTCAATACGAGGTGAAAGTGATTCGGCATCAGCGAATACCCGAGAACATCGACAAGTGATTTATCCGCAGGATACCCAGAGTACGGTTCTTTGTACTTTTTTGTTTCAAGGATGTCCCGAATAACCACGGGTTCACTGTGGTTCGCGAGGTGGAGTCCCATCTGAAATCGGCGGTAGTCACTTTCGCTGGTAAATATCGGCTGTTTATGGGCACCTCGGTTGAATAGGTGGTAGTTCTCGCCAGTAATAAGAGGGGTTTGTCGCAGCATATGCTAATTCTCCCAAAGAACGGTTCTTTGGGAAGTCTCGTGTGTGAATATGTAGAGCAGTATATGCGAGTTCCTGGTTCCCGGAGTACCGTTCTTTGGGAAATGGGTTGGGGGGAGAAAGAGACGTGGTTGGTTGGCTAAAAGGAGTCTTTTTCGGTTTGGAGTTGGGCGACGAGGGTGGTGTTTTTGGCGGTGGTGGCGGCTTGGATGGCGACGTCGAATTGTGCTTTTGCTTCAGCAATGCGGCCTGATGCCTGATAGCGCCGCGCGAGCAATACGGAGAACTCTACGGCTCTTGGATTTTTCTGTATCGCCTCTTTGAGTGTGTTCTCGAGCGTTATCGGATCTGCTTTGGTTGTGTACAGATAGAAATCGTATAGGTTCTGGTACATACCTGCGCTCGACCCCGGTGGCGAGTTTGTGATAGCCATTTTATAGTTCGCCTCTGCTTTTTTGTAGTCGACGAGATACTTTGCGTACAACTCTGCGAGCCCGGCGAAAGAAAAGTAATTCTGCGGATATGCCTTTGATGCCTGCTCCCAAGAGTCGCGAGCTTTTACAAAATTCTTTGCTCCGTACGCTTCGGAACCGATGTCTATGAGAGACGTGAGGGTTGGTCCGTCTGGCTGTGTAGATGGCGTAGTTGGAGTAGATGGTACGGATGAGGTAGATGTCCCCTGTACGGTAGATGTTGCGTTCGTCGATGTGGCAACCAGACTACCCTGATCCGCCGGCGGGAGAGCGAAGGGTTTCGTGGTGAAATAATAGACCCCCATACCAATCGCGGCGACCACTAATATCCCCGCTGCTATCTTTTGAGCTTGTGTGAGTTGCATAGAAGTGCATTTTACACTGTGGCTCCGCATACGCCAGTCCACCAAAATTCCCAGAGAACGGTTCTTTGGGAGATGTAGCTCGGAAAGTACAGAGAACGGTACTTTGGGAATTGGCGATGTAAAAAACTCCATATACTCCGACTCGGCAAAGCCCCCAAAGAACCGTTCTTTGGGAAGCTGGGGAACACAAAAGCCCCGACCGGAATGGAGGGGGCTTTTGGTGGGATGGATTGCGAGGCGAGAGAGAACACCAGGCAATCGAATCCTCAGACGAAGGAGAGTCCTTCGTAAAATTGTCCTTGTCCAAGGGGTACCCTTGGATAGCATGTGCCGGATTAGTATCCGAGAGATGCGCGAGTCTTTGCACCGAAGTATCCGGCTGCAGGCGTGATGCCCATCGCTTTTTGATACTTGATGAGAGCTGCCCTCGTGGCTGCTCCGAATCGCGTCGTTTCATTTCCCGAAGAACCCGGTCCTGTCGAGGCAACCGTGTAGCCGTTGGCATTGAGCCAGACTTGGAGCGCCATGACGTCTTCGCCAGTAGAGCCCACCTGCAAGTCTCGATTGAAGCTTGCCGAAGCCGAAGCGTTCAGACCAGCCCACGCTTTAACCGCCGCTTCTGTCGAAGCAGAGATTGTACCGCCGAGCGACTTGTACACCTGAATCAAGTTGTACAACTGCACAGCAAGTGCTTTGACTTCGGCTGCAGAGCCGGTCGTCGCAGTTGTCTGTGTTGTAGTCGTCGTTGGCGTAGTAGTTGTCGTGGTTGTGGTCGTTGGCGTGGTTGTAGTAGTCGTGGTCGTGGTGGTCGTTGTTGAGCCACCTCCACCTCCTGAACCACCGCATGTGCCAGTTTGCGCTGGTGTGACAGTGACTGTCGTTTGCGTTCCTGATGTGGACGTCAACGTAAGAGTAGATGCGCTTCCGGTACATTGCGATTCCGCAATAAACGCAGACGGCGCATCGTTGGCGAGCACTCTGCGATCCGCAGAGGAAATCTTCACTGTCGAGCCCGATTCCATTTGGAATGCGACTGTTGTAGATGTGACAGCAATAGTTTCCAAGAGGTCAGCCGAGCCGGCAATCGTCAGGTCGGAATCTCCGACATCAAACGTCGTACCGGAGGCGATGCTCACATCGTTGTACGCCGCACGAGTTGTCAGTGGTAGCACCAGTACCATCGCCGCAACTGTAATTGCGAGGACCAGTGCGGTCACTTTGTTATAGGTACTGATAGTCATATTTTATTTCCTTTGCGAGAGCGATTCACATGAGCCGCTCTCGCATCAGACTATTAGTTGATTAGTAATGACTATCAGGTTATTGAGCGAAGGAAGCGCAAGTTACTAAGGTTGCCGTGAGAACCTTACACTCGATGTAGTCACCTGCAAGGTCGACGGCCGCACCTGCAGCCGCGACCGTAGCAACAGTCAAGGTATCGTTAGCAACGACAGTTACTGCGCCGGTATTTGTTCCGTGACCGAATAGGAGCGTGCGACCAATATCGCCTGCATCGAAGGATTCCCCTGCTGCGCCAAGAGTTACAGCAACGGCTGTTGCGCCAGTTGTATCAACTAAGAAGTAGCTGGCCGCTTGCAAGTTGGCTTTGGAGACCGCGCCTGTGGCAGTAATCGTCGTTCCGTTCGTTACGCGGTACGCATCCGCCGCAACGAATGTCGAGAATGTGCCGCTTGTACCACCAGTGATTGCACCGTCGAGCGTTATTGCTCCGATGCCTGTCATTGCTCCTGCTGTAGAAATTTCCCAGTCAGAGGAGAAGATTGCGACTGTCGCAGCGTCCGTGCCGGTAAGCGCATCTCCGAGTGTAAGCGCTGATGCTGATGTGATTGTAAGAGCGCCCGCCGATGTTGACCATGTGGAAGCCGCATTACCCGTGATAGTGAGCGCATCGCCCGTACCTGCCACGATGCCGCTTGCACCTGTGATGTCAACGTCTGCCAAAGCGTCGCCGATGTCGATGTTGTCTGCTGCAGTGCCGCCGCCACCGATCACTATCGTGTCGATGCCCGTGCCGTTGGCAATGGTCACAGTCTTTGCGCCGTCGCCCGTAGCGATGTTCATCGCCATCGTGGCTGATGAGACGCCGATGTTGAAGTTGCCCGTCTGTGCCGTACCACCGATGGTGATAACGCCGGCTACGTTGGCTGCGAACATGTTGACCGTGGAGCCAGCTACTGAAGTGACGGTATATGCACCATCAGTCGTGAGACTGGTCGCGCCGATTGTGAGGGTGGCGCTTGCGATGCCCACCGTACCGAAGGTGATGGCGACCGCGAGCACTATTAATACTGAAAGAATCTGTGACTTACTTAGTGTTGTCATAATGATTGAATCTTAATGCTTTCTTAATTTGTTAATTTCTTCTCAATTTAGAAGATGGGAACATCGACCTTTTTTCTTCTACGCAATTTTAACGACAATGGGCCTCCGAAGGAGGTGCATACGTCCTCGCAATTGTAGCAACACGTTTAGCACAAAAAGGCCTAAGATGAGGCCTTTTTGTGGATAACCCCATTGGATAGACTTCGTCATCCAACGGGGCGGGCTCCGGCCTGAATTGGCTTCGCCATTTTATGAAGAAATGGCTCTATTGCGACGTTGTCGTTGCATTTCGCTTCTGCAACGTCTGGAAAATGACACTTTCTTCTGATAGAGGACCATAAAGGACAACCTGGTCTCTGTTTAGATAGAGCTTTTTGGGAGCCCACTGGGCATCGGCCAAGGGTACGAGCTGAGTACCGGGCGCGGCACCCCTCTGTCCAGGTACTGTCTGAAACTGGTAGCCGTCAGCTGCGAGCGTGAGCATGGGGAATGTCGTCAATTTACCGATATACACCTCGCCCGTACTCAGGTAGACGACCGAGAGAGAATCATCCGCCTGCTGTACTTTCCAAATAATGCCTATAATTAGGGCTAAAATGACTATCACCGCCAAAGCAACCTGATTTCGTGTGTAATTCATGCGGTGAATCATACCGCCCCTCTTCACAATAGCAATATGGGAAAAGTGGTGAACATGGGTGTGGATAGTTAGGGGATATCCTGGGGATAGGATGGGGATAAAGGACACGTCGCTCTGTACCGAGAATCAAACAGAGGTGACACCTATGTAATTACATAGGTGTCACCTCTGTTGACCGGTCGAGGATGGTCCTCGGTATTCCCCACTCCTCCAATGCAAAAGACCCCCTCTTACGAGGGGGTCTTTGCTGCTCATGTTGTCGCCATGAGCCAATCTTTGGACACGGAAGCTAGCCGAAGCCAGGTTCCAGTGAAGCCAAGATTAGAGAGGGCTCAGGTGTGTAGGACCGTAGATGTCCGGCTTGAACACGTAGGTTCCTACATCGTTACCTGCGCCTGCTGTCGAGATGCTGAACTCGACGTTCGCAGCCGCGGCATCAGAGAGCCAGAGCTGGAGCGTATCGCCCGCAACAGTGGCACCGCCTGTGTCGAAGTATACGTAGATCGTCTTGCTGGTTCCAGCAGGAATCGTCATAGTATTCGTGTCGAAGCCGAGAGTTACCGATGTGCTGCCAGTAGCCGCACCCGTTTCAAGGTCGACGTCGATGTTGACACCGTCTACTTGCGCGAAGACCACATCTGTCGCATCGGTCAGCGTTGTGGCTGCCAACTGGACGCCGACGATGATTTCATTGTCAGCACCGAAGATGATGTCCTTGTCACCTGGGTTGGAGACCACAATCTTACCTGCGAGGTAGTTGGTCTGCACAGTGAGAACCGTGCTTACACCAGTGTTGTCGAAGGCAAAGACAGGGTAGGTCTGGTAGGCGATGTGGGTTGCTGCGTCAACAGAA
>Ga0209542_10010692_pt1 | contig 16487 bp, 20 predicted proteins | sample RifCSPhighO2_01_FD_184028 | JGI IMG/M metagenome (GOLD analysis project Ga0209542, IMG submission 184028) | Soil microbial communities from Rifle, Colorado - Rifle CSP2_plank highO2_0.1 (SPAdes) (version 2) | ecosystem: Environmental > Terrestrial > Deep subsurface > Rock core/Sediment ...
CGGCCCGTATAGTCCGGGTGGCTCTATTTTGACGCTTTCCTCGATAACGCGGTCTCCGATTTCAAACATCTCCGGCAGGAGACTCTCTCGAACGACAATCGGGACGTTGCCCACGACGGTATAGCTGGTCGAAAGGTCGACCGTGATTTGGTCGCCAGCGGCGACGCGGCCGATGGAATCGGCATTGCTCTCATATCGTTTGTCGAAGCCCATGATTTCGAGTTCCTTGGTAATAGGGGAATAAAAATAATGGGCGTATACGGGTACTCCGATGATGTATTCCTGTATCGCATAGCCGTCGTGCGAGTCGTGAAGCGCGAGTTTTTTGTGGAATTCTTCCGGCGTGCGGGCGAGAAAGTAGCCGCGACCGCCACGCGCGCCATGAAATTTCACGATGACTGCGCGGTCGATATCCTCGGGATTCGAGAAAATTTTAGGCAGCCGCAAACCGGCCGCATGGAGCCAATCACGTTGCTTGTGGCGATCTGCCTCCCACGCGAGAATGCCCTTGGTACCGTAGTAGGGCATTGTCATCTTCTCTATGCCCTCGCGACCGAGGTATGCGACGAGAGAACCGTGTGGAATCATGATTGCGTCACGCTCGATGAGTTTTGCCTCCACCGAAGAAAAGTTCTTGAAACTGTCGACCTCGATTATTTCATCAGCGACTCCAAATACGGTGTACGGCCGTGTTTTGCCGTGCTCGCATACGACAATTGTCTCGAAGCCCTCGTCTTTGGCTCCTTTTAATATTTGCAGGGCAGAGTGGCTGCCGAGGGTCGCGATTCTTTTAGATGGTCGTGCCATGCGCCAGTGTAGCATGCACCAATCCCAGGAGGTCAAGACCCTATTACTGATGTGCCTCCCAATACTCGGCGGAAATACGCACATATTCCGCGACCCGGCGCTCCGCCGCCGCCGCAAGCTTCAGTGTGAGCGGCATTCTCTCACTTTCTCGCGAACCGTTCACGAGCCAAGCCTCGACAAGGTCTATTTGGGAAGCATGTGAAAGTGTGAGTCGTCTGCCTTTCGCCGCTGCGCGCAGAAGTGTCGGGCCGCCGATATCCGTTTTCTCCAAGACCTCTTCGGGGCCCTTGTTTTTTTGAATGGCCTCCTCAAGCGGGTAGAGGGTGACATATACGAGCCCGATGCACTGTACGTTGAGGCGGTCGAGCTCGTGGAAATCCTCTTTCGTAGCCGCGAGAAGTGCAGCGTATATTTTGCGGGCAAGCGTGACCACGCGGTGTCCGAGAATCGGGGGGCCAACTATCTCGGATACATCGCGACATGGAATTCCGGCTTTATTGAGAAATTTCGCCGTGCCCGCCGATCCTAACAATCGCCACCCATTTTTTGAGAGCAGGCGCGCGAGCCGCACGAGCTGCTCGTCTTTTTCATAGGTGGAGAGGAGGGCGGTTTTCACGGCACGAATCTTAACACATTATCGTTTTGAGAAATCTACGGCGATTTCGTTCAGTCCATCATGTACATTGGTTTCATTGCCGACAGAGTCATGGCGCTTTGCACCGGGGAAGAGAACCGAGACGGTCGTGCCACGACCGATTGCGCTCTTAATCATGATGCGGCCCTGATGCATTTTGATGAGCTCGGACACTATTGCGAGCCCAAGACCTGAACCACCTCCTCCGCGTACACGCGACGGGTCAGCGCGATAAAACGGTTCAAAAATCCGGAAAAGGTCTTTGCGTGCGATACCGATTCCGGAGTCCTGCACAATCAGTTCTACGTGATGGTTCGGGGCGGGCTCCACCGTGATGCGGATATGTCCGCCGCGCGGCGTGTACGCTATCGCGTTTTTTAGAAGATTGCCCACAATTTGCTGGAGCGCTGTCTCATTGCCGAGCACCAGAGTGTCCGGGCTTTTGCGCAGCGTCACTTGATGTTCCCCGCGCTTGGCGTAGTGCGAGAATCTCTGTACAACATCTGTTGCAACGGAGGAGAGGTCGACGGCGGTAAATTCCATTCTCTCCGGACGCACGAGCGAAGAGAGAGAAAGGAGGTTATTGATGATTTCGGAAATGCGATCGAGTTCCTCGACATTGCTGTTGAGAGTGTTTTTCATATCGGCGCTCACGTCTGAATCGAGAAGCGACACTTCAGTATTTGTTTTAATCACTGCGAGCGGCGTACGAAGTTCGTGCGCGATGTTGCCTATGAATTGTTTTTGTCCTTCCAGTGCGTTTCTCGCAGGGGTGAGCGCGACGCGCGTAATCACATAGCCGAAAAGTATTGTGGCGAGCACAATTACCATGAAAATCGTGAAGAGGTTCTGCGTTCGGATTTCTCCGAGCTCAGCGGCGATGGCGGGACCGAGTGACTGCGTTGTCCCGTTCGTGATTGCTTCGCGCACCGCCTGTTCTATCGAGACGGAAATATCACGGTAGAGCAAATTATACGATGTGCCCACGAGACCAAGAATGACGATAGCGAAAGCGATTTTCAGCGCGATGACGTTTACTTCTGTCCTGAGGAACGGATCGTGCTGGTATTTATTCAGCAAGTCGGTAACCGATACCACGAACCGTTTCCAATACGCTGTCGCCGTCTTTGTGATCGAGCTTGCGTCGGAGATTTTTGACATGTACGTCTACTACATTACTAAAGCCGGCGTAATTAAAGTCCCACAGGTGATTCAAGAGGTCCTCGCGATTGATGACCTGATTCGGATGCCGCATGAAGTATTCTAGCAGACCGAATTCTTTGAGTGTGAGAGGAATCTCTTTCCCATTGCGGTACGCGCGGCGTTCTCCCGGGTTCAGTTCCATTTCGCCGACCTTTAAAGTCTCCGGAAGGGATTCTGCGGGTCTTCGAAGAAGTGCGCGGATGCGAGCGACAAGTTCCGCAAAGGAAAACGGTTTGACGAGATAATCATCGGCACCGCTCTGAAGGAGCTGCACTTTTGTCTCTGTCTCGTTGCGGGCGGTCAGCACCAGAATCGGTGTGGTGATGTTCATCGCACGCGCCTGTTTTGCAATTTCGTGACCGTCGAGAGAGGGGAGCATCAGGTCGAGAATAATGAGGTCGTAGTCGGACCGGTGCAAAGAAATGCGGGTCAATGCTTTTTTTCCGTCCGGAATAGTGTCCACCGTGTAACCCTCGAGACTTAAGCCCTTGGCAATTGCCTGTGCGAGCTTCTGTTCGTCTTCCACGAGTAGTATTTTCATGTCATATATTTTAGGCTTATAAACCTACCTGTTCACATAGTACTCCATGAAGATGAATTCTTCATGATGTCTACTATGCTGACGTGCCGCGGTAACTCATATTACTGGCCTATTAAGTGGAAGTAGTCGTTACCGGAAGGGGTCTTGTGCCCCGGTCCGCCAAACGGCGGAATACCGGGGCTGCCCCGCAAGGAGCACACTATGTCTCAAATTAGCAAGAGGTGAGTGAACGGAAAGTGAAGTTTTATGTATAATTCCTGTATGGAGAGACCGAGTGCAATAGAAGGGAGAGAACGAATGCCGATAATAACAATTGAACGGAAAATAGCGTTCAATATTCTCAGCTTCGAACAACTGAACGAGGATGAGCAGGCGTGTGTTTCCCTTGCAATTCGCGCACAGAAGAGTAGCAACAATCCGTTTGTGCATGCAGGCGCTGCGGCGATGGCTTATAACGGCGCTCTTGTTCCGTCCCACAATGATGTAGAGGGGGAAGACGGACATGCCGAACAGCAGGCGATTCGCAAACTGTACAACAGCTTGCCTGAAGGTGAGAAGAAGTTAAAGATATTAGCGGTTGCTGCGTGTTTAGCCGGGGAAGAATTAGTGCGCGAGGATGTGCTGTATGACAATACGACAGCGATTGAAGATATAAAAGGGAGTAAGCTTTGTGGGCAATGCCTCTCCTACATTGATAGCTGCACCGCAACACTAGATAGGGAAAATGGAGAGGACGTCGAGATCCTCATGGTCGCCGTGACGGGACAAATAATACGAGCTAAACATAGAGACCTTCTTCCATTTGCGTGGCAGTCTATGAAGGTACGAATTGATCCCTACAAGGGAGGGCCGGTTCCTGGTGTCATAAACAACGGGAAATAGCACACGACCGCGCAGGTGCGCGGTCGTGTGATTTGTCTAACAGGGCGCATTTACACCCACAGTGCGAGGATGACCCCCATCATGCAGAGCGAGACGAGGTAGTAACCGGCGGTGAGAAACCAATAACCCCACGGTTTGCCTTCCCATAAAACGGCACTCAATGTTACCGGTGCTACAAAACCGAGCCAGTACCAGAATGCCCCCATCAGACCACCGACTGCGCCGAACGTGTTCGTGTACGTCGTGCCGAATAAAATCGCGTGCGCCATTACGTAGCTCATGACAAGTGTCGAAATCGTCATAATGAGATAGGTTTTTGCCATGCCCTTCGCTTTTGCCGCTGCCATATCCGCCTCGCTCCATCCCATATACGCAATCCATTGCGTGCCGAAGAGAGGCCCGTACCAGAGGAATCCGAGTACCATCGCCGCGATTGCGGAAACTATAACGGCTAGGTAATTGACATCAATCATATAAATAATGTCCTGTAAGCAGTAATTCCACCAATTTACCATCATTTCCTGGGAGAAAGCACGATTTGCACAGGACGGGGGATTACGCGGTAGCGCATTCATGAATATGCGGCATACTTTGTGGGGATTCTGAGGCCCGCGCGTGCGGGGGTCGAGTTAACAATCAAATTTCAATTTTTCTATGAAATCACTACATATGGTCGCATGGATTCTTCTCATCGTCGGAGGCCTTAACTGGCTTTTGGTCGGTGTCGGAGGATTTATGGATTCAAACTGGAACCTCGTGAGCATGTTGCTCGGAGCATGGCCGGTTGTGGAATGGCTTGTCTATGTACTCGTCGGCGCAGCCGCGGTGTACGAGCTTGTCACGCACAAAGGTCGCTGCCGAGAGTGCGGCTCGGGCGCACCAATGATGTAATTCGGAGTCAACCGCTTTTACACAGAAAATCCCTCGCCAAACGGCGGGGGGTTTTCGTTTGAGGGTGAGACCACGGTACGATTTTATACAAAGAAGGAGGTTCATGAACTTCATGCGGCCTTAATGGGCATTAGTGCTTAATGAGCTTTACGGAATAACCGTTATGAGTGCGTGAAGGGAACAGTGTCATGAAGAGCTGTTTCTTTCGTCGCAATTGTAGCGGAGCAGAGTCGTAGGGCTGCATCCGTGTTAATAGGCCTTAGTAAATAATAATTGTATGAAATTACGATACATAATTCCGGCAACAGTTCTCGCATCGTTTCTCGTTGCGGGTGTCGCCTCGGCACAGACTTCCGTGACGACCACGACGACTCCTGCAACAGGGGCGATTTCGAGCGGTACTGCTGTCAATCTCGGTAGCATCTCGATGGTCGGTCCATTCGGCAGCGTGGTCACATCGCTCCCGATAGCAATCACTGCGGGCGGCAGTGCGTCAAACTCGCAGCTCTCGAGCTGTCAGCTCTATAACAGCGCAGGCGCGTCTGTTACGACGGGTGTCAATGTAGTGAACGTGATCGGTAGTGGCTCAAGTGTATTCACGTTGAATACTCCTCTGGGCATCAATGCAAATCCGCTCGTTCTTACGCTTCGCTGCAACGTCGCTGCAGGCGTTCCTGCTGGCGCAACATTTACTCTGAATTCGGTTACGCCAAACGTAAATGCGCGCGGTCCATTCGTGGCAAATCTTGATATTGCCCCGTCTGTTCCGGTCGGATCCCAAGATGTAACGCTCAGCAACATCTCTCTCGGAACCGGTGCTGCAACCTCGGTCCGCATCTCATCTATCCCGCTCTCAATCACCGCGGGTAACGGTGCTTCCGTCTCGCAGCTCTCTGACTGCCAACTCCGAAATACATCGAACCTATTCGGTTCACTTTCCGGAAGCATTAATCCTGTCGGAGGTACGGTGGTCTTCAATCTGACGACCCCGTTCACTATTCCAGCGGGTTCTGCTGAAATGTTCGGGCTCACCTGCGACGTAAGTTCTACGACGCCGGTTGGTGGCACGTTTACAATTGCAATCACACCTTCAGGGATTGCAGCTGTCGACGCCACTACAGGAGCTTCGATCACTGCGGCTGCGGTCACAGGAGTTGGGCCGAACGGCCTTCTTCCAGCGACATCCGGAACAATCATCGTCACATCGGCGGTGACAGGCGTTCCTCCGGTTATACCGGGAGTTCCAAACACAGGTGCGGGTGGTAGTGCGCAGACTGCACTCATCCTCGCGCTCTCGGCTCTCATCGCGCTCGCAGGTGCTACGTACATAAGGTACCAAGTCCGCTAGTCCAAAGAGAGGTCAAGAAAAAGCTCCGCCTACTCTGGCGGAGCTTTTTTGTTTGCTACTGTTGGCTATTTCGAGAGAGAGAGGCGAAAACTTCGCGCAACTCTTTTTGTCCGATGGGTTTCGTGAGATGCGATGTGAATCCCGCGTTCTCTGTTTTTGCGATGTCGGTCGCGAGCCCGTAACCGGTGAGAGCAATAATCGGCCCGTTGATTTGCAGAAGGCGCAATTTCTTAACAAGCTCATACCCGTCCATGTGCGGCATGCCGACGTCGAGCAGGGTAATATCGTATTCGGAAAGTTTCTTGTCTGCGAGCGTCTCTTCTCCGGAATAGAGTGCGGTCGCGGTGTGGCCCATCTTGTTGAGCAACTTGACGAGCGCATCTGCCGCCGGTGCGTTGTCGTCGACGACTAGTATCTTGAATTTCGCGTGCGCTACTCCTGCATCACCCGGCTCGGATGCGAAACTAATGATACTCGTGATAGGGAGTTTGATTACAAACTCGCTCCCTTTGCCTCTCCCTTCACTTTTTGCTTCGATGGTGCCGTGATGCAGCTCCACTATTTTCCGGACAAGAGCGAGTCCGATGCCGAGGCCGCTCGCGTTGGTACTGTTTCGTCCTTGGTAATAAATCTCAAAAATATTGGGGAGGTCGTCGGGGTGGATGCCCTCACCGTTGTCGCGAATCTTGATGACAGCCCATGCGCTCCCTTTTTCCTGAATTTTTGAAAGTTCAACCCAGATGGAACCACCGGAGGGAGTGAATTTGGTGGAATTGCTCATCAGGTTGGTGATTGCCTGCTCGAGTCGGGTGTCGTCCGCCCACACCGGGAGGAGCGTGGACGGGTAGGTGAAATGGAGCGTGATGTCCGATGTGCGAAGTAATGCATCACTCGATTTCAGCGAACGCTCGACGAGTTTGCGCAGCTCAAGCGTGTGCGGCACGATTTCGATTTTGGCCTGCGTGAAGCGTGTGACGTCGAGTAAGTCGCCGAGGAGTTTTGCGAGGTGATCGAATTGATGTTCGATTCCGTCGAGCTCTTCGCGCACGTTGGTCGTGGTCTCACTCAGTTTGAGAAGCTCGAGCGCGCTCTTTATCGGGGCGAGTGGATTTCGGAGTTCGTGCGAGAGGGAAGCAAGAAAGAGGTCTTTGGCTTTGTCCCGCTCGGATATTTCGTCGGTCAAACGACCGTTGTCGAGAATAACACCAAGGTCGTTGCAAAATTCTTTGAAAAATTCAAAGTCGTCTTGTGTATACACGCGTCCGGATTTCGCATATCCGAGGGAAAGAGCGCCGAGAGTTTTGCCCAGGGCACAAATTGGAATAATCATGAGCGACTTGAGGCCAAGCCGCTGCATCGCTTCGAGGTGCTCCGGAGAGCGTGCGCCTTGACGAATCGTCTCGTCGGTAACGATTGGCACAAATTGCGCCTCGCCGGTCCGGATAGCAGTATAGAGGTCGCTTGAATTCTTTTCGGTAGTAGGGAAACGCTTTTCGAACTCGAACAGGTAGTCGGTCATCTTTTGGTCTCTATGAATGACCGCGATACGCTCGAGGCCGCCTTGCTCGTTCAACACGTCAATTGCGCACCAATCGGCGAGTGATGGCACGGTCAGCCGCGCTTTTTCGAGAAGCCATGTGCGAAAATCCACCTTCATCGAAAGTATCTTCGCCGACTCCAGCATAAAGCGAAGCTTGTCTCCTGATGTATCCGATGCGCTCGATTCGTTCTTCTTTCCTGTTATCTGGGCTTTGCGCATTGGGGGGAACTATATACCCTTACACATGTGCGAATGATGAAGATGCCTATAGGGCGAGAAAGATGAAGAGTAGAGCCACGATAATGCGGTAGACACCAAAAGCGGTGAAGTCGTAACGACGGATGAAGGCGAGAAGGAATTTAATGCTCGCGAGCGCTACCCCAAAAGACACCACAAAGCCGATGGCAAGAATCCCGAATTCATCGGCGTGAAAAGCAGACGCATTTTTTAACAGATCGAGCCCCGTGGCCGCAAGCATGGTCGGCACGGCAAGAAGGAACGAGAACTCAACAATGGTCGTTCGGGAAAGACCCAGCCAGAGCCCCCCGAGAATAGTGGCGGCGGAGCGAGAAACGCCGGGGATTATTGCAATGGATTGGAAGAGTCCGATGAGCGCCGATTGTTTGTAAGAAATTGACTGGGCAGAGCCCTCATCGGCGCTATCTGAATGAAAATACTCAAACGCAATTAATGCGAGACCTCCGATGATGAGTGCACCGACAACGACAGCTTCGTTGCCGATGAGATATTGCTTTGCAATTTTATAAAAAATGAGACCGATGATTCCTGTAGGGATGAACGCGACCGCAAGCTTTTTTAAGACTTCGACATCAAGGAATTTTCTCCAGTAGAGCGCGACGACGGATAGAATTGCACCGAGTTGGATTGCAATTTCGAAACTCTTTACGAAATCGGTTTGAGTGAGGCCGAGGAGCGACGAGGCGAGGATAAGGTGGCCGGTCGAAGAAATGGGCAGAAACTCGGTGACGCCCTCCACGACACCAAGAATAGCCGCATCCAGAAAATCCATTGGGACACTATATCACTCGGAGAATCCTATGTAGAAAGTGTTGTTCGAAACGAATAATACTTCCGTATCCTTATTCTATTCAATTATCGGATCTCTTCGTGAAGACGCCGAACTCTCGGGTGTGTTCTCAATTTTCTCGATATGTACAATCTCCGCGGTCTTATCGTGCATGAGTTTCGAAACAGCATTGAAGAGGGATTCCGGGTCTTTAAGCTGCCGCTTCGCTTGCTCCCAGTCGAAACTTCCGCGTACATATTTACGTGTGTCGAGAATGTCCGGATCGTGCACGAGGTTGCCCATGCCGATCTCATCACCGTAGTACATGATGGGTGCGCCCGGGAGGGAATACAGCATCTTGAGAGCTTCAAGCGAGCGCGCACGGTCTCCTTTGAATACCTGCCCGATTCGTACCGAAGTGCGCTCTCCGCGCTGGTAGAGATACTTCTGGTCAGTATCCAGGAATTTGAGCAGTTCCTGGTGCGTCTCCGGCTCGATGAGGCCAAGCGCGAGCTCATCGTGATTGCGTAGAAATATAGCCCACTGGCAATTCTCCGGGATATCGAGCGAGTCCCCGATGATTTTCTTCAGGTGTTCCGTATTGCCGCGATAGATTGCTGCCCACATTTCTTCCATGAGGAGGAAATGATACGCCATATGGCATTCATCCCCATTCCCAAAATACTGCTTCATTGTCGCGATATCGCTTCGCGCTTCCGCGATGAGAATTGTTTGCGGATATCCTTCGTCGAGTCGCCGCCTGAGGCGCTTGATGAGCGCGTGTGTTTCGGGCAATCCCGTGCAATTCGTACCCTCGCGCTTTACGAGGTGGGGAATCGCGTCAAGCCGGAACCCGTCGACACCCATATCCGCCCAGAATTTCATAATCGCAATCATTTCCTCGTAGACGGCCAGGTAATCCCAGTTGAGGTCGGGTTGATTAGGGTAGTAAGTCGCGAAATAGTAATCCTTCGTCGCTTCATTCCATACCCAGTTACTCTGCTTCACGTCGGGCATGCCGTTTTGAGCCATCGCAAATCCACGCCCCGTCTCGCTCCAGAGATAGTATTTGCGCCACGGATTATCACGCGATGAGCGTGCCTGCACAAACCACGGATGCGTGTCACTCGTATGATTTGCAACGAAGTCAATGATGATGCGAATGTCACGTACGTGTGCCGCCAAGAGGAGCTCCTGAAAATCCTCAAGCGTGCCGAGGCTCTCGCGGACGTTGGTGTAGTCCGATACGTCGTAACCATCGTCGACCATGGGCGACGGGTAGTGGGGGAGAAGGTGCAGGCAATTCACGCCGAGCTTCGCAAAGTAATCAAGGTTGCCGATGAGCCCCTGGACGGTATCGGCGAATTTGTCGATGTAGAGCTCGTAGATTCTTGCCTGCTTCCACCAATAGTTGTTTCCTGTTTTCGGCCCCATTGTGATGTAGTGTGAGATGTATCGGTGATCGTGGAGTGAAGAATGCTCGGCTATGGAGCGTCCGTCGGCGGGGCATCCCCTCTCTGCGCCTTCCGGTTCAATAACCATCTTTTGATACGATCCCACGCAAGGAGACGGATGCCGAAGACTTCGAGTCCCACGAACACGAGCCACGAACCCGGTGTGAATGGAGTAATGAGCGCAAGAATACCAATAAGAATGAGCGTGACGCCTGTAACTTTCTTCCAAAAAGGCGTTTTCATACCAGGATGATACCACCTCGCACGATTCTTCATCCCGTTAGAGGCAGGAAGCGAATCTTCCCGCACTTGGTTCATCAAACATATTCTCCCGTAGAGATACGCGCGAGCAAAACTGTTTGAGCTGCGCTCGCTTACGTGGCCTCTAACGGGACTTCATCTCAGCTACAGGACATGATAGGTACTATGCATGAGATGACACAAGCAAGAAACATATTCGCGTCGGCTCTTATGGCGATTATCGTCGCCGCGATACCCGTTACATTTTCGTTTGCATATTCGCATCCCGACGAACTACCGAACCCACAGTACCAACTGTATCTCTGCTCGGATTATTACTCGGGCTATCAGTACTACTCTTACAGCCCTTGTCCGCAGTATCAGCAGCCGACGTACTACTATCCGCAGACATATAGCTACTACGACCCATATTCCTATTGGTATCCGACGTACTACTATTATGACTACAACTACAATTCCAATTACAACTACAACTACAATTCGAATTACAATTACAACAATAATTACAACGGATGGTGGTAAGTGAGCCCTGGAATCAGTGCTCGCCATGAGGATTTAGCGGGAAACCCTCCCATTTGCGGTCTCCCCACACCACTCTTTACCCTTGCGGACAAGATAGGGTCTCTAGTATATACTTCCTCTGTCGATGGAAGCATTACTTTTAGAATAGTAGATATTCATTCATTTATGGTTAGAACAGCAAATCCGGCATTGCTCAAGCCGCTGAACCTTTCAGCAGAGCTCGAAGCCGTCGTAGGTAAGGGCCCAATGTCACGTGGGCAGGTCGTAAAGCAGATCTGGGTATACATCAAGAAGAACAACCTTCAGAATCCTGCAAACAAGCGCAACATTCTTGCAGACGACAAGCTCAAGCCCCTCTTCGGTGGCAAGGCAGAAGTCACAATGTTCGAAATGACGAAATTGGTTTCCGCTCACATGAAATAAGGGATTCGTCCCTTTATTCCGAAACGCCGCGATTTCCGCGGCGTTTTGTGCGAAGCCGTCGCATATTTATGACATCAGTACTCATCGCATCATTCGCCATCATGCTTGCGTCGCTCGCAGGCAAATTGACCGTCTGGCGCCTTTTTGGCGACTTTGTGGAGCGACATCTTACGTATCTGGTCAGCTTTGCGGCCGGTGTGCTATTGGTGATTTTGTCGCAGCTTGCGGTGGAGATAGTCGAGCACGCGGGCTCCATTATCGCCGGTGTACCCTGGATATTCCTTGGTGCGATTGTAATCCTCGTGGCATTTCGATTTATCCCCGACTTTCATCACCATCATGATTCTCATGAGGGCGACCATACCCACTCAAGAATAAGCGCGAACAGGATATTGGTAAGCGACGGTATTCACAACGTGGGAGATGGGGTGCTCCTCGTCACCGCGTTTGCGGTAAGCCCTGTTCTCGGCATGCTCACCACCGCAAGTATTTTTATGCATGAGGCAGTTCAGGAGGTTTCAGAATTCTTTGTGCTTCGAGGTGCAGGGCTCAGCGTCAATCGTGCGCTCCTCTATAATTTCCTCGTATCGGGCACAATTCTCATCGGTGCAATCGGGGGGTACTACCTTTTAGCTCAGTTTGAGAAGTTGGAAGTTCCGCTCCTCGGCATTGCCGCAGGCGCATACGCTGTCGTGGTCTTCTACGACCTCATTCCGCACTCTATCCGGTCTTCGCGGAACGGCGTCGGGCATGCATTCGGGCATGTCTTGTGGTTTCTCGGCGGACTCGTAATCATGAGTAGTGTTGCGGCCGTATTTGGCCACTAAAGCGGCATCCCACGTTGTGTTCGACGCTAGGTTTGTGCGTATCGCCAGAACTTGACGATACGAATTAACGGGGTATAATATAGAAGTATGACAAGCGCGCTTAAAAACATCCGGATTTCACTCATCGCAATCGCGACAGTGCTACTTTTCAGCGCCCCTTTCTCTGCAGCCGCGATGCACCCGCAATCGATAGGAGACGACTGCGATTATGTGTATGGTTGTGACTACAATCACGGCTATATCACCCCTTCCCCCGGCGGTTACGACGATTATTGTGATGACTACTGGTATCCGTGCTACGACGATTGCTACGATTGTGATGATTATTACTTCGATGACTATGCCTACGATCCATACTATTCCGGCGACTGGATGAACTTCGCTATGTCGTATGCACCGGTCTATCAACCGGTCTATCAATCGCAGTCCGCATACCAGCCGCAGTACGGATACAACCAATACGGGTACACACAACAGGCGAGCGCGTATATTCCAGCAACAAGCGGATATCCGACAGGGGATACGGATACTTTTGGAAGTCCGCTCTGCATGTGGGCGGGATACGATGGTCGCGCGAGCTGTGATTCAAATCCGCGCCAACCAATCTACGACCCGTGGACAGGACGCTGGTACTAGCTGTTGTCGCGCTCTATCTCTCTTTGGATGTCGAGTAAGTCAAGTGCGCTTTCCATTTCCTTTAGGTCCGGATCGTCTTTTGATATCTTTAAGTGGTCGAAAAGTAAATGTTGCATGCGCAGGAGCTTTGTAACTTCGGCTTCTGCCCGTACGTCGATTTCAAAATCAATCTGCTGGCGCATATCCGCTACTTTGTTTTGTCGGTTTTGACTGATGAGCACGACGATAGCGAGAAAAATCGCCTCGAGAGAAACAAACATCGTGAGAAAGCCGAAAGGGAACGGATCGAAGGGTTCGACGCCGTAGAGTCCGAGATTCCACTCAATCCATCCGATAAAGAAAACCGCGTTCCACACGAGGAACCAGAGCGTACCGAATTGCTGGGTGAGGATGTCCGCGACTTTGTCTGCCCAATGTCGTTCAAAATTCAGGTGAGATTTGAACTTCTGAGCGTGCTTTCTGATGCGGTGCCTGGGCGCCGAACCGTTCGTTTCCATGAAGGCCATACTACTCTCGGCGGGTGTCGCGTCCAGTCCACGCGCGCTTTTTCACCATTGAGAACGACAAAACAAAAGCACCCCGTACGGGGTGCTTTTGCGCGAGGTTCGTAAAATTACGAGACCTTGCTGACCTTGATCGCGTTCGGTCCTTTTGGGGACTCTGCGACTTCGAAAGTCACTTTGTCTCCTTCGCGGAGCGAGTCGAAAGTTACTCCGACGAGCTCGTTGGAGTGGAAAAAGAGATCCTTTTCCTGGCCTTCGATTTTGATGAACCCGAATCCCTTTTCAGTGAGGCGGGCGATAGTTCCTGTTTGCATAGCAATAAGAATTATTTTTTGGATAAACCGACAAAGATTTTGGTCTTTAGTAGGTATCAATGTCAGTTCTGGAGTTGTAGGTCGATCCCCCTTCTCTGGATCAGCCCTGGATTGATACAGGGAGGATATCACAAAGTGCATTTGCTGTCAAATCATTCCCTTTCGGAGCAGGGCGCAAAGGACCTCCTCGAAGAGAGGGTATACTGAAACTACTGGCGGCATCGTCAGCGTCCCCCATATGAACAAACTATCCACGCTGGTACTTGTCGTATTTATACTGGTCGCGCTCTTTGGCGCATACGCTGCGCTGACGCACGACTCGCATACGGACGGTTGCCCACTTATGGTTTCCGGAGAAGTCATCTGTGGAAACACGATCCTCGATCATTTGTCTCTGTGGCAGACGATGTTTGCGGGCACGCTCGCAGCGTTTTCTTTTGTGTTGCTGCGGATGTTTGCTCTGCTTCGCGATGCACCTGTGCCAGATGCGTCGCCATATGTATCGGTGTGTATGTTTTGCGCGCACGCGACCGACCGACCGACATTGTTACAAGAACTTTTCTCACGTGGACTCCTGAACCCCAAATCACCCTAGCCCGTTGTTCTAAGGTTAAACCTTAGAACAAGTGGTCTCCTATTGCGTTAAAAACTTAAAAAAATGGCTATGGAACGAAATTCAATTCTTATTGGAGCAGTGCTGCTCGCCGTTGGCGTCGGTATTGGCTACACAATCCCTGACCGGGGTTATGGTGCTCGAGGTGGGCACATGATGTCGAACGGCTCGTCAATGGAGCAAAATATAGACCAGCATTTCATCGCTCAGATGATTCCGCATCACGAAGGCGCAATCGTAATGGCAAAAATTGCGCTCGAACGTTCAAAGCGACCCGAGATTATCTCTCTTGCGAACAGCATCATCGAAGCACAACAGCGTGAGATTGCTGAGATGAACTCGTGGTACCGGAGTTGGTTTGGATCTACGCCGTCTGACTTCGGCATGGGTGGCATGCATATGGACGGAATGACGGGAGATACCGGAAATCTCGCGCAGATGAGTGATACCCAGTTCGATAAAGAATTTATCGAACAGATGATTCCGCACCACGAGATGGCAATTATGATGGCGCAAATGCTCGCTGCGTCGACGGAACGACCGGAAATGGCGCAGCTTGCTGAAAACATCATTCGCTCCCAAAGCGGTGAGATAGAGTTGATGCGTAATTGGCGCACAGACTGGTACGACGACAAATAAAGTATGAAATCAACATACTTGATTACGGGCGCAGTACTCGCGCTCCTTCTTGGCGGCGTATGGCTCTCAAGCGCATTAAGAGAACGGGATCCAAGCATTCTCGCGCGAAATGGTCTGCACTGGCACCCACAATTGGAGATTATTGTGAACGATGAACGTGTTGTGATTCCGGAAAATGTCGGCGTGGGGACGGCCTATGCAGGCATGCCCACGTATGATGCGCGCATGGGCATGGCAGCAATTCACACGCACGAAGATCTGCCGCTTATCCACATGGAATTTCCAGGTATCGTACGTGTTGAGGACACGATACTCGGAAATTTCTTTGAGATTTGGGGTAAAGATATTCGCGAGTTCGGCACAAGAGTGACGATGACTGTAAATGGCGTCGAGAGTTCAGAATTCGAGAATTATCGTATGCGTGACGGAGATAAGATTCGTCTTGTGTACGAGTAGTCACATACAGCGGCAGAGGCGTACGCCTCTGCCGCTGTATGTGTGAACAATCATTAAAGGTATAATCAACACATCAACATGGAAACGTTTTCTCAGATCTTTTCTCTTCTCCAATATCTCATTATTCAGGGATTCGGACTCGTCCTCGCAGGACTCGCCGCAGTCGTGTTCCTCTACCTTGTATTTCGCAGCAACTATTCGCTGCGCAATACAATACTCCTCTCGGTATTTTTTATCGGTGTCATGACTTTCCTCTGGCTTCCGGTCGGAGTGCCGAAGAACCTCGAGTATCCGTTCGGACTCGTGACCTACGGTCCCGGAATCGGTCCCACGCTTCCGCTCAAAAGTGTGCTCCGATTCTTCTTACACCTCGACGACTACGAGCGTGTGGCAGACATCGCGCGTGATCCGCTTGCGGTGCCGCCGCCCACGGGACGCATCAGGCCGACTCGGGTCGAGATTAAGCTCACGTCCAAAGAAGTGCTGTCCGAGATTGCCCCAGGGGTCACGCTCAACTACTGGACATTTGATGGAGCGGTTCCCGGACCGTTCCTGCGCGTGCGCGAGGGTGACACGGTTGCGCTCACTCTCACCAATGACCATTCAAGCTTGCACATGCACTCGATTGATCTTCATGCGGTGACGGGTCCCGGCGGCGGCGCGTCTGTCACCGATGTGATGCCGGGGGAGTCGAAGTTATTGACTTTCAAGGCGCTTAATCCTGGACTCTACGTCTACCACTGCGCACATCCGAACGTCGCCAATCATATGGCGCACGGTATGTACGGACTCATCCTCGTCGAACCGGAAGGAGGAATGCCGCCAGTCGATACAGAGCTGTACGTGATGCAGGGAGAATTCTACACAGCAGCAGCGCGCGGCACGAAGGGCTTGCAGGTAATCGACGCGGGCAAGATGCTGGACGGAAATCCCGAGTACATCGTATTCAACGGGCGCACGGGTGCA
>Ga0209542_10010693_pt1 | contig 16487 bp, 15 predicted proteins | sample RifCSPhighO2_01_FD_184028 | JGI IMG/M metagenome (GOLD analysis project Ga0209542, IMG submission 184028) | Soil microbial communities from Rifle, Colorado - Rifle CSP2_plank highO2_0.1 (SPAdes) (version 2) | ecosystem: Environmental > Terrestrial > Deep subsurface > Rock core/Sediment ...
AAGGAGGTAGTACGGACTCGAAGGTGATGACGATAAAAATTATTAAAAACAAAAACCCCTCTTGGGGTTTTTGTTTTTATGGAGGGTTCGGCAATTATTCTTTTATCTATAGACATAACACTATGAAATCGTACTTCCTCCTTATAAAAATCGGGCCTGGCTAGCCGTTCGCGGGTAAAAACCCTCGTCGTACTTATAGTACGACTGCGGTTTTTCCCCGCTCCACGGCTTCGCCAGCCACTGATTTTTATACAGTTTTAAGTCCGATTTCATAGTGTTATGTCTATAGGAACGGCTTTGATAAACTTTCTTTTTCCAACTTTGACCGTTAATTCTTTTGTTATGCTAATAATCTCGTCCGTACGATTAAGCACCCTATTATCAACTTCAACCGCCCCTTGCGCAATAAGCCTCCGTCCTTCCGCGCGAGAGGGTATAAAATTTAGTTTTACGAGAAGATCTAGAATGGGATAGTCTCCTTTTAGCAATTTTACTTCAGGAATTTCTAGCAACTCCTTTTTAGAAAATATCCGTAAGAACTGCTTCTTGGTGTATTCTGCTTTCCTTTCTCCATGATATCGGTGCACTAATGCTTCGGCCAAGAATATTTTTATGTTTTTGGGGTTTTCTCCTTTTGTTAATGCCTGCTCCAGTTTTTTTATTTGTTCAAGTGGCACATCTGAATAAACTTCTAAGTACGGGATTATTAATCGATCAGGAATTCTCATGGCTTTCCCGAATTTTTCACTAGGGTCATCCTCTATCCCAATAAAATTTCCTATGGATTTGGACATTTTTTCTCCCCCGTCAATTCCCGGAAGAATCTTGCATGCGACAATTATCTGCGGCTTCTGCCCGAACCGTTCCTGAAGGGCTCTTCCCAAATGTTCATTAAAAAGCTGATCCGAACCTATAATGGTTAAGTCTGATTTTAGCATCACCGAGTCATACCCCTGGAGTATGGGATAAATAAGCTCATGCATATGGATCTCCGAATGTTCGGCAATTCGTTTCTTAAACATATCACGCTCAATGAGGCGCGAGTGAGTAATATATGATAGAAGTCTAATAAACTCGGGGGCCTTCATTTTTCCGTACCATTCAGAACTTTTGCGAAGTTCAAAAACCCCGGAATTTGTGAGAAGTATTTTTTTAAGACTTTTTATGATCCGCCTCGTGTTTTGAGAAATTTCTTGAGTGGAAAGTATGGACCTGGTTTTCGCTTTTCCGGTAGGATCTCCGATCTGCGTAGTAATATCTCCAATAAGAATAACTGCCTTGTGGCCAACCTCTTGAAGCTGTCTAATTTTCCAAAGACTCACTGCATGACCAATGTGAAGATCACCCGTTGCGTCAATTCCGAGTTTGATTCGTAGCCTCTTTCCGTTTTGGATGAGAGACCGCAATTCTTCTTTGGTTATGATATCCTCAACACCTCGTAAAAACACTTCGGAGTCATAAGATAGTGATTTCATGTTAGAATAATGATAGCAAATAACTCTGGAAAAATCCATCTTTTTGCGCTATAATATAATGGATTTGTTGCTTAATAACCTTCGTGACGAAATTTTCATATTTTGAGCGAGATAGGACGAAAAATTTGAAGCATATACAGTGTATATGTTGAAAATTTTTTGTGCGTTCGTAGCCCTGCCTACAGCAGGCAGGCAAAATAGGGGAATTGCAGTGGAAAAGTTATTATGCAAAAGGCCTAATAAGAATCGGTCAGAGAAAAATTTCTATGTCTCATATAGATAAAAAAAGAAAGACGGAAAAACGATTATTACTTTCTGTTTTAAGCGGGTTTTTGTTGTTGTTCGCGGGGGGCATCATGGGAGCATATTCCCTCGCGCAAAGCCTTCCCCGTCCGGAACAGATTTCCGATCGCACCGTTGCTGAATCCACAAAAATATTTGATCGTACCGGAGAAATCCTTCTTTATGAAATCCACGGAGAAGAAAAGAGAACGATTTTGCCCTACTCCGAGATACCGGAATACGCAAAAAAAGCGGTTATCGCCGCTGAAGATGTTAATTTTTACGCCCATGCGGGACTTGACGGAAAAGGGATAGTACGCGCTTTTTTTAAGAATATCGCGAGCGGAACTATTGATCAGGGAGGTTCAACTATTACGCAGCAACTCATAAAAAACTCCCTTCTCACAAGCGAACGCACTTTTAAGCGGAAAATAAAAGAGGCTTTGCTCGCAATTATGGTTGAGAAAACATACTCCAAAAAAGAAATTCTCGGCCTTTATTTGAATCAAGTCCCTTTTGGCTCTAACGCGTACGGAATTGAATCTGCCAGCCAAACCTTTTTTGCGAAGTCGGCAAAAAATATAACGCTAGCAGAAGCGGCAACTCTAGCCGCTATGTTAAAAGCCACCACTTACTATTCTCCCTATGGTTCCCATAAAGATGTGCTGCTTGAGCGCAGAAACTGGATTATTGATCGAATGGCGGAGGAGGATATGGTAAGTGCAGAGGAGGCCACTATTGCCAAAGATGAGTCATTGCGCGCCATACCCCCAAAACATTCACTTTTGGCCCCACACTTTGTTCTTTATATTCGTGAACATCTCACTGATCAATATGGGGAGGACTTTGTAGAAAAGGGTGGTTTGCGGGTTACCACTACACTTGATTGGAAACTTCAGCAAGAAGCAGAAAAATACATAAAAGAGGGAGCAGAACAAAATGACAAGCTTGTTGGTGCGGCCAATGCCTCTATGGTAGCGGTTAGCCCTAAAACCGGTCAAATCCTAGCTATGGTGGGATCAAAAGACTATTGGTCTTCTCCTCTACCCGAAAGCTGTAAGCCCGGTATCAATTGCAAATTTGATCCACACGTAAATGTCTCTCTCCGTTTTCGTCAGCCAGGATCTTCCTTCAAGCCCTTTGTCTATGCAAGCGCTTTTAAAAAAGGATATACGCCCGAGACCGTGCTTTTTGATGTGCCCACCGAATTTAACACTAGTTGCAATCCGGATGGAACACCGGGACCGCTAATCTATGATCCAAAAAATTGCTATCACCCGCAAAATTACGACGGTAAATTTCGCGGTCCGGTGACATTACGGCAAGCCCTTGCCCAGTCGTTAAATATTCCTTCGGTAAAAACTCTTTATTTAGCGGGCATAGAAGACTCTATAGAAACTGCTTCAGCTATGGGAATTGGGTCTTTGGGGGACCCAAACAGATATGGGCTCGCCCTTGTTCTCGGGGGTGCCGAAGTCTCACTTTTGGAAATGGTATCCGCTTACGGAGTGTTTGCACAAGACGGAATTTTACATCCTAAAACCGGAATTTTAAAAATAGAAAATCCTCAAGGAGAAATACTGGAAGAATACAAAGAAAACACTTTACCGGTACTAGATACAGAAATAGCGCGTACCATAAATAATGTACTCTCGGATAACGATGCTAGAATTCCTGTATTCAGCCCGCGAAGCTCTCTTTATTTTTCTGACCGCCAAGTCGCGTCAAAAACAGGTACTACACAAGATTATAGAGACGCATGGGTAGTAGGGTATACACCCTCCCTTGTTGCCGGAGTTTGGGTAGGAAACAACGATAATTCCGCAATGAAACAATCTGGTTTATCGGTTATGGTGGCGGGCCCCATTTGGCATAAATTTATGGAGTCAGCTTTAAAAGAGTCACCTCCGGAACAATTTATACCCCCGCAGTATATAGAACCAACAAAACCAGTTTTAAAAGGTTTTTATCGAAGCGGGCCTTTTATTAAAATTGATAAAATTTCAAAAAAACTGGCAACGCCGGACACCCCACAAGAGCTTGTTGAAGAGCGCGGTTATGGGGAGGTAAAATCTATCCTTTCATTCGTAGATAAAAACGACCCTTTGGGTTCTTTCCCGGAAGATCCTTTTGAAGACCACCAGTATAGAAATTGGCAGACTTCCATAGAATCGTGGATTGCACAAAACGGAATTTTAAAAGAAAATCCTCCAACGGAATCTGACGACTTGCACATCCCAAGCAAAAAACCCAAGATTGAATTTTTATTGCAGTCTCTTTTTTCAGGAGAGGTTAAAAAAATTCCTCTGCGAATTTCGTCAGTATTTCCTCTGCGAGAAGTTTTATTGTTTTTGGATGAAGAACTTGTTGGATCAAAAACCGCCCCCATTACTTCAGAATCAGTTATTTTTGAACTAGAGAATTCTTTAAAACCTGGAACATATATACTAAAAACCACTGTTTATGACGCAGTGGGTAATAATGAATTTTCCTCTTATCAAATCACGGTTTCTGATCCTAACTAAGCCTTATGGGCATAAGCACATATAAGAGAGAGTTGTCATTTTTGTTTCGTAATAATGAGGGGGCTGATTCTCCATTCGCTCCGAAAAAAAACTCATCTTCATCCAAGACAGATATTCCGTCAAAAAGATACCGATAATTAAAACTTACTGCAAGTTCTTTCCCATTGAAATCAACTGGAATTGATGTTTTATACTCTCCTATTTCCTGATTGGCGGTTGAAATATTTAATTTTTTATCTTTAAACAAAAAAGATATATCTTGAATTTTTGAGGAAAAAATTCCTGATGACCGGACAATTTGTGCCATTTCCTCTTTGGGTAAAAATAAAGAAATCTCAAACTGTTTTGGAATAACACCTGAATACTCTGGAAAGTTTCCATCAATAACTCTAGAAACTATTTTTACCCCATCACTTTCAAAAAGCACTTGATTTTCTCCATATGAAATTTGTAATTTCCCTTCTTTTAGTGTGCGAGAAACTTCCGTGGCTACTCGGTGGGGAAGTATAAAAGAAAAAGACTCTTCAGTTATTTTTTTTTCTGAAAATATTGTTTTTTCGGAAAGACGAAAAGTATCGGTTGCCACAAGTTTTATACTTTGAGGAGATACAAAAAAAAGTACTCCAGCAAGTTCCGGTTTAAATTCTGAAGTAGATATGGCAGGTAATACTTTTTCAATAGCATTTTTAACCTGCAAAGATTCCAAAGAAAATGAATATTGTTTTTTTACTTTGGGAATAAGAGGAAAATCTTCGGTATTCATTCCTTTTATTTTAGTATCACGTGTTTCTGTCTTAATCAAAAGATTTTCTTTATTTTCTTCAAAATTTATTTTTTCTTCTTTGGTTGATTGAATAAGGGAACTTAGAATTTTTGCAGGTACGGAAACTTTGCCATCATTTCCTTTTCCGGAGATGGTTACTTGAATTCCATACTCTAGATTGGTTGCAGTAATTATCATTTCATTACCAACCACCTCAAGCAATACATTCCCTAAAATGGGGAGTGTAATATTTTTACCGGTAAACCGTTCTGCAATTAAAATTGCTTTTTCAAAATTATCTTTGATGCAAGAAAATGTCATAAGTAATAATTATAAAATTATATAAATATAAATTTTATTATTGTTATTATTATACAGACACAATATGTGGAAAAGATACAAACAAACAATAAAAATAGCCTATTTACTATAATTTATGCTGTTAATTTCTGGTGGATAATATAATAATAACTTTAAAACAAACAGTGGAAAACCTTCTAGTCCAAATAAATTCGATCTTTTATTATTTGGATTTCCTCTTGTAATTCATGACTTATCCTCAGTTCCCTACCAATTTTTTCACAGGAATGAATTGCAGTAGTATGATCCCTCCCTCCAAACTTATCTCCAATAGAAGGATAGGAACTTTCTAATTCATGACGCATAAGGTACATTGCAATCTGGCGCGGCTTAACGAAATCTTTTTTCCGTGAGCGTGTAACTAAGTCACGCTCCTCTATTTCGTAAAATTCAGCAATAGCTTTAATAATTTTTCTCGCGGAAATAAACTTCTTGGGGGCGGAAACATGATCAGAAATAACCCGTTTAGCCGAATCAATATCTAAGGGTTTATTGGATAATTTTGAGGCCATTACTATTCTATTCAGAGCCCCTTCAAGTTCGCGAATATTGTTTTTGATGTTTTCGGCGATAAAAACAAAAACATCCTCTGGGATAGCTATTTTTTTGATTTCAGCTTTTGTTTTCAGAATAGTAAGCCTGGTTTCAAAATCCGGAAGCCCAACATCAGCAATCATTCCTCCTTCAAAGCGCGAACGAAGCCTTTCTTCAAGGGTAGAGATAGCTTGTGGTGGGCGATCTGAGGATATAATTATCTGTTTATTTTTTTCATACAACGCGTTAAAAGTATGAAAAAACTCTTCCTGCATTTTCTCGGTTCTCGCGATAAATTGAATATCGTCCATTATCAAAAGATCAACCGCGCGATATTTTTCTTTTAATCTGTTTATTTCTTGATTTTTCAGAGCTTCAACAATTTCTCCCATGAATTTCTCTGAAGGTACATATTTGACTTTGTAATTAGGCCTTTGTTGAATTAATTCATTTCCAATCGCTTGAATAAGATGTGTTTTTCCAAGGCCCACGCCCCCATAAATAAATAAAGGGTTATAACTGGTCCCCGGGTTTTTTATAACCGATTGTGCGGCCGCGTGCGCGAGTTCATTAAAAGATCCTACTACAAAATTAGAAAATACATATCGAGGGTTTAAATTGGTTTCCGGGTGAACTGTAAACTCTTTTAGTTGTTGGGCGTCGTCTGTTAGATAGGAGTCCTGAGTTCTTTTTTTCTTTGTTAAATCTGATTTTAAAGAAGGTCCTCCGCCAGCGGGTTTTCCAATCATAAAATGAATATCTCTTACGTCGGAAGAAATTTCTCGTATGGCGTGAAGAATCGTCTTGTGGTACTTGTTTTGAAGCCACTCTCTAGCGAATCCATTCGGAACAAATACGGTCGCCACTCCCGAATCAATATGAGAAATTCCTGTTTCTTGAAACCACGTAAGAAAGCTTGGACGAGAAAGAGAAAGCTCTATTTTTGCAAGTGCCGCTTGCCACAACTCCTCTTTATCCATAAAAAGTGTGTTAGTCACGATAGTTAAAAGCTTTCTAAAAAACCTCCGTACTCTAAAAATATTTTTTAAACACTTAAATGCTCCAAAAACCCTTATTTCAGCACATCTTTAAAAATATTTGAATTCATTATACAATGGTGAAGTAAAAGAAAACACAGGTCGAAACCTAAAATTATGTGGAAAAGGTGTTGAATGAGTGTGAATCGTGCGTTTGCCCTCTTTGGTGAGAATTAAACGTCGATAGCACTGACTCACTATAGGAATGTCATTTACTTATCATCCGTCAAAAAGAAAAAGAAGCGGAAAGCACGGATTTCTTGTACGTATGAAAAAATCTTCTGGAAGAAGGGTTCTTGCAAGAAGGCGGAAAAAGGGAAGAAAAAAGCTTTCAGTATGAAAAAGACTCACAGACTTCGGGACTCAAGGCTGGCTTCGGCTCTTTTTCGGCGAGGGAGAAGGGTGAATTCCCCTCTTTTTTCTTGTTTTTGCACTCCCAATCGTCTTGGCCACCTCCGACTTGTGATAGTTGTTTCAAAGAAGAGCGAGAAGAAAGCAACTCGCAGAAATACCGCTAGAAGGCAAATTAGAGAATGGGTAAGGAAAGATAAGGAATTGCTTTCACACTCACTCGATCTGGGCTTTATAGTCAAAAAAGAAGCCTTTTCCGTTTCTAGAAATGAATTATATGAAGAACTGGGAAAATTTAAAAAAATACTTTCTAATTATGCAGGTAACTAGAACCATACTATCGCAAGTTATAATTTTTATAATATATTTTTATCAAAAAACAATTTCTCCCGATCACGGGGCAATGAATATTTTTTTTAATAATAATCGATGTCGATTCTACCCTTCCTGTTCAGCCTATACCATGCAAGCAGTCCGTCAATATGGACTTTTGAAAGGCTCTGTGGTATCAAGCAAAAGAATTTTCAGGTGTAATCCTTGGAGACAAGGAGGGTATGATCCAGTTTCTTAATATATGAACTACCTAACAATCGTCTATACGGAGTTTTTGTATCGGCCGCTTCTAAACGGGCTTGTCTGGTTTTATAATGTACTTCCCTACCAAGACCTAGGTCTAGCCATCGTGATTTTTGTTTTGGTTATTCGCCTTATTCTTACACCATTACTCCTTAAGGGCCAGCACGCGCAGAAAAAAATGGCACTCTTACAGCCCGAGATAAAGAAGGTGCAGGAACAGCATAAAAATGATAAAGAGGCGCAAGGGCGAGCTCTTATGGAACTATACGCAAAATATCAAATAAACCCTTTTTCTGGGTGCCTGCCTCTTTTGGTGCAAATCCCCGTACTTTTAGCGCTTTTGAGCATATTTCAAGGGATTCTCAATCCAGAAAACCTCTCCTATTTGTATTCTTTTATTCAAAACCCTGGAACAATAAACCCTCTTGTTTTTGGACTTTTTGATCTATCCGCCAAAGGGAACTGGGTTTTGGGGGTTTTGGCCGGGGCAAGCCAATATTTGCAAACAAAACTGACACTTCCCGCCTCCTCGAACGGGGCGGGGCAGGGGGATTTTGCGAAGTCTTTGCAATGGCAGTCTTTATATGTATTTCCTTTTTTTATTGTTGTGTGGGCATTCTTCTTTCCCGCCGCCGCCATTCTCTACTGGACAGTATGGAATATTTTTGGTATTGTTCAGGAAATCTTAGTTAAAAAACTTAGTAATGATACAGGAAACAATCAAAAATGAAATAAAGGACTTTCTCAAGAAAATGGGATTTGAGAAAGAACTTGAAGTGATTGACGTTCATGAAGGGGCAACCAACCGATTTTCCGTGAAACTTCATGGCTTTTTGAAAGTGGAAGAAGAATACCAAGAAGAAGATATGCAAAAAATGTCCGCATCAAGCATGCTTATCGGAGAGCGGGGCAACAACTTGTCCGCGCTAGAATATCTTATCAAACGGCTCATCTACAAAAAATATGGGGAAGAGGTTAAGTTTACGCTGGATATAAATGATTACCGGATGAGGCGCCTGGAAGACTTGAAGCAAGACGTAAAAGCGGCGGCGAAGGAGGTTCGCATATATAAAAAAGAAGTTCCCCTGCGACCCATGTCCTCTTTTGAACGCAGAATTGTACATCTGCTTCTCGCCGAGTATCCCGATATTGCGACAGAATCCATCGGACAGGAACCATATAGGAAGGTGATTATAAAACCTTATCCCTAGACGAGAAGCAAGAATTAGGAATTAAGAATCAAGGAAAACGCTCCATAACGTGGGGCGTTTGCAGTTTCCCTAATTCATTATTATTCCTGATTCCTTATTCCAGTTTTAGACTCCACAATGTTCCGTTGAAGCGATTTATGAAAAATACATAATCTTTTTTCTTGGTTATGCCGATGTCCGATATATCAAGCCCCCCTGAGTCCAAAAGTTCTTTTACATCCCCACTCCCCAGATTAATACTCATAAGACGGTCAGAGGTGTTAAGCTCCCCCCTGAGATAGTCGTCCGGCAAAATATATCCAGATAGGGAATTTTGGGGAATAGCGCAGAAAAGCTCTTTTTCATCCGCCCAAGCGCATTTTTGAGAAATAGTGGCCGCGGTCGTTTCAAAAGTTAACTTTCCCGAAGCGTCAAAAATCAATATTTTCGGGTTTTTACCTTCATTGTTGGTTATGGAGGAAGCAATTTGTGATCCGTTGGGAGACCATAATGAAACAAGACCGAATATAGGGCCTATAATCCTTGAGAAGACACCCGAGGATCTTGTATAGGCAAAAAGGAAGCCCTCCGCAATACCCGAAGGTGCGGTTTCCAATATTATGCGGTCTTGCGTTGGCCAGGATAATTTTGCGTCGCGTAAGGGGGTTGTATAGGTAATTTTAGGGTTTCGCCCGTTTGCATCGGCAAGGATAATATCTGTTTTTTCGGAGCGCTCCACTGCATACACGATGCTCTTGCCGTCGGGCGACCATACGAAGCTTTTTATTCCTTGGGGAAGAGACGCGGTAGAGGAGCCAATCTGTAAAAATCCCTTTATGGTCTCCCCATCAAGATAAAATACTGCCGCCCGGTCTTTGTCTCGGGACCAAACAGCTTCAAAAAGACCAAGTACCGTGATGTTGGAAACTTTTTCTTGGTTTTGTCCCGCGAAATCTATGGAGAAAAGATCACCCCCATCTTTTTTATAAAAAAGAACCCTATTTTCTTCTTTGTTTACGGCCGGTGCTATAACAGGAAAGTTGGTAAGTTGAGTTAGCACCCGTCCTTCAGGGGTAATAATGGGTGGTTGTATTTCGCCTCCTCCCTGCCCTCCTTGGGTTCCTCCAGTGCCACTACCCGGGGTTCGTACTTGCCCGCCTCCCGTAATTTGTTCTTCAGGGGATGATTGAGGAGTTTCTCCCGAAGGCAGAAACGCACGATAGGCAGCATATCCAAGCAATCCGAGAATGATAACGGTAATGGCGATGTAGGCTAGTTTTTTATTTCGAGATAGATTTTCCATATGCTTATTTTACACAAGTGTATAAACGCACAGTGCTTCCCAGTCTCTCCATCGTTGATCGTGCTTGCCCGCCACTAGTCACACATTGGTTTTGGAAATTTTCCAACTGTAATCGTTGTTCTTGGCTAGAGGAAATTTCATCAAAGGTGAAATTACCAAGTTGCTGACGAGAACCTGCGATATCTGTTTGAAGGCGTTGTTGCTCTTGCTGGGTGGTTGATCTGATTCCCCCCTGCGGAATAGCACGTGGCTCAACTTTCAAGTTTAACGGCGTAAGATTCAAATTAAACCTCCCCACCAAATCCGGATTGATCGTATAAAGAATTAGCCACGAAACTAAAGCGATAATAAGCCCCCAAACGGCATTTGTTATATACCCTTTTGCCTGGTCCGTCTGGCTTTTTGAATCGCGCGCTGTCATATAAAGAACTCCTCCGATGACAATCATTATCATTGCTGATACCCCTACCAAGCTTAATGCCAGACGATACAAACCTTCAAACACGTCTCCCGGCTTTGCTTCCGGATTTAGTCCCAGAAGTTCATAAAAACTCTGGGTGGAATTTTGCGAGACTTGTGCCAACTGCACGCAATTCCCTCCACGAGTGGAACGACATGGGGAAATTTCTGTCTCTGCCGAAGCAAAAGAAACGACGGCCGAAAAAAGCAAAATTGTAATTAGAACCAATCTCAAAAATAGCTTTTGAGACAAAAACGGATTAATTTTGTGCGAAATGGCCAAACGACGAGGAGGAATATCGTTGATATTTCGACGAGGAGAGAGGCCATTGTAGCCGTAATTGGACGTTTTTGGGCCAGAATGTATTTTTTTGATGGGTTCCAGAAGTTTCACAAGTTTATTGGAAGAAAAGAGTAAGTAATTTGGATACGGGAAGGAAAAAACTGTCCTGGGTTTGCACTCGCACCGACACAGGAATTGAGCTTAAGGCCTGACTTCCGGGAAAGAGGGTCAGGAGAAACGGCGCTTGCGCGGATCCGCTGGTGTCGTTTCCGCCGACATTCCAGGCGTAGGAAAGGGCGCGTTTTGTTTCTACGGGGAAGAAGAATGGTTCAACCAGAAGATCAAGCTCTTTTAGGGGGGCATATATAAAAGAAGGAGAGGCGCGGGGTTCAATGCCCCCCAAGGGGCTTGACTGGTACACAGCCACTCGCGGATTTGAGGGCGTAAGAAATATCCTTCCCTCTTTTTTTATTCTTTTTTGCGAGTCTTGCACAATTACGCGTACGTCGTGCGCTACCCCGGGAAGATCGGAGACGCGGATGCGAAAGACCTGGTTTCCGACACCGGACACGACATCCTCCTCGTCATCCAGACTCCATGTATATAAAAGGTTTTCGGTAGGAATAGGAGAGGTGCCAAGTGAAATTTGCGGGACGGCCACTATATTGACTATTGAATTTTGGGCAGGGAGCGCTTTGCCGCGATACCATTTTGGAACATAAGTTTCCGCAAACCAAGTAAGAGAGAGGTCGGAGGAATAAACCGTGAGACTCGCTTCTCCACCTTCTCCCTCGTCTTGCCTCAAGATTGCAACGGAGACCCTAATGCTTGATCCCACGTCCCCCGTAGGCAAAGTAATAGTGTCTTTACCAATACCGGAAAAGTCGGGGCGAGCCTTGCCATCTACAGCCCAGTCAAAAATTGCCGCGTTTTTATCAAATGTCGGGGTAGAAGCATGTATTCTTACCTGCGAGCGAGGGGGCGGAGAGGACGGTGTCGCGGAGAGAGAGACGGGATCGGGAACGACTTGGGCATGTATAAAACCAGCCCAAACGATTCCTACTAACAACAGAGGTATTGTTTTAAAAAAAATATATTTCATTGTTCTGCTTTTATGGAAGTAAGAATCACGAAGTAAGAATTAAGCACAATGGCTAATTCTTGCTTCTTAATTCTTACTGCTTGCTAGTGCGGATTTTCCTTCGCAAACTCTTCCTTTGCTTTTTTGATTGAAAGAAGTTGTGCCGGATCGGAAGTAATGATTTGATCTTCCGTGTAGGACGCCAAAACTTTGATTGCTACATGTTTTAGCCCCGCAAAAAATATTCCCTCTCCCCTCTCGGACTCAAGCAAAAGAAATTTTTCTTCTTGGGTCAAATTAAATGTTTGGGTTACAAGGTCAATCGTGGCGGGAGATTGCTTTAGAAGGATTTGCATGGAGGAATTGGTGATGATCGGCTTGCCGTACGGATTGTTGAGGAAGTCTCCCACGTCTTGGGTAACCGTGGTAAGTCCAAGATAATATTTTCGACAACGCTTGGCTATGCCAAAGAGAAATGATGCTCCGTCTTCGTTTTTCATGAGCCACCACGCTTCATCCACGACGAGCAGGCGTTTTTTAAGGTTGATGCGGATAGTGTTCCAGATGTAGCGAAGAACCAAAAACATTCCTACGGGACGTAGCTCGTCTTCCATGTCGCGCACGGAAAACACTACGAGACGATTATTCATTTCAATATTGGTCGGCTGGTTTATAAACCCAGACCAGGTTCCGGTAGTATATTTTTTCATTCGGGTTGCGAGATTCTCTCCTCCTTGGGTTGAGGCAAGTACAAGTTCAAGGTCTGATAAGGTCGGGGACACTACTTTGGAGAAGTCCGATTCCGGAGTGATGTCGCGCGAATTATAGGTTTCGGTAATTGCTTGATCCAATACCGAGTCTTCCTCGGGGGTAAGTCCTCCGAGCATGATGCGAAAGAGCCCGATAAGGTTTACGATGTTTGACCTAAGTACGTCCGCGGGGGACTCGTCTTCTCGAGCCACAGGCAGATCAAAGGGGTTTATATGGTTTTTTGAAGTAAGGGAAATATTAATGTTTGACCCTCCCACGGCTTGCGCTAAGTACTCATATTCTTTCTCGGGGTCAATAATGATGACATCCATATCCCACATAAGCGAGCGCAAAATCTCAAGTTTGGTAAGAAAACTTTTTCCTCCTCCTGCCGTGCCGAAAATGACCGAGTTGTAATTGGGGAGCGAGAAGCGGTCAAAAAGGATTAGACTATTATTGTGGCGGTTTATTCCATAAAGGATTCCTTTGTTTGAGGTAAGATCAAAAGAAACAAAAGGAAAGGTAGAGGAAACGGGTGCCGAATTTAAGTACGTATGAATGGATAGCTTGTCTAGTCCTAAAGGAAGGGTGGACTCAAACCCTTCTGCCTGCTGAAAGAGTGCCGGCTTGGTATAGACGAGCCTTGCCTCAAGCAAGGATTTGATTTCATTTTCCGCGCGGTTTAGTTCTTCTTCGTTGTAGCCGTAAATGGTTAAATAAAGGCCAAAGTTAAATATTCGCTCTGTTGCCTGCTGTAATTTGTCGCGAAGATCCTCAAGGTCTTTGTAGGCGGTGTCTAAAATAGGATCGCGCACGAGTCCGCGCTCTTCTCGCGTGTGGATTTGCGATTGAACTTGCGCGACTTTCCGGCGCAAGGTTCGAAGCATGGAGGCGGTGTCTACGGGGTGCACATACATCGTAATGTCAAAAATCCTATCAATATTGATAATAGGGCTAAACCAGCTCGTGTGAAGATAGCGGGGATAGGTAAAGACAAAAATGGTTCGCGCGAGTTTAGACCCCAGGCGCACGGAGGTGGAAGTAATTTCAAAGGCCGAGGGCGACAAAACATCGCGCAAAGACAGTTCTCCCTCTCGGTAGATTTCTTCGGGAAATACCGCTACGATCTCTTCGTCGGTTTTTTTCTTTGTTCCGAATAGTGCCATAAGTATATAATTTCTAAACCCTAATATCTAAGTTCTAAACAAATCCAAAATCCAAACATCAAATTTTCTAAACATATGTTTTGAATTTATAATTTTTGATCATTTGAATTTATTTAGGATTTAGAGTTTAGTGCTTCGAATTTAGCTTTTGGTTCCTCCGACTTTCTCAAATTCTGTTGGGTTATACAGCCCGTAGAAAAGTTCAATCAGCTCTTCTCCGTTTAGGGGCACTGCGCGCACGCCAAAGCTATGCAGTCCGGCGATAACTGCCTCCACCCTCTGCCACAGCTGATTTCGGTATTCGCCAAATTGCTCTTTTGAGTTTAAGGGTTTTCCCCCTATGCCGATTTTCGAGAAGATACCCTCAAATATTCCGCCTCTTTCCATGGTGGCTGGGGTGAAGGGGACTACGACATAAAAGGTCTTTGACATAATATTGGTGGATTCGGTGAAAGTTTTCACGAATTCCGAATATTCAGAGATTTGAAGTTTCAGAAGCTCGTTTTGTTCTTCCTTTTGGCGCTCTTGAAGCGCCTCCAAATAAGGCGCTATGTTTAGCCGGCGGGAATGGATGGCGAATTGGATGGGAAAATCAAGGGAGTTGAGGAAATTCTGATATTGGAAAATAATTGCTTCCTGCTCATCCGGAGACTTTAGCGCGAAATTGATAGAAGAGCACATTAGCACAACCCTAAGCCCGCCGCTTTTTAAAACGACTACGTCATCGTGGATGGTATCTATCGTTAAAAATTGTTGGGCGGAGGATCCGGTAGGCATAGATTAGGCTTTAGGCTTTAGGCTTTAGGCTTTAGGCTATTTTAACCTATAACCCACAAGCTAACACCTAATTCCCTATGTTCATTCTCTTTTAGATTTTATATCTAGACTCCAAGCAAGATCGGTAAGTTTTGATTCGGAAATTTTCGGAATTGTTTTTATGAGAGGAATTTGTTTTGCCTCGGGACTGGACGCAACCTCCTTTTTCTCAGGAGGAGTTTGCTTCCATACATACAGTCTAGGGCGAAGAGTGAAAGAAACCCAATTTTTGAAAACAGTCGGGAACGGCTGATCGTTGATCTTAAAAAAGGCAAAAGCCGCCGCGATACCGCCGATTATTCCGGCCAGCGGGAAAAAAATGTAGGCGTGCAGAAACATCCGGGCGCCAACAATCAAAAGCCCCCCGACTCCAAGATACAAAAACTGTTTGATCGTAAAAGGACCAAATACCTTGTCTTCAATAGTTATAAATTGTGGAACCTGGAATTGCCGCATGATGAGAAGCAAGAATTAAGAATTATGAATTAAGCGAGAACTTTTAATTAAACCGTTTGTGACCTTGCTAACTTCCATGGTCTGTCTTGCTATTGTATCAAATTGAACACTGGCAAAGTATTCGATGTCGTGAGCAATAAGAAGTTGATTTTGAACCTCGCTTAGTGAACCAAGCGCAGTTGTATAAAACTGGGCTTTCTCCTTGTAGGAATTACGGCTAAATCCTTCAGCCATATTTGACGTAATGGAAACAGTAGCTCTTCGCAGTTGGCTTGTAAGCCCAAATTGCTCTTCTTTTGGAAAAAGTTGAGAGATGCGATAAATTTCTAAAATAAGCCGGTGGCCCAATTGCCAAGCCCTTAAGTCTGTAAAAGATTTAATTTTGCTTGATTCCTGATTCATAATTCTTGATTCTAATCAATCGGTTCTCTATAAGGATCAGTGGATTTATAAGGACTTTGTTGGGATGGAATCGGTTCTGCCGGAGCGGGCTTAATAGCTGGAATTGGTTTGGTTACTGCTGTTTGCAAAACAGGATCTTTTTTGGCTATGGGTGCGGACATGAGAACTCCTCCTATGTGTTCGGGCTTCTCCGGAGGAACCTTTACCGCGGTAATCGGTAGAGTGGCTGAAATTTTCTTCTCTTCCAAATCAGATTTTTTTGCAGGAGCTACTGTTTCCGCTTTTTTTTCTACTAAAACCGGTTTTGCGACTATTCCTTCAACTTTTGGAGCCTCTTTTTTAGGTGCGGAAATTTCTTCGGGAAAACCAAACGATATTTTCTTTTCCTCTGATTTGGGAGCGCTCGCGGGGAGTTCCGAAAGGATGTTTGAAATTTTATCTTGGAGATCTTTTGTTTGATGCTCACCGGTGGTAGTCTGCGGTAGTTTTGTTTCGGAAACAGTTCTAGGCGGCTCTGGCTGGATTCTGTTTTGGGGCGCAGACGAAGGGGGTGGTGGCGGAGGTATTATTTTCACATCAGAAAAAATACGCGCGGGTCTGGATTCGGTTGGCGGTGGTACTTTTGAGAATTCAGAGGCCGCGGGCGCCTGTGTTTGAGAGGGAGGTACGGCGGGGGGG
>Ga0209542_10010694_pt1 | contig 16482 bp, 18 predicted proteins | sample RifCSPhighO2_01_FD_184028 | JGI IMG/M metagenome (GOLD analysis project Ga0209542, IMG submission 184028) | Soil microbial communities from Rifle, Colorado - Rifle CSP2_plank highO2_0.1 (SPAdes) (version 2) | ecosystem: Environmental > Terrestrial > Deep subsurface > Rock core/Sediment ...
CGGTACGATGTACTCGGCGTGGAGGTAAAGGGAAGCGCGCAGGTGGAGGGACTGGCGTTACCCATAAAAGCTGTGTCAGATCTCGTCGTGCGCTCAAAAGTTGATCGTGATGCGCTTGATGTCGTCGACCACAAATTTGTCGATGCATTTAGCTCCTTGCGCGAAGGCAAAACGCTCTTCGTCATACAGGCAATATTCAACTACTACACGGTTCGGGAGATGTATGACAAGAAGGTAACGCGATTTATTTTGCACGAATGCAAAAAGCGTCGCAATGCCGACGGCTCGTCGCAGATGCGCAAATATATCATCGATTTCGATACGTGCGCGGAAGATTTTGCGGTCTTCCACCGGCTGGTCAACGACGCGACAGCGGAGCTTAAGAGCCGCAAAGTATTTTTACCAAACCCCTCGGATATGTTCGAAGGGGAGAACTCTTTCGATATCTATCGGCTCGGACTCTAGCGGGCACGCACCTTGAGCTTCGTTTCTTTCTTCTTATTGACCTTTGGCAAGCGCAGCATGAGAACGCCGTGCTTTTCCGATGCCGCAATCATCAATTCGTAATAGCACGTGCGAGTTCGACACCGATCAACCCCTTATAAACCTGCGCACAATAATGTAGGACATCCGATGTCCTACATGGTAAGATTTAGGGATGGATCTTTATCACATATGCAACCGTGGAGTAGAGAAGAGAGAGGTGTTTCTCGACGACGGCGATCGAGCACGTTTTGTACACGACCTCTTCGTTATGAATGACGCTAACGCTTCGCCCAACTATATCGAGCAGTTAAGAGGAAGTATTTCTTATGAAAAACACGATAGAGACTTACTCGTACACATATATGCTTGGTGCATTATGCCAAATCATTACCACATACTCCTTTCGCCAGTGGATGACGATCCTTCGAAACTTTCTTTGTTTGCGCAGAAACTGGGCATGGGGTATTCGAAGTTTTTCAATGAAAAGTATCAGCGCTCCGGCGCGCTTTGGCAGGGAAAGTATCGGAAGGTGCATATTCAGCGAGATGCACATTTTCTCTACATACCTTTTTACATTCATTTGAACCCTCTCGACCTATTAATGCCGGAATGGAGATATGGTCGAGTTGTCGAAATGGATAAAGCACTAGAATATCTCTCGAAGTATCGTTGGAGCAGCTACCTTGATTATATGGGTGAACGTAACTTCCCATCGATCATCGAGATGTCCCTATTTGAAGGGATTTTGGGTCCAAAGCGAAAACAGGAGAAAGTTATTCGCGATATTATCTGCGACTCCCTGCTAGCCAACTCCAGCTTTGCACTAGAAATGTAGGACATCCGATGTCCTACATTCTTCCATCGCCCTTAAAGACGCGACCGAAGAACTAAAAAACCGCCGCGTCTTTCTTCCAAATCCTTCAGATATGTTTGAAGGGGAGAACAGCTTCGATATTTATCGGCTTGGACTCTGAACTACTCTTTTATATGAACAAACAGCCGATGAACGGATGAATTCGGAATTCTTTGGCCGTCTTCCTGATCCCAGTGATACACATCGCACCTTTTTCCCGCGATCGTCACATCTTTTAGAACTAAATTGCGAGTCGCATTGGGATCCGACGGCGCGTGCTTTTCAGTTATCACATCGTTGAATGGAGCCAATTTTTTATCAGTATCAGCTTCTGTTATTGCACTTCGCAACTTGGCACCACCGAGACCCAGATAGCCGTGCTCTCTATCTTGTCGCTTAATGCGCTCAAAAGCACCATCCATAGGCTCTAACGCGCTCGTACCTTCAGCTTCGTTTCCTTCTTCTTATTGACCTTTGGTAAACGCAACATAAGAACGCCGTGCTTCTCCGAGGCCTCGGCAAGGTCTACGTCAACTTCTTCCGGGAGGATTATGGTGCGTGAGAAGGAACCCCAGTAGAGTTCACGCTGGAAGTAATTGTCCTCCTCGACTTCCTTCTCATCCTGGCGTGAACCAGCGATAGTCACCGTTTCCCGGGTAAGGGAAATATCGATGGAATTTGGATGGACGCCCGCGATGAGCGCCTTTATTACAATTGCGTCATTTGTTTGGTACACATCCACGGCAAGCTCGCCGGCCACATCATCACCACGTCTTGATGCAGATCGCTCCTCGCCTTCAAGCGAGAGGTGTGCGTGTCGCTCGCCACCTTCTCCGTGAAAGACGGCCGGAGTGCCCGAGGGAGAAAAATCCTCATCAAAATATGAATCATCGTTGCCCGTAAGCTTGGAAAAAAATGATGGTTTTTTGACCATAATGATAGAAATATTATACACCACGAATAGGCATTCGTTTGATGAATTCTAGAAATGCAATGAGTGCAACCAAACCCGCCCAGACAAAACTAAAAGTCCGCACCATGTTTTCAGGTGCAGTGTTCATTATGAGGAAATTGAAAAGTCCGTGCAAGGCAACAGAGAGGATAACTCCTACTGCCACATAACGAATTTTCTTTGCTCGCGATTTGTAGAAAGAGAGAGCCATCGAAACGCCAATGACGGCTGAAGCAAGCACATGAAGAAGGGTAGCGCCCACAAAGCGATAGTCACCCGTTATGATCGTATCTGCGAGCGTGACGCCAGAGAGCGGCGAGAGGAGGAAGAGCGTATTTTCTGCGGCGGCAAATCCGAGCGCGACAACTACCATGTAAATGATGGGATCGATCGGTTCGTCGTCGTCGCGCCGTCGCAATACGATAGACGCTGCGAGCGCGAATTTGACCACCTCTTCAATAGTTGACCACGCCAGGAAGGTAAGCGTTTCGGTCGTCATTCTGAGCGTTTGCAGGATCCATATTTGGTGCGTCTGTATGAGGGCTGCTGCCCACTGTTCGATTGGAATAACAATAGCGACCGCTACCATGCCGGTGAGAAAGGCGAGGGCAATCATACGACGAGGTTCGGGGTGTTTAGAATCTTCTCGGAGCCAAAACCACAGCCACAAAAGCGCAGGACCGACGCCACCGATAATTGCGCCGAAAAAGGATGTGACGTTCATCCCTTTTATTATAACGTTATTCTGAGGGCCACCGGGCCACCATCAGCAAGTCTGAATCCCCGCCCGAACGACCGGTGTCATCCGGTCGGGCGGATTTTTTTGGCAATTCTTGCCAGATTGCTTCGGTGACGAAGGGCATGAATGGGTGGAGGAGTTTGATACTGTCGACAAGGATCAAATACAGAAGCTTCTTTCTTGAGGCAATAAATTCAGGACCATCTTCATCGGGACTCTCACCAGCAAAAATCGTTTTACTGTGCTCGATAATCATTGCCGCGAACCTGTCCCAAAAATAGTGATAAATATTATCTGCTGCCCAATCAAGCCGGAACCCTTCGATGTTCTTTGTTACTTCTTTAATGACTATTTGGTCGAAATAATCCCTTATTCGTTTATCGTTCTCAGAATACTCTGCGTCGAAGTCAACGTCTACAGTATTTTCCAGCACGAAGCGCGCGATGTTCCAGATCTTATTCGCAAAATTCTTATAACCGCGCACGCGGTCTTCCGAGAGTTTCATGTCGTTACCCATCGAAGCGCCGACGATGAGCGAGAGGCGCGTGGCGTCGGCGCCGTATTTCTCTATCATGGTCAGTGGGTCGATGATGTTGCCCAAACTCTTGGACATCTTGCGGCCTTTCTCATCGCGTACAAGCCCATGCAGATAAACCTTTTTGAATGGCGCATCTCCTACCAAGAATCCGCTCATTAAAATCATGCGCGCAACCCAGAAGAAAAGAATATCGTAGCCAGTCTCAAGTACCGTGGTCGGGTGATACGTTTGCAAATCCTGAGTTTGTTCGGGCCAGCCAAGCGTTGAGAATGTCCACAAACCAGAGGAGAACCACGTATCGAGCACATCGGGATCTTGTTCGACTTGTCCACCGCATCGCGGACAAGAAGAAACAGTTTCTCTACTGACAATAGGTCCTATTTTAGGATCGAGACATTCAGGAGTCGTCTTAGCATCTTTAGAAGCCGAGCAGTACCAAACTGGTATTCGGTGGCCAAACCATATCTGTCTTGAAATGTTCCAATCGCGCAGGTTGTCTATCCAATGGTAGTAAATTTTTTCAAAGCGTTCCGGCATGATATCAATGCTCCCGCTCTCTACCGTGCGGTGCATCCATTGTTTGAGCGTCATCTTCTCGCCGGTCGGGAATTTCACCACTTCATTGACCGCGATGAACCACTGTCGTTTTATTTGCGGCTCGATAATGCCGCCGCCTCGGCTATTGGTCGCTACGTTGTGGACATAATTCTCGTCAACTTTCACAATGAGACCCTTTTTCTGCAATTTTTCAACGATCATTGCACGTGCTTTTTTGATGTGCTGACCTTTGAACTCCCCTGCGATGTTGAGCAAGATGCCTCTGTCGTCTATCACGCGCTCAACGTCAAGCTCGTGTCGCTGCGCGATCTCGAAGTCGATCGCGGAGTGTGATGGTGTGATCGTCATCGCACCTGAGCCGAGTTCCATATCGGCCGCCTCGTCTTTTATCACCGTCGCGGTGATGGGTCCATTGATCCACTCAAGCTCGATCTGTTGGCCGTGCTTAAAACCCTCGTAGCGCGCGTCGTCTGGATGTACAACAACATACTTGTCACCGAATTTAGTCTCGGGGCGAACGGTACCAATGACGAATGGTCCATATTGGAAATGATAAAATGGGTCTTTTTGTTCGACGTACTCGATCTCATCATCCGAAACAGTCGTTTGGAGTTTGGGGTCCCAATTGACGATGCGGTCGCCGCGATAGATGAGTCCGGCGTCGTACATGCGAACGAACGCTTCATTCACGGCTCGGTTGCGTTGCTCGTCCATCGTATAGGCGTAGCGGCTCCAGTCGAGCGACGCACCCATTCTTTTCACCTGATTAATGATGGTCGCTTTGCTCTCGTCAGTGAATTTCTCTATGCGCAGTATTAATTCTTCGCGGCCGATGTCATGACGCGTTTTCTTTTCGCTCTTGTAAATTATGTCTTCAACTTTAGATTGCGTAGCTATTGCGGCGCTGTCAGTGCCGGGTACCCAGAGCGTCTTGAAGCCCTGCATGCGGTGGTAACGGACCAAGATTTCCTCGACTGCGAGCATCGCGGCATGGCCCATATGCAAAATGCCCGTGACATTGGGTGGCGGAAGTACTATAGAAAACGGTTCGGCATCCGGTGCCGTAATGCCATCTTCGATGCAGCGGTCGGGATTGGCGTAACCGCTTTTCTCCCATTTTTTGAGTATTTTCGGCTCCTGTTCCGTCGGATTATAGGGTTTGAGGAATATTGCGGGCGCTTTCGATGGCTCCATTTGTGCACTTTAGCACAATTCGTCTCCTTTTCTGGGATACAATTACACGTTATGAGAGGTCTTCACCATTTGCATGTGCGCAAGCGTAGGAGCGCAGGACATGAACCTTTTCCCGCGCGCACGTGGCGATTGCGATTGCTTGACCGGATCGTACTGGCGGCAGGCGTCATTGGCCCGATGATGACGATCCCGCAGATCGTCAAGATCTTCGCCCTGCACGATGGCTCCGGCATTTCGGTGATTACCTGGGGAATGTACGCTGCTCTCGACATCCCGTGGATAATCTACGGTCTCGCGCACCGTGAGGCACCTATCGCTCTTACGTACACGCTCTGGCTCATAATGAATGTTTCGGTCGTTGCGGGTGCGCTTTTCTATGGCGCGGGATTATTTTAATTGAGCGGCCCATTCGCGCGGGAAAAATGAGGTATTTTCGAGGTATTTTCTTTTTCGGGTTAGTGTTAGCATGGGCCGATGAGTCCCGCAGATTTTGATGATGCGATGCAGAGAGGAGAGATGCGGCTCGCATTCATTGGTATGTCCAATGCAGGCAAAACCACTGCTGCCCGGGCCCTTGAGAGAGCATGTGGCTTTCGCCACAGAGAGGTTGATGCGGCTATCGAACGTGAACTTGAGCTTGCGGATATGGGGGCTATGGCCGCATGGCTCGGTTATCCAGAAGGTGAAAACTTTGAGGAGCGGCAACGTCAGTATCTCGCAAGCGAAGAAAAGTACACCACGGTGGATCCCGATTCCGGCAACGTGGTTCTTGATACGACCGGAAGCTTTGTGCATTTAAGCGATGCCGCGAAGGAAAAAATACGGAACCAATATCTAGTCGTACATTTCGATGTTGGTGAAGAGGAGACCAAGAATCTCATCGAACGTTTTTTTGCAGTGCCCAAACCTGTGGTGTGGGGAGATTTTTTTGAGCCTCTCAAAGGGGAGTCTATCGAAGAGACGCTCTCGCGGTGTTATCCGTCGCTTTTGCAGGAGCGCCTGAAGAGATTCCGTACCCTCTCACATATCAACCTTCCAGCACAGGACATTAATTTCAAAAATGGCCCGCAGATTCTCGATCGGATACGAACCGTCCTGTAATAAGCGCATGAAACTCGTCAGTACACGCGACAGAGAAAAGAACACATTCTCGTACACCGATGTGCTCCTCGCGGGTCTCGCACCGGATGGAGGCCTATACATACCCCAAGAATGTCCTAAGGTTTCGCTTGATGAAATCTCGGCTCTCAAAGATGCGTCGTATGCGGACATCGCGCTTGTCGTGAAGCGAGCACTCGTTGATGGCGCGATACCGGATGCGAAATTGAAACAATTCATCGATGCGGCCTATGCGCCTGAAGTGTTCGACATGGAGAATGGAAGCGTGACGCCAGTGCGGGAAATCGGCGAAAGTCTCTATCTCCAGAATCTCTCGCTCGGCCCCACGGCATCCTTTAAAGATATGGCGATGCAATTGCTCGGGCGCGAAATGGAACATGTCCTTGAGGCCAAAGGAAAGAATCTTTTTATTCTCGGCGCAACATCGGGTGATACAGGCTCGGCAGCGGAGGCGGCAGTGAAAGGTCTCAGCCGAATCGGACTCTGCATGCTCAGTCCCGAAGAGGGTATGAGCGCCTTCCAAAAAGCTCAAATGGGAGCGCTCTCCGGTGACAATATCTATAACGTGAGTATTCGAGGTCGCTTCGATGATTGTCAGGATTTGGTGAAAGCGATCAAGGGTAATCCGGAATTTGCCGATCTCGGGGCCGTCAATTCAATTAATTGGGGTCGCATTGCCGCGCAGACCGCGTACTATTTCGCCGGGTACTTGCAGGTCGCGAAAAAAATTGGCGATCCCATCGATGTTGCCATTCCTTCGGGCAATTTCGGCAACGCATTTTCGGCCTATGTGGCCAAGCGCATGGGGCTGCCGATTCGCCGCATCATCATTGCGACCAATGAGAATAATGTTTTGGACCGGCTCTTCAAAACCGGTGTCTACGAAACCCGCACAGCAACGGTCACTTCAAGCCCCTCGATGGATATTTCGAAAGCATCTAATTACGAACGACTCTTCTTTGATGTGTGCGATCAGAATGCAGAAAAAACTCGGCAGTATATGGAAACGTTTAATACAACAGGGCGGGTCGATATGAAAGATTTTGGGTTGGATAAGTCTGCGTTTGTAGAGCGGGGATTCGTGAGCGGCACTTCGACGCATGCTGATCGCATAGCAGCAATCAGACAGGTTTACGAAGAATCAAAAACAATCATCGACCCGCATACCGCCGATGGTGTATACATCGCACAGCAGTTGAAAACAGACCTGCCGGTCATCTGCATGGCAACCGCGCTGCCGGTGAAATTTGAGCAGACCATTCAAGAAGCGCTCGGATTTGCGCCGGAGCGACCAACGCGCTTCAAAGATCTTGAGAAAAAAGAGAGCGGGGGATTTACGACGATGGACGCCGATGTAGGAGGGCTTAAAGATTTCATACGCCCACTGTTATAATTTGTCTATGAACCTCGAACGAGCGAAAGTATTAAAGATTCGAGAAGCCGAGGACTCAGGAAAAACGCCGGACGTAAGCCGTCGTTTTTTCTTGACGGGTTTGGGGGCTTTTTTAGGGACATTGACAGTCGACAGAAGTGGCAAAGCACTCGCAGATACTCTGACAAAAGTGACCGAAGAATCGAGACAGCCTGAGCAACCAAGAATATCCTTCGAAATCCTCTTTACTCCGCACGACTATAAAAATACTCAAGCCGTTGGCATTAAAGAAAAAATGAAAAGTACGGATGTGTTCCTGCCTGAATTTCCTGACTGGAACAGTAAATTAGAGGCTGATTTTAATTCTGTTTCCAAGGGAGATATGACCCCCGAAGAATTCGTTGCTGCTCGTCGATGGCCACTGGCTTCAATGAATACACCTGTTATACAAATGTATTGGGCAGAAATTAACGCGCTCCATGGAACAGGCGTGATCGTCAAATCTGTCGATTTGCCACAAGGCGACGCACTTTATGGAGAAATTCAACGCATATTGGCTGATTACAGCGGACCCCCACGATTTGGAAAGGATTTTACTGACACTCTTAAAATTCTTCACTCAACTTATCAAAAACTTTCAGATCTCGAAAAAAGAAGAGAGGTTTATATGATTGAACATCTGGGCGCACTCAAGGACAATATACAGAAAGGACAAATCCCGGAATTAAAGGATAAGCGAGACATTAAAGTTCTCATGCATTTGGGTTCTAGTCATACGGGCATTTATCATGCACTGCGACGAAAGAATGAAAATACACAAAGGACTTTTCCAAGTGTTCCACATCGATATGGATATGATGACGAAATTACTCGTCGAATGATGTTTGATAAAAAAGTAGACGACACACTCCTTGCGCGAGATTTTCTTGTGAGTTTAATGGCCGCTCGTCTTTTTGATCATCTCGCTTCCTCTAACGATCAAAAAGCGATTCGTTATGAACGCGGCGTCGCGTCAAAATTTGATCTTCAAGAAATTAAGCATATTCACGACGCAATGAAAAAAAGCAGAAACCCGTACGCAACATTCGAGGCGGAGTTTACAACAATGCTAGATCGCAAAAAAATAAGAATAGCAAAGACACGAGAAGAGTTTGAGAAAATGGATTTTTAATTTCGTCCCAGTTTCAAATTACCGTTCGCACGGAGCGTTGCAGCTTCAATAAATTCATTGTTGAGTGCGTGAAAGTAGCCCACGAGCGCGATCATGAGCGCGTTGTCGGTGGCCCATTCAGGGGGCGGGACGAGGAGTTGGGCACCAGCATTATCGAGCGCCTTTTTTAATTCCCGTTTTACATGTGCGTTGGCTGAGACGCCACCGCCGACGAGGACTGTCTGCGCTCCATACTCCTCGACTGCGCGCACTGTTTTATGCACGAGCACATCGGTGGCAGCCTCTTCAAATTCGCGCGCTAACGCCATCTTTTCATCTTCAGACAACGTTTTATCTTTCACCAAACGTAAGACAGCAGTTTTTAATCCGGAGAACGAAAAATCAAAGTTTTTTTCATGCAGCATTGGTCGCGGCAATGATACCGAGTACGGTCCTCGGTATGTGTTGCGCGCGGTTTCCGCAAGTGCCGAGATTTGAGGTCCGCCCGGGTAGGGAAGTCCCATCATGCGCGCGACCTTGTCGAATGCTTCGCCCACCGCGTCGTCACGGGTTTCTCCGAGAGTCTCGAAGTGCGGCCATTCTCGTACGAGGTCAAGCTCCGTATGGCCTCCGGAAATCAAAAGTGCAATAGCGGGGAATCCAGATTCTTTGATCCTTAATCCCGATACTTCGTTATATAACGAAGTATCGGGATTTGAGACTATTGCCATAGCGATATGTCCCTCAAGATGATTGACCGGCACGATCGGTACATTCCAGACGGTCGAGAGCGCACGTGCAAAATTTACCCCCACCCACAGCGCGGGCTCGAGCCCCGGCCCATGCGTGACCGCAATCGCATCAATATCTGGCTTACCGTGCGTCGCTAAGAACATCTCCAACTGGGTACAAAGTTCCGGCTCCCGCTCCAGAATGTCCCGGAGCCCATCCGTATCAATCCCCGAGGTTGAACCTCGGGGGACGCGTGACTGTTGAAAAACTCGAGCAAGTAAGGGAACAAGATTCCGGCTGTGTTCGCGCTTTGCGAGATTGGGAAAAACGCCGCCATAGGGCGCATGAACAGCGACTTGGCTCAGCAGCGCGTTACCAAACACTTTGAAGCTAAAGTTTTGCTCAAAAGTGCCACATGCTTCGATCAAGCATACAGCCGTTTCGTCACAACTTGTTTCTATACCCAGTATTTTCATACACTCCACGCCACAGTAGCTCGGTACATCCATTTCATGAAGTGAGGATGTTTTTTTATGCGCGGTAAGGGATTCGAACCCCTGGCCCTTCCCACGTCAAGGGAATGCTCTACCACTGAGCTAACCGCGCAAGTCGACTAACGAAGAAAATATAGCAGAAAGGCGCGATGTTCGGTAGCATTGACCGATGGAGTTACTTTCGTTGGAAAACGGCATAGAAGCGTGCGCAATAAGGGCAAAAAAAATTTTGGAAGAAGGGGGCGTTGTCTTATATCCTACAGACACGCTCTACGGTCTTGGAGCGGATGCTTTTTTCGACAAGGCGGTAGATACGATATACGAGATCAAGGGGCGCGATGAAACAAAGCCCATTCACTGCATCGTTGCAGATCTCGCCATGGCAGAAAAATATGCGGTAGTCACGGCCGACGCGAAATTGTTATTTCAACGATTACTACCCGGCGGATTAACCGTTATTTTAAAAAAGTCGGCTCGAGGCCAATCCGCCTTCGGCGGACAACGATCATCAAACTGCGGGATCGGGAGGGGCATGGACACGATTGGCATTCGAATCCCTAAGAACGATTTTTGTGTTGATTTAGCGCAGGCTTTCGGAAAACCATATACCGCCACTTCTGCCAATCTTGCCGGCGAGCAGCACCTACGCTCTGTCGATGCAATTCTTGAACAGCTTGGAAACTTGGCACGAAAGATTGATCTAGTTGTCGATGCAGGAGAGTTGCCGCCGAGCGCTCCGTCAACGGTCGTCGATCTCTCCGGCGAGGAACCCGTTATCCTGCGCGAAGGCGCGGTATCCGTGGCCGACATATGGAATACCATAAGAATTAGTGAGTAGTCAAGGGCATTGACGCCCGCGCCACATTTACTACACTCACCTCATATTCATAAGTCGCGTGCAAACATAGTTATGAGTGAACGTGTATATCAAGTAATTATTGGCGTTCTGGTTCTTGTCGTTCTTGTGGGAGGTTGGATGATGGTCGCCTCACAGCGGGACAACACATCGCCCACACTGGGTCCGGTGTCCACCAGTTCGGTCGGCACGGTGGAAAAAACTGACAAAAAGAAGATTATTTTAAAGTCAGGAACTGTCGGAACACAGGCGCTAAACGGCGAGACGATCACGGTCGCTGATCAAGCTGCAGGCCAAAGCGTTAAAGTAGATTCGGTTACGCTTGAAAAATTGGGTTGGATAGCAGTGCAAGATGAAAAGGAGTGGGTCTTAGGTGCGGCTCGTGCTGAAGCTGGTACCCATGAGGACGTAATGGTGAAGCTCCTGCGTGCTACGAAGGCGGGGGAAACCTACGAGGTGGTGCTGTATGTCGACGATGGCGACAAAAAGTTCGATCTCCACAAAGACGCGGTCATTAACAACTCAGATGGCAGCACGCTCAGCGCTGCATTCATCGCTAAGTAACAAAAAGGTTATGAAGTTTAGCATCCCTATTGCTGCAGGAGCGGTAGGTGTCGTGGTGGCCTTCGGAGTTGCCACTATGCCGGCGCTCGCGAGCGCAAGTTTTAGCCCCCAATATTGCATCAACTACGGGTACTCCCACATGGGTGGCGATTGCGCATCTATGTATGGCGGCGGGAATTACTCGTCCTATGGGTATGGTTACGGATACGGCTATGGCTACAGCGGAAGTTACTATCAGCCATCTCCTTATCAATACTATCCTCAACCACAGCCCCCAAGATATACATATCAACCGACCGTGCCACAGTATACGTATCAGATGCCAACAACGTACTACTATCCCAATTATCCTGTATACGATTATTACGACTACTACGATTTCGACGCGCCAAATATCTACGTGTGCAGCGGCTGGTGTTACTAGCCACCACCCTTCCTCGGTGATTTTGGTCCGAATCCCACACGGCGATTTTGCAAAGTTGTACACGGGTTGCAGGTGAACGATAGTTCACCTATACTTCCTGTATGTACGAAAGACATAGATCTCTCATCCTGTCGTTTTATAGGAAATATCGGCGCATGCCGGGTTACCAGGAAATAATGGAGCTCACCGGCTTTCGTTCAAAGAACACTGTATTCAAGCTCATCGAGCGAATGGTGGAGGAGGGAGCGATCACGAAAGACGCTCGGGGTCGCATTAGTCCAAAACACCTCAATGGGGGGGTGCCATTGCTCGGATTGGTCGAGGCGGGATTCCCTTCTGCTGCCGAAGAAGAACTTCTCGATGTCATGGACTTCGACGAATACTTGGTGCCCAATAAAGAGTCGACGTACATACTCAAGGTAAAAGGGGATTCGATGATTGACGCCGGCATCCACCCGGGAGACATGGTGGTGGTGGAGCGCCGCGCTTCGTACAAACCGGGGCAAATCGTCGTTGCGATGATCGATGGCGAGTACACGATGAAATTTTTGCGTCGAGATAAAAAAATGGGCAATCATTTTCTCGAACCAGCCAATGCCAAATACAAGCCGATTTATCCGCGCGAAGCGTTCCGCGTGGAAGCCGTCGTTACCGCCGTAGTCCGCAAATATTGATATTGTAGTATCATAAGTCTATGAAAACAGTATCCTCAGCAAAGCACGGTGGCGGTTTCGCGGATGTTTTTGTGGATCAAAACATCAAAAAATTCGATTTTGAGAGTACGTTTCTCAACAAAATAGTATGTGGCAGCGCGGTGGACATCATGAGGCAGATACCTGATGGGGCGGTGCACACGGTCATTACTTCACCTCCTTACAACCTGAAAAATTCCACTGGCAATGGGATGAAAGACGGGCGAGGTGGAAAATGGGCAAATGCGGCGCTTCAAAAGGGTTACTCTCACCATAATGATTGTATGCCGCACGATGAGTACGTGAAGTGGCAGTCTAGTCTCACGCAGAATGATACCGAACTCCCGCCGCATTCTCGCGGGAAGCGATCCCCAACGGGTCGATTTCCCCGGGAGGCCGGTTTCCTTGTGAGAAGCGGCGTACTCGAACATGGTGGCGAGCTATGCACCTCACCATGGACGACAGCCACATAACGACAGTTGAGCAACTGTCGCAGGTTACCAGCGGACTTCAATCGGTCGAGCTGAAGTTCAACAACAAGCAAGAGATGTACACGTGGATGGAGAAGAAATTGACACTGTTTCGGTACCACTCGCGAAAGATTACTCGGAAAGCGCGGGGGGCAGTTCTCGGGTATCTCATGGCCATGACCGGATTGTCACGAGTGCAGGTGAAGCGGCTTGCGGCACGGAAAAAAGAAACGGGACACATCAAGCGCACTCTCGGCACCACGAACAGGTTTCCACGATTCTACGGAACGGTCGATGTCGCGCTCCTCATCAAGGTCGACAACGCGCACGAGCGGCTCGCCGGTCCCGCGACAAAAGCGATTCTCAATCGCGAGTACCATGTCTTCGGGAATCTTGAGTACGAGCGCATCAAAGAAATATCGGTCGCTCATTTGTACCGGCTGCGCGGTACGAGACAGTACACGTCGCACTCATTGACCCTCACCAAAACCAAATCCACGAAGGTCTTGATCGGCATTCGCAAGAAGCCCATTCATGGCGGAAAGCCTGGCTGCATTCGTGTCGACTCCGTCCATCAAGGTGATCTCGACAAGGAAAAAGGGGTCTACCACATCAACATGGTCGACGAGGTGACGCAGTGGGAAGTCGTTGGGTGCGTCGAAGGACTCAGCGAACACTTTCTGCTGCCACTTCTTGAGGAATTGCTCGAGCAGTACCCGTTCGTTGTCTGGAACTTTCATTCCGACAACGGGAGCGAGTACATCAATGCACGAGTTGCGCGATTATTGCAAAAGATGATTGTCGAACAAACAAAATCTCGATCCAGGCACACCAACGACAACGCGCTGGTCGAAGGAAAAAACAACATCATCCGAAAGCACATGGGGTACATGCACATACCGAAGCGGCATGCGCAGAGGATCAATCAATTTTATCGAGACTACTTCATCACGTATCTCAACTTCCATCGGCCGTGTGCGTTTGCGACCGACACGATCGATGCGAAAGGAAAAGTGAAGAAGCTATACGATGTACTTCTGACACCCTTCGAGAAATTCAAGACGCTTGAAAAATGCGAACAGTACTTGAAGCCGGGAACGACGCTTGCGGCACTTCAGAAGATTGCCGATGCTGAAAGCGATACCATGTACGCTGAAAGAATGGGAAAAGCGAAAACAACATTATTCAAAACGCTCCCAAAATGCTAGAGTGCGCTCGGTATCATTCTTCAATGAGAGAATACTGTGGCAACGGGAATGCTTAACAGAAATGATGAGAATTATCCCGGAGGATGGTGCGATTTTTTATAATCACAAATGGCGCGTGCAAGGAGGCCTCTTACAGGATCGGCAGGACATTGTTGGCGGTTTCCCCGTCTTCGTTCGTCAAATTATAATTAAAAATGTAGCATAAATTTATGTCTCAATTGACGGAAAAGCAAATCAAAAGGCAAGATTTTGTAGATAATGAGATTTTCGAGTTACTCCAAAGATTAATCCCCCAGTCGAAGACCATCGATTGGGATATCGAAGTAATCGGAGCTGTTCGAGACGCAATACAAAACCAGATTGTCGATGAGCAAAAGCTTATGAGTGAAATGCAATTTTACCCATACTTAAAAATATGAAACTTGAGGTTAGAGAATCGCAAATCGAAGACGTTTTAGTAAGTGCGAGCATTCTCACGCGCCGTCTTTTAGATCTTGAAGACGAACCGCGCCTGCTTGTCCGACAAATGATTTTGCCATCTGGCCGACTCGATTTATTGTACGCTTACCAAGCGAAGCTAATTTTAATTGAGTTGAAGGCCGTCGAGTTCAAAAGCGTTTTTTTAGACCAAGTATTGAGTTACAAGACCGATCTGGTTGAGTATCAGCGAAAGGGAAAGTTATTGCATGGTGACATTGACTCATATTTGTTATGCACGGATGCCACTTCATCGGAAGAATCCCTAGCTACCCAAAGAGGAGTGAGTCTGACTAAATACGACCCCAAAGAAGTACTCGATTTCTTTTACAAGAACTTCAAACCGATCGCTTTATTTACGGAGATAAAACCAGTAGACATCGGAATTTGGAATTTGCATTTAATACATGAGTTCATCTATTTTCTTGAACAAACAAACTCAGTTGCACGATTGCGAGAAATGGTCGGCGGTTCACAAAAAACTTTGTACAATAAGATCAAATTTGCTTTTGAGCTGCGCCTGATCGATTGGCTACCCAATCAAGACAGCATAGCGCTTACCGAACTCGGCACACAATATGTGAAGTGTAAAGACAAGGTCTTATCGGAACGGCTGAGCGAGGAGCAGGCGGAGGTGTTACGGAAGTTTGTTATGAAAAATCCTTACGAATCGCCTGTTGTTCTTGGTATTGCAGCGGTGGTTGAGTCGGTACTCTCGCTATCAAAGAACACCTACCCTGTTCCGATGGCACATCTTATAGAGTACTTTGCTTTCTTCGCTGGCAAGTATTTTGATTGGCAAACACCAAAAGCGAGATTCAACGCTACGCGAATGTACTCAAATTATGCTGTTGATTTGGGGTTGCTCGCAAAAACCGAGGAAGCGATTTACCTGACGCCTGAGGGATTTCGTTTTTCGGTTCAAATGCAGATGCATAAAAATCTTAAGATGGTAGAGTCCCTGCGGGTTTTTTAGCCTATGAAATGGGGTACCCCAGGCAGTTTCCCACGGGCCATTCTCCACGTCGATGGCGATTCCTTTTTTGCCGGTGTGGAGGTAGCCAAAAATCCGCACTTGCGCGGCAAACCGGTGATTACGGGCAAAGAGCGCGGCATCGTCTCGGCCATGACGCCCGAGGTGAAGGCGCGCGGTGTAAAGCGCGGCATGAGATTGCACGAAGCCCGAAAACTGTGCCCCGATGCGATTATTCTGCCCTCCGATTACGAAACGTACTCACTCTTTTCTGAACGCATGTACCGGATAGTGCATCGCTACACTCCAGATGTCGAAGAGTACTCGATCGACGAATGCTTCGCGGATCTCGGTGGTATGCGGCGGGTAAATAAAATGTCGTACCCGCAAATGGCGGAACATATTCAGAGAGATTTGGAGCGGGAACTCGGCATGACTTTCAGTATCGGGCTTTCGGCCACCAAGACGCTCGCAAAAGTGGGATCGAAATGGAAGAAGCCCAACGGACTCACAGTCATCCCGCTCTCAGAAAGTCAACAATTTCTGGGGAAGCTCTCCGCGGGAAGTATTTGGGGTATCGGGCCCAACACCGCCGCGTATCTCAAAAAATATGGAATCCACACTGCGCTCG
>Ga0209542_10010696_pt1 | contig 16479 bp, 13 predicted proteins | sample RifCSPhighO2_01_FD_184028 | JGI IMG/M metagenome (GOLD analysis project Ga0209542, IMG submission 184028) | Soil microbial communities from Rifle, Colorado - Rifle CSP2_plank highO2_0.1 (SPAdes) (version 2) | ecosystem: Environmental > Terrestrial > Deep subsurface > Rock core/Sediment ...
CTCATGCTCGTATTCGGCAACGTGCTCACAGCCGTGATGACGCGCTCGGGGAAGATGTGGGTGTTGTCGACCGCACTTGGCGTCGTCTCGTTCGTATACCTATATCAATCGATGACGCAGGAGGTAAAGAACGGACGACCGGGAAAATACGCACTCATTTCGGTTCTCGCCGCGTTCCTGGCTCTGGCAAACTTCACCTTTGCTTTCATATACCTTATCAATATTCCTCTGATCCTATATATCTTTCCGAAGACCAAGGCCTCATTGCTGCGTCTTTTCTACATAGTCGCGACGGGGACTGCTGTCTGCCTCGCGGTTTTCGCTACCAACGCGAAGAACATCATAGCTCAATTTATGGATGTCTTTTCAGTGCACGAATCCGCGGGTGGGGAAATTCCGTATCTCATCCGGATGACAATACCGGAATCCATCTGGATGCACTTTGTACAGGTGGTGGAGGCGCTCCCGCTGCTTATTGTACTTTTACTCATCCTTGCATTCGCAGTGCGCTCGAAGTTGCAGGATAAGAAGTTGGCATACCTTTCCCTTATCTATCTTGCTGCGTATTTTGTGTTGGTCTCGGTGGTCTCGAGGTGGAGCGCCGAACCCGGTCTGCACATACGGTACGTGTGGCCTGTTATCTTCCCGCTTTTTTTCCTGGTCGTCGCGTTCAGGCCGCCGGCACGGTGGGTTTCCGCTGCGTTTCTGGGTGTCGGGATGCTCGTATACGCATACTCGGTCTTTCTTCTCTCGACGCCTTCAACGTACAACTCCGCTTACGACCATGTCGTTTCTACGTATGGCAGTCAGTCAATTCGCATTGAGTCCCAGGTCCGCCAGCTTGCGCTGCCGATGAACAAGCGCTCGTATTCACTACTCGCTCCCGGAGCTTGCGGCTCGGCCTGTCAGTACCGGCTTGCGGGGCAGAGCGATATCGCATTTGCGCCGACCGTTGTCACTATGTTTGCCGCGACAAGCAGTGTCGCAGAGCTGCCGCCTGCGGATATCATTGTGACCGAACGGGACATTCAGGGCTGTATGTTTCTCGCGCGCTTCGGAAATGCGGTCAAAGACGAGGAATTTTTCGATGTCGAACACAATCTCGGGCGCGTGCTCCTGCCGACCTTTTACGGATTGCGTCAGCTTGGCAGAAATATCTACATCTATGACGGCAAAAGCTGCCCGCAGGCAGATGTGTCCACTGCAAGGCGGTGATGTGGGGCGTACGCGCGGCTATTGACGAAAGCTGTTTTTTTACGGAATATGGGCCTTTATGGTCCGCACTATCGCAAAGAAGCCACGTACGCTGGCGCACAAGGATATTCCTGTAGTCATTTTCTGCGGCGGGCGGGGCACTCGCCTCAAAGAGGAGACGGAGATAATCCCGAAGCCGATGGTGCGCATCGGAGACAGGCCTATTCTGTGGCACATAATGAAAATCTACCACGCGCAGGGATTCCGAAAATTCATCCTGCTTTTGGGATATAAAGGCGAGAAGATAAAGGAATACGTGAACAATTACAGTCTATACGCGAATGATTTTACCCATACGCACGGCAAGTCGTCTCACGCAATAAAATATCACGGGTCTCCCGCGGAGAATTGGGAGATCACCTGCATCGACACGGGACTCGACACCCAAACGGGCGGACGCCTCAAAAAAGTTGCGCGATTGATCAAGTCCCCGACGTTCATGCTCACGTACGGGGACGGCGTTGCTGATGTCGATTTGCACGTGCTTCTGGACGCGCATCGAAAAAAGGACCGCATCGTGACAATGACCGCAGTGCATCCGCCGGCACGATTCGGAGAAATTATCCTGAAAGACGGAGAGGTAACCGGCTTTGCGGAAAAACCGTCAACTACCGATAGCTTCACGAGAGAGACACTGATAAATGGAGGATTCTTTGCCATCGATTCTGATATTTTTTCTCAAATGCCCGACAACGAAGATCTTGTCTTTGAAACCGACGTACTCGCGCCGCTCTCAAAAAAAGGCGAGCTTGCCGCGGTGCCTCATAGGGGGTATTGGCAGTGCATGGATACGATACGTGATACGGAAGTGCTGAATGACGCATGGAAGGCGGGCGCGGCACCGTGGAAGATTTGGGCCTGATGTATGGCAAAACGCAGTGCATTTTGGAAAGAGCGCAGCGTACTCGTGACGGGCGGCGCAGGATTCATCGGTTTCGCCCTGGTCCGGCATCTTATTTCTCTTGGCGCAAAGGTGACGGTGCTCGACATCAAGAAACAAGTGCCGGAGTATGCAACGCCGACTGAAAAGCGCGCCGTTTCGTATGAACGCTCTAGCGTCACCAACGGCAGGGTGGTCAGGGATATTTTGAAACGCCGCAAGATACGAACCGTTTTTCACCTTGCCGCGGAAGCAATTGTCGGAAGAGCGAATACGCATCCCGTGCGCGCTCTGGAGTCGAATGTGCGCGGCACATGGGTGCTTCTTGAGTCCGCGCGGAGAGTACCGGTGGAGGAAATAATCGTGGCTTCGTCGGACAAGGCGTACGGCACGCACGACCGGCTTCCCTATACAGAGGGAGCTGCGCTTGCGGGCGAACATCCCTACGACGTTTCAAAGAGTTGCACCGACCTTATCGCTCTCATGTACGCCAAGACATTCAAACTTCCCGTGGCGGTCGCCCGTTGCGGCAATGTGTATGGCCCCGGTGATCTCAATTGGAGCCGGCTTATTCCTGATTCATTCCGCTCGCTCGCGACCGGAAAAAAGATATTGATCCGAAGCGACGGCTCCCACGTACGCGACTATATATTCGTCGATGATATCGTCGAAGCATACTGCGTGCTCGCGGAAAGCGTGCGGTCGGGGGAGCTTGTCGGCGAGGCCTTTAATTTTGGGACAAATAAGCCAATCCCTGTACGCAAGGTTCTGGAGGCGATAGGAAAGGCGGCCGGGAAGCCGGTGCCGCGCACGATACTGAATACCGCGAAGCATGAGATACATGCGCAATATCTGGATTCCTCAAAAGCGCACAAGCTCTTGCGCTGGGTGCCGCGGGTATCCCGGGCCGAAGGGTTTAAGCGTACAGCGACGTGGTATGCCCGGTTTTTCCCCGATAATTGAACCATGAAGAAACATTCTGAACGAACCGCTAAACGCTGCCCCCTCTGCACCAGCATGCGGCATACCGTGGTATACAAGACCGAGGTGCCCGTATTCCAACATAAGGTGTACGAAAGCGTCGCGGCGGCGAAGAAAGCAGCGTCGGGGAAGGTGGATTTGGCGGTATGTCAGGGCTGCGGCTTCGTTTTTAATGCTGCATTCGACGCGGCGGCGATGGAGTACGACAAAGAGTATCAAAATGAGCAGGGAAATTCGGAATATTTCAAAGACTATCTGCAAAACGTCGTGAGGCTCATAAAGAAGTCCGTCACAAAAAAGGAAAAAGTCGTCGAGGTGGGATGCGGCAAAGGCCTTTTTCTGGAATTAATGCGAACACACGGTCTCACCGTCAAAGGGTTTGATCCCACCTACGAAGGCAACGACAAAGATATTATCAAAGAATATTTTTCGGAGCACTCCGCGATACAAGCGGATTTGATAGTCCTGCGGCACACGCTGGAACATATCGAACGCCCCTTCGAATTTCTTCAGATGATTGCGCGGGCAAACGGGAACCGCGGAAAAATATTCGTGGAAGTACCGAGTTTTGATTGGATAACCAAAAAAGAGGCGTTTTGGGACATCTTCCACGAGCACTGCAATTATTTCACCCGCAGAAGTCTCGCGTCCATGTTCAAAACATCCAAGACCGGCGACCTTTTTGGCGGGCAATATATTTACGTTCTCGCGGACCTGCGGGATATACAGTCCGAAGTGGTGAGTGCTCCACGCGCTGTGATATCAAAAATACTGGCGGAGGCGCGCCGCGTCTCTGCTACAATTACGCGACATGCGTCGTTTGTAGAAAAAAATAAGCCGATAGTTATCTGGGGCGCGGGAGCAAAAGGAAGCACGTTTGCCAATCTTCTCGATGCAGATCGTTCATGCATAAGCTATGTCATCGACAAGAATCCGAAGAAGCAGAACAAGTGCATCGCCGGTTCGGGGCATCTTGTGCTGTCGCCCGAAGAGGGAATACGGAAACTTCAAAGTCAGACCATCGTTGTTATGAATGAAAATTATCTCGCTGAAATAAAGAACGATGTGGCACGGATGTCACAAAAAAGACCTCGCATCGTGACCCTCGGGCTTGATATATGACGGAACTATCCATCATCATCCCGGCATACAACGAAGCGGTCCATTTGGAAGAAGTCATCTCTCGGATAGCCCGTACACTCGACAGATCGGGCATCGACTACGAGATACGGATAGTAAATAACGGTTCACGCGACAGGACGAAGGCGATAATAGAAAAGCTAGGAAGGGATTTTCCCCGGATAATCGGGATCGATCTTGAGAAGAATCAGGGCTATGGAGGCGGCATCATTGCGGGTCTATCCGGCGCGCGAGGCGCGGTCGTGGGATGGACGCACGCGGATGGTCAGGCTGATCCGGAGGACGTGATTCGCTTGTACAAAAAAATGCGCTCGAAATCGTGCGAACTGGGAATGGCAGTGCGGGTAGAGCGACGGGAGTCCCGGTGGCGCAAGATACAGGGGGGCCTCTATTTTTATATTTTCAAATTACTTTTTTTGAACCCGTACCGGGACATCAATGGCACTCCCAAGCTCATGACCGAGCGCGCGGCCCGCGCGCTTGCTCTGCGGTCTCATGACTGGTTCCTCGAGCCGGAATTTGTGATAAAAAGCCGCCGCCTCAACATGCCCATCTGCGAGATTGACACTATTTGGAATACGCGCCGCAGCGGTTCAACGCGCTCGCATCTTTTCACGGGCTTGGGAATGCTGAAGACGATGCTTGTCTACCGTCTCGGAATAAAATAAGTCAGCGCCCGTTTTTACTCCACCATTCAACCGTTTCTTGAATGCCTTGTGCGAGCGAATAGCGGGGCTGCCATCCGACCTCGTCCTTGAGCCGATGGATGTCGCCGGCTATTCGTGCGGGTTCGTCCCGGTCGGGTTTGGCACCAAAGCGGATGAGATCTGTTTTTCCGAGCGCCTGCGCGATATTGAGTACAAGGTCCTTTACGGGCAGGGCGATGCCGGAGCAGACATTTACCACACCGGTCGCATTGCCGTCGACGAGCGCGGAAAATGCATCTGCTACATCTTTCACATACAGGTAATCCCGGAGTTGCTCGCAGGAGCCGAGATGCGCCGGCGTACCGCTCTCTAGGGAAGTGATGACGTATGGCACCAGCCGTGTCCGCGCTTCATGCGGGCCATACAAAAAGAATATGCGACCCCACGCGAAACTGATGCCATTCTCATCCGAGAACGATTCGGCGAGACGCCGTGTCTCGTTTTTCGCGCGGCCGTACGCCGTCGGATGGTCCTTCGCGGTCATTTCTTCCGAATACAATTCCTCCGCAGCACTCCAGTCGTACTCAATGCAGCTGCCGGCGAGTACCGCGCGCACGCCTCCGTTTGCCTTGAATGCTTGGAGAAGCGATAGTGTGGCGGCGACCCATCTGTCGTTTGCGGGCGATGTCTTGTAATCTTTGGGATTGACGTACCATGCGAAATGCAGAAGATGGGATGCCTTCACTTCTTCGCATATCGCGCGGATAGAATCTGCGTCCAGAAGATTTCCCTGATGCCAAATGACTTCCGGCTTGCCCTCTGCTATGCCGAAGGGTTTGTCCTCGAGCGGTGCTTCGAAATATATAGCATGCACTTCGTACCCGCGCTCTTGCAGCGGCCGCAGACTGTGCCGTCCGATGAATCCCGTAGCGCCTGTGACCAGTACCTTTTTCATACGCTCCACCGGGGGTATGACATGTCTTTCTCCGAAATGATGCGCGTCGCGGTCTCCGGCCAACGGATAGCGAATGCCGGGTCGTCGAAGCGCACGCCGGCAGTCGACTCTGGATGGAAAAATTCGCCCATCAGATAATGGACTTCGGTCTTGTCCTCTAGCGTCTGGAATCCGTGCGCGCATCCTTTCGGTATATAGAGTGCTTTGCCGTTATCTGCTGAGAGCTCGATGCCGAACCACTTTTTGTATGTGGGCGACTCTGGTCGCAGATCAAGCACAGCATCGAAGAGCGCGCCTCGGGTGCATCGCACGAGCTTCGGCTCGCCGTACGGCTCCGCCTGGTAGTGCATCCCGCGAAGCGTTCCGGCCTTTGCATTGAATGATATGTTGCACTGCCGGACGGACAGAGGAATACCGTGCGCCTTGAATTCTTTTTCGTCGAATGAGCGAGCGAAGAATCCGCGATCGTCTGACAGCGCCTCGCGTTCCACCACGGCTACTCCCTGCAATGTTGTCTCGCTGAATTTCATACAATCCGGAATTCCGGTATTGGAATGATAAACCGCCCGCCACCCTTGCGATAGGTTTCCTGCTGCTTCAGTACTTCATCGGCGTAATTCCACGACAGGAGCAGCGTGTACTCCGGGTGTGTTTCGAGCAGCTTTTCGGGTGCGTAGATGGGCAAATGCGTTCCCGGCGCGAAGCGCCCCTGTTTCTCGGAGCTTTTGTCGACGACGAAATCGATAATCTCCGAGCCTATACCGAAGCAATTGAGCAGCGTCGCGCTTTTCGCAGACGCTCCGTATACCGCGATATGTTTTCCGGCAGTTTTGATCGCTTTCAATTCCGACAGCAGCTTCTCTTTCAAAGAGCTGACCTTCTTCCCGAAATCATCGTAGAACGAATAATCGGCGACGCCCCAGCGCCTCTCTTCTTCAAGAAGCAGCTCAAGGCGCGGCGAACCTTCCATCGCCATACTCATTGGCCCGTCGGCTCTTTGGAAGAACGCACGCAGCGAGCCACCATGTACGGGAATCCGCTCGACATCGACGAGCACGAGACCGTGCAGAGCGAAAAGATTTTTGAATGATGTGGCTGAGTAGTAGCACAGATGCTCATGGTAAATAGAGTCGAATTCGGTGTGGTCGATGAGGTCTTTCACGTAATGATTTTCGATGATGGCGACGCCGTCGGGCTTGAGCAGTGTCGCGATACCGGCTACAACGCCATGCAGGTCCGCTACGTGCGCGACGACGTTGTTGGCATGAATAACGTCCGCCGAATTTCCCTGCGCAGCAAGCTGTGCAGCGAGCTTCTCATCGAAGAATTCCTCTACCGTGTCGATGCCTGCGTCGCGCGCGGTCTTTGCGATGTTGCGGGCAGGCTCGATGCCGATTACTTTGATGCCGTGTTGTTTGTAGTTCTTGAGCAGGTAGCCGTCATTACTCGCTATCTCTGCGACAGTGTGGGAAGCGCCAAGATGCCGGCCCACGACCATACGCTCTGCGAGAGTGCGCGCGTTCAGAAGGACGGTGTCGGAAACGGAAGACAAATAACGATAATCGCGAAAAAGGACATCAGGGGGCACTGTTTCGGTAATTTGCACAAGCGTGCATTGCGGACAAAAGACGAGGTCAAGCGGATACGTCGGTTCCGGTTCATTCAACTGGTCGGGCGTGAGAAGTCGATTGGCCAGCGGTGTTTTGCCGAGCGAGAGGATGTCTTTTAGGTCGGTGTTTCCGCATGAGCGGCAGGAAAATGCGGCTTTCATTACGACTAGCATACATTGAAACCGCGGAATAGAATAGAGAATAATGAGAATCTTCCGGACCATTCCGCTATGGGTCGTCATCGCGTTTTCCGCGCTTACGCTCCTGATTCAGTCGCCATGGATAGTGCTACCGTTCTATGCGGGTTATGCGTATCAAGGCATCAATATCATGCAATTCGGCACGGATGAGCATTACTATCTCGCGCGCGCGAATGCGGTGCTTCAGGGTCGCTCGCTGGGGCATCCGCTCGTGGCAGTGGACGGGGAGTTGCCCGATTCATTCATGAGCGACGTGGAGAAAGTATTTATGATGCCGCTGCGAGCGCTTGGTCTCTCGTCGCATATCGATGTACCTATGCTCTACAATATTCTCAATACTATCGGCGTGTTTGTACTCCTTGTGCTCATCTATCTTCTGGTCTATGCAATGTCGGAAAGTGCGCTTCTTGCAGCCGCCGCAGCGATATTTGCGATAGGGGGGTATCATTGGCTTGAGTATGGGACCGTGATCAAAATGTTGTTGACGGGTCAGCAGATATTTTCGCCGACATACAATATCTTTGGCCGCTCGACCCAGCCCTATACGGCACTCGTGCCTTTTGTAGGTTTTCTTATTTGCACATACCGCGCTCTCATGCAGGAGCTGCCGAGGCCATCGCTCCAAAACGCGTGGTCTTTTCGTTATGTGCTGGGAGCGGGTGTGCTCTTCGGCTCACTGTTCTATAACTACTTTTATGCGTGGACGTTCGCACTCGCGTTCCTCGGATGCGTTACGCTGACGTCACTTGTTTGGCGAAAATGGGGCTCGGCCGTGACCGCTATTGCGGTCGGCAGTGTCGGCATAGTGCTTGGCGCGTATCCGCTCTATGGCCTGTTCCAGCTATATACCTCCGACATGGGACGGGAGCTCTCGTATTTTTTTCTAGGTACGTACGGGCATATATTCATCAGGAGTCAGAGCGGTGTGGCCGTGCTCATTTTGTTCGGCATATACTGGTATCTGCATCGCAATGATAAGAACAATTTCTTTATTCTCGCGCTTATTCTCGCCGGATGGGTGGCGCTTGAGCAGCAGCTTGTTACCGGCCGGGTCATAGAATCCGACCACTACTATTGGTATTTCATCTTGCCGATGTCGATCGCTCTCGCCACATACATGGGTGCGCGACTTGTCGGCATGTATTCACAAGCATTGGCTCGTTGGATGTGCATCGCACTTATTGTCGGCGCATTCATCTGTACCGTCGGCGGCCAATACAGGTCGTTCCTGCTGGCCCTGCCGATCCATATGCGCGAGCAGGATTTTGCGCCCGTCTTGAAAAAATTACAGGAATTGCCGGAAGGCGTCATTCTCGGCGACGCCGGCGGCAGGGGGACCTCCATGCTTCCGAATATTTATACACAAGATACAGCATTCTTTAATTTCTTCGCTCTCGTGGGCGTCTATCCCAAGGACATGTACCGCGATGCGCTGTATACCTATTTGTATATTAATAAAGTATCGCGAAGCGACGCGGAAGCATATTTGAGAAAAGAATTGGCCTCTTCGACCCGGCCTACTACCTACACGCAAATGTATGAAGAACTCGAAGGATACTATGCAGGCATACCGCTCATCGATTATCGCGACTCGCCGTCCCCGCACACCGATCCGCGGATGCTTGCCGCGCGCGCCACATTTCTGCCCGAAATCGGCAAGGAGTATCGCGCTTTTGCCGCCTCGCCACAGCATGTGCGTGAAGTACTAGAGATGCGCGGCGTGCGCTACATTCTCTGGGATACCCGCGCGTATCCGGAATGGGACCCGGCCGCGTTGGGGCCTCTCACTGTCCTTGCGACCAGCACCGACGTACTACTGTATTCCATTGAAGACGTACGCAACTAGCGCAAAGCAGGTCAGTATCCCAAGAAGCTTGTCGTTCACTCGCCCTTTGGTAGGATGGGTCAAACCAAGACTGCATGGCCAAAGCATATTTCGTCCTGATGATATACAACGAGGAGGAATCCATCCTTCCCGTTATTGAGAGTATTGCCGGTTGCACGATGCCTGCGCAGTATGAACGCCGCATTATCGCCATCAACGACGGAAGCACCGACGCAAGCCAAGAAGTACTTGAACGGGCGGCACGCGTCTATCCGGTCCACACGATACACTACAAAGAAAGGAGAGGAATGCCCGCCTCATTCAAGGGCGCGTTCCGGTATTTGGAGAGCGTCCTGCAGGACGACGACATCGTATTCACGCTCGAAGCTGACGGCACGAATGATATCGCGTGCGTTGCGCCTCTTGTCGCAGAGATTGAGAAGGGAGCGGACGTAGTGATTGCTTCCCGCTACGCGCCGGGCGCGGCTTCGATAGGATTTCCGCGGCTTCGTCTATGGGGCAGCTCACTCATTAATACGTTCCTACGCGTCCTGTGGGACGTGCCGAATGTGCGCGATTGCTCGGTGCTCTACCGGGTGTATCGCGGTTCTCTTTTGCGTAGATACATCGCGGACGACATTCCGTTTGCGGCGCGTAAGTCATTTGCTGTTATTGCGGAAATACTTCTGCACGTATCGCGCTACACGGGCAAGTTCGCGGAAGTACCGCTCCGCTACGATTACGGTCTCAAAAAGGGGCCATCGAAAATGAAATTGCTCCAGACGCTGTGGGAATATACTCGTATTACGCCGTATACGCCGCTGCGGAAGCAGCCGATTTTTTGGATTGCTGCGGCGGCTTTCGCCGTTCGCCTCTGGGGCATTACGTACGGCTTCCCGGATCTTCTGGTGGCGGACGAGCCGGCTCTTACGCGGGGGGCACTCACGATGCTGAAGCTGCATACGCTCATCCCCGCATTTCATGCAGCGGACTTCAGTGCGCTGTACTACCCGCCGCTCACGTCGTACCTCTATCTCATCGTGCTCGCTCCCGTAATGAGTATCGCGTATCTGTTCTCCGGATATGCCTCGCTCTCCCAGTATGCAAATTACCTGATACTCGACCCGACACTGCCGTGGATTGCTACGCGCGCCCTCTCCGCGTTCATCGGCGCGCTTACGGTCTACTTTCTGGGGAAAATATCGGAGCGGATGTACCCGGGCAGCGGGGTATACGCGGCGCTCTTTCTTGCGACCAGCTTTTTGCACGTAACGTTCTCCCATATTGCGCGGCACTGGGTACTCTCGATGCTTTTTGAGACCGCGCTCCTATGGGCCGGCTTCCGTCTTTTCCAATCGGGCAAAACGCGATGGTACGTACTCTCCGGTATTTTTTCGGGTCTCGCTTTCGGGAGCGGTGTCATGCCTGTGCTCGGCGGCCTTGTGCCCGGGCTTGCGCACTTCTTCCGGCAGGGGAGTTTCGCGCAAAAGCTGCGCGCGCCCCGCCTCTGGATTATGGCGGCGCTCGCCGCTCTTGTAGGAGGATTATTTTTGCTGGTACATCCGCGCATCGCGTCCGATTTTCTCGGAGTGCTCGCGAGCCGTGCGGCTGTACCGCATGTATCGGAAGTACTCTCCGGACTTGTGCGGATGTACCAGGTCGAACTGCGCGGTCTCATGCAGGTTGAGCCTGTAATCATCGTATTTGCGTTCGTCGGTCTTTTGTATCTTCTGCGCCGGAATCGCAGGATTGGTGCCGTTCTCGCGTTTTCCATTCTCCTCTCTATTCTCATTCTCTATTTCGCCTTCGTGTATCTCATGCACTATTTGAATTTGATCCTGCCGGCCCTCGTCGTCCTCGCGGCAGTCGGTGCTTTTGAAGCGGTTGAGATGGCAAAACGACGCTGGTTGCGCGTTGCGCTCATCATCTGCATATTCGCGCTGCCGACAGCCGTCGCGCTGCGCGTCAGCTACTTATGGACGCAGCCCGACACGCGACACGAGGCGCGCGCGTATGTCGAAGCGAACATCCCCCGTGACGCACACATCGTCTCGTGGGTGCCGTACATGAAGATCGTGTGGCCCACGGCCTCGGCCATCCGCGAGCGCATCGCATTCAATCCGGGTTCCGCGAGATTGGTCGACGAGACCCTGCTCTCGCTCGCGACATCAAGCTACCCCGCGCCCGCGTTTGATGTATTCGAGCTCGGTACTGCAGACGAAGACGTGCGCGCGAATATGACCTACGAATGGCTCGCGAGCCGGCACTTCGATTACGTGATTGTCGACCGGTGGGGCACGCAGTATCCGGCTTTGGAAAAGCTCATTGCAGAAGGGCGGGTCGTGGCCCGTTTTCCCGAACATGGAGACGCGATTGATATTCTTGCGACCGACGTCATCGGGCACAAGTTCGAAGGCCCTTCGATTGCCGCGTTTTCTATACAACGCATGGGTCCGGAGATCTGGATCGTCAAACTGACAAAGTAATATGAGCAAAAAGACGGTTATACTTTTTGGCGCATCGGGCCTCCTCGGCGCAGAGCTCCTCCGCGCCTTTACGAACGACTCGTACACCGTGGTCGCGCCATCCCGCACAGAGCTCGACGTTACAGACTCCGCCGCACTTGCGGACCTTTTTGCACGCACGCATCCGGACCTCGTCGTGAACGCCGCGGCCTCTATCGATGTCGATGCCATCGAAGACGATCCGTACCCCGCATGGCAGATAAATGCTTTGGCTGCAGGCGCCATTGCGCGCGCGCTTGGGCAGTCGGACACGCGGCACACTCACCTAGTACACATAAGCTCCAACTACGTGTTCGGTGACGCGCAGGAGCACTATCGTGAGGATGACATTCCGTCGCCGGTGAATACGTACGGAGAGACTAAGGCGCTCGGCGAGTCCCTGACGGAGTTCTATTGCAAGAAGGCGGGCATCAACTACCGCATCATCCGTACCTCGTGGCTGTATTCGCCGCACAAGGAGACGTTCGTGGACCGTGTTGCAAAGACTCTCTTGAAGGGTGAAAAGATCGAGGCGTCTCCAACGCAGTTTGGCAATCTCACGTTTGCGCCCGACCTCGCGCACGCAGTGGCGCAGATGTGCGGTGAGGAAGCACCGCCCCCCGGTATATACCACTTGGTAAATGATGTGGCATCTCCGCGAGGCGGCATTTCGCGCTACGAAATAGCTGTCTGCATTGCCGAAACAATCGGCGCCCCGCTCTCTCTGGTACAAAAAAGCTCACACCCGGTCGCTTTTATCGCGAAACGCCCCGACCACGCGGTTCTTATCAATACCAAAGCGTCCCCGCTTCCTCCGTGGGACGATTCGCTCCGGGCGTATATCCGTACGAAGTATCTCTCACAATGAAGCCCGCCCTGAAGCGCAGGTCTTCAAACATGCTCTAGAATAACGGAATTTAGCAGGAGTCGACCGGAGAATGGACAGGGGAAACGTTCCCCGCTATAGTTCCCCTCTGCCACCTTTTCAAATGAAAAAAGCACTTATTACCGGAATGACGGGTCAAGACGGGTCTTATCTCGCCGAGCTCCTTATCGGGAAGGGGTATGACGTGCACGGGCTTATACGTCGCTCGAGCACCTTCAACCGGCAGAATATCGATCATATTTTCAACTCCGATACCGAACGCTCGAAACATCTCCACTACGGAGACATGATCGACATGAACTCCATCATGTCCATCTTGAGCGAAGTGAAACCCGATGAAATATACAATCTCGCGGCGCAATCTCACGTGAAGATTTCGTTCGAAGTCCCTTCGTACACTGCACAGGCCGACGCGCTCGGCGTGTTGTCCCTGCTCGAGGCGGCGCGACTCCTCAATCCGAAGATGAAGATATATCAGGCATCGACTTCGGAGTTGTATAGCGGGGAAGAGAAGTACGCTCCCCAGAGCGAACTGACGCCGTTTAAGCCGCGAAGTCCCTACGGCGCCGCAAAACTGTACGCCTTCGAGATTGCGCGTATCTATCGCGAGAGTTACGGCATGTTCGTCGTGAACGGCATCCTCTTTAATCACGAGTCGCCGCGTCGCGGACTCAATTTCGTTTCGCGGAAAATAGCGCACGGTGTGGCGGAGATCGCGGCGGGTCGACGATCCCATATCGAGTTGGGCAATCTTGATGCCTCGCGCGATTGGGGATACGCGCCGGAGTACATGGAAGCCGCATGGCGTATGCTGCAGCAAAAAAAAGCCGGTGATTACGTTATTGCGACGGGAGAGACGCACACCGTGCGTGAATTCGCCGAGGAAGCGTTCCGCATCATCGGTGTAGAGCTCGTCTGGAAGGGAAAGGGATTCAAGGAGATCGGTATAGACCGCAAGAGCGGCAACAAAGTGGTGACAATCGACCCGAATTACTTCCGCCCCAACGAGGTGGATTACCTCCGTGGCGACGCGCGTAAAGCGAAGCGCGAGCTTAGGTGGAAGCCGAAGGTCACATTCAATACCTTGGTCGGGCTCATGATGAAGTCCGAACTCGCGCGGGCAGGGCTCAAATAAGCGCGTATGAAGAAATTCCCACGGCAGATCGGCGTCGGTTGCCTTGAAATCACCGCCAAAGAGAAACGCAACGTGAACGAGGTCCTGGAAAGCGGACGGCTTTCGTACGGCCCGTTCTTGCGGCGATTTGAGAAGGCATTCGCCCGGGCCCATGACATGCGGTTTGCCGTAATGGTGAATAGCGGAACGAGCGCGCTTGAAATGGCGCTCGCGTGTCTCAAAGAAGTGTACAAATGGAAAGACGGGGACGAAGTGTTGTGTCCGGCAGTGACCTTTGTCGCCTCGAGCAACGTCATCATCGCCAACAATCTCACGCCTGTTTTCGTTGATGTCGATCCGCGAACCTACAACATCGATCCGTCCAAGATAGAAGCGCAGATCACGCGACGCACGAAGGCTATCATGGTAGTCCACCTTTTCGGGCAGCCGGCGGCCATGGACAAGATAATGAAGATTGCGAGGAAGCACCGTTTGCGGGTCGTCGAGGATTCCTGCGAGACGATGTTCGCAACATATAAAGGCACGTCGGTCGGTTCGTTCGGCGACATCGGTTGTTTCTCCACCTACGTTGCTCATATATTGGTGACCGGCGTCGGCGGACTCGCCGTGACGGACGACCCGAAACTCGCCGGGATACTTCGAAGTCTTGCGAACCACGGTCGCGACAATATCTATATTTCCATCGACGACGATAAGAAGCTCGGAGACGCAAAGCTGAAGGAGGTTATGTCCCGCCGGTACAATTTCATCCGGCGCGGGTACAGTTACCGCGTAACCGAGATGGAGGGAGCACTCGGGTGCGCGCAGCTCCTGCGCCGCGTATCCAACATAGCGAAACGCAAGCAGAACGGGGCGTATCTCAAAAAGCACCTTGCGCAGTTCGAAAACCATCTGCAACTTCCCTCATGGCCGGCACATGCCGATCATGTGTTCATGATGTTCCCCGTTGTCATCAGGGAGAATTCTCCCGTCAAAAAAACCGAGCTGACGCATTTTTTGGAGCGTCATAATATCGAGACCCGCGAAATGCTCCCGCTCATCAACCAACCCTACAACATCGCTCTCTTCGGCGACCTTGAGTCGAGATATCCGGTCGCACGCTGGATAAATACCAACGGGTTCTACATAGCATCACACCAAATGCTCACCGCCAGGGAGCGCAGCTACATCGTACGTGCATTCAAAGAATTTTTCGCCTCACAGGTATGAAGAAGGCACTCCGGTGGGTCGCGGTGTCGGGGGGATTTGACCCTCTGCACATCGGGCACGTACGGATGTTCAAGGCCGCGCGGAAGCTCGGCGACAAGCTCGTCGTCATTATGAACAACGATAACTGGCTCCACGCGAAGAAGGGGTTCACGTTCATGCCGCAAAAAGAGCGCGCCGAGATAATCAGATCGTTCCCCTTTGTTGATCGCGTGGTATTCACCGGCCATAGCAAAAAGAATCCAGAAGGAAGCCCGTATCACCGCGGCGTATCGCGGGAACTCATAAAGATCACGCCTGATATTTTTGCGAATGGCGGCGACAGGGATAAGAAAAACGCAGCGGACCAGCGGTCGTCATTGTATTGGGACACTAAGACGTGCAAAAAGCTCGGCATCAAAATGGTCTTCAATGTAGGGAAGGGAGGCAAAGTCCAATCGTCCTCATGGATGATAAGTAATTCACGCCGTCCCGCTTCGAAGACCATCCGCCCGTGGGGAGAATATTACGGGTGGGACGAGGGGAGCGAATGGAATCTCAAGACCATCTACATCAAACCGAAAAGCCGATTGAGCTTGCAGTACCACCATCATCGCGAAGAGTGGTGGCTCCTTGTGGAAGGTGATGCGACCGCAACCGTCCACGAGGGCAAAGAAGTACTCACAATTCCGCTCCGGAAAGGGGAGGTATTCCGCGTCGGTAAAAAGCAGATACACCGGCTCTCATCGAAAAAAGGCGGGGTAGTCGTCGAGGTCGCCTACGGGATATTCAACGAAGAAGATATCGTGCGCCTGGAGGATGACCACGGCCGTGCCCCGCTGCGGCGGGGACGTATCCCGAAGGCCCTCAAACGAAAGCACCGGTAGTGCTATAATCGTCCCCATGATACTCGAAAAGACACTCCGCTGGACCGTCCTTGCCTCCGTCTTCCTTCTTACGCTCATCCCTTTTTTCATCGCGGAGTCGCTCTTCTTCCCGTTCATCACGGGTAAGAATTTCGCTTTCCGCATTCTCGTTGAGGTCATGGCGGCGGGCTGGCTCGCGCTCGCGCTCGTCTATCCCGCATACCGTCCGCGGCGCTCATGGGTACTCGCCGCATTTGCGCTCTTTGTCGTCATTGTGGCGCTCGCCGATGCGCTTGGCGCGTATCCCTTCAAAAGTTTTTGGAGCAATTACGAGCGCATGGACGGATGGGTGACGCTCGCGCATCTCTTCATGCTCGCCGTCGTCGCCTCATCAATGCTCAACACAGAAAA
>Ga0209542_10010698_pt1 | contig 16478 bp, 20 predicted proteins | sample RifCSPhighO2_01_FD_184028 | JGI IMG/M metagenome (GOLD analysis project Ga0209542, IMG submission 184028) | Soil microbial communities from Rifle, Colorado - Rifle CSP2_plank highO2_0.1 (SPAdes) (version 2) | ecosystem: Environmental > Terrestrial > Deep subsurface > Rock core/Sediment ...
CGCTCCAAAAATTTCACATTTGGATTCAAGAAGAAAGAGAACTGCGGGTTCATCCTTTCATCGGGATATCGCTTCAGCTTGCGCTAGTAATTGTCGTGATTTCGTTTAGTTTTTATTTGTCTGCTTAGAACATAGGATCATTTTACCACATTGGTTTTGTTTTCCTCATTTTCTTTTTGAATCACTTTGACCATAGATTTATTTTACAACATTCTAACATTCTGCAGAATGTTGGAATGTTGCTTTCCATTAATTTTTTGCCCTGCCTGCCCTGAAGTATCTTGAAGGGTCGAAGTCCGGGGCGCCTGTCCACCGTAGTTTTAACGAAGGCGGGAGGGCGTAGAGTTTGTAGACCCGCCTGCGCCGAGGCTTCGGCGGGCAGGTAAAAGGAAAAGAAAACTTTTTTGCTGGCTTCTGCTCTCAACGAGCAGGGCGGCGGGGCTGGCCTCTGTTTGTATTCGCTCGGGCGCGGCGGAATTCCCCCCACACCCCCCTTCCGCCGCGCCCTCGCTTGGGCTGGCGAATTTTTTGGCGGAGTTATTTAGTCGGAATGTCCTCCCATTCGCCATTGGCATTTTTTCGTCTATTCATTACTTCTGGCGGAAAACGATTCCACTTACCTCTCTTACCGCTCACCATTCGTTTAATGACCATTTGGTCCGATTCTCCTTTCCATGTTGGAGCTGTAGATCCCTCCTTTTTTGCTTTTTCCTCCAGTTCTCGCAGCTTTGATTGGAGTTCTTTCCCGATAGGGCTGTGCGGCTGAGGTTCTCGTCCGCCTCCTTCTCTCCAACTTGATGACATATGTTTGTCCCAAAGACGAGTTGTTAAAAAAGATGTGTCGTGCGGAGGCGAGTTCGCAAAATAATAAAGTCCGCGAGCTTTTGTTTCTTCTGGTAAGGCAGAATAGTGAGCATCCAATCTCCCTAGATCGTCTTTCAAATCACTTCCAGAAATGAAACTTTGATTCGGACGTAAAAATAAAGGCACAACAGCTTTGTGAAGTTTGTCATTTGAACTAAAAACCATACAGAAAGGCAGGTAATAGAGGTAAGCGATATCGGCTCTGTGACTTGGTCTGCCCCGTCCAATCAAATCAACGCCTATTCCTATTTGAAAGAGTAGGTCAACAGTTATCACGTGCGTAAAATACGGCGCGAATTGTTTAATCGGAGGACAGCCCTCCTTTTTCCATCGTGCAATTATTTCGTCCTTGAAACGCGGGGAAACACCAAGTGAAGAAAGTCCCATAATCAACACCTGTTCTTGGTCAGGACTACTTATGATTTTATCCGTCATCTCTTTTACCTCTCCAAGCGTTTTCGGTTTTGGTCTGCCAGCAAAACTTTTTTGGTATTGAGAGTAAACATCTTCGAGTTTGATGTTTCTCAACCCCACGCGCCAAAACTTTGCGAACGAGCGTTCCAGTTCAAGAAACTTATGTTCCTGCCATCTTTTGAGAGCTTCTTCCTCTAGTGATGCTTCAAAGAAAGCGCCGGTTTGTCCCCCAAGTTCTACAAATCTCCCGCCTCCGATATGCGGTCTGCCGTATTCCATATCCAATTCGCCTTGCCCCGACAATTCGCCTTCGAGTAATGTTTGGTGATGAAGGTTCGCTTTTGAGTGCAAATCTGGCGTTTTGTACGCCAAACTACCAACTACATCCTGCGGGCTGTTGCCGAAGCGCGCTTCCTTTTCCAAATCCGCAAGCGTTTCTACGAAAAAGAGCGGTGTTATATTGCAGAGAAAAAATTGATCCAGCCACACAGCTTCGTCCGGACTTAATGCCTCAAGAACCGATTTATCGAATATAAGAATTGGTCCCATATGTGGATAACTAGGGCTTTTATACTTTCGATTTATTTTTTTAATAAAAAATTGCTAATTTTTTCAACTGTTATAGTCGGCTTCTTAATTACTTCGTGTTCCCAAACTCTTAAAATCTTCCAGCCCTCTTTCTTTAGCTTCGCCGTAGCAATTCTATCCCTTTTCATATTCCCTTCAATTTTTGCTATCCAGTATTTTTTAGGAAGCCTCTGCTTTTGCTTTAAAAATTTGTAGCCGTGCCAAAAATCTCCATCAATGAATACCGCTCTTTTCTTGTGGGGCAAAGCAACATCCGGGCTTCCTTTGGCTTTTTTGTAGTGCTTTTGGAAATATACCCCCTTTTTTCGGAGTCCTCGAAATACTAAAACTTCTGCCTTAGTATTTCGGGCATGAATTTTTGACATTATTTCGCTCCTTTTCTTTTTAGTAAAGACATCCATGATAGATTTTCTTAGCCTGTGGATAACCGCGCTTTGATTTTCGGTATCTGTTCGGTTATAATCAAATTGTAGCGCAAACAGGTTTTTATAGCAATATGACCAATATCACAAAAAAGCAAAAACAAGTCTTTGATTTCATAAACAGTTATATTTCCGAGAATGGTATTTCTCCTACTATTGAGGAAATACGAAAAAAACTAAAACTCCGAGCAGTTTCTACTATCCACGAGCACATAAATACCCTAAAAGAAAAGGGTTATCTTTCAAAGTCGAATAATTCAGCAAGAAGCATCTCTCCTAAAAAAGAAATAAAGTCCATTATCGAAATTCCAATTGTTGGAAGAATTGCTGCCGGTGAGCCAATCGAGGCAATAGAAAATATAGAGGATACGATTTCGCTTATAAACCCTAGCATCAAAAACTCACTGGGTTATTACGCGCTCCGGGTTGTCGGCGAAAGTATGATTGATGAAGGTATTTTTGATGGCGATATTGTCGTAATCAAAAAACAGTCAGTAGCAGAAAATGGGCAGACAGTCGTCGCGATTATTGACGATAACGAAGCAACGCTTAAAAAGCTGTACCGAGAAAAAACAAGATTCCGCCTAGAACCAAGAAATCAAGATCTGCTCCCTTTTTATCGAAAAGAGGTTGAAGTGCGGGGCGTGGTCGTTCAGATAATTAGGAACATAGATACAAAAGAGGAGAAAAAACCGCAAAAAAAGACAAAACATGGATTTAGAACCATTGATTTGTTTGCCGGTGTTGGCGGAACAAGAATTGGTTTTGAAAACGCGGGCTTTAAAACTGTTTTCGCAAACGATTTTGAGCCTCAATGTAAAGAAACATACGACCTTAATTTTAAGGATTCAAAATTAGTTGTTGAGGACATAAGAAAGATTGGCATAGACGATTTGCCAGAATTTGATTTTTTATTAGGCGGGTTCCCTTGCCAAGCATTTTCCATCGCCGGATATAGACAAGGATTCAACGACGAAAAGGGGCGCGGTAATTTATTTTTTGATATTGCACGGATTATTGATGCGCGCAAGCCCGAGGGTTTTCTCCTAGAAAATGTAAAAAACCTAATGAGCCATGATGGCGGAAAAACCTTCAAAATAATTGAAGAGACATTAAAAAATCTCGGCTACCACATAAAACCCAAAGTCTTAAATAGTATGGAATATGGAAATATTCCACAGAATCGGGAGCGAATTTATATTGTAGGTTTTAAAAACAAAGATTATGCCGACAAGTTTTCTTTTCCCAATCCAATAAAACTATCAAAAAAAATTAATGACCTGCTAGAAAAAAACGTCCCTGAAAAGTATTACTACAACGGGAAACCTTTGTATGAAAAGTTGAAAAGTTTTGTAAAAGAAGAAGGGAAAGTATATCAGTGGCGCAGGCAATATGTCCGCGAAAATAAAAGCGGCGTTTGTCCAACGCTTACAGCAAACATGGGCATGGGGGGGCATAATGTGCCCATTATCAAAGACAGGAAAGGAATTAGAAAACTAACTCCATTAGAATGCGCTCGTGTTCAGGGTTTCCCGAAAAATTATAAATTGCCTCAAATTGCAGATTCTGCTTTGTACAAACAGCTCGGAAATTCGGTAAGCGTGCCGGTAATTGAAGCTGTGGCAAGGCAAATGATGATGGCAATGGAATAACTAAATGTCCTCCGCTATCTTTTTAAGGTTTTCTTCGGCGGATTTAATCAGGCCTCGTTCTTGCAAATAACCAAGGCTTCTTTTGGCAATCCAGATGTTGTTTCTGGCCAAAACAGGATTTCTTCCTATCGTTTTCATATCATAAAGATAGTGTTTCCCTTTTTCTAATTTAAATTCACCCAATATTTCATTTGTAATCGTTGCATCAGTCTCTGCATATATAAATCTCCTTATTGATTTATCATTTGCTTTCTCAAATATTCTGATCCTGCCATCCAATTCAATAGCCCCAAAAATATTCGGTGGCGGAAGTTCTTTGTTTTGGCTATATTTCTTCAGTTCTCCTCCATTTTGTACGCCTAAATCTTTAAACTTTCCCGCTTCAAGGGCGCTCTTAAAGAATTTTCCTATATCCACAAATAAATCAGTGTTATAAAAAAGGCCATTCTTTTTAAATACAGTTCCATTGCCCTCTAATTCAGCTCCGGAGATGGCGTATTCAATTTTAATGAAGGTTTTATAGGCATCGGCGAATTTATCAAAAGTTTTTGAATTGGTTATTTCTTTTAGATAAGCTCCCAGCAGGTCTTTTTCTTTTGGACTTTTATCCGGATCATCGTTTCCTATCGAAACTCCCACTATAAATATTTTATTTGGATCCTTCGCTGATTTTTTTATTGTTTCATATTGCTCTAATGTTAGGCCTAGCCAGTGGTCTCCTCTCCCCGTATTTTTGATTTCGGTAAATAAATTCGGTTTTCTGCTTAAATTATTTTCAATTACGCCGATTATATCCGGCTCATTTTTTACTTCATAGATAGGTTTAAGGTCAAAATCTAAAACGCATTGTTTTCTTGAGTTTAGGCTTTGTAAGATATTTACAACTCCAATTTCGGCCAGCTTTCCTAATAAAAAACTATCGAGCACATCACCCAAACTACGAGCTGAGCCCGCTGTTCTTGTGGTGCCGGATTTCGTCGGATCAAGATGGTATTTTACGGCAAATTCAAAAGCTGTTTGGAAGTCTTTTCTTGTAAGATTATATTTCATATAACATTAGAAACAATCTGAAATTTTTATCCCTTCATAGGAAAGCCGCTCGGGTCCATACTTCTCGAGCTTTTCTCTTGGCCTATCTACTTTTGGTAAATCTTTTATTTTCATAATCTAATTTTAATAAGCACACTGAATCTATCCAGTAGGGTCTGATTCTTTTCGTTTGTGATAAATCCCATTAGAGGCTCTTCGCTGTGGGCCCTCGCGGCCTCTAACGGGACAGGTGTTAGATCAGAACTTTTTGTCATTTTAATGGTTGTGGATAAGGGTTGACTTTTGGCGAGCGCTTGCTATACTGCAGTTAATACTTACGAAAAAGACCCTTATGAAGTTCCGTCCTCATCGGGGGCTTTTTCTTTTTGGGCCTGTAAAATTGACTTTTGATCGTTTAAGTAAGCTATGGGCGCACGAGTCCTTTTCAGAAGAACCGAACAAAGGTCTTTTGCGTGGGGAGACAATATCGTCCTTAATTTCTTACGCTCCATTAAAAACTTCACCAAACTCGCATAATCGCCGTCACTTGAAACGATAATCGAGGCGTCAAATTTATTTTCATAGGTATCGCGCGCCGCCTGTAAAACTAAATCGGCATCGCAGTTTCCTTTTGGCTTGCCATCACCATCGTAAATCACTTCCTTAAAAACCAGAGTAAAACCACATTCTTGAAGGTATTTATACAATTCCTTATATTTTGGTATCAGCCCAATAAAAATATATGCTTTCTTTACCCCATATTTTTCAGATAACCAAATTCTCAATCGCGCATAATCAAGCACCCAGCCGAAACCGACTATACCTCTGTGCAGATTGGCTCCATCTATATACGCGAAATTGTTTTCTTTTGGAATCATATTTTTAGATAATAAGCACCCTAAACCTATCCAGCAGGGTCTGATTCTTTTCGTTCCCGCCGTCGCTGCCTCCTTTGCCAGAGGCCACGGAAGGCCGAAGAAAGCTATGGCGGGCAGGTGTGATAAATGTTAGATCGGAGTTCATATTCATTTTCATTTTTCTCTTATCTTTTTAATTTCTTCCCGATCGGCTTCGTTGCCAATGAGACGCACCCCGATAGTATCCGCCTCGGGCGGAACTACGGGGCAGGCATAAAACTCATTCTCATCTCCACCCTCCTTCGCTAAAGCTACGGCGGGCAGGCATTTCCTGCATCGCCAGTGAACTTCCTTTTTTGTTTTAGTTTTTGTCGGCATAGATTATTTCAGCAAGTCATCTAACTCACAAGAAAGCAGAGTCGACTTGTTAAGCACAATCTGCTCGTTTGGGTTGAAGTTATCCGCTGTCATACGGATTACTTTGGTTGCAATAACATCACCGAGCATAACCTTATTTGTTTTTTTGAAATACTTTTCGGTTTTCTGATAGAAAAGGGTTGCATACAATTTTAATTTTTCCTGAGACGGTGGATGGCTGGTTGAGCCGTTGCTTGTGAACTCAATCATCTCGCTTATTTTTTTGTCTTCTTTGATTGCTAAATCGCCTTCGCGAAACATAATCCAATAATCGCTAAGAGTGTAAACGACTCGAATTGGCCGGTCATCCTCGGTTTTATATGTATAAATAAAGTGGAAATTATCAGGCATTAGGTCGTGATGCACCCTGACATGTTCGAGATCTGTTACAGTGCGAATTTTGTACGCATCAAAAAGCCGCAAATAGCTCTCCCGCCAATTTTTAAGCCAGTTCTCGATATACGGGCGATTTGTAAAAAGCGGCGCGAGGTCCTGTTTTAAGTTTTCGTCATTTACTTTATTCATCTGGAGCGTCAGCTTATCAAACAGAGCCCGAGGATTTTTGATATCAATACCTTTAGCTACGAGGTAATCAAAATCCGGCACCACTTTTTTATTCATATACCAAAGCAAGTCGTAAATATCCCGCCCCTTTTCTTCGTAGAGAGCTTCACCAACCCCACGAGTTCCACGCAAAAAGATTGCGGCAATCTTGCTCGCCATAAGAGCGGACATGTTATAGGTCACAATCACAAAGGAAAGCTGATCCTGATTTATCGGCCTTCGCTCATGCACCGTCTTTGTGGCGACAAAATGATTCAAATCAATTTTAATATGAACCTGTTTTGATGGGTGACCGAAGCTCAATTCTTCGCCCACATGGAATTTCAGAAGCAATCCTCTTCCGGTGGTGATTTTGATTGTCAAGAAATCTTCTCCAACACCGTATGTATTTTTGAAGTGCTCTTCAATTTCATTCTTGAGCTCCTCTAAAAATTTCTCGGTGATCGCGTGGGAAACTTCAAAATCCAAGTCAACCGACATGCGATCAAGTCCATGAATGATGCGAAGGGCAGAACCGCCATACATAATCCATTTGCTATATTCCGGGTGATGATAGATAAAATTGAGTGCATAAAACTGCAATTCTTCTTTAAGGGCGTTGCGTCGTGTTTCGACATCGAGCTCGCCGTAGGCGGCAAGATCGTCAAGCTTTCTTTTTAATGTTGTAAGAATCTGCTCACTCATGGCTCAGGTATTTTTTAATCATTTCATAAAATTTATCCTGCTCACCTTTGTCCATTTCATCAATATCTATTCGCAACTCCTCAATCAGCGGTTTGATGTCCTCCGGTTTAATGCCGCGAAACTGACGAGTTTTGAAATAGAGCAAATCGAACAACGCTTTAGCCGGGGAAGCAATAAAAAAATTAAATTTTCCTTCAACCGAAGAAAAATCCGTAAACAATTCTTTCTGAATTGACCGATAGGAAAAACTGCCTATTTTTGTATCGTAAGTTCTGGTCGGTTTCTGGGTTATTGAGGTAACGCCATGTATTGATTCGGTGGTGAGATTGTAATACTGCAAAGCGGTCCACGAGCTTACATATGCAGGCTTGCGGATGATATTTGCCAGATAAAGCGAGTAAGATGTGTCGGCCTTATTTTTGTTATAAAAATCCGCGGATATATACAATTCTCTCCTTAGCTTAAAAATTTCCTTGTACTTCAAGAAGCGGCTGATGTAGGTATCAATCGTAGTTTTCTTAAGCCCCAACTGGCCACCGAGCTGGTGAACCGTGTCCTTGCTGAAATAGGGCAGGTTTTTAAGCTGTTCTAAAAGGTTATTTTTGCTTTTCATATCTATGACATAAGTGTATCAGATGTGAAACGAGAAGTCAACGCCAGTAGAAATTACTATATCAATACACTGATTACGATTTCTGCTATTTCGACTATAGCGAATTGTATCCAGAAGTAGCCGAAAAATGAGGATAAAAATTTAGACGGGGCGATTTTTTAAAATCAGCCCAATGCTCCGGCGGCAGGACTCGAACCTGCAACCCGCTCCTTAACAGGGAGACGCTCTACCTTTGAGCTACGCCGGAGCATTATTCTGATTATTTATGTAATATTATACTTTCTTTATTTTTTTTCAACCGCCTGCTGGCAAGGCAGGCTTGTGTTAGAATATTTTTATGGTAACAATACATCCAATTTCCCACGCGACAGCGATACTCAAATGGGGCGGGGAAATTATCTATACTGATCCCGTCGGCGGAGCGAGCGCCTTTGAAGGACAACGGAAGCCGACCTTGATTTTAATCACCGACATCCATTGGGACCATCTCAGCGCCGAAACTCTCGCGGCAATACTTCCGAAAGACGCGTCGCTGATCGCTCCAAAAGCAGTCGTTGATATTCTGCCTGAAGCGTTGGCGGCGCGTGCGAAAATTATGGTGAACGGAGAAAAAATTGAACAGAACGGTTTTAATATTGAGGCGATACCAATGTATAATATTCCGGAGAAAGTTGACTCGTTTCATACGAAAGGACGCGGGAATGGATATGTCGTCGAACGAGACGGCTTTCGCGTATATATCGCCGGGGATACTTCGGATATTCCCGAAATGCGCGCGCTAAAAGATATTGATATCGCCCTTATCCCAATGAATCTCCCATATACTATGGACGTCGAAGAAGCTTCCCGCGCCGTTCTCGCATTCGCTCCGAAACAAGTCTATCCGTATCACTATCGAGGACCCGACGGATTAAGCGATATTCAAAAATTTAAAGAGCTCGTGGAATCCGGAAATCCAAATATTGAAGTGATTTTGCTTAATTGGTATCCTTAAATATAGACTCCTATGGATATAATCGCCATTCTGCAAAGCAAACCTGTTCTTATAGGTCTACATCTTGGGTTCGCTATTTTAGGCATAGATGCGTTCCTGTGGCTCTTGGGCGAAGTCGTTTCTGACGCCGCGTCCGTCAAGCGCCGTGTTTTTGCGGCTTTCGTCGGGCTTATCGGTTTTGTCGTCACATGGATTATCGGCGGATATTACTACGTTAAATTTTACGGCCCGCTTGTAAAACCAATAATAAAAGCTGGTAGCACTCCGTGGGCGCACGCAATTGCCATGGAAGTAAAGGAGCATGTTTTTCTTTTTACGATTCCGCTTTCCATTACTATATATTTCTTAGCGCGGCTTGATGCAAATGAATTGCGGTCGCTCGGACTCCGCAAGGGGCTTATTGTTCTGACAGTTATAGTCGCGGGACTTGGTCTGAGCCTCGGCCTTATGGGTTTTATTATTTCCGCCGCCGCGAGATGGGGCGCATAAATATATGGATAAATTAAAATCAATATACGCATCCGCCTGCTCCGCCATCGCAACTATCATCGCGGTTGTCGCAATGACCATTGGGGCGGAACTCTCCCCCGAGTTCAAAAATACTTTGGCAGGTTTTACTGGCCATCACTGGGTGACTAAAAGCTGGGTAACGATTATTTTATTTGTCTTGCTGTTTTATGTTTTTCGGTTAATAGGGAAATCCGCCAGCGACTCGCAAACAAAGAAAGCGCTTTTTGCTCTTGGGGTAATTGCCATTCTCGGCTTTCTCGCCATTCTCGGATTTTACACATACGAATTTGTTGCGCGTTAGAGATATTGATCAATAAGGTTTTATGTGCTATCTTGGGTTAACAAAGAGCAATGATTCGAAATAGTCGAATTTCTAGATTTTGCTTGATGTATATTTAGCCACTAATTTGTAAACGAAATGAAAGGTGTAATCAAAAAGATCACTGATAAGGGTTTCGGTTTCATCACCGCGGAGGGCCTCGCGAAAGACTTGTTTTTCCACGGGAACTCTCTTGTGGACGTGCAATTGAGCGAGCTCCATGAGGGCGATGCCGTTACCTTTGAAACAGAGGATACTCCGAAAGGACCAAGCGCGAAAAACGTAAAACGCGCGTAGTCTTATCCAAAAAACACCCCCGACCTTGCGTCGGGAGTGTTTTTAATTACAAAAATTTTTCGCAAAATTTTTGGACCTCTTTTTTATAATCCTCGAGTGATCCTTCGTTAACAATTTTGAAATCCGCGCGCGAACCTATACCCGATATAAATTCTTCTGTTTTAGCCCCCTCCTCTTCTAGAAATTTCTCAAACGTGGTTTTATCCTCGCCGACTTTCTCTCCAGCCGTAAGCCCGCGTAGCCAGCGCGTCTTGGCGCCAGCAGTTACATACACAATTAAATTTTTCTCAAAACTACGGATGAGCTTTTCATCCGTAGGCCAGCGGACCCCGTCAAAGATAACAATGTCCGAGTTATCTTTTGCTATTCTCTGCCTAACAGCCTCTGTAAGAGTTCCCTTTCCATACGCGCCGTCCATCGCGACAGCCAATTTAATTAAATTCATCCGGGTCGCGTCTATTCCCCAAATTTTGAGGGTTTCATATAGAACATCAACCGATCGAACGCGCCCCATGCTTTTTGGCTTGACGCGTTGCATAAGAAAATTTACGAATGTCCCTTTCCCGGATCTCTTTTCTCCTAGAAGTCCTACCAAGAGCATAGGACCTTATTTTATCAGCAAATTAGAGTCGAGACCAGCACCAACGGCTCCTTGACCATGGTTCTGTTCCATACTTTCCATACAGATACATGGCAAAAGCCTCATTACCATCCTCCGAATAGAGATCGTAGCCAAGTTTTTTCGCTTTATCTTCCCAATAGCGCAAGTTGATCTGATATCGCCCGATATCATGAATATCGTATTTGCCAATCACAACTTTCCCGCCTTCGTCAAAATGGCGGTCATTAGATTCGCATGCCGCGATCTTTCGCATAATCCCAGGAACCTCCAAGCCGGCGCTTGGGGCAAGCGCGTTCGCGGAAATTGTCGCGTTTCTCTCCAAATAAACATCTGGAACGTAAGCAGGGCCCGCCTCATAACCGACTTCCGGGAAAGAGAGCGCCAAGCTCATTAGAATAAAGTAAATTATAAGCATGTGTGTAATATAAAATCCCGCATATTGCGGGAATTTATATCGTTTCTATGATAGCAGATCTATATAAAAAAGTCAATACTTCGACAAGCTCAGTACAAGTACCAAAAAACGTTTAAAAATAAGGCTTTTTTGCATAATTAACAGTTCAATCTTTAATAATTTCGGGCAAGTATTAGAATTAAGTATATGAAAATTTTACATATGGTTACTTTTACCCTGCTCGTGATAGGGGGCTTAAATTGGCTCCTTACGGCCTTCAGCTACAATGTAGTCGAAATGGTCTTGGGGGCTGGGCAGATAGCGACGGTCGTTTACGTATTGGTCGGCCTTTCCGCAATCTGGGAAGTCATAACCCACAAGCAGAATTGCCGGAACTGCAATACCGGCGGGTCTGCGATGTAATTTACAAATTTTAAAGGTCACTATTAAAACCGTCCCGACCTTGCGCCGGGACGGTTTTTGATTAATTATGAGGTAATAAAACTATGTCACGCCTCATTTTTGATATTGAAACAATTGGCGAGGATTTTGACTCTTTAGATAAGACTTCCAAAGAGGCTCTTACGCGCTGGATAAAAAAGGAGTCCGAATCAGAGAAAGAGTACGAGAAAGAATTAACGGACTTGAAAGAAGGGCTTGGATTCTCCCCTTTTACCGGCGAGATTGCCGCGATAGGAGTCCTTGATTACGAAAAAGATAAAGTCGTGATATATTTTCAGGCGCCCGGCGAAAATTTGAAAGAATTCGAGGAAGGCGGGGTTAAATATAAGCCGATGACGGAGCCCGAGATGCTTGAGAGTTTTTGGGCGGGGGCGAAGAATTATTCGGAATTCGTAACCTTCAACGGGCGCGGGTTCGACGTTCCCTTTCTTATGATCCGCTCGGCCATCAATAAAATAAAGCCTTCGAAAGATTTAATGGCTAACCGCTATTTGGGAAGCCAGCCCGCTGGGGCAAAACATATTGACCTACAAGACCAGCTTACTTTCTACGGGGCGCTACGTAGGCGCGGTGGGCTTCATATCATCTCTCGTTCCTTTGGCATCAAGAGCCCGAAGGATTCCGGGATCAAGGGGGAAGATGTCGGGCGCCTTTTCAAAGAAAAAAAATTCGTCGATATCGCGCGCTACAACGCCGGCGACCTCTACGCCACCCGCGACCTATATTCTTACTGGAAAGATTTTCTATATTTCCAAAATGAGAGGTATAAATATTAAAAATGGGTCGCATGTTTTTGCACACGACCCATTGTTAAACGAGTTAACCGAAAAAACTACTCACTGGGCGGCTCCAAGATGAGATCATTCTCTGGACCGAATATAACTTGGTGGTCGCCCTCTCTTACATCTCCGATCTCTATGAGCTCGAATCCTGCTCGCCGGGCTGCTTCGGTCGCGCGATAAACTCCTCCGGCTCTGACAAAAATATAATATCCGATACCCCAATTGAAAGTCGTGAGGCAGTCCTTAATTGGAATACCAAATTTTTCGCGCATAAAGAAGAAGATCTCTTTGACGGCAACCCATGAGTGAATTCTATAGGTAAATCTTCCCAATTTGCAAATTTTACTCACGCCGTCTCCAGTCCCCGGCATAAGAGCAGACACGTGCACACTGTCATCCAGAAGAGCTTCAACAAGCCCGATGTAGGATCTCGTCGGTGTCAAAAGCTCTTCCCCGATGATTTTTCCAGAAGGGAGTTTGCCCATAAATTCATCGGGCATGGTAAGCACTTTGTTGAACGCGAGAGTGAATCCATTTGCGTGCATCCCTGATGAAGACGCGCCCAAAATTACGTCCCCCGGACGAACATCATCGAAAATCATTCGCTGCGTCGGGCAGATGATGCCGACTACGGAAGCGCTCATGACAGGAGCGCTATACACAGGAGGCAAAGGGTTTACCAAGTAACGGAGCGAGGCGGATTCCCCTCCTCCGAGTGCTGCGCCAATCATCTTCGCCACCGAATAGAACCCTTCGCCCAGATCTCGCGCACGCGCTTCGTCCAAAAACCAATCGGAATCCCCCGCCGAAACTTCGTCCATGATCAAAACGGGCAAAGCTCCTGAAGTAATGACGTCGTTCGCCGCCATAAGTACGGTATCGATTCCTATTTCCCAGTAATGCGGTTTCCTATCCCCAAATCCGTACATCCATTCGGCGAGCCAGTTTTTGTTTCCTAGGCCTTCTTTGGTCGTCCCCCAGGAATGTCTTTTGCTCCCCACGTACTGAAAACCTGCCGAATGAGCCCTCGGATCTACCATTACCTTGCGACTTTCCGGAAAATACCGCGTTCGCTGTGCAATTCCCTTCATCACTCTTTCAAACACGCGTATTTTGTTCGGATCTACCCCGGCTTTTGCGTATTCTCTCATGAAACACCTCCAAATTTTGAGTTAGAACTTTGGGTTAAGGATATATGTTACGGGATTCTCTGTCAATAAAAAACTTGAAAACAAAGCGAGCGGCAAAAAGAACCGTAGAAAAGCCCCCAAATAAATAAAGGCCCTGAACGCTCTATAGCGCCGGGCCTTTCACTTCGTGCATACCCTCCCAATCAAGCAAGTACATATGAATTTGTGCCTCGCAGTTTTTGCCACGAAGGTAATCCAGAAGTGCCTGCCGGGCTTTCAAAAGCTCCTGCTGGAAAAAGTAGATTTCCTCATCGGGAGTTTCAAACCTTTTTCCGTACTTGCCGCAATTCACATGAACTCCCAGATTAACCCTCCTGCAATCATGGAGCTTAAGTAAATCCAGAATGTCGGCCAGCGTTGATTCACGCTCCCCTTCGTTTTGCGGAGAGGCAAGTTTTTTTGCGCCTCCAGCAAAATAATTTCTATCTGGGTTATGATAACCCTCTTGGCGATAAAACTCTTCGTAGTGCTCATTGCACCAACGACAGTCCAAGCAGAACACATTGCAAGACTCGGACTTGTAGTGGTCCGTCTTAACCGGGCTTCGAAACTTTAACACGGTAACCATCGACAGAATCTCCAAATTAGCTCTTGTCATCTTCTTTACGTCCTCCATAAAAAATTTCTATATAAATATAGCAGACAATAAGATTTGTTGCAATAGTTAATACCCTTCGAGTTTTTTCGCCTTCTCGTGATCGCGGATTTTCATCAAGGCCTTTGCCTCAATCTGCCGGATTCGCTCGCGCGTGACGCCGAATTCTTTGCCGACTTCTTCGAGCGTATGAGAAATCCCGTCATCCAAGCCGAAACGCAGGCGCAAAATTTTCTGTTCCCTTGGGGCAAGATCGTTTAAAATTTCGTGAAACTGGTCGCGCAAAAGTCTTCGCGCGGCTTCCTGCGAAGGAGACAATATCTTCTCGTCTTCTATAAAATCTCCGAGTAAGGAGTCTTCATCATCCTCGCCAACCGGCTGTTCCAAAGAAACTGTCTCTTGAGAAATTTTCTGTATATGGCGGATCTTATCAACTTCAATATTCATCTCGGACGCGATTTCTTCAGCCAATGGTTCTCTCCCCAAATCCTGAGTGAGCCGGCGGACAACCTGCTGATATTTTGAAATGGTCTCGATCATATGCACTGGGATGCGGATTGTCCGCGCTTGGTCCGCGAGCGCTCTTGTAATCGCCTGTCTGATCCACCAAGTCGCGTAAGTTGAAAACTTAAATCCTTTTCTCCAATCAAATTTTTCAACAGCCCGGAAAAGCCCAAGATTCCCTTCCTGTATCAAGTCGAGAAGCGTCAAATTCGGGGAGCGCCCGACATATTTTTTCGCGATTGAGACCACCAAGCGCAAATTCGCCTTAGCAAGCTTATTTTTCGCTTCTTGATCCCCTTTCTCGATTTTTCTGGCGAGCTCTTTTTCCTCATCCGCGCTGATGAGAGAAATTTTCCCAATTTCCCTCAAGTACATCTGCACGGAATCCGTGCTAGATTCTCCCGGAACTTCTTCTTGCGCCTTGGAACCTTTCTCTTTAACCTCTAGTTTTTCCCCTTCTAAGACATAAATTCCGATCTCTTCCAATTTTCTATACAGGTCGTCAAGAAAAATAATATTATCTTCGATATGCGGAAATAAAGTTAAAATCTCGGAATATGTTATGAATCCGCGCCCCTTTCCTTTTTCCAAAAGCCCATCAACCTTTGATTGGGCAAACTCTTCCGAAACTTTAGCCGCCCTCGGCTTTCTCGCGACCTTTGCTTTCTTTATAAATTTTATTTTTTTAATTTTGCCTCTTGCCATAAATAATTAAGTTTACGCGATGTCTCTTGAAATTCATTCAAATATTCAGCGAGTTTGGCGCGCTCGCCCGCGGCCTCTGTTTTTCTTATTTCTTCAGAAAGCGATTCGAGCTTTGCCCTTACAGTTTCTCTTTCCAGTTCAGAGGCAAGGTTTTTCATCTCCGCTTCCATATTATCAGCATCTCCATACAACAGCTCAGCCTCAAGCGCGAGTTTCGAAAGTGCCGTTTCAAAATCGCTTTTCCCGGCCAATACGGCCTCGAGCATTAGAGAATTTTCTTTTGAAAACAAATCCTTTAAATTTGCCTCAACTCCGAAAGAAGTTCCAGTCTTCCAGACTAGCATACCTAAAATCCTTTCTTCAACCAGGTGGCGGCGGGTTTTCTGTTCCACGTCCACGACTTTGGTTTCCTTCGCCGAAAAATCGCCCGCTCTTCCCTGAACCCGGATTTTCTTGATCTCTTCCCATAGAGGATCTTCCTTAAGCTGGAGAATTTTGGCGGTTTCCTGAACCCAATGCGCTTTTTCTATTTCGCTTGAAAATCGCGCGATATACGGCAAAACGGCTGTTCTCGCTTCAGTTCGAATTTTATGCAAATCTCCGCCGAATTTCTTTTCCAGATTATCGAGAAAAAAAGCGATAACAGGCTTAGCATTCTTTATCGCGCCCGACCAGAGCCCAGGATCAAAAGCCAATGTTTCCGCGGGATCCTTTCCTTCAGGGACATCGATAACATGAACTTCAAATCCGGAATCCAAAGCCAATTCGTAAGCTCTTTTAGAAGCGACTTCTCCTGCTTCATCATTATCAAAAGCAAGCAAGAGCTTTGAAGCAAGGCGCTTAATTATGGAAAGGTGAGCAGATCCAAATGCCGTACCCGAAGTCGCAACAGTATTCGTTATCCCGGCTTGATGGGACATCAAAGCGTCCATCTGTCCTTCAACAACAATGCAGGTGTTTTCTTTTCGCGCTTCGTTTTTCGCGCGATCCCAAAGATATA
>Ga0209542_10010699_pt1 | contig 16477 bp, 20 predicted proteins | sample RifCSPhighO2_01_FD_184028 | JGI IMG/M metagenome (GOLD analysis project Ga0209542, IMG submission 184028) | Soil microbial communities from Rifle, Colorado - Rifle CSP2_plank highO2_0.1 (SPAdes) (version 2) | ecosystem: Environmental > Terrestrial > Deep subsurface > Rock core/Sediment ...
GCCTGTCGGACCGCCTGCCGGAGTGGTGGCTGAGACAGCGGCAGGGGCGGGAATGGGTGGCGGTGTCACTGTGACCACCGGAATTGCCGGCGGCGTTGACGCCGGTGAAGATGCGCCGCCTGTCGAAGTCGCCGCCGCCTGAGCCCGAAGTTCCCGAGCCCTTCTCTGTCTGGCGCCGGCCTCCGCCAAGCCGTCCTCTCCCCTTGCGGCGAAGATGGCCCTTGCTTCGGCTTCCAGCGAGGCAGCCTCGGCTTCGAGCCTCTCTCGTTCTGCCATGTCTACTCCTTCCAGCTCTGCTACGGGGCAGAGATGACGAACTTTTCTCCGTCTCCGATAACGTCAGGGGTCTCCTCGCGGAATCCCCCCGTTTCGGTTGTGACACAGGTCGCGGTCAGGTTGCCTTCTCTCTGCGGAATCCGCAGCGAGGACGACCGTCTACGGGCAACCCACGTCTCGTCTTCGTTGCTGTCGTAATGCAGAACGCAATCGACAGGCCAGGTGTTTACCACCCTGAACCGCGGTTCCCGCCGGCTCGAACGAATCGGCGTCCGCCCGGAAGGCTGAGTCGTCGGCTGCTGATAGCCAGGAGGAACTGGCGACGGAGGACGGACCTGGCCTTGCGGCAAGGATACCGGCCTCTTCTCCAGATCTTCCAAGCACTCTTCGTATTCAGCCCGACTCTCGTATCGGCTGTCGTTGATCGCCGCACCGGCAGCGCCGATGACTAAGCCGATCCAACCGCCTCTCTCGCCGCCGACAGCCCGACCGATCCCGCCGCCCAACAGGGTAATCCCGGCTGCGCGTTCGATTCGCTGACGACCACCCAGTGGCCGTTCGCACCCGTCCAGGACCGGCTCGTAACCTTGCGGTCCGCGCCGACCCCAGACACCGCCGCGTGGGACACCGCCCATAGGCAGCCAATCCAGCATGCCGTGAGCGCCGAAGTTGCGGCTGTAGATCTGGGCGTAGTCGGCCGGCCCGCAATACGGGTAGCCGACGCCATTCCAGTCCGGACGCGCGCTTGGAAAGAAGGTCCCTGCGATGTACGTTCCTTCGCCGAAGGCATCGTCGCAGGAAGTCTGCGCGTGCGCCGGCGACGCCGATGCAGCCCAGATGATCAGGGCCGCCACGAAGGTCACGACCGAAACAAGTTTCTGCTTCATGTGAAGGGCCTCCAGCCCTAAAAAAGCCTGGTTGTTGACGAACTATGACTATATTATATCAGATTTTAAGCCATTTGTAAAGAGCTCCTATCTTACAACCTAACCCCTTTTGCCGAACCTCACGGATGCCTTTGGCTGAGCCCGGCAGACCGATTATTCTCGATAAACTTTATAATGCCGAACAATTAGGCCACCTTGCCTCGGTAAACCTCGGTTCCTAATTGTTACCGGCATTATTTTGCTTATCTTCGTTAATCGGTACCTGCGGGCTCAATATCGCAAAAGTGATTAGGTTATAATAGGTTTAATTTAAAGCATGGAGACACCCGCATTTTCTAACTCTGAACCGAGTAGATACAAATAACAAAAACTTCCGATAATTTGCTGGCGACAATTGATGGCGGAGGATCTATAATTGTCAGCAAATTGAAGGAAGTTTTTGATTTATTTGTCTATGAGATTCAAAGGCGGAAAATACGGGTGTGTTCAGGCCCTAGTATTTAACTAACGGGTTGCGAGCACCGTGAACTTCGAAGTGAAGATGGCAACCGGTCGAGCGACCGGTTGTGCCCATATTGCCGATGAGTTGGCCACGCAAAACACTCTCCCCTGCCGCGACCAATATTTTGCTTAAATGAGCATAGACTGTTTCGGTTCCATTAGCATGAATAACTTTTATATATTTACCAAATCCACCATTCCATCCAACTGGATCTGATATGGCAACCGAACCATCGGCTGAAGCATATATTGGCGTACCGCATGAGTTGGCTACATCCACGCCATTTCTTCCATGAATCCTTCCCCAATTAAAGCCCGTGGCTGGAATAAAGAAATAATCACCAAGATTCGGCAAGTAAGAAAACCTGGTCGTAGCAACTTTAGATTTAGTTGACGTCGCATAATATATAGACTTGATTTGTCCATCAGGAACAATGAGCTCATCGTCAATTTGTAACTCTCCCGTCTGGGGCAAGCCATTGAATTCCGATATCTTGTCCGGCTCGACTCCGTACTTTTTGGCAACAGCGGCGAGCGTATCGCCTTTTTTAACTTTATGAATAACACCCGAGACCGGCGGGATTCTTAATATTTGACCCACCTTAAGATTGTCGCCATTAGAAAGATTGTTGGCCCAAAGTATGGAATTGACGCTTACACCATAGTCTGAGGCAATGAACGAAATGACATCTCCAGGCTGGACTGTATATTCAACGACTTGGCTTCTTTTGTAACCGCTTGTCTCGATATAGTCGGTTGATACTGGATTGTTGGCTATAAATGAATTATCCTGGCTGGTTGAAAGGGCCAGATTGGGCTCTTGTCCGCCCTGTCCCCAACTGTTATAACTCATGGCTGTTAAGCTATTGATGTCGGCCATTTGCTGAGGCGAGTTGGATACGCTCGCAACCGAAGCCGAAGTCTCTTCTATGTATCTTTTCAGGACATCATTAAAAAAACTTACCTGTCCCTCATTAGAGACACTTTTGATTATAATAAGCAAAAAAACCACTGTTAATGTGGTGTAAAAGCTAAAAAGCTCGCTTTTGACCAAGCTTTTGATTTTCGTCCAAAAAGAAAGAGTAATTGAATTGTGAGAGTCTGTACTAATAGGTGATAGAAGTTAGAAATCGCCCTCTAAAAAGCAAACGTCCTCTCGCGAGGATTACAGGCTAATCTTAGCATATCTTGGGCCAAAATGTCAATTTACGATGTGGACAAAAAGTGGATGAAATTCTAGTGTATTGAAATGCATGAAAGGACTGAATTTGGGTACTTCGCACAATATTTAGCCGTTCAATGGTTAAAGGGCCGAGAATATGAAATTTTAGATGAGAATTTCCGCCGGCCCTGGGGTGAAATCGATATAATCTGCCAAAAAGACAGGGTGGTTTGCTTTGTGGAGGTAAAGGCTAACAAAAAAGAATCCCCTGGCTTTGAACCTGAACTAAGGGTAAACCCAGAAAAGGTTCAGAAAATAATAAGAACAGCGAGGACCTACCTTTTGTCTAAAAAATATCCTGAAGATCAGGAATGGCGGATAGATATCCTCTCAATAACTATGGATAAAATACGGGAAGTGGCCAAAATCCGCTACTACAAGAATGTTTGACGTTTCGCGCGAAACGGCTACAATTGCAAAAGTTCTTAAAATCAAAGAATGGCTGAAAAAACTTGCATTGTTGGCTTAACTAGGGGCATTAGCGGTGCCTTCGAATACGGATGGCATTTTGAAGAATTAACAGCCTGCTGCGAACAGTTTAGAAGATGGTTCGAAACAGGAAATAGAAAGCTTACAACTTTCAACCAAGCAAGCGGTGAGGAAAATAACGGGTTTAATCTCGTAACCAGAGCCAATCAACCTTCCCTTGTATTGCGAGTTAAGACTGGCGAAGTACCCGCTGGACCATTCATCACAGAAGATCGGATCAATTTCTGTCCGTTTTGCGCCACAAGAGTAGAAGTAAAAGTCGTAAAAGTTGTCGAACTTAAAGATAAGTTTGAGAAAAAGAGAGTTGGGTTCGAGGAGATTGTTTTGCACCCAAAACCAGAGGTAAACCAGAGAATCTATGAAGGAGATCTGAGATAAATACGTAAAAGCGCCTAATCAGCGCTTCTTTTGTTCCATGAGAAACAAAAAAGTGACCTCGTGGTCACAAAATTAAGACTCCTAAAATCAATGCAATAAATCCAACTATTACTGATGGCCATCTATAATCCTGCATTATTGTCTCAATCAAAGTTGGCGGGGGAGAAGAGTGGTCTTTTTGGGCCAAATGAGTAGCCTGATCGACAAAAAAGGCACCGGCTAACACAAGGATCAAGCCCAAAAACCTGTTTTCATAGATTACGATAGTGTACCTATGGTCTAGATAAGCAACTAAAAGAGCGATAACTATTAGGAATAAGGTCGATGCTTTAAAGTGTCCTGGAATTATGAGTTTTTTCATCAAAGCCATCGTATTCTATACTACTTATTGAAATTTGTCAATAATTTCTAGACTAGGTCTGTAAACAAATTCTCATTAATTCTGAGGGACAAGGCTTCGGCGACATGATTGTCCTGTATTTTCTCGGATTGCTCTAAATCCGCGATCGTGCGGGCTAGTTTCTTTATTTTGTGGTAAGCCCGCATAGATAGGTTTTTATTATTTACAGCATTCATTAAGAAATTCTCGGCTTTTGCATCAACAATGCAGTACCTATCTATGTTCTTATAACTTATCTCCGAATTGGTAAATATCTTAGACTTTTGGAATCTATCTTCCTGCATCTTTCTTGCTACTGTAATTTGGCCTTTAATTTGCCTTAAATTATTCAAATCTTCTTTATTTGGGCCTGTCTTTGTTTCCAGCGAGACAGTTTCGCGTGGAACACTTATTTGAATGTCTATCCTGTCCAAAAGGGGACCAGATATCTTTTTTCTATACTTTAGCACCGTGTTCGCAGAACAAATACAATTATCCTTACCATCTCCATAATTGCCACAAGGGCACGGATTCATTGCTGAAACAAGTGTAAATTTGGCAGGTAAAACAATAGACCCCGATGCCCTTGAAACAGTGACTACTCCGTCTTCGAGCGGCTGCCTGAGACTTTCTAAGACATTTCTTGGAAATTCTGGCAATTCATCAAGAAAAAGTACCCCTCGGTGAGCTAGGCTAATCTCGCCAGGCTTAGGATATGTGCCACCGCCAACCACGGCTGGCGCCGATGTTGTGTGGTGTGGGTTCCTAAATGGACGCCTAAAAGACAGGGGAGAGCCGTTAAGCATCCCAACAGAACTATAAATCCTTGCGACCTCGATTGCTTCTTCAAAAGAAAGCGGGGGAAGCAGGTCTGTCAAAGATTTAGCTAAAAGAGTCTTTCCTGAGCCGGGTGGTCCAAACATCAACAAATTATGACTACCAGCCGCTGAAATGATCAAAGCTCTTTTGGCCGTTTCCTGGCCTTTTATTAGGGCAAGAGAGGGTATTTCATCTGAAGAGTCTTCTGAAAAGTTATTAATAGTTTCCTTGGTGGCAATGCTGATTTTCCCGCTTAAATAACCAACTGCTTCACTTATGTTTTTTACTCCGATAACCTCAATGCCTTTAATTACCGACGCCTCATAGACATTCTGGTGGGGGACTAGTATTTCTTTGAAACCCAGATTTTTGGCTAAAATTGCTATAGATAATATCCCATTTACAGGTTTTACTGACCCGTCTAGCGACAATTCTCCGACCATTAATTTGTCTGATGTTTTAAAGCTGAGTTGTTTTGTTTCAAGCAGGTAGGCAACCGCGATGGGTAAATCATAAGAAGGGCCTTCTTTCCTGATGTCGGCCGGCGCTAAATTGATAATTATCTTCTTGTGTTTGGCGCTTGGCGCAAGAAGGCTGCTATTTTTAATAGCTGAGGCGATTCTTTCTTTAGATTCTTCAACTGATTTATCCGGCAATCCGACAATGTTAAAAGAGTGGAGACCGGGATTAGAGTCGGCTTCCACTTCAATTAGTTGAGCATCTATGCCACTTATTGCTGCTGAGAATAGGCGTACTGCCACTTAAAAATAAGTTGCCCTCCACAACTTAGTTATCGTCTTGCGATCTTGGCGCAGTCCATACAAAGAGAAGCTACTGGCATCGCGACTAGTCTGTCTTTGTGTATCTCTGCCGAGCAGTTCTCGCATTTTCCGTATGTACCAGCCTTAATTTTTTCCATAGCGTGGACTATCTCTTTTCTCCTTCTTTCCAAAGCATCCACCAAGGCCTGCCGTTGGTCCAAGGAAGTCATTTCTTGAGCAGAATCTTCCATAGAACTACCGAGGTCCTCCACTCTAACATCAAAATCGCCCTTAACAGCTGGGTTTTCGCTGGCAATTTCTTTGAGTTGGCTGTCTAAAGTCTCTAGTTCCTTGGCCAGGTCATTATAAAGTTTTTGTGAGTCGCTCTTGTCCATAAGATTATGTAGTAAATTGTACCATCTCATATTTAAATTACAAATCGATGAAACCGCTCAGAATCGGTAATGTCATTTTCAACCCGGCCAGCAAGTTGTAAAAACAAAAAGGCGCATTGAGCCCCATTTCACACAAGTGTAATAAGTAGGCATGCGCCTGTTGGCCCCTTTCGAGACCGGTAAAAAATTGGCCGATGATCCAAACCTTTGTAAACCATCAGCGATGAAAAGACCTACTTATAATATTAGACTATTTGAACACGGAGTCAACGGCATTTCTGTGGATAAGGTGACACGATGGTGACAGAGAGTGTCACCAAAGAATCATGGCTTAAAATCTATTGTTTTTAATGATGTTGGTGACACGATGTCACCTTGATTATTAATCGTGTCACCAATTATCAACAGAATGTCACCAGACCCCCAAGTTTATCTCTTATCGCTTTCTCTGAATTTTTATTTATTTCTATCCCTATAGAGTGACGCTTTAAATTAACTGCAGATTTTAAAGTTGTTCCGGAACCCGCAAAAGGATCTAGAACTGTATCGCCAGGCGATGAAAATAGTTCAATAAGCATTCTGGAAACATCCTCTGGGCATTCCGTTGGATAGCTGCCAAATTTATAGCCATCTTTGACGGCTTTTATCTTCTGAAGACTTGCGCCGAGCGATTTAAACCCAGTCAGCTTACCTATACCGAAAATAGCTTTAAACAAGGTGGTTGACCCCAAAAATTTGGGAGCAGTTTTTTTATACCAAACCGGCTCCCAATATATCCTTCTTAGGGATTCTTTTATTTTATCCTCATTTTGACTTTGACCCTTTTTTTGAAGAATCAAAATATATTGAACCCTGGTTCCTATGCCATGGCCTAGGTTAGAAATTTGTCCTCTATCCTTATTTAAATACCTGTCCCAGACGTATACGTTCCTTAGGGTCAGACTGTCATCAAATGTTTTTAAAATATCCGAGTGAAACGGGGTATATTTGAACAGTGAGTCTCTATCTTCTCTCAAGAAATCATGAACCCAGAGAGCCAAAATACCCCCTTCCTTAAGGACCCTTGAGCACCCCCGCCAAACCTTAGAAAGTTCTGAGAGAAATTCCTGATAATCCTTGATTTTGCTTAGCTGCCCATCGTCGTTTGAATAGACTACCTCATTCCAATACGGTGGGCCGGTAACCACAAGGTCAACCGATTTTTCCGGTAATATTTCAGTGAGTTTCTTTGAATCAGCAAAAATAACTTTTGCTTGAGACATTGGGATATTTTATACTACTTTCCCATTTCTGTCTCTAAGAGAGGGGGTAAGGTCAGAGCATCAACTGCAGCCCTGAAAGAGTCTCGAGAAGAAGCAATAATTAAGTAATCGTCAAAAACAACATAGGAAATGCCATAATCTCTGGAAGTAAGCTTGGCATACTTAAAGTTCAGGTCATTATCGTTCAGGCCATTATAAGAATCTGATACAAGAGTGGTTTGGCTAGGCTGATAACCAAAAATATCATTCATATCATCTACCAAGTTTGCTTCCCATGCCAACATGGCATTATTAACCTCGGTAATATTATCTGATTTCAAAGCAATAAAAGGCCTCGATACGATTGCGCCTCTTTGATCGTAGTGGTTATAAGTTACAAAAACCCAATCTTTAGTATCAAATGCGCTGGACCTGGTCACGCCGTATGGTGCCCCCAAGCTGCTCAAGAAGTCTCCCAGAGTATACTGCGAGTTGTCATTGTCTACTACAACATAGGGTCCAAATTCACCAGGTACTAGTTCTGCTTGGGAGGCATTTAATATCCCGCTCATGACCAAATCGGCAAAATTGGGGTAACCGCGCGGAACAACAATTGTGCTTGTAGTTCCGTATTCCGTTTCAAAAAGATACGGGGCTGGTGTAGCCGACGATTCCGGAGTCGGTGTTGGTGTATATCCCAGTTCTGGAGCTGACGGTTTAAGCATAAAATACCAATAAATAACTCCGCCAATTATAACCAATGCAGCCACCGCCATAATCAATAACTTATTATTAAACATCTGGCCTCCCCCCATTGAAGGGACTGAAAATCCAGACTTATCGCTAGTCTGAACTGGGGGCGTAGGTGGAACTGGTGGTTTGGTTGGAACTCCAAGAGGCGGCGAAATGGGCTTTGTTGGAGCCGGAGTAGGAAGTGTAAATTTGGGTACAGACGGAGCTGGAGTAACCGGCAAAGACGAGGCTGGCTTCTTATCTATGTTAAAACCGCTAGGTGCTTGGCCCTTTTTTAACGATTCCAGGTCTGATTCTAATGTTCTTACAGAAGATTGGTAACCACTGCTAGGGCGAGGTGGTTGCGGTGGTACATAAAAAGAAGAAGAAGGTGACGGTGGTGATACTGGTCTTGGAGGAATAGGTGGAGGTGAGACTGGTGGTCGAGCTGGAGGTGGGGGAACGGGTGAAACAGGTGGTCTTGGCGGAGTAGCTGGCACGCCAGGCAAAGTGCTTGGTGGCGAAGTTGGTCCGCTGATTAGTGGAGTAGCTGGTTTAGGAGGCAAGGGATTATTTATATCCGGCATAATTTATCTCCAGCCCTAGAACGACTCCGATCTAACGGCTAGAATTAATTTTCATGGTTAAATTAATTCTACCATACTCATCCACGTTTTTCACTCTAACTCGTACTGTTTGTCCAATCTTTAGGACATCGGCTGGCTTGTTAACTCTTTCATAAGAGATTTCGGAGACATGCACTAAACCATCTTTGCCGCCCATTATTTCAACAAAAGCGCCAAAATCCATTAGTTTTACCACTTTGCCATCGAATTCATCTCCCGGCTTGGGTTCGTATGTTACTTGGCGAATTAAATTCAAAGCCTTACTCATTCCTTCGGATGTATTCGAAGTTATGAACACCGAGCCATCGTCTTCAATATCAATATCGGCTCCCGTTTTTTCAATAATGTCGTTAATAATTTTTCCGCCAGGACCAATTAAAGCCCCTATTTTATCTGGGTTGATTTTTATGGTTTCTACCCTTGGAGCGTATTGCGACAGCTCGGGCCGCGGAGTAGCAATAGCTTTCTCTAAGACACTTAATATTTCAAGGCGGGCTTTTTTGGCCTGTTCAAGAGCTTCCTGAACTATTTTTGTAGTAATGCCTTCGACTTTTACATCCATCTGCATACCAGTTACGCCTTCCTTAGTACCGGCAACTTTTAAATCCATATCGCCATGATGGTCTTCTGGGCCTTGAATATCGGTTAGAATTTTGTATTTTTCGCCTTTTTCATCAAACATCAAACCCATAGCGATGCCGGCTGCCGGTGCTTTAATTGGTACGCCACCGTCCATCAAAGCCAGGGTGGAACCACAAACAGAAGCCATGGAAGAAGAGCCGTTAGACGACAATATTTCTGAGACGAGCCTGATCGTATAGGGAAACGTATCTTTAGATGGAATAATCGGTTCTAATGACCTCTCAGCTAAAGCCCCGTGGCCTATCTCCCTGCGGCCTGCGCCGCCCATGCGACCAACTTCTCCGACGCTAAAAGGCGGGAACACGTAATGGTGCATGAATCTTTTCTTGGTAAGGTCTATTTCCATTGTCTCTATCCATTGTTCAAGGCCAGGAGCAGCCAAGGTTAGAACTGACAAAGCTTGGGTTGTACCGCGGTTAAAAAGCCCCGTACCATGAGAATGGGGGAGAACACTCACTTCTGCGCTTAGTTCCCTTAACTGGTCGACTTTTCTTCCATCCGGCCTTTTTTCCTCAGTAAGAATATTTCTGTGGACTATGTGGTCGATCTCTTCTTCAAAAATACCTCCGGCTTCGTCTAATTTCTTTGCCAAGCCTCCCAAATCATCTTTGTATTGCTCCTTAATAAAATCTATTAACTCGGCTTTTATCTGGCCCAGTCCCTCGTAAAACTCTGATTTACTTTTGCCTGGGGCATAGAGTGCTTTCTCCAGTTTTGCCTCTGAGAAATTTTTAACAACTGCCCGCAAACCTTCGTCATGTTTAAAAACAGACAGCTCTTTCTTTTTGGTACCGACTTCTTTGGCGATTTCGCTTTGGAATTTGATTAAGCCTTGAAACTCATCAAACCCAGCTGCTATCGCTTCGGCCACGTCTTTTTCGGGGACAATTTTTACCCCGGCTTCGATCATGTTTATTTTGTTCGCCGTTCCGGCAACAACAATATCAAAGTCGCTTTCCGCCCTTTCTTTATAGGTCGGATTAAATATCAATTTCCCGCCGACTCTGCCCACTCTTATCCCCGTAACAGGTCCGTTAAAAGGAATGTCGGAGATCATGAGAGCTAAAGATGCGCCGATTAAAGCCGGCATATCGGGATCGTTTATGCCATCGAATGATAGGATCGTAGCCACGACCTGAATTTCATTTCTTACTCCTTGGTTAAATCTCGGCCTTATGGTCCGATCTATGAGTCTTCCTGACAATATTGCCTCGTCAGAAGGCCTGGTTTCTCTTTTTATCCATTTTGAACCTTTTATCTTTCCAGCCGCATAATACTTTTCTTCATAATCGACAGAAAGAGGCATATAATCGACTGGTTTCTGTCTTTCTGACATTACCGCTGTAACCAAAACGGAGGTTTCTCCGTAACGAATCACGCAAGAACCATTGGCTTGCTGGGCCAAGCGGCCAAGCTCAACCACCAAAGGTTTGCCGCCAAATTCATGGGTATAGGTTTTGACCTTATCCATTTATTTAAAATGCTCTTGGATAGAGAAGGTGAGTAACACTGACTCTAATCTAAACTTTCAATTGATTGAAAATTTAGATTAGAGCCCGCTTATCTTTGTTCCTCGTCTCCCGTTATCACAGAGCTGTTATTTTTTCTTGCTCTTAATATAATCCTATTGTTTCCTTCCAAGTCAAGAAAGTTGTTGGCTACCTCGACTATTTTTGAACTTGTACTTCTTCTGAAACCGGCCACCTCAACAACCACTCCGCCATATTGGAGATATTCCACTAAAGGTTCATAATCCCCGTCACCGGACACAATTACAACAACATCTAAATGTTTCGAAAGACTAATGGCATCAATTGCCACGCCGACATCCCAGTCTCCCTTTTTCATCCCGCCAGGGAAGATCTGCAGGTCTTTGATCTTTAACTCAAAACCAGCTTTTTCAAGGGCATCAAAAAAGGCTTTCTCCTCTTCAGTATCGGACTTAATCACATAGGCAAAAGCTCTTACCAACTCCCGGCCGGCAACAACATATTTAAGAAGCTCGCGGAAGTTAACTCTAGCTTTATAGAGGTTCTTGGCCGAGTGGTACATGTTCGAGACATCAACAAAAACACCGACCCGGTGATTCTTTCTCTGCGGAACTGTTATTTTATTCATGAAAAATTATTTTTCGAGTCCAAGCTTTTTGATCAAAGATGCGTGTCTCTTGGGAGCTTCTCGCTTAAGAAAGTCGAGTAATCTTCTTCTTTTGGCTACCATTTTCAAAAGGCCAAGCCTAGAACTGTTGTCTTTGGCATGCTTTTTGAGGTGTTTGGTAAGCCTTTCTATCTCTTCGCTAAATAAAGCAACCTGAGCTTCAGCCGAGCCCGTATCTTTGTCATGAATCCTTACTTTTTCCAGGATTTTTGTTTTGTCTTGTTTACTTAACATAGAGTATTAAATACAAAAGTTATTTTATCATGAAACCCCATTCTTTGCAACCCGCTTATATCTAAACCCCCTACATGCCCTGCTGGGCGTGTAGGGGGTTTAGTGCCTGTTTAAAGTAGTTGTGGTTCGCTTATCTTATGCCGGGTAGATTGAACTCTACGTCCTGTTCATTTTCTGATATACCCTTCAAATAACCTTGCTTATAGGCAAACCAGCCTACGAGCACGATGGCAACCAAGATCAGCACTGCGACGACAGCATTGATAGTGATATTATTGTTTTTCATATATTGTTTATTGTTTTAAACTGCGCAAGTAATTTTAATTACATTTTACCAAACCTGTAAAACGCCGAGTTCACGATTGATAGGACGACTGCGAATATCAGCGCCCACCAGAAACCGGCAACTTGAAAGCCCGGCACGACCCAGGCGGCAAACATGATCAACAGCGCGTTGATCACAAACAAGAAAAGACCGAACGTGATAAAAGTCAACGGCAGTGTCAGGAGAACCAGTAATGGTTTAACAAAGGCGTTAATACCGGCAATCACCACGGCAACTACTAAGGCGATGAGAAAACTTGAAACACTTACCCCAGGAAGTAAGAATGCGGCGATAATAATCGCGACGGCGGAAATTAACCAGTTTAAAAGTAATTTCATGTACTAATTATATAGCATTATGAGTGAGGTGTCTTTGAAAATTATCAACAAAAGAGCCTGGGAAGAAGTGCTATACTACAAGATATGAAAATATTTAATAAAATCTCATTAATTCTATTGGCTGTTGCGTTTATGTTTGGTCTGGCTAGACCGATCACCGTGTTCTCGGCGGGTCCGGCAACAGTAAACCTTGGAACAGCTAATAATTTCGTAATTCTATCAAAAACAGGGGTCTCAACGACCGGAACGACTTCAGTCGTTGGTGATATTGGAGTTAGTCCGGCAGCGGCGAGTTACCTGACCGGATTTGCATTAAATCTTCCCGCGGCAAGCGCATTTTCCACATCATCTTTAGTAACCGGGAAAGTATATGCGCCTGGTTATGCGGATCCAACTACTGCCAACCTGACCACGGCCATACTTGATATGCAAACCGCATATACTGATGCCGCAGGACGGCCGTTCCCCACCACTGAATTGGGTGCGGGAAATATCGGCGGGCTAACACTTCTAGCTGGTGTCTACAAATGGAGTACCGATGTGACAATAGCCTCTGATCTCACTCTTGAGGGCGGCACAAATGATGTTTGGATATTCCAAATAGCGGGAAATTTGAACATTAGTTCAGCTAAAAAAATTGTCCTGACCAAAGGGGCGCGAGCTGCTAATATTTTCTGGGTTGTCGCGGGCCAAACGACACTTGGAACAACGTCTGTATTTAATGGAAATATATTGGGTCAAACAGCGATTGTGCTGAATACCGGCGCCCAACTCAACGGCCGAGCACTGGCGCAGACCGCGGTTACTCTTGACTCAAATACTGTTATCGTGCCTTCGTCTGCTGACGGATCTGTAACCCCAACCCCGACAATAACACCAACCCCGACTCCTTCAACTGGTTCGGGACCCGCGATAACTCCGACTCCAACCCCGACAACCTCGCAAACGCCATCACCAACAAGTAGACTGACTCCGTCTTCGGTTGGTTTCACTAATTTGGACGCCTTAAGTTTAAATGAAGGCGCCACCATCAGCGCTGCCGGCTCTGATGATCCTGATATTTACATCGTCAATGCTTGGGGCTACAAGAGATTGTTCTTAAATCCAGTTATATTCGGTTTTTACGGCCATCTGGGCGGATTTGAGAAAGTTAAGACCATCGTACCATCAACAAGAAACACACTTGTAACCTCTGGCCTTGTCAGGAATTGTGAAACCAATGACCCCAAGGTTTATGGTATTGAAACAACCGGCGAAGACGCAGGTATATTGCATTGGGTTAACACTTCAGGAGCTCAAGCCGTCGCGGACGATTCCGACTTCTTCAAAAAAGTATTTTGCATCAATTCCCGCGAATTCGACTGGTACTCCCAGGGTTCGACCTACACTTCCGTCAACCAAGTCCCAGCATATTCCCGCTAAATTCAAACAATAGGTAAAGATACCTTTCGGATTATTCCTGACTGGACTTCTCGGAGTTAGTATTATCATCTCTACTACTAGCTTTCTTCATCATGTCATAATACCCCTCAAAATAGCCCTCACGATGAGCTCCTCGTTGAGCGAGGATGTAAAGCGGGTACAATAGCATGGCAAGTCCGATGAGATCAAAGATGTTGCTTCTGAATAAGAGGATCACTGCGACACCTGCAACTGCGATTAACAAAAGCCCAGCTGGGCTCATCCCGCTTACATTATCCATGAGCGCTTCGTACTCATTTTGTAGCTTGTCCAGCTCCTCCTTGGTCGCCTTTTTTATTTTCCTAGCATCTTTTTTAGTAAATTTCATACTCCTAATTATATTCTCCTTGAAAATTTAGGTCAATTCCCGACACAATAATCCACCTCATAAAACAAATGATGCCCAAGAGGGCATACGCTGAGTAAATGTTAGAGCATTATGCGCCCAACAACTCGTCTTCAATATTTTTATCCTCAGAAGATATTGGCTCCTTTACAGGTTCCAGGGGAAGAGTTTTTAGGGCGGCAATAGGTTTATAAAAATCGTAAAGCTTTTTCGCTCGTTCGCCCTGTAGTTCCTTTACTTTGGCAGTTTCGTTATCATGAATAAAAGCATCATATCTGCCCTCAGAATCATCAGAAGATTTGGTTTCAGTTAACATAATCCAGACCGATTTCCCATCCAAACTAACTGTGCCAACTATGTCGGTCATGCCCCGAACTCCAGGATTTTTCATCCATATTTCCGCTTTATTAAACATTTCTTTTTGTTTAGGCGATAAGCCGTCTAATCTATTTGTTGAGTTTTCCTCTACTGAATTTTCTATTGTCATAAATTTTTTAGTTTATCTGACTTTTTTCTCAACTGAGGCTAGGCGAATGCCGAAGGCTTGAACCTTGTTATCCAAGCGATCAAAAGCTTTCTTTGAGGGTATCTCTAACACAACATCGAGGACGGTTTTTAAAGTGTTGTCTATCTTGTCAAAACGCTTATCAATTTGATCAAAACGAGCATCAACTGCATCAAAACGCTTATCAATTTCAGAGAATTGGTCTTGAGTCATTCTGGCTAAAGTATCTATGGTAATTTTCTTCTTCATTTTTTTTTAGTATAAAAAATGATCTTGGCTTGTCAAGTTTAAAAATAAAAAAAACGTCCCCGCCGGCTCTATACGAACCATAGGGGACGGATGACGACCAGGACGTACACGGTCGTATCGATAGTCAGGAAGGTTAGCGGCTGCAACGCGTTTGCGAGGTTCCACTTCGGTATCGCCTTTATCGCGCAGATGCAGGAGATCTCCCAGATTGTCCAAGCAAGCGGGTCTTCTTCGAATGGATTCAGGTAGGCCTTGTGGAATGTCGGCGCGGCGCCTACCAGAAGAGCGACTTGGGTACAGATGATGGCCAGAATCGGGTTGCCGGTTTTATGCCACAGGACGATTCCCGTGACAGCACCGGCGATACTGACCCACTCAACATACCCAATCTTCGGCACGCCGTAGACAACTGCCAGGACCATCACGATCCAAGCCCCAGCGACAGCGCCGCTGAGTTGGCCTACGGCGGCCTTTTCCTTTTTCATGGCTACCAGAGTCAGCGTATCCACGCTAGCCCATATAGCCCACGAGACAGGTGAGGGTACGGTCTGGCCACTGATGATTGCCCAGATATAGGGCATAAAAGCGACCAGAATCAGGACGCCGGCTAGGGTATTCACTTAACTGACCCTAGAACGCGACGTCCAGGCCGACCACCAAGGTCTTCTTGCTGGTCTCGAGGTTGGGTCCGGCCACGACGAACGTGGACAGCCACTCAACCAGCTTGACCTGGGCAAACGGCCCCGTCGGCGAGAAGCGCCTGGAGAACACGCCAACCTCGACGCGATCATGAACCGCGTAGAGGTAGTGAGCGCGATACCAGAGGCCGCTGCCTCCGTACTCGAAAGCCACGAACGCTGAATTACCGTGTCCGGCAGCCCATACGCTCGCCGCCGTTCGCCACGGATTCTTGTCCACCTCGGTTCCGACGCCGGCCGTGAAGCCGATCCATTTTGTCGGGTTGTAGCTCAACCCGCCATGGATTTGGGCCCAGCGCCGGTCGGCCAGGCCGTAGACGTAGAAGCCTACGGTAGCCTCAGACTCTTCGCTCACCGGCTCTGTCTTCTTGAACAGACCCTGGATAAGCGCGGTGGCCTCCAGCCCCTCGGTTCCCTTGAACTCGACGCCAATGATCTTCTGAGCACTTGCTGGGACAGCAGCACCCAGAAACACGAACACCGCGATAACGATGGTCCACTGCTTCATGATGAGCTGCCTCCTAGCAGCCAAATTTAACGAACATGGTATAATTATACATCAAAAATAGCGAAAAGTCAATTAGTTCTCGGGTAAGGTTTGTTCTACAATTAGATTGTGCGACTCAAAGATTTAAAAATTCATTATCTCGAATATTTGGAGATAGAGAAGAACCGATCAGCAAAAACATTAGAGAACTATAATCGATATTTGGATCGATTTTTGGGCTTCGTCAAAACAGACAACTTGTCCTCGGTAAATGAAGAAACTATCCGCCAGTACAGACTATATTTAAACAGACTAAAAGATGCGGACGG
>Ga0209542_10010701_pt1 | contig 16476 bp, 18 predicted proteins | sample RifCSPhighO2_01_FD_184028 | JGI IMG/M metagenome (GOLD analysis project Ga0209542, IMG submission 184028) | Soil microbial communities from Rifle, Colorado - Rifle CSP2_plank highO2_0.1 (SPAdes) (version 2) | ecosystem: Environmental > Terrestrial > Deep subsurface > Rock core/Sediment ...
CGACGATCAGCAAAATGCTCGTGGACGTTGTGGATCTTGCTTTGGCGGGAGGCAACGCAAAGATCGCGGGATACAGTATTGCCGCGAAAACCGGCACGGCGCAAATCCCGAAAAAAGACGGAAAAGGATATGGCGACCAATATCTGCATACTTTTTTCGGTTATTTTCCCGCGTATGACCCGCAATATTTAATATTGATGTTCCTGGAAAAGCCCCAGGGAGTAAAATATGCGTCGCATTCGCTTACGGATACTTTTAGCGAATTAGTGGAATTTATGATAAGTTATTACACAATTCCCCCGGATCGCTAAGGAGCATGAACCCCGTTAGAAAATCTCTGAACATGTTATATAAAATAAAAAAAATAATTATATTAAACAGTCCGATTTTGCCGTGCGGACTTTGGGTTAATTTTCTAACGGGGTGAATCTTTTTAAAAAAATAGTTACTGCAATATTGGTGATGCTGGCAAAAAGGGCAATTAGGCGATTCCGGCCGAAAATTATCGGCGTAACCGGATCTGTCGGTAAATCGTCTGCCAAAGAAGCGATAGCGGTTGTGCTTGAAAGCAGATATGACGTGAGAAAAAGCCAGAAAAGCTATAATAGCGAGATAGGCCTTGCGATGGCGGTTTTGGAACTCTCGACGGCGTGGAAAAGCCCTCTAGGCTGGTTCAAGAATATTTGGCGGGGTTTGAAGGTCGCATACGGAAAAAGTTTTCCAAAAATTTTAGTGCTCGAGATGGGAGTCGACCGCCCGCAGGATTTCGATAAATTATTGAAAGTGGCAAATCCGGATATCGGTGTTGTTACCGCCATCGGACAAATTCCCGTCCACGTTGAATTTTTCTCGGGGCCGGAAGCGGTGGCCAAAGAAAAATCAAAATTGATAAAAAGCCTTCCGTCGGATGGCACCGCGATATTGAATTTCGACGATGAAGTCGTTTGGGAAATGCACGAAAAAACCAAGGCAAAAGTCTTTTCTTTCGGGTTCGGAAGCGGAGGGGACCTGCGGGCGTCAAATTATAAAATTGACTTTGCGGGAATTAATTTTAAATTGGAAAAAGACGGCGCATCGGTTCCCGTACGCTTAAATAAGGTCTATGGAAAACAGCATGTTTATGCCGCAATGGCAGGAGCGTCCGCAGGACTTGCTTTTGGAATGAACTTAATAGAAATTGCAGGCGCCCTCCAAAAATATTCCGCTCCTCCGGGAAGGCTGAAATTGATAGAAGGAGTTAAAGAAAGCTCTATATTGGATGATTCATACAACGCCTCGCCATTGGCAACACACGCGGCGCTCGATGTGCTCGGCGACCTCCAAACAAAAGGGAGGAAGATAGTAATTTTCGGCGACATGCTGGAGATAGGAAAATACACGATTGAAGCCCACAAAACGCTCGGCCGGCTCGCGGCAAAATATGCCGATCATCTTGTTACCGCGGGTCCGCGGTCTAAATTTACGGCAGAAGGCGCGATTTCATCCGGCATGTCCAAAGAAAACGTAAAAAGTTTTTCGACATCGGACGAAGCCGCTCCTTATGTTAAAGAATTAATAAAAAAAGATGACTTAATTTTAGTAAAGGGCTCGCAGGGCATGCGCATGGAAAAAGTGGTTTTAGAAATAATGGCGCATCCCGAGGACGCGGAAAAACTCCTCGTCCGTCAGGATGAATATTGGAGAGATAAAAAATAGGTGTATAATAGACAATATATGTTAGACGAACTCAAAAAAATCGGGTTATCGGAAAATGAAGCGGAAGTATATATGACCCTTTTGGAACTCGGGTCCGCAACTGCACAGGAAATAGCCACGAAATCCGGCATTAAGAGGACGACCATCTATGTGCAAATAGAGGCCCTCATGAAAATGGGTCTCGTTTCGTCTTTTGAGAAAGAAATGAATAAGGGGAAAGCCCCGAAAACCTATTTCAGGGCGGAGGACCCGGAAAACCTTAAGCGCGTTGTTGAAAAAGAAAAATCGACCATGAAAGAAAAAGAGTCAGCTCTTGCCGGCATTCTTTCCGACATGGTAAAGCTTTATGTGTCTTCAGGTGAACGTCCCCGCGTGAGATTTTTTGAAGGAGTAGAGGGATTAAGAGTAATCCAAGATGAAGTTTTTAAAATAAAGGCCTCGCCCGGAGAAGAAATAAAAGCCATAGCGCCTCCGGATGAAGTGGCAAAAATTTTTCCGTCTCATCCGCAAGAATACGCATCTCGCAGAATCAAGAAGGGCATTAAAGTTAAGCTTTTATATACGTCTTCGCAAGGCGACTTTCTGAAAAAATTTGATAAAGACGAGCTTCGGGAATCCAGATACATACCTCCGGAGAAATTTCCATTCTCATGTGATATCGGAATTTACGGTGACAGCGTAGCAATTTCAAATTTAAGCAAGAAACCATTCGGCATTATTATCGAAAATAAAGACGTAGCTAATTCAATGAAAACCATGTTTTCATTGGCATGGGAGGCGGCGGAAAAATATCAAAAATAATCTATAAAAAGTTTAGGCCGCGACGGGTACGTCGCGGCCTGCTTTTTTCGCTAAAACAATGAAATTATTTTCTTTATTATTTGTTTTTTCAAAACACTCTTTTGGTTTCGGCCGACTTATCATTCATCGTAAGATTCGTCGGCAAAATAAACAAAAAAAGAAATTCACATCGTTCGGTTTTATTTATTTTTTATCTTCCCCACACTTCACACCACCTCGCTTTCTTTCGAGTGATGCCGCCTTGCTCAAGTGTACCCCCTTCAGCTTAGCGGCCAAGCCGCTAAGAGGGGGAAGTTGATATGATTTTCCATTCGCCCTCCTTTCGGCAAGTTGTTGACTTTTGTTCTGTTGCAAGTTTAGCATATCTAATTTTAAAAGTCAATAGGTGTCATCTGATTACAACGTTTTAAATATAAAATAATGGCTTTAAATAAGAGCTTTTTTGCTAAAACGACATATTTATGTCATAGGTACTTGACAAGAATTCAAAACGGGAGTATAATGGCGATAGTTAACGTTGACGGCAGGGTTGGCAAGTCATCTGGACATATTAAAAGTAATTAAGCCCAGGGCTTGAACCTAACCCGAAGTTTGATAAATAAAGCTCGCCCAAAGGCCGCAAGGTACTTCAGCGGGCAAAGTCCTAGCGATTCGACTACGGCCGTAGAAGAATTGGCAGGGCGCCATGGGTAGGGTCTTCTTCCCGCAGTTGCGGGATGGGGAGACCAGAGGTCAGATCCGACATGGGTGTCTGACCTCCGGTCTCCCCAAAAAGGAGAAAGTTCTTTAAATAAAAATACTGAAGAACCGTCGGACTATTAATTCTAGATTTGTACTCAAGCGGAGTGAAAATTCTTTAAACTTGTCAGAAGCAAGCGAAAAGGATTGAAACTCATAAGTCTTGGGGAATGAATTCTCACGAAGGAGGTGATTGCATGGAGAATAGCTACCGAGTCAGGGTAGGCGGTTGGTCAAACAGCCGCACCATCATCGAGAGAGATGGTAAGGTGTCTCTCGAGATCGCGCTATCGCACGATCATTGCCCGACCTGCGCTTCACGCGTCAGGCACGTGACAGAAACACTGTCGCGCCGCAATATCCAACACAACTGGAATTATCCTTGCGGACCGAGCTCGTTCATTACAGTGGACGCGCCGGGTGAAGGGCTGCCAACCAAGAAGTATCTCGGAGATCTTCTTGGACTAGAAATCCATTAAATTGGGTTCTAGGGTCGCTCGCCGAGTACGGCGGCCATAACCTCTAGGCGTTCGCGATAATGCCAAACATTATCGGAACAAGCTGCGGCAAAAATGGCAGCAAGAGGGAGTCCCGACGCCAGTCGCGGACGAAAGGATCTTCGCAGACTACCATTGATCGGCGCCATGCCGTGAGATGAAAGTCTAATCTGCGAGCTTCTTAGATCCTTAGGAAAAGTCGGGAGGTTATCATTACCTCCTACTTCCATCAAAGTTTATTTTATTTAGCAATCGGATTGCTAAGTGGAGGCAAAGTAAATTTTGATGGGAGCTAAAAGTTCCCGAAGTTCTTTAAATAAAATTATCGTTCGCAACATCGTAGGAGGAGATCATGATAGGAAGAGTTGTTAAGTTGCGCGCAAAGCATGTCCCGTGGCATAAGAGTGGCTTTAGGCTTATCGACGCCGCGGTGCACATTTGGGCATTTGTCCGGGTTGAAGGTGATGGTGTATACAGAGTTTGGCTCTGTAGTATTCCTGGCCGACCCTGCATTCGGGCAAAGCAGCAAATGAGGGAAGCGATAGCAGCCAAGCGGTATTTGCTTGGCACGCAGCTCGCTTTCCAAGAAGGTTTGGCGCCAGACAACATTAGTTGTTATATGCAAACCGAAACCGTTCGCGACAACGTAAAACGCAGTGGGGAATATTAGAAAGCACCCACGCTAATAGGCCCGCCGAAAGTTCCAAAAGAACATTCAGGCGGGCGAGCAGTAAGCTGGCGAAGAACAAGCTGATAATCTGTGGCCGTGATACCGCTTGGCCTAAAAACATGCGGAAAATAATTTTTGTGGTATGAGCAAAAAAACGCTCGTATCTCCATCAAAGTTTATTTGCAAAAGTAAATTTTGATGGGGGGAGGAGGGCATGGTGCAATCGCGCCAGCTAGACTTGATATAGTCAGCCAAATGCCCGCCCCCCATGCAATTTGGGAAGTTCTTTTTTAAAAAAATAGTTCAGAAATATGTTTTTTGAACTAAAAAAAGTTTCAATGCGTGGCGCATTTCGCCATATCCGAAACCAAGAGGAGGTACCATGGAAGTATTCCTTTACCGTTCGGACGACGAAGAAGGCGCGAGCAACGGCGGCGGTTTTACCAGGCTCCTGTGCGTGGATCGGAAGGTCCACGTTACGCACAGCGGAAGCTGGTACGACCAGACCGATTGCGAGCACGACGCCTTTGATTCAGAAAACTGGGAAGTAACCGGACCATGCGACGGCAGTTGTACCCCAAAAGGGTTTCTAACTGTCGAAGCGGTGGATCTGGTCAACCGATTCTTAAGTTCCGACGGCAAGGATTTGCACGGGTGGTCGAAAACCACTAAGCGCTATCCTGATGCCAAGCGGAACGAAGATCGGACACCCAGGAGACTGAATCGCTGGTAGTCCTAACCGTTTGCACAAACGTAATGTGCCGTGGGGTTAAGACAAAGATAACCCACGTTAAAGGGCGTCCGGAGAAAATATCTCCTTAAGCTGCCCTGTCCGAAACTTAGTTTCGGACTAAAGTGCCGAGGATCTGGCAACGGAAGTCAATGCACTTCCGGCTTCCATCAAAGTTTCTATTCTAATGTTCTTGAGAATTTGAGAATAGCGATTTTGATGGGAGTAATGGATAGTTCTTTGTTTAAAATATTTAGTCAAAAACAGAAAAGGAGAAAACTAAAATGAAATGTCCGGATTGCGGTGAGGAGATGGAAAGAGAAGATGGCGCGAGCACGAAAGGTGTTGCTCCAAACTGTATTTATTCGTGCGAAGAGTGCGGGAGCGAGTTCGTGTGGACGAAAGGCGTTAGAGGATTGAGGCGGATTGCCGAAGGCGTGCCGAACGTCGCGGCAATTTTGAACAGAAACCATTTCTGAAGAAAGCGGAGGCAAACTAATGAGCAAAAAGTGTGGCTGGGAGTTAGAAACTCTCAGCGAACTTTGCTCGCTCTGGCGAAGCGGTATACATGGTTATTCGCGGGAATTCCTCGCGGATACCATTTGCACCGACCTTGCGCGGCAACGCCGGTTTGGCGGAGACAAAGTCGGTGTGCAGGAAGGCATGGAACTTCTTGCCTCCGACCCAAGCCTTGCCGAATCGGCGCTTGAAGATATTCTTGCGAAAGAGCTCTTCAAAGCCGTACTGGGCTTCGCTAAGAAGATCCGACGAAACGGACTTGAGCGGTATGATGATTGCGATGAGTTGTATGATGTCGCGAGCGAGGGCTACCACATTCTCTGCGACTACGACTCATTTCATCTGTTGCTCAAGGCATTGTCGGACGCTTCACTTCCACAATCAGGGCGCGAGAAGCTCGCAAAAGAAAAAGCGTGGTTTTCGTTAACCACGCGACTTCTTGAGCGATACTTCTATGTGTTCTGGTCTGCATCGCTCATGGCGGACGGTTATTGCCGATACTGGAAAGTTGAAAGCAATAATCCGCTCTCGCTCATGAAGCGCATCGCGGAACTTCAAGAAGGAACAAGTTATGAAGAGTTTAAAAACTCTCTGTAATTTTTTTTTTCTGAGGTTTAGGGAGTACGAAGTGAACCGGAGAAGCAACGCGCAGAATTCCCCGCCTGACTGCGCGGAAAGTTGCTTTGCTCCGTTTGAGACGGAGAGCTCCGACTAAAGTCGCGAGTCTGCAACACACCAAGCTATAAAAGTTAGAGGCTGAAAGCTATCCCGTTGCAACGGGTGTCCTGCCTAAAAACAGGGCTGGTGATAAATTAAGGGGAAGAAATTTGAGGAGGATAGGATAAAAAAATCTTATCCTCCTCCCATCAAAGCCTATTTACAAAAATAGATTTTAATGGGAGATTAGATAAACGATTCTTTGACAACCATTTGACTGCGGATGGGTGAATGGCCAGCCGCCTGCGTGTCCCGATTTCGATCGAGGATCCGCGACACCTCCAATTCATTTTTATTGAAGGTCAGGACAAAGCAGGATCATGTCGGTTCAAATCCGATCCCGCAGTCCAACTCTTGGTGTGTTGGTAGCTCAATTGGCAGAGCGGTTGATTGTGGCTCAACAGGTTGCCGGTTCAAGCCCGGCCCAACACCCCAAAATTTCTTTGAAAGGAGAAAAGAAAATGAAGCCTGTCAGAAAAACTGGCAGTTTTTTGATTTTTATCCTTGCTTTTTGGTAGCCAAAACGACAAGCGCCAAAGCAATTAGCACCAATGCCCCAGCTATGTAAAATTGCATCAACGGATCCATAAACACTTGTGCAATATCTCTAGATATATCTGATATTGTTTTCACCCTGTTTACCATTGGAAATATTAAATTAATAATTAATTATAAATTAAACCCGTTTATCGATAGCGGCTTGAAGCTTTTCTTTCCATGTATTTTGAGAATGGATTATCCTTTCGGCGCCCAAAGCCATAAGTTCTTTTTTTGTTTTTGCTTTTTCCGCGATGGGCTTCCAATATTTATTCAAAATTACCTCGCTTTCTGCTTTTGTAAATCGCGAAGAAGGCAATTTTTCAAAAACTTTTTCATCCACTTCGATTGGCTTCGGCAAATCAATAATGAACGCGGCGTTGCCCTTTCGTTCATTTTCTAAAGCAATCGCTTTTGGAAAAACGGTTCCCCGATATCCGTTGAACCCTTCGATCTCATTAACAAAACCGAACAAGGATCTCGGCTGATTTTCCATGAACGGAAACCTTTCCGGATCCGGCAGGCTTGGCTTGCTCTCCGGACCATCAGCATCGGCCGGCCCTTTTTCCGGCCCCTCGTCTTTTTCCGATAAAATTTCGATACTGGTTTTTTTCCAAAACCCGGCGCTGATTTTATCGATAAGGCCGAGAATTTCGTTTTTTAGCGTGTCTTTATCAATTTTCACGTCCGGATAATCACCGCTGAATACGCCGTTCCTGTCTATGGAAACAGTGCAATGCGCGTCTTTGTTGAACCGATTTTTATAAAAAAGTATCGTTTGAATTTCTTTTTCTTTTCTTTCACCAACCGAAATAATAGATATTGAATCTATATTCGGCAACCGGCTCGGAAATTGACCGTTTGGAACATCATCAAATTTTTCCATTAAGGCCTCGGTATGCCGGCTTATCTCCTTCGCCAAAGTCGTCCTCTGCAAATCGGCGAAGTTTTTAAAATGATCTTGCGATTCCATATTATAGATATTAACTTAATTTGGAATTTTTAGCAAATACTGCTATATTTTTCTGATGGTCCTATCGTCTAGCCTGGTCTAGGACACACGGTTCTCATCCGTGGAACTCGGGTTCAAATCCCGATGGGACCACCATATTACACACGGTTCTCATCCGTGGAACTCGGGTTCAAATCCCGATGGGACCAAAAATAATAGAAAAACCCTCTTACGAATAAGTAAGAGGATTGAATCCGAAAACTATTTACTCGGCTTTGCAAAGAAAAAATACGGATCGTATTCAGTCGCTTCGTCCCAATAACCGGGTCTTAGGCGGTCGCGTTGTACAAGCCAACCCTTGCTCCGATATCTTCGAACTAGTCCAACTTTCCGCGGTCGCGAGAAGTTGGACGGATAGATTTAAAGAAAATAAAAAAACTGCCGAGAAGATTAAACTCTTCGGCAGCGTGAACCGGATTTAGCGCTTATTGTGTTCGCGACAAGTGAGATATCTGACTCCCCATGCTGCTGATTCTGTATAGCTACCATGTCCGGAATAGCGGTGAGCATTATCAAGCAGATTGTTTGCTTTCTGATAATACTGCTCGCAGCTTTCGATTGGCGCTTGTGCGGCTTGGGCGTTTTTGTAAAAGAAGCCAAAGTATCCTGCGAACAGAAGCATAGCCACTACTATCATTGCCATGGCTCCCATCCAGGCAGAAAATGTGCAATCGGTCTTAGTAAATAATAACCCTTTTTTTGCCATTTTTTTATCCTCCTTCTAACTTAATCCTTAGCAAACTATCATAAATCTGTCAAGTCGTTTGCATCAAGATAATTTAGTATAATAATTGCATGGTAAAAATATTTGTTACGAGAAAAATTCCCGAAAGAGGAATAGAAAAGTTAAAAAGCGCCGGGTTTGAGGTTGAAGTAAATCCGGAGGATAAGGTTTTATCGAAAGACGAGCTGATGGCTTGGCTAAAAAAAGGAAGTTACGATGCAGCGCTGGTCCTGCTTACTGATAAGCTGGACGCGGATGTTTTTGAAGCGGCGAAAGGAATCGTCAAAATTTTCGCGAATATGGCGGTGGGATTTGATAATGTTGATTTGGCGTCTGCTAAAAAAGCCGGGATTATGGTTTCAAATACTCCGGGAGTGCTTACCGATACTGTTGCCGAGCATACTTTCGCGCTGATGCTCGCGATTGCCCACAGAGTCGCAGAAGCTGATCGTTTTGTACGGTCAGGCAAATATCACGGCTGGGAGCCGATGATGCTTTTAGGGACCGACCTTTCTTATAAAACCGTCGGTATTTTGGGATTAGGAAGGATCGGCTCCCGCGTCGCGTATCACGCGGCCAAAGGTTTTGACGCGAAAGTAATTTACTATGATGTAAAAAGAAATGAAGAGTTCGAGAAAGAGTTCGGAGCTGTTTTTTGCGAAACTCCGGAACTGCTTTTGGCGCAGTCCGATTTTGTTTCGATCCATGTCCCACTTTTACCTACAACCCACCATCTGATAGACGCTAACCGGCTAAAAATGATGAAACCGTCGGCATACCTTATTAACACATCCCGCGGTCCTATAGTTGACGAAAAAGCACTGGCTGAAGCTCTGAAAAATAATGTGATTAAAGGAGCCGCAATCGATGTTTTTGAAAACGAGCCCGCTATTGAGCCGGGGCTTATCGGCCTCGAAAACGTAATTCTTACTCCGCATATCGCGTCTGCTACAGAGGAGACAAGGTCAAAAATGGCGGAACTTGCCGCAGAGAACATAATTGCGGCTCTTTCCAATCAAGCACCTCCCAATCTTGTAAAATAAACCTGTTTGGGCTAAGATTAACAAATGCAATCAATTACCGCGGAAAAGCGGGATATTTTAGGCAAAAAAACAAAAAACCTCCGCAAAAAGGGTATTTTACCGGCCGTGCTTTACGGAAAAGGAGAAAGTTCCGAAAGCATCTCCGTTAAAGAAAGCGATTTTTTGAAATTATGGAAAACTGTCGGAGAGTCGACAGTTGTCGCGTTGGAAGTCGGGAATGAAAAAAAGAACGTGCTCATACACGATGTTGCGATTGATCCTTTAAAAGACACCCCGACACACATTGATTTTTATATCGTAGACATGAATAAACCAATTACGATCGACGTTGCGCTTGAATTTACCGGCGAATCCGACGCGGTGAAAGCAGGAGGTATTTTGGTAAAAGTCTTGCACGAGGTTAAAATCGAGGCTTTGCCGAAAGATCTGCCTCACTCGCTTTTCGTTAACATTTCATCGTTAAAAGAAATGACGGATACCATCACCGTCAAAGATATTAAATTGCCTCACGGCGTAAAAATGCTGGACAATTTGGATGAAACTATCGTTTTGATAGAACCCCCGCGATCGGAAGAAGAGTTGAAAGCCGCCGAAGAGGCAACGCCCTCGCTTGATACCATTGAAGTATTAAGCAAAAAGCCTTCTAAAGAAGGAGAAGCGGAAGTGGCTCCGGCCGAAACGACAAAGAAAGCGCCGGAAGCCAAAAAATAAGAGAATAATTCATTTTTCATGGGTAAAATATCTAAATTTGTATGGGGACCGATTTTGGTTCTTGGTTTTTTTGTCGCGCGCCCTGATGTATTCGCGCAGGTTGACCCATCGCTTGTTTCCGAGCAGCGCGCAAAATTGGAAGCTGAGCTCGCTGATTATGAAAAACAGATCGCAGAGTACCAGAATCTGATAGTGGAGAAACAGAAACAGGGAGATTCCTTAAAAAGAGATTCGGATATACTAAAGGCCCAAATTTCAAAAGCAAAGCTCGCGATAAAAGCCAGGACACTGACGATCAATAAACTAATCCGGGAAATAAATGAAAAATCAAAAAATATCAATATTCTTGGCGGGGAAATTGACGACGCGAAAGCATCGCTTTCCCAATTTTTGAGGCAGATACGGGAAAATGATGATTTATCAACCGTCGAGCTGGCGCTCGTCTATCAGGACTTGTCGCAATTTTTCGGCGAACTGGAATCTTTGAATAAGGTGCAGGAATCTTTGCATGAGTCATACAATAAGATAAACGATTTAAAAACCAGCGAAGAAAGAGCGAAGACAGAATATGAAGACCAGAAAAAAGAAGAGCTCGAATTGAAGGCGATCCGGGAATTGGAGAGAAAAAATTTAGAAAAAAACGAGGCTGACATGCAAAAACTTCTCCAAGATACGAAGGGTAAGGAAACAGAATATCAAAAATTACAGAAAAATGTGCAAAAAACCGCCGCGAATATCAGGAGCCAGCTTTTCCTGCTTTCCGGTTCGCCGTCCATTTCATTTGAAAAAGCGCTACGGTTCGCAAATTTCGCGGAAACCGTTACAGGCGTTCGTCCGGCATTTTTACTAGGCATTATAACACAGGAGACAGAGCTGGGGAAAAATATCGGGCAGTGCTTATTGACGAATAACCCGAATAAGGGAGATGGCGTCGGCAAGAATACCGGAACCTTTTTTAAGGGAGTAATGAAACCGACAAGAGATGTTGATCCGTTTATAAGCATTACGGCGGAGCTTGGGCTCGATTCAAAATTGATGCCGGTTTCCTGTCCGCAGGCGAGCGGTTATGGAGGAGCAATGGGTCCCGCGCAATTTATACCTTCAACTTGGGTTTTGTATGCTAAAAAGATAGCAAATCTCACGGGGCATAACCCGCCTTCCCCGTGGGATCCGCAGGATGCTTTTTTGGCATCAGCATTGCTGTTGAAAGATAATGGCGGGTCAGGCGGAACATATAACGCTGAATGGACTGCTGCCATGAAATATTTCGCCGGAGGCAACTGGAGCAAAAAGGCTTATCGCTTCTATGGAGACAACGTAATGGCGATCGCCGCAAAATACCAGGACCAGATCGATCTTCTCGCAAGCCTCGCGCATAGATAAATAAAAACCGTTCCTATCACGCCTTATGAAAAGCGTCAACGATGTCGTCCATGTTGCCGTTCAAGACCTCTTTGATGTTGTGCCAGGATTCGTTGATGCGGTGGTCGGTGATGCGGTCCTGAAGGAAATTGTAGGTGCGGATCTTCTCCGAGCGGTCGGCTGTGCCGATTTGGTCTTTGCGCTCTTTTTTTAACGCATCTTCCTCTTTTCTTAATTTTTCGTCTAAAAGTTTGGCGCGCAACACTTCCAAAGCGCGTTCGCGGTTTTTTTGCTGTGAGCGCTCCGCGCGCGAGGAAATTACTATCCCGGTCGGCTTATGCAAAATTCTTACCGCCGTCTCAACTTTATTTACATTCTGCCCTCCCGGTCCGCCGGCCCGCGAAAAGCTGACTTCCAAATCGGACTCTTTTATTTCGAGTTCCTTTTCTTCGGCAATTGACAAAACCGCGACTGAAGCCGTTGAAGTATGTATCCTTCCGGACTTTTCCGTGACGGGTACGCGCTGGATGCGATGCACCCCTGATTCGTATTTCAGAAGATCGTAAACATTTTTTCCGCGTATTTCCGCCGTAACTTCTTTTATCCCACCGAGGTCATTCTTTGATTCATCGATAAATAAAAATTCCCAGCCTCTTTTTTGGGCAAAGCTCCGGTACATCCGCAAAAGGTCGGCCGCGAAAAGAGCCGCTTCGTTGCCTCCGACGCCAGCCCTAATTTCCATGATCGCCTTATTTTTTTCTCCGCCCCCGCCGATACCAATCATCTCGCCCAATTTTATTTCAATGTCTTTTTTTCTGGATTCTGCGGCGAAGGAATGCTCATCATAGAGAACTTTCACCTTTGAAAGTTCGCCGAAGCGGATAGCTTTATCCCTTGGCCACTTGAAGCTCTCGGCAATGTCCATTTCCATGGCTTCATACTCCTTGAGAGCTTCCTCAAGTTTATTTTGTAAATCAGGGCGCATAGTTATTTCTTAGCCTTAAGGCGGGCCTTGAATTTCTCAACACGGCCGGCTGTGTCCACGAGCCTTTCCTTGCCGGTGTAGAAGGGGTGGCATTGTGAACAAATTTCAACAGACATATGCTCTTTTGCGGCGCCAATAGAATATTTTGCCCCGCAGGCGCAGTCTATCTTTGATTTGTAGTATATCGGGTGGATATCTTTTTTCATAAATAGAATTTTAGCACCTTGACTCCAAATTAGCAAGTCTGATATACTCGGACTTATATAAGCATATGGCTACCGCAATATTAGACACAAACGACAAAACATCCGCGCCTGAACTGGAAAAGCTGCTTTTAGCCGGGGCTCACTTGGGCTACGGAAAATCAACCAGACATCCTAAGATGCAGGGTTATATTTTCGGCAGCCGCAATAATATCGAAATATTCAATTTGGAACGGACGGAGGAATGTCTGGCCGCCGCCGAAGAATTCTTAAAGGATTTGGGCCGCGCAAAGAAAACGGTATTATGGGTGGGGACGAAGCCGGCGGCAAGCGCCGCTATCGCAGCCATCGCGCAAAAATTGAATTCTCCTTATGTGAATGAACGCTGGCTGGGAGGGACATTGACAAATTTTAAAATCATCGAGACAAGGCTCAATTATTGGGCAAATTTGGAAAAAGAAAAGGAAGCCGGAGGTTTGGATAAATACGTCAAAAAAGAAAAAATGCTGAAAATAGTCGAATTGAGAAAACTTCAAAGAATGTTCGGCGGAATAAAACATCTGAAGTCTCTGCCGGACGCTTTGGTTATCATCGACCCGAAAGAGGAGAAAACAACATATGCCGAAGCAAAAAAAAAGAATATCCCGGTTATCGGCGTTTTAAATACCGATTGCGATCCGACAGGTGTTGCTTATCCTATTCCGGCGAACGACAATTCACGCTCCGCGATTGAATTAATATTATCAAGACTAGAGAAGGCTTATGAGGAAGGGTTTCGTGAAAAGCCGGCCGCAGCAGCTGCTTCCGCGCAGCTATAAACAAAAAACTATTTCATGCCCGTTTCAAGCGACCAAGTAAAAAGATTGAGGCAGCTTACCGGAGCATCAATGATGCTCTGTAAAAAAGTATTAGAAGAATCAGGAGGCGACATGGACAATGCCATGGCACTTTTAAAAAAATCTTCCGAGGCGCTCGCCGCGAAGAAAAATGAGCGCAGAACCGGCGCCGGCATTATCGAATCCTATATCCATGGCAACAGCCGCGTCGGCGTTTTGCTTGAATTGCGCTGTGAAACTGATTTCGTCGCGCGCAACGCGGAATTTAAATCATTAGCGCATGACATCGCCCTGCATATTGCCGGAATGAGCCCGGCACATGTTTCGGATGAGAGCGTTTCCGACGAGCTTCGCGAGGAAGCCAGGCATCTATTTGTTACCGAATCGGAAAACTTAGGCAAAAGCCCGGAAATGACCGCGAAAATCGTTGAAGGAAAATTAGAAGCTCATTTCCGCGACACATCGCTTATGTCCCAGCAATTCATTAAGGACCAGGCAATCACAGTCGAAGAATTTATAAAAAGGGCAATCGCGCATTTTGGCGAGAAGATCGAGGTCGCGCGTTTCGTAAGATACGAAATATAAATATGATCCTTTATTCGGTTATCTTCATACTAAGCGCCGGAGGCATTATGGCTATAGCAACGAGGCATAGAGATGAGTTTTATGCCTTTAATTTTGCGGCTTTCATGGAAAACGTTCAAAAGGAGGGAGGGCAATTGTGGCATCAGCATCTGCGGGAACGGACATTTATTGCGATCGAAAAGGTTTTGAAAGCTTTGAGAATTTGGTTCCTCCGAATGGAAAATCTTCTTTTAAGAATTTTGCGCAAGGTAAGAGGCATTAAAGAAAAAAATTCAGCATAAAAACCGTCCCGACTAAACGTCGTGGACGGTTTTGTAGTTCTTGGCAAATTCCATCAGTATTTTGCTGTATTTTTCTATTTCGCTGATGACTTGGGGCATATCCTGCGGCCTCATGTACCCTTCCATACCAAGCCTGTTGCCGAGATCCCCAAGATATTTTCCAACGTGCCGAGCTGATTTTTCGAGTTCTGCAATAATGGCAATGTGCCTGTCTATTTCTTCCTGAATTAGTTTTTTCCCCGGTTTTTTTTGCAGGCCAAGCATAAAACGTAGATATTCCAGATAGTCTTTTGCTCCCGCAATGCCAAGCTCGGTCTCGAACGGTTTTAAATGCCTCTGTCGTTCTTTTTTGATTTGACACATCAATTTAGCCTTTTTGCTTTCTATCACAACTTGCCCATTTCTAAATATAGAATATAATTAAATTTAACATTGTCAATATGCCACCTTAGCTCAGCTGGTAGAGCAACTCTTTTGTAAAGAGAAGGTCCCCAGTTCGAATCTGGGAGGTGGCTTAACTTGAAAGCCGTGGCATAGTGTCGCGGTTTTGTTTTGCTATAATAAGCCTATATGATGAAAGAAGTTGTGATTGTCGGCGGGGGAGCGGCCGGTGCGAATATTGCAAAGAGGCTCGCTAAATGGCGCGAGGGCGCGAGAAGGAGCGTTCATATCACATTGATTGATAAAAGCCGTTACCATACTTTCCAGCCGTTTTTATACGAAGTGGCCACCGCCCACCTTCCGGAATCTTTCCGCGAAGGCCCGAATCCTTTGGATTTTTTTGACCTGAAATCCTCCACTATCTATCCGCTGGAAGATATGTTTTTGGATGACCTCAATGTTTCCGTACTGGAGGACGAAGTAACCGGCATCGATTTTAAAGAAAAAAAAGTGAGCTTAAAGCATGATGAGAAAGGCCGCCATTACGATATTTTGGTTTTATCCGCGGGGAGCGATACCAATTATTTCGGAAACGCCGGCCTTTTGGAACACGCCCTTCCTCTAAAAAATTTCTTTGATGCGCTTGAAATCCGAAACGCAATAGATGAAGCTTTTGCAGTGACTCCGAAAAACCAGACAGTAACAATTATGATCGGCGGAGGAGGATTTTCCGGATGCGAGCTGGCAGGAGAACTTGCGGGATATTTTGAAAAACTCGCGGAACTTCACGGAAGGCCAAAGGGCTCCTATGAATGCGTTATTGTCGAGGCGGCCGACAAATTGCTTGGCTCGGCAAGTCCCTGGCTCCGGAAAAAAACTTTCGAGAGGTTAAAAAAGCTGGGTATAAAATTTAAATTACAAAGTCCGATCAAAGATATTCTGATGAAAGAGGTTGTGATGCAAAACGGGGAAAAAATGCACTATGATATTTTAATCTGGACAGCCGGCGTTAAGGCAAACGACATAGTTCACGGATTGGCCGGAGTTGCGCTTCAAAAGGCGTCCTGCATGATGGTTGATAAATTTCTTCACATCTTGCCATATGATAGCGTGTTCGCGGCAGGGGATCTGGCTTTTTGTGTTGATGAAAGTACCGGCAAATCTTTGCCTATGACGGGATCCATTGCCATCCGCGAAGCCGCTTACGTCGCGGAGAATATTAAAAGAATCATTCTCAAGAAGCCCCAGATCGCGTACAAGCCGGATTTCGCGGGCTACATTATTCCGCTTGGCGGGAAATATGCTCTGCTTGAGGCGTACGGACTAAGGATTTCCGGTTATCCGGCGTGGCTTGCCAAATACGCGGTTGCTGTAAAATACTGGGCGCCTTTGGTGGGTTGGAGAAAAGCGCTAAAAATAGTTTTTGCAGGGATGAAAGTATATTCAAGA
>Ga0209542_10010702_pt1 | contig 16475 bp, 14 predicted proteins | sample RifCSPhighO2_01_FD_184028 | JGI IMG/M metagenome (GOLD analysis project Ga0209542, IMG submission 184028) | Soil microbial communities from Rifle, Colorado - Rifle CSP2_plank highO2_0.1 (SPAdes) (version 2) | ecosystem: Environmental > Terrestrial > Deep subsurface > Rock core/Sediment ...
AATGTTTAAACTCGCCAAAGAAAAAAAACTACCCTTGTTGGAAATGGTCAAAAACGTTGGCGGTCGTTACTCGGTTTTTTCTTCTCAAGGCTTATTGGCCGCCGCAGTCACTGGTTTGGACATGCAGGCTCTTTGCCAAGGAGCAGTCGCCATGAGACAAAAATGCCTTGACCCTGATCTGTTAAAAAATCCCGCCGCTCTTTCAGCTTCAATTATTTTCCAGCATTATCAGTCGGGCAAAAACATCAGCGACACCTTTATCTTCTTGCCTCAGCTTGAGACTTTGGGCAAATGGTATCGCCAGTTGATGGGTGAAAGTGTTGGTAAAGAGTATGACCTGGCCGGTAAAAAAGTCAGGCAAGGGATTACTCCCACCATCTCAATTGGCTCGACTGACTTGCACTCCGTCGGCCAGCTTTACCTTGGCGGACCGCGTAATCGGATCAGCACTTTTGTCTGGGGGGAAAATAAAAAGTATGAAGCGACTATTCCTCAAGAAATGGAATTTCCGGTGTTAGACGCGGTGGCGGGAAAGTCCACCCATACCTTTATTCGCGCCGTGATTGAAGGGGTAAAAATCGCCTACCAAAAACAACAGTTGCCATACATGGAAGTGGTGCTTGATACGGTTAGTGAATATAGTATTGGTGAGTTTATGCAGTTTAAGATGATTGAGATGATGTATCTGGGAAAACTGATGAATGTCAACGCTTTTGACCAGCCCAATGTCGAACTATATAAGAAAGAAACCCGCCGAATTTTAAAAAGCACCTAAAAACAAAAACCAGCGATGATCGCCAACCAAGATCCGCCTTTGGTGGATCGAGTTGTATAAAGTCGAAACCAGGAAAGTATTAAAAGGAGAGAAGTAACTTAATACTGCCTGTATTTATCATGTTGTCCAATATCGATAAGTAGGGCGGTTGTTTGGTTGATCCAGAGAAAAAAAATTCTATTACCCAAATCTATTCGTATAGTCCAAATTTTACTTCCTTGCAGTTTTTCGATATGCAAACCAGGATGGCGCGGATTACCAACAAACCTTTGAAGTGACTTAATAAGGTTTTCTGCCCGTTGAGGGCTGTTTTTCACAAATTTTTTTCGTTCGTTTTCGAATCGCTGTGATCGGACTAGAGTGATCATGTAAAAGTCAAACTTCTTCCCGGATTTCGTCAAAAAAATCGCGCAATTCTTCAGGTGTGGTTATGTTGATAGTCCCACCCTTTTTATACTCTGCAAGCGCTTCTTTCTCAAGCATCTCCAACTGCAAATTCCGATTAAGCTGATCCAGTAATTTAAGACTAATAATCGCTCCCACCGGTTTATTGTTAGTGATTACCATAATCGGTTGATTTTGTTTATTGGCACGTTCAAATATCTTCTTATATTCTCTTTGAATTTGTTTTGCGGAAATGGTGTTTAACATAATATAAACCTAGTATAGTTTACTCGACAGAATATGTCAAGTAGATGTCTTTTTGATATCTAGCCAATCTAATAATCATAAATTGATCCTAACACATTTTATATTTATCATGTGGCCAGATATCAATAAGAAGAACAGTAGCTTGGTTGATCCAAAGAAAAATTTACCTCAGGTTTTTATGCCCATTAACACCCCCATCAACATCGGTAATAACTGCTTTGATCATGAGGTTAACATTAGCCGTAGTGAATGTTTTTACCGGTCTTTCCGACTGCATGAATAACTATGAAACGGGTGGCGTTTTTGAAGCTGGGCGGGTCGCTAATCACTGACAAATCCAAACCGTATACTTCCCGGCCAGCGGTGATTAAGCAGATCGTGCAAGAAATAAAAGAGGTACTACAACTTCGCCCCGATCTCCATTTGGTTGTCGGCAACGGCGCCGGTTCTTTTGCCCACCAATCCGCCAAAAAATACGGGACTACAGATGGTTTTAATAACGATGCTGGGAAATATGGTTACTGTGTAGTGCAAAACGACGCGGTGATTCTTAACCGGATGATTGTCGAAGAATTTTTAAAACAAGGACTGCCGGCGGTTGGTTTCCAGCCTTCAGCCACTATTCTTAGTAAAAATAGGGTTCCTTTTTTTCAAAACTTTACTGCTTTACAAGCAATGATTGATCAAAAGATCATTCCGGTCGTTTATGGTGATGCGATTGTTGATGTGGCAATCGGCGCTACTATTTTTTCCACTGACCGCGTGATTGAATGTTTGGCTAAATATTTTCATAAAATTCCGGATTTAAAAGTGGAAAGCATCCTTAGCATCGGTAACTATGATGGTGTGACCGATTTCAACGGCCAAGTGATTCCGGAAATTACCAAAGACAACCTCTCAGCAATCAGTAAATATCTTTACAACTGCCAGCATGTCGATGTCACTGGCGGCATGGCCGCTAAGGTGCTTGAGCTTTTAGCCATTGCCAAATATGGAATAAAATCGATTATTGTCAATGGCGCCATCAAAAATAACTTAAAGAAGGTGCTTCTTGGAGAGCCGGTACTGGCGACCGTCATTCAATAAAAATCTTCTAAATACTTCTCTCGAGTGTTTTGTCCACTTTCTGCGGGAATATCTCATCTTGCGGATCAGTGGTTTTCATTAGAATAAATGATCTTGAGAAACTCTAACACCGGCACACGGCTCATTATATATTGTTGACTTGACAAATGGATTAACTTTTAACCTTTTAGCTACTTCCTTGGCATCTTTTTTTTCACAGATCACATGGACATTTGGACCGGCATCTATCGTAAAATAAGCCTGTAATCCGTCTTCTTCTCGCCAACTGATGATGTCTTTCATCAGGCGCATAGTTCCCGGCTCCCAGTAAAATAACGGCGGCTTTGAGGTCATCATCACTGCGTGCATCGAAGTGGAGTCAGCTTCAATCAGCGGCCCTAGATTCTCCAGATTTTTTTCTGAAATCGCCTCCCGCACCTTTTTAATTCTTGGTTTAATTTCCTGCAGACGAGTCGCCAGATATGGACTGGTACTGGCTATTTTATGACCTTCGGAACTGCCGTATTTTTTCTTGCCTGAATCAACCACGGCCACAACATCGACCAAATCCCAATGATGCTCATCGGCAATTTGTTTAGCATACGAGCTATCATGATCATGGCCGGCAATAAATTCCACAAATCCACCCATGGCCGATCTGACAGCTGAGCCCGAGCCACAAAGCCGAATCTGTCGAGATAATTCTTTTCTGTCATCAAATTTATCCTTTAAACCATATACTAAAAATAAAGCGGCAGTTAACGCGGCAAAACTGGAGGCAGACGCGGCGATTCCAGCGTCACTTGGGAAATTATTTTCTGATTTTACTTTTACTTTTTGATTGCCACCTGATAGTGTCCGGATTCTTGCTATCTGCTGAAATAGATTTTGCTGTTTTATTTCTTTTCTATCTAATTTTTTATATTCGCTTTGAAAAAATTTAACCTCAACCAAATCATCTTGATTATCTGTTAGCTCAACTGTGGTCTTGGTTTTACAACCGCTCATGGTCATCGAGATGCTGTTATTGTTGGGGATAAACAGCTGTGGGTCTTTCATTGACCAGTATTTAATAAACGCAATATTGGCGGGAGCGATGGTGGTGACTTTCATAAAGTAATTCGAGCTTACTTTTTTATTGCTGGATTTTAACTGTTCTAGTTGCTAAAAGCTTGATTTGGGCAAATTCCTGAAAGCCGATCTTGCCATATTCCCGCCCCATGCCGCTTTTTTTCATTCCGCCAATTGGGCAGAAAGGATAATAAAAACTGTCGGTATTGATCCCTACTACCCCACTTTGGATTGCTGAGGCTATTTTTTCTGCTTTTTTCAGATCTGAGGTATATATTTCCGCCGATAATCCATAAGGAGTATTGTTTGCCATCTCAATCACTTCTCCCTCTGTTTTAAAGGGAATGACCGGCAGAACCGGACCAAATGTTTCCTCGGTTAATACTCGCATCTGCCAGTTGACGTTGGTAAGAATAGTTGGCAGATAATAATTGCCCTTGGCAAATTTTTTTCCAGTTGGTCTTTTCGCGCCAATTTCTACCTTGGCTCCTTTTTTAATCGCATCATTAACTTGAGACTCCAATAACAATAACTGCTTTTGGGAAACCAGCGGCCCAAAATCAGTGTCTTTTTGCAATGGGTCGCCGACTTTTTTTGTCTGCAGTTCTTTGACCAGTCGGTCGACTACTTGACGAAAAATTGGTCTCTCGACAAACAACCGCTTGACCGAACTGCAGACCTGGCCGCAGTTTAAAAACCGCGCCCAGTATAGCTGTTTTATGGTGTCCTCAAAATCAGCATCGGCAAATACAATACCCGGTGAACTACCACCCAACTCCATTATTCCTTTGATAAATTTTTTCCCGCATTTGGCAAAAATCTCCTGCCCCACCTTGGTGCTGCCGGTAAACCAGACGAGATTAATATCCGGATGATCGATGAGCATCTTTCCCACGTCTCCGGCGCCAATTGCCAGCTGAAAAATTCCGGTTGGCAGCCCGGTCTGCTGTAATAACTCGCCGAATCTTTTTTGTGACAGTGTCGTGTACTCGGAAGGCTTGAAAATGACGGTATTGCCGGCCATAAGCGCCGGAAGTACGCCGGAATTAAACATGCTCAAAGGAAAATTCCACGGCGCAATGCAAACACAGACGCCATAGGGTTCAAAGCGAATAGTAAACTCGGTATTATTTTCCTTTTTTAGAAATTCATCAGCCAGCGCTTTTGGCCCTTCCTGAATGTAATAATCAATAAAGTCTTTTTCATACTTTATATCATCCCGCGACTGGGAAATGGGTTTACCCATCTCCTGCGAAACCAATCTGGCCAGCTCTTCTTTATGTTTTTCCAGAAGTTGCCGATACTTTTTCAGATAGCCCGCTCTTTGATTAAGAGGAGTTTTTTTCCACCCAGCAAACGCTTTCTGCGCTTTTGCCACAGCGCGGTCAATATCTCGTTTAGTTGAAGTTCGCGTCTCCCCGATCAGCCGGCCGTTGGCGGGATTATATGATTTAAGAAAGGACATAATAAAAGTATACGAGTAATTGAGGGTATTATACTTCATTTCCCCAGAGTGCCATATGTTTCGTAACTTATTCAAACGTTCTAATAAAAGCTCCCTGTTTGAATGCCTAAATACTGGATACTAAATACTATACCCATCGTAGTTCATTTTGCAATAAAAAATGAACGTACGGAGGGTTATGCCGCTGAAAGATGAAGTGTTTTTTTGCAATTTCATCTGCAAGCGGTATATCTTCTATTTTTTCCCGCAGATTCTCCGCATAATTACCGAAATCGTAGCTTTGCTCCAGCAAACGAAGCGCCAGCGCCAAAAGTAAAAAATAAAACATCCTTGCCTGCTAACTTATCAATATTCTGCAGCATGGCAATGAGAGTGTTGGCGGCTGGGGCGTTACCATAACGTCCGTCTTGAGGATATGTCGCCAACTCTCCCTGAAGATCGACAAAGCCATTTTCTTTAATGTGTTTTGCTAGACTATCCACTTCTTCATCGGAGTAACTGTCTCTGCCAAAATAACGTTTAAGAATTCCTTTAGGGATTAGTCCTTGTTTTATTGCATCAGCCACTAAATGTTGCATGATAAAATCGCTAGGATAGTGGCTAACCATTGCTTCCATCTTGTCCCACTCTTTTTCTCCATACATCGCTTTCATTTCTTGTAAAGCACACAAGCCTTCTTTTCTAAAAAAAACCGCCACTCGAGCATTCATGTCAACTAACCGCCCGTTATTGGGGATATTTATCCCCACTGACAAAGTCTCGTCATCTTCATAAGTTCTGGTAAATCCCTTGTTTGGATTGGACACTGTATAATTCACTCTGACTGAAAGATAACCTTGAGCGTCTGGTACTTCTTTAAAAAATACATGCCCACCTAGGGTAATCGCCCCTTCCTCAATACCAAATATTGCCGCTGCTTGTGTGAACACTCTGGCTGAAGCTGGATCGCAGACTTGAGGGTCGTATTCCAATTCAACAGCTTCTCTGACATAGTTTTCTTGGCTAATCACTAGAAGTCTTTTTTTAGGCTGCTTTTTTGCTGAACTACTCGTTTCTGTCACCAGTTTTCCGTTTAGCGCCTTTAAAAAAGCTATCCCTCCGCTAGCGCATGCCCCTTTGACATCGATTATTTCTACACCGGGACAATTTAGTTGTTCAGCATATAACTGGCTATATCTTGCTTCCGTTCCGTCTTCATTTTGCTTTAATGGACCTACTGAACTACCAACAACAATCATATCTGGTCCTTCATCCCAGCCAAGTTCTTCTAACACTTTCCGCGCATTTTCCAAAATTATTCTGTGAGTTTCTATTTCTGCTTCTTCTCTTGGTAAGCCATTGTGAAAAACTAAATCTACGCCCAAACTGCCACCGTTTGGCACGTTTGGATGAGCAGCTTGAATACGCTTTACCAAATCGCTATCGCGTATAGGCACTCCCCAACGAGTGACTAAGCCATAACCACCCGGTCTCACTTCCACTGTTTCCGGATCAATTCGATCACCGCCAAAGCGACAAGAAGTGTCTAATCTGAATAATCCTAGTTTATATTGTATGATTTCCGGAGGAAGAGTATTTAAGTCTACCCAACTGGCGACTTCGTTTTGTGTTGTTCCAACTCGAACCGCATCAACCATAAGAATTAGAATAATAGCACCAGAAGGCAACTATTTCAAACCGATTTTCCCCGCAGATTTAACGCATATTTACCGAAAACCTTACTAGCGCAGTTAATTCCTACATATTTTTGGGGTAAGAATCGTGATATTTTTTACCAAACAAGAACCTAAATGTTTATAATCTTTCATATGGTTGAAGGAAACCCATATACAAATAAAGATAGCTGGCTTAATGGAGGGGTCGTAACGGCTTTGGCAGCGCGTTCTGGTTTGAGGCCAGACGACCCAATATTTCAAGCTGCTTATAGGAATCTTCTAGCTGACGTAGTTGATTCAAGATTTACCGACCATTTTCTTAACTTATTTGACCGTGAATTAGCGCTTCTAAGAATACCCGCACATCAACCTCCAAGTGGTAACGGAGATCTTCCTAAGGATCCTGAACAACCAAAAGCCATCTCATTTTTACAGTCCATAGCTCCCGCTTTTCTATCGAGATTTTTTAAACTTCATTAGATTTCATCTTAAATCCAGTGAGCTGCCATCATAAACCAGATTTTTGGGTTTGATCACCACCTGCTTTTTGCCCTTTTCCACATAGCCGGCGTTCAGGCTGTCAAAACCATGTTTCTTGATAATAATTTGCGCTTTTTTAACCTCGCGCTCGGGCAAAAATAACGCATAGTCCATTCCCATGTTAAAGGTCTGATACATCTCAAAATCGGCAAGGCTGGCTTTTTCTTGAATAAAATCAAACAAAGATGGCGGTTTGACGATTCTCTCAACCACATAACTAAAATTTGGTCGCGCCCGCATCAGCTTTCTTAAGCCATGGCCGGTGATGTTGGAGATATAGTGAAGATCGATCTTTTTAGTCAGTAAATCTTGTATTAGTTTGGCGTAAATATGGGTTTTGTGCAATATTTCCTCGCCGTACATCTTGCCGTTTGCCAGTTTAGTCGCATAACCTTTAGGTAATTTTTTGGCAATTACCCTGGCCAAAGACAGACCATTAGCATTGATGCCGGCGCTTTTTAATAGTAAAATCCTGTCACCTGCCCGCAGTTTTTTATCGGTAATCAGATTGGTTTTTGGTCTGATGATACCGGTAGCTGAACCGCCCAGATCAACGGTGTCGGGGACAACGATTCCCTTGAGAGTCGGCGTTTCTCCGCCACCCCAGGACACACCGGCCAGATCGCAGGCGCTCTTCCAGCCGCCGATTAAATCCCGCATCCGCACCCGATCCTGCAGCCAGTCGTTGTTTTCAATCGCCCAGTAGGCGTGAATAACTAAAGGAATAGCTCCAACTGTGACCAAATCGTTAATAATTGTCGCTACAGTATCATGACCAATGACATCATAGTAAGTTTTGCCGGTAATCTTGAGCATGGCATCGGCCACCAGATTTTTTGTCCCCAGCCCCTCGATAACCGAAGCCAGACAAAAATCTTGCTTGTCCTGAGTAGAATCAAAGGATTTATCCTGAGCGGAGCCAGAAACAATCCTGTTCCTGGCGGAGTCGAAGGACCAGACATAGGCCGACTCGCCCCGACTATCAGTAATTTCACGGAAGCCATATTTCTTCAAATTAACAGCAGTAGACTTAGCGGCATTTTGCGCCAGTTTTTTTATCGGGTCTTTGGTGTCGTAATCATCTCCCACCTGGGCATAGCTGATTTTCTGTTTCATAATAATGTTATAAATTACGTGTTTCAGGTTACATGTTTCACGCTTTCAATAATCCTCTTCTCAATTGGATATTTATAAGCCTGAAATTTTTTTCCGGTGATTTTTTCATAGACGCCGATATATCTTTGTGCTAGATCAACAATCAGTTGTTTGGCCATCGGCGGCGGCTTACCGTCACCGCGATAACCGCGCTTGGCATACCATAAGCGCAAAAATTCCTTGTCAAAATTTTCCGGTTCTTGGCCTTTGCTGACTCGTTCTTGATAAGTATCAGCTTTCCAAAAACGGGAAGAGTCAGGGGTATGAATCTCATCCATCAGAGTCAGGTTGCCTTTTTCATCAAGACCAAATTCATATTTAGTATCGACCAGAATCAATCCCCTTTTTGCGCACAATTTACTCCCGAATTTAAACAATTCCAAGGCCACTTTTTCCATCTGCAGATAGATTTTTTTAGGAATTAATTTTTTAACCATAATTTGTTCTCGAGTCAATCTTTCATCATGACCGCCCTTTCCGCCGCCGTGAGTTGTGGGGGTGATAACTGGCGTCGGTAGTTTATCATTTTTTTTCATTCCATCAGGAAATTTTATACCATAGATTACTCGTTCCCCTTGTTGATAGGAATACCAGATTGAGGTCTTAGTAACCCCCGACATATAACCACGCACCACCATCTCAATTGGTATACCGGTTAAATTTTTAGCAAGAAGTACGTTTGGATGTGGTACCGATAGCATATGGTTGGAAACAATTTTTTCTGTTTTTTTAAACCAGAAAGCCGCTAGCAGATTTAACACCGCCCCTTTATAGGGAATGTTACCTAAAATCACATCAAATGCCGACTGCCGGTCGGTAGTGATAATAACCCGTTTGACTTTTAAAACATAAAAATCGCGCACCTTACCCTGGCGTTTTTTTCCCAAGCCCGGGATATCGACGGTTTTTAACACATGGGGAAGAACGTTGAGAATGGTTTTGGATTGGATCATAAGATTATTTACCCATTGCTGCCAGATAATTTTTAACGCCAACCTTGGTTAGTTGATCATTCTTTTTGGCAACTGATTCTGCTAAATTTTTTTTATAATCAACTATTTTTTTTGTTAATAATTTGTCATTTATGGCTAAAATCTGAATCGCCAATAACGCGGCATTTTTGGCACTGTTTATACCCACTGTAGCCACCGGTACCCCGGGAGGCATCTGGACAATTGAGTAAAGGGAATCCACGCCGTTAAGGGCCGAGGATTTGATGGGAACGCCAATCACCGGTAGAGGAAAATGGGAGGCAATCACCCCGGCCAAATGGGCAGCTCCACCGGCGGCGGCTATTATTACTCGTATTCCCCGTTTGTCGGCGTTCTTGGCAAACGCCGCGGTTTCTTCTGGAGAGCGATGAGCAGAAAGTATCCGTAGTTCATGTGCAATTTTAAATTCATTTAATATATCAATCGCCTCTTTCATCACCGGAAGATCGGAGTCCGAACCCATGATAACGGCAACTAGTGGTTTGGACATAGTCATTAAGACAACTTATTAATAATCTCAACTAATTTTAACGCCCTCTCAGGCGCCGTACCCACGTATTTTTGCACATCAAGTAGCGTGCTGATTTTCTGTTTAGTCAGATATTTTTTAAGATGGCTATTTTCTGTAAGCGATGTTGCCATTGGATTGGACTTTCCTTCCTGGATCACAGCCCATGCCCGCATTGATATTTCCCGAAGCACCTCGTGGGTTTTCTGGCGATCGGCACCATTCTTCACTGCTGCCACTAAAATCAGTTCTGTAGCGGCAAACGGGGCGTATTGGGCGAGATTATAGCTGATTTTTTTTTCATTAATCACCAGGCCGCTGATAATTTTTTCCGCGGTAATTAAAATTTGATCAGTGGCTAAAAAGGCCTCGGGAATAAACAGCCGCTTATTGGCCGAATCATCAAGAGTGCGCTCAAGATATGACAGACTGGCGTTTCCTGAGGCGATAATTGGTAACGCCGCCACATAGCGGGCGAGTGAGCAGATATTTTCTGCGTTAATGGGATTTTTCTTAAAAGGCATCGCTGAGGAACCAACCTGTTTTTTGCCAAATGGTTCCGACCACTCGCCGAAAAGCGGCGACTGAAGAATCCGCAAGTCACCGGCAAATTTTGCCAAAGCTGTAGTAACGCCAACTAAGGCATTTAACACCATAAAATGAAACTGCCTGGGAAAAACCTGATTGCTGATTAAGACCGCTTCAATCCCTAGATCTTTCATCACTTGTTTTTCTAACTCATCGGCTGTTAGTTTGGTACCGGCAAGAAGCATCTGATAACTGGCGGCTGTTCCTGCCGCCCCTTTAAAACCCTTGCCTTTTAACATCATCCTGGCAAACCGTAAAGACTCCAGAGCGATCAGCAAATCCTGGGCGTAAAAAGCCAGACGGTAGCCGACAGTAGTGGGTTCAGCCGGCTGCAGATGGGTATAGCCAATACAGGGAAAATCGGCATATTGTCTGGTTTTTTCCGCCAGTAGCCTCAAAATCGTTTTTATCCGATTTTCAACTAACGATAACCCATCTTTTATTAGTAACGCATCGGCGTTATCAACGATATCATAACTGGTGGCGCCTAGATGGATTTTCCCGCCGCCCACCTCGGCTTTTTCTGCAAACTCGCGGATCGCCGCCACCACATCATGCTTCACCTCTTTTTCGATCTCCAAAATCCGTTCAATGTTAATATTATTCTGATTCTTTTCCAGATCCTCCAATTCTTTAGCCGACACTAATCCCGCCTGCTGTTGCGCCTGAGCCAGCGCCACCCAGATCTTTCGCCACAATTTAAATTTATTTTCTTCACTAAAAAGCTGGCGCATCTCCGGCGACCCATAACGCCAGGAAAATGGAGAAAGATAATTAGCAAACATAATTAATATTGTAAATTTATTTTTGAAAATAATTAACCGCGTTTTGGAAAATCTGCAACCCCGGACCATTGGTGGGTAAATTTTTTCCTTCTCGCAAATAAGTCTCCTTTAGAAGTGTCCAATGTGGCAGATGGGTAAAAAAGATCGCCCGCTCCGGATGTGGCATCAGCCCGAAGATTCTCCCGCTTTCATCGGTAATTCCGGCAATATCTTGTAAAGCGCCATTGGGATTAGATGGTAGTTGTTGCGCTTTATAGATCTCTCCTTTTACGTATTTTAAGGCAATGAGTTTTTTCTCATTCAGTTTTTGCATGACCTGATTATCGGCATAAAATCTGCCCTCGCCATGGGCAATCGGTAAGGAAAGCGTTGTCATATTCATAAGCCAAGGGGACTGATTGATTACTTTCAGATCAACCCAACGGACGGTGTAGCGGGCTGAATCATTGTGAACAAGTGCCACTTCCCGCTTCCCGTATCGTTTATTCAAAGCCGGCAGTAAGCCCAAGTTTACTAAAATCTGAAAGCCGTTGCAGATACCAATTACCAGTTTGTCGTTTTTCACAAAAGAAGTCAGTTTTAACCACAAATGATTTCTCAGACGATTAGCATAGGCATTACCGGAACCGGTATCATCACCATAGGAAAAACCACCAGGGAAAGCCATGATTTGATAATTCTTTAATTTCGCCAAACCAGCGATCAAATCGTTAATATGAATAATATCCGCCTTGGCGCCGGCTGTTTCAAAAGCAAACTTCGTTTCACTTTCACAGTTTAAGCCGTAACCGGCCATTATTAGAACTCTGGGTTTAACCATGATTGTTTAATAATCTCTAAAAGTTTTCTTATATTCTTTTAACATCCTCTTCACATTGGTTTTGACAATGACGCGACCATTCTTGCTTTTAATGACAAACTGCCCATCTGCTCTCACTTTACCAATTTGGGTAAATATAGTTCCCTGCATGACTTTTTCAAAAACAAATTTATTTTTCGGATTAATGCTGACTACCATCCTCCCCTGACTCTCGGAAAACAAACCATAATCGTCACGGCTAAATTTACCAAGTGCTTTTTTTAAAGATACCTCAATCCCTAATTGGCCAGCCATGGCCGTCTTAGCCAAAGCCGCTGCCAGACCACCACGGTTGACGCTGATTGCTGAAACAACTAGTCCTTTTTCTACCGCTTTATGAAAAGCTTTGTACCGTTTTATGTTTTTCTGGGCATTCACTTGAGGAACGGAATTACCGACGTACTGATTTTTGCCATCACTCATCTGCTGGTAGTACTCAGAGGCGCCGAGTTCATCATTAGTTTCACCAAGAACATACAATAAATCACCCGGAAACTTGAGATCTAAGGAGACAACTTGTGCACTGTCATCAATTACTCCTATGGTAGAAATGAGTAGAGTAGGCGGAACCGAAATTTTTACCGGTTTACCTGTGTGATCGTAGCCTTTGAAATCGTTAAACATGCTGTCTTTACCCGATATAAATGGCGTCTCATAGACTAAAGCGTAATCATAACAGGCTTTCGCTGCCCGTTTTAACTGACCAAGACGTTCGGCTTCTGTTGAGGAACACCAGCAAAAATTGTCCAAAAGAGCCAGTTTCTCGATATCGGCTCCCGCAGCCACTGACTGGCGAATCGCCGCATCGATACTGCAGGCAGCCATGTGATAGGTATCAATAGCCGAATACCACGGATGAAGCGCTTGGGAAATTACCACGCCTTTTTGGGAGTTTAACACCGGTCTCATGATTGAAGCGTCGGCATTAACTCTCCCTTTTCCCTGTAATGGTTTCAACACTGCCCCGCCTTGCACTTCATGATCGTACTGTTGCGAAATAAACTCAAAGCTGGCAATATTTTGCCGGGATAACATGTCTAATAATATTTTGGTTAAATTTTTTGGTGGGGAAAACTGTGGTTCCGGATAATGGGGTGGGGCATAGGTCGTAATCATCGGCCGTTTAGGTAGACCATCATGAAGAAATTTCATATCAACATCCATAATCTTTTTCCCTTGGTATTTGACAACGCAGTCGCCGGAATCATTAAATTGGCCGATAATTGTTGCTTCGACTCCACGACGTTCCATTAGTTCAGCGAATTTTTTCCATTTCTTTTTTGGAACGGCCAAGGTCATCCGCTCCTGTGATTCAGATACCCAGATCTGCCAGGGGGACAGACCAGGATATTTAAGCGGAACATCGTCTAACTTCACAAAACAACCGCCGCTTTCTTTGGCCATCTCGGCCACCGAACAGGAAAGGCCACCGGCACCATTGTCGGTAACGCTGTTATACAGATCTAAATCACGCGCTTCCTTAACTAAGGCGTCGGAGAGTTTTTTTTGAGTGATGGGATCGCCGATCTGGACAGCGGTGGCTGGACTACCCGAGTCCATCGATTCCGAGGAGAAAGTGGCGCCGTGAATACCATCTTGTCCAACCCGTCCACCGATCATCACCACATAATCTCCAGGTCGGGCTTTTTTTTCATAAGTTTTATGGCCGCTGATTTTCTTGGGGATAAGACCTAATGTCCCCACAAACACCAATGGTTTGCCTTTATAGCCGTCATTAAACACCACAAATCCCTGTGGCGTGGGAATACCCGAACAGTTACCGCCGGAGTTGACCCCGTCAATTACCCCATTCATAATTCTTCGGGGAGAAAGCATTTTTTGGGTTAAATTGGCACCCTTATATAATGGCTTTGTATCGAGTGGATCGGCAAAACAGAAACCATAACGGTTGACTATCGGCTTGGCGCCGAGGCCAAAACCAATGGCGTCGCGGTTGACCCCGACAATACCGGTAATCGAACCACCGAAAGGATCTAAAGCTGAGGGACTGTTGTGAGTCTCAACTTTATCAGTGACTAAATATTGTTCATCAAAAACAATTGCTCCGGAGTTATCTTGAAACACGGAAACGCAGATATCCTTTTTTCCCTTTTTCTTTCTAATCTTTTCCGTCGCCGCTTGAATATAGATTTTAAATAAACCTTGTTTTATCTCATCAATCGGGTCAGCAAAAATCGTGTGTTTGCAATGTTCCGACCAGGTCTGGGCTATCGATTCCAACTCCATATCTGTCGGGTGGCGCTTCTTTTTCTTGAAATAATCACGAATAGCCTTCATAAAGGTTAAGTCTAAAGCTAGGGGTCCGCGCCTTGTCCCATCGCTGCTTTTTATTCCAGCCTTGCCAATTACCGCCAGTTCTTCATCAGAAACTTCGAGATTAACTTCGTCAACTTTTTTGGAAAGATCGATCTTGACCCGCGGCACCTCCACCCCCATACCTTTATTTTTTTGAAACTGTGAGCTGCTGAGAATTTTTGCCCGTTGGATGAGTGGATTGTACAGAGTGTCTGTAATTTTTTTAACTTCTTCTCCTCTGATTTTGCCATCAATAAAAGTAATCTGTGAAGTATAAACCTGTTCATGACCAATAAACTTTCTTTTTAACAGATCTTCAATCATCTCTTTAGCCGTTGTGGCGACATTATCGGTGACTCCCGGCAAATAACCGATCTCGATGGCATAGGTGAACTTTCTCGGAGAAAGAAAATGAATAAAAGAATAGTGTTGAGTGACGGGATTGGTGAGTATTTCTGCTACCTGCGAGAGTTCTTTTTTTGAAAGCTTTTTATCTATGGTGTAGACGTCAACTAAAGTTACTTCTTGGATTTTGCTGTCAAACCCCAACGCTTGTAGTTTTTTTTTACGAACCGTTGCGCGTGAGTCAGACTGTTTGGAAGCAATTTCAATTCTGATTGCCATATTGTTTCAGATTGACAATACCGCTAACTTTATCAAGCCGACTCATTAAAATCAATAGTTTTTAAATGGGTTTAATATGCGATATATAGAAGTTGACAAAATCAGAATGATATGATATTCTTACTAGTATGAATTACATTCAAACAATTAGTAAAATCAGAGGCAGAGGCCAGTTGACCATACCTCAGGAAATCCGCCAGGCTTTAAAATGGCAGGGTGATGAAGTCTTGGTTAAAATCGAGACTACCTTTTCCGGATTTAAAGTTGAACGTTTACCTGTCTCTCATCCTCAAAATCCGGTTAAAAAATTAACACCAGCTCAATGGCAAAGTATTAATAAAACGATGGAAAATATCAGCCGTTCCGGCAAACAAAAAATCAGTTTAACCAACGTCTTAAGAAAAGACCGCGCTGCCCACTTATGAAAGTCTATGTGTTGGATACTAGTGTTGTTATCAAATGGTATAACCGAAAAGCTGAGAAACATGTAAACCAAGCGTTATCCATACTGAACGACCTGAAAGAGAATAAAATTAATATTGTTATCCCCAGTTTACTGATAGTTGAACTGGTAAATGTTTTTATTAAAGGTAAACAATTAAAAGCCTCCGTTATCCAAGATTTAACCACTTCTTTTTTTTCTCTTCCTTTGATCATGAAAGAGCCAACCAGCGAATTGATTTCTCAAATACCAGCTATTAGTCATCAATATAAGTTAACCGCTTACGATTCTTTATATATCGCTCAAGCGCTAAACGAGAACTGCCAATTAATTAGCGGCGACGCTCAGGGACATGGGAAAGTAACTGATGGCACTGTCCTTATGCTTAAAGATTATTAATTTCAAACCTTCCCATAAGCTCTCCGGTTATCTTTTCCAGCGAATTAACTACTTTATCTGCTTGGGAAAAATCCTGGTGTTTTGACCAGTCATGAGGTGTACGTACTGATATTTTTGACCGCCGTACTTGGCCACTATTTCGCTAAACGACTGCCACTGCAAGGGCTCGCTATCCACAATCACCCCGTCTTTGTCAAAAATGATTGCTTTGGTCATATTAGCGCTTTTTGACCAATGTCGCGGCGGTACTGCATCTGGGAAAAATAGACTCCTTGTTTACCGATTGCTGCATAAGTGGTTTTTAAAGCTTGTTTTATGTTGGTGCCGTAGCCGGTCACACCCAACACCCGGCCACCTGAAGAAGTGATTCTTCCTTTGTCTACGGTGGTGCAGGCATGAAATATTTGAATATTTTTATTTTGTTTTGTATCTAAACCGTGGATAATTTCACCCTTTTTGTAGCTTCCAGGATAACCTTCAGCGGCTAAAACCACACAGGCTGCCGCTCCTTTTTTAAACTGTACATGGTTGTTTCGAAGTTTACCGCGAATACAGGCGTTGACGATCTCAAACAAATCAGACTGA
>Ga0209542_10010703_pt1 | contig 16474 bp, 16 predicted proteins | sample RifCSPhighO2_01_FD_184028 | JGI IMG/M metagenome (GOLD analysis project Ga0209542, IMG submission 184028) | Soil microbial communities from Rifle, Colorado - Rifle CSP2_plank highO2_0.1 (SPAdes) (version 2) | ecosystem: Environmental > Terrestrial > Deep subsurface > Rock core/Sediment ...
CCCACAAAGACGAGCTTATTATTCTTATTGAACGCGGCGACTTCTGCCGCACGCGCATCCGCTTCGGGGATAAGCCGCAGAGCATCCGTTTCGATGGATCGGGACGAGAGGTCCACGTAATCAACCCCGTATTTTGCGGAAAGCATTTCCGCGAGCTGCTCTTCCTCGCGCGCGCGGAGATCGTGTAGCCGCTCCTCCTGCTTTTTCTCGTTGAACTGGGCCATTCACCACATTCTACCGCACCGCAGTGTACAATCTCGTTCATGCACACAGAGGGTCCTGAACAGTTAGAACGCGCAGCCGGTGAATTCGCCCACACGCTTACACCACACACAGAACATGCGACTGTTGTTACGCTCTCGGGCGAACTAGGAGCGGGCAAAACAGCGTTCGCGCAGGGGATGGCACGAGCACTCGGTGTGGCGGAAACGGTCGCAAGCCCCACATTTGTCATTGAAAAAGTCTACGCCCTGAAAGGTCAAAGGTTCGACAGGCTCGTGCATATAGATGCGTACAGGTTGAAGGAAGCTCACGAACTCGAAGTGCTGGGTTGGGGCGAGCTCATCACGGACCCAAAGAATCTCATCGTGGTCGAGTGGCCCGAACGCATCACTGCGCTCATCCCCACGTGGGTAATCCGCATTCACTTAGACATCACAGGCGATGGGCGTATCATCACAATACATGGCGGGCAAGAAGAAAACAGAAACGAGTAGCGATAAAAAACGCTCGCGCCTCGTATTACTCGACACGCACGCGATACTGCATCGCGCATACCACGCGCTGCCAGATTTTTCATCGAGCAAGGGCGAGCCGACGGGTGCTCTGTATGGGCTCATTTTGATGCTCTTGAAGATCAACGAAACGCTCAAGCCAGATTATTTGATAGCAACGCGCGATTTGCCGGGTAAAACCGTTCGGCACGAGGTGTTCGAAGCATACAAGGCGAAGCGCATGAAAGCAGATGACGAACTTGTGGCACAACTCGAGCGTGCGCCGAAGATCTTCGAAGCGTTCGGCATACCGATGTACCAACACCCCGGCTACGAAGCCGACGACATGCTCGGAACTATCGTCAAAGAACTGAGTCGCCGCAGAGACATAGACGTGATCATTGCCACAGGAGATATGGACACGCTCCAGCTTGTGGACGACAAACGCGTCAGAGTGTTCACGTTGCGGAAGGGTCTCAGCGACACTGTCATGTACGACGACGAGGCGGTGCGCGAGCGATTTGGGTTCGGCCCTGAACACATCACGGATTACAAGGCGCTCCGTGGCGACCCGAGCGACAACATCCCCGGTGTCCGTGGTATCGGCGAGAAAACCGCGACCGAACTTGTTAAAGAGTTCGGCACGATCGAAGAACTGTACAAGACACTGGCGAAAGATCCTGCGGCGGTAGAAAAACGAGGCGTAAAACCGCGCATCGTTCAGCTCCTGCTAGAACACAAGGCCGATGCGGCATTTTCCAAGCAGCTCGCCACGATTCACCCAGATGTGCCGATAGATTTCAAGCTACCTACACAGCACTGGCATCTGGCGGATCACGCGGGCACCATCGGGCCCGCCTTGGATGAATTGGAGTTCCGTTCGCTCAAAGAACGCCTTCGTCCGATGTTGGGCGACGAAAACCAAGGTCGGTCCTTGGAATCCCCTGAAGGACCGACCTTGGTTTCTGCAGGGATTGACCCGGTGATTTTACAAGAAACATCAATTGCACTCTGGCTCTTGCGGAGCGATCTTACCAACCCATCACTTGACGACATATTGAATTACGCGCAGACGAACGACTTCGACGAGGCACGCGAGAAGATATTTACTGAACTACGACAAACAGGCCGGCTCACGTCCGTTTTTGAGTCCATAGAAAAGCCGCTCATGCCTATCGTGCGCCGGATGAACGAGTGCGGCATTTACCTCGACACGAAATATCTCGCCGGTCTCGAGCGTGAATATTCAAAAGGGCTGGCCGAACTCGCCGGCCGCATTTACACGCATGCGGGTCGCGAATTCAATATCAACTCTCCCAAACAGCTCGGAGATGTCTTGTACGACGAGCTGAAAATAAATCCGGTGCGTCAGAAAAAGACGGCAGGCGGCGCGCGGACAACGCGCGAAGAAGAACTCGCAAAGCTCGCACCACTGCACCCCATAATCGGCGATGTGCTCGCGTGTCGTGAATTGCAGAAACTCTTGAGCACATACATCGAGAAGATGCCGAAACTAGTCGCTAAAGATGGCCGTCTACACGCAGAATTCCTACAAGCTGGCACAACCACCGGCCGCATGTCGTCACAGAATCCGAATCTTCAGAATATTCCCATAAAAAGCGAATATGGCCGCCGTATCCGTGAAGCGTTTGCTGCACCCAAAGGTTTCTCGATCGTCACTATCGATTATTCGCAGATCGAACTGCGGATCGCGGCGGGGCTTTCCGGCGACAAAAAACTTGTCGAGATCTTCCAGCGCGGCGGAGACGCGCACACTGCGGTCGCGGCCGAGGTATTCGGTGTGCCGCCCGAGCATGTGGACTACGAAATGCGCCGCCGCGCCAAAGTCATCAATTTCGGCATTCTCTACGGGATGGGTGTGAACGCCCTGCGCGCGAATCTTGGTGCCGACGTGGGGCGCGACGAGGCGGCGAAATTTCTCGATGACTACTTCAAGCAGTTCTCGGGTCTTGCACGGTATATAGAAAAGACGAAGGCTGAAGCCGCACGACAGGGCTTTACCGAAACGCTCTATGGCCGCCGCCGCTATTTCCCTGGTTTCAAATCAGCACTGCCGAATTTGCGCGCGCAGGCAGAACGCATGGCTATCAACGCGCCCATGCAGGGAACCCAGAGCGATATTATCAAGCGCGCGATGGTGGAGGCGGACGAGCTGATAGAGAAAAACGGCTGGCGGGAAAAAGTGAAGCTACTCATGCAGGTGCATGATGAACTTGTCTATGAAGTCGAAGACAAACATGCGGAAGAGATCGCGCGAGAGCTCCGCGATATAATGGAAAACGTCGCAGACCCGAAGCTCTTGAGTGGTGTTCCGATCGTAGCGGAAATTTCCATAGGAAAGAACTGGGGAAATGTGGCGAAAGTCAAAAGGATCTAATATGTTGCATCTGAGCCAAGATATCAAGGCGAGGCCTTGATTAGTCTGACTTCGAAACGGACGGAACGATGTATACTCTATAAGATGTTGCACTTGTTTACAGGTACGGATACAGCAAAGGTCCGCGGGAAACTGAATGCGGCGACGAGAAAAGTCAAAGGAGCTGAGACGGTCCGCATTACCGACGCTCATACTCTGCTGGATCTTGAGGCGGCACTGCGGGGGAATGGTATGTTCGGCGCGCGAGTTGTCGTACTCGACAACTGCATGGCGAATGAAGAAATGAAAGAGCTACTGCTCGCGCGCCTACCCGAGCTTAAAGACCGGGATGACACGACTTTCATATATGAAAGCGCGCCGGACGTAGCGACCAAGAAGACACTACAGAAATATGCCGAACAAACTGAAGTTTTCGACGCTCCCAAAAAAGAAAGGAAAGACGATTTCTTTGCGGTCGTGAACGCGCTCCAGCGGGGGCAGAAAAAAGACCTGTGGGTGCTATTGCAAAAAGAATTTGTCGCCGGTAAGGCTCCGGAAGCAGTACATGGCTCACTCTTTTGGGCTGCCAAGCAAATGATATTGAAGCCGCGTGGCACCGCAGATGCCGCACGTGGTCGCGCGATGGTCGCGCAATTAGCGGAATTACCGCATGAAGCGCGTCGTAATGGCTTCGAGCTTGAATATGCACTGGAGCACTTTGTGCTCTCAAGCGCATGATATTATTTTAGAGAATTGAATATGTCAGCTACCTCGACATACGGCTCTCGCGCTCTCCTTTTTGCGCTTATTTTAGGGCTTGTCGCTGCGCTCGTGCCATTTCGTGTGCATGCACAGGGAGTGATTCCCACATTTAGACCAGTCGAGCCCTGTATCTCGTGGATGAGGATGCCGCCGCAGACACGCCCTCCCGTGATGGCATGTTACGAGATGACGCCGCTCGGACCCGTAGCGGGTTTTTGTATTGCGGTGCAGTGCAAAGGAACACAAGCCCCCGGGCTTGGCGGCGGCTCAATGAGCCTCGGTGGTTCGTTGCAAGGCATCGTCGGCGCGTTGCTTTCCGGAGTGATTGGTAAATTAATGCAGCCCACGCCACCAACACCAACACCGCCAGCGTACCCAGGCGGTGGCACTACGCCGACCCCGATCTCATGCAATATTTATGCGACAGTGGCGAGTTCGACCGCATCAAGCACGACATACATACTTTCGTGGACGACATCAGGCGGTGCCACGAGCGCCACGATCAGCCCGCTTCCCGGACCAGTATCTCCATTCGGTTCTCAGCAAATTACCGCGCCCGCGGCGACGACGTTCTTCCTCACGGTCACCGGGTCAAGCGGGAGCAACACATGCTCATCCGCGGGTGGATATGGTCCTAATTCGTACTCTGGCGTAGATCAAAACAGCATATCGAATCTTTTAAATGGCCTCGGCGGCAACAGTAACATCAGCAATCTCCTGAATCAACTCGGTGGCGATCTCGGCGGCTCGAATTTACAGCCGGTAAGTGATCTTCTGAATCAATTCGGCCCGTCACTACCAGGGCTTCCCCCGAGAGACACGAGCGCGGCGTCGGGTACGCCGCCGCTTTCGCAAAATATTTTTACACACCCGGCACCACTGATGCCGTCGGGAACGTCGGGCGACATCCGCATCACAAATGAGGGAGTGACCCTCATCGTGAGATCGCGTGATCCAGACAAAAATACCGAGGTCGCCGGTTTTTATGGTTCAAACACACTTACTGGCCAGAATCCGACCGGACTCGTCGCAAATTTGTGTCGGACTCGGCCGTGGGCGACGAATCTTCTTTCGTACGTAGTACCCGCAAACTTTTTTGATGGTTTGTGTACATGGCGCGGATACCAGGTGGGTTTGCCTGTTCCAAGTGCGCCGCAAGTGACGGTAACGCAGACAAGGCCGAAACCGACACAACAGACCTCGACGACCACCGCGCCTGTCGTCGAGGCAAGGGTGGACATATGGGCGGTGCCGGTAAGTGTGCCGCTGGGTGCGCGCACATCAATATTCTGGAATACGCAGGGGGTGGCCAGCTGCATCATATCCTCACCCGATGGCAGCTTCAATCAGTCGACGTTGAGCGGTGGTGCCAGCACCGTGCCCCTGACCGGTGCGACGATGTACACGATCTCGTGTCTTAAAGCAGACAGTACACCAGTCACCGATTACGTGATGGTCAATTTGGCCATCTAGATATAAGTTAAAACTCGCGATTCAGAATCACGAGTGGTATATTCTCATTGACCGCCCGTATTTCATACGAGCGGGTCATTCGGAGAAAGTGTAAGCAAGCTTCCACTTTGCTCCTCATTACCGCCCGTAGCTCAGTTGGTAGAGCAACTCCCTTTTAAGGAGATGGTCGCAGGTTCGATTCCTGCCGGGCGGACTTTAAAGAGGTAAATCAAACGCAAACGAGCCAGGGCCGGTGACAAGAAGTGATGCGCACATGACAAGCGCGAGCAAAAGCGTACTTATGGGCCAGCGATGCAGCTTGGGGAGAGCGAGCCACAGTATGATAGCGGCGGCTGCGATGAGCGCAGCGGGCTGGGTCCATGATCCGGCAATGAGTGCCGCCGCGACCGCGACCTCGCCTATCCCGAGAATGCGCGCCACGAGGTCATCGCGCGAGATATGGCGCCATGCGGTGTAAGCGAACAGAACGCCAAGCGCAATACGGATAACAAATGCAGAAAAGGGCGCGAGGAAGAGTATTTCCGGGAACAACGAAAGCATTGCCAAATGATAGCATAGCTGTCATTTGGGAGTATCAAGTATCAATTGAAGACCTTGGTATTGATACTTATTTGATACTTGTCACTTGATACCTGATACTTTGAACATTATGGAATTTCCAATTACCGTACTTTTGCATAATGTTCGGAGCGCGCGTAACGTAGGCTCTATATTCCGCACCGCGGATGCGGCTGGTATATCGCATGTGTATCTCACTGGATACACACCAACACCACGCGACAGATTCGGGAGAGTACAAAAAGACATCGCAAAAACCGCGCTTGGCGCTGAGATCAGCCTCCACTGGCAATATGCGAAAAATCCCGAACGCTTTCTCGCATCGCTACGGCGCGCCGGGTGGCTGATCGTCGGCGTCGAGCAAGACGCGCGCGCGATCAGTTATCGCTCGTTCAAACACAAGAAGCCGACAGTATTTATATTTGGCAACGAAGTGCGGGGGCTCTCACCAAGTCTGCGAGAAAAATGCGACGTTTTGCTTGAAATTCCGATGCGCGGGACAAAGGAATCACTCAACGTTTCCGTCGCCGCCGGCATTATTCTTTTCACCTGTCACTAATACGTCACCGAATCTACCGTACGCCCCTCTGCATCTAAAAGACGGATAACATCATGCGAATTTCGCCACAGCTCGCTTGAAGAGCCGAGGTAGATCCGCCACGTATCGAGTTCGAACTCGCGGTCAGACCGAAAGGTCGCGACGCAACCGTTGTATGAGAACGTGTTCGCAATAAAAAGTTTACAGGAATACGAAAGATCTGCCGGCAGCGTCTGCGGATAGTGACACTGCGCCATGGTGCGGACGTAGTCCATGCACCGCTCGCCGTATTGTTGCAGGTTGCTGGCATTAACCGGCGCTGCTTCGCTCGGTATCGTGCACGAATTCGAAAGTTGCGGATTGAATTGCTGGAACTGCGCGAGGTATCCGGTGCACACGCTCTCGCGAAATGATACACCGACGGGAGAGGGCGAGGTTGAAACAATAGCGCGTACGCCCGGCCCGAGCGTTATCTGCTCCACACTATTGAGCGCTCCATGCACGAATTTTGGTGCGCCGAGTGGGATATATGCACGTACACCGGTGAGCGCACTCTGTAGCGACCACCCCGAAACAGTTACTGGTGAGGCCATAAAGGCGGTGTTGAGTTCTACGTATTCCGTACCACCGCTTTCGGTCGCGCCGCCGGCGCCAAGCGACACGCGGCCGGCATACGGAGATGGTGTGCCGAACACGCGTAGGTTTTCGGCCGATTGTTTCAAACTTTCGTACTGTTGTTCGATAGCGTCGAGCTGTTCTTGCGGCGAGTCTTGGATTCCGTAGTCATATGCGGCGAGATCGGGACCCTGCGGGATTGATACCTGCCACGGGAGTGTGATTTGATAGCTATCAGTGGATCTCCCGAGGAAAATATCGATTGGGTTAGGGATCGTCCGGACAAAGGTAACGATCTGACCCAACGCCCCACTCCAGAGCCACATCAATATAAGTACGACGACGGCACCGAAGGCGACGTACTTGAGTACCTTGAGGATGAGTGAGTTTTTCATGCGTATCGCATCTGTAATTTTAACAGCTCTTCGCGAGCGACCGCAGTATCGCTCCATGGAACAGTGCGGCCGTTTTCGTCGGTAATTTCGCTGTCGATTCCCATGCCGGTGATCAACACAACGTCACTCTTTTGCGCGAGCTCCAAACTACGTCGGATCGCCACTCGCCGGTCCAGGATTATTTCCGGCTTCTTTTTCATGCCCCGCGCAATATCATTCGCAATACTCCGCGCGTCTTCGTCGTACGCTATGTCGTTGGTGAGTATCACCGATTCACAATAATCTTCAGCAAGCTTGCCGAGCATCGGCCGCTTCCACGTGTCTCTGCCGCCGCCGGCACACCCGAACACACATATTTTTTTTGACGATCCGTATGTCTGGTAGAGCTTTTCGAGGGCATCTGGCGTGAGCGCGTAATCAACGATCACGGAAAAGTTCTGCCCGCACTCTATGCGCCGCACTCGACCAGGTATCTGTGTCACGCGTGCAATACCTTTTTCGATCGCGTTCGTGTCGATGCCAAATGCATGGGCGACCTCTGCGGCCGCAAGAGCGTTTTTCAAATAAAACTCTCCGGGCATTGCGACGCGCATTGTTCGCCCCTCAAACGTGAATGCGCCACCGCGTTCATCTGCAGAAAATGGCGCATGGTGCGAGAGTGAAAACCCATGCTTTTTCTCCACGAGAAGCGCGAGGTACCGAGCACTCTCTCGATCATCCGCATTCGCGACCATGATGCGCGGCCGTTTGGGCGAGCGCAGGAGTGCGCGGCCTATCTCGAACTTGGCGTTCGCGTACGCCTCGAACGAGCCGTGAGATTCGATGTGTTCTGGCGTGAGATTCGTGAAGACGAGACAATCCATGGCTATCGCGCGGTGTCTCGATTGCTTGACCCCCTCCGATGTCATTTCAATAATCGCGGCCGAACAGCCGGCGGCCAGAGCACGGCGTAAGAACCGCTGGATAAAAAACCTTCCTGGCATCGAACGCCCCGTAGCGGCCTCAGTGCGCGTCCCCACTTTGACACGGATGGAATTCGAGAGTGCGGTCCGTAACCCGGCGGCTTCGAACATTGCGTTGATGTACTCTATCGTCGAAGATTTTCCGTCGGTCCCGGTAACGCCGATAACGATGAGTTTGCGAGAAGGGAAGCCGTACAGGAGCGCTCCGAGATAGGCGAGCGACAAGTGGTATGCGGAAAGAACGAATCCAGGCAGAAGTCGACGCACGATTTTTTTCAATCCTCGCATGGCTATTTTCCGCCGACGATCTTCAGCGCGGCGCGCAAGCGCTCGCTACCGGATTCAATGTCATTCGGCACCTTTCGAAGCGCATCACGCGCTTCCGGCACGCTGTAGCCAAGCGCTCGCATTGCCTGAAGCGCCTCCTCGTCACCGTGTAGTGATTTGTCACTGCCATCGGGAGAGATTCCGACCTTGTCGCGTAGCTCGAGTACTATTTTTTGTGCCGTTTTTTTACCAATGCCAGAGACGTTGGTGAGGTACTCTGCTTTTCCGGCCGAGATCGCACTCTTAAGTGTTTCCACCGATGCGATATCGAGTATCGCAAGCGCAGACTTCGGCCCGATACCGGAAACGCTGATAAGCATTTCAAAAAGACGCAATTCTTCTTCTTCAATAAACCCATACAGGTCGAGTGCATCCTCCCGCACCGCAAGGTGTGTCCAGAGCACCGCGACTTCATTGAGCTGGATCTCTACCATCCCAGCCCGTGTGAGCGCCACTTTGTAGCCGACCCCATTCGCTGAAATTATCGCGTACCCGCCGCGCAGCGCTTTCACGACCCCCTCAAGATAACCGATCATATGGTAAGTATCACGTATCAAGCAACAAGTATCAAATAAGTATCAATGCCCAATTGCGCGGGACCAAACTGATACTTGATACCTGCCACTTGATACTTTCGCGATAGGAGTGTACTATCGCGGTCACATGGCCAAAACAAGTTCAGCAAAAAAGGCACACCGAGTGGGCGAACGCCGCCGTATTTTTAATACCCGCCGCAAGAAAACGATGAAGGATGCAGTAAAAAAAGTAGGCGATTTGATCAAAAGTAAAAGTGCTTCAGAAGGCTCTGCGGCCCTCCCGACTCTCTACAAAGCGATAGACAAGGCGGCCAAACACGGAACGATAAAGAAGAACACGGCGGCTCGCATGAAATCGCGCCTCACCAAGCGCGTTGCGTCGCTCACGAAGTAATTGCTTCCGTATCAAACGCCCGCGATTACCTAATTCTCACGACCGTGAGAATTAGGTAATATTGATACACGCGTGAGTACCCGGTTCGGTAGACCATATCTTCCAATCGTAATCCCATCGCCGGATTTCCGTCGCGTGGTAATATCACGCTATGCTTAAGGAATTACAGGATTTGGGACTTTCGGAAAAAGAGGCGCGCGTGTACCTTGCGGCGCTCGAGCTTGGGCAGACCACCGCCGACAAGCTCGCGAAGCACGCCAAAGTGAATCGCTCCACGACCTATGTGCAGCTCGAATCGCTCATGAAAGTCGGGCTTATGAGCACGCACGAGGAGCGCAAGAAAACGGTATTTGCACCCGAGTCTCCCGAACTACTTGAGGACGAGCGTAGCCTTGTCAGGGTCAATTGATTCGACGAGGGCGTCATGGATCCGATTGTTGGTCGGATCGCCGGGATATATTTCCTGCGAGTGGTATTCGGCCCACACATCGTGCCCGCTCTTTAGTTGCTTTGCAACCATATCGTCGACCGACTCAATAGACGAATGTTTGAAAGCCTCTGCATGCAAACCGATATTCTTTTTATCGAAAAACGCATTTATTTTACCTACCGATTCCAGAGTTGAAATCCCCTCGTCGAAGTTAAAGCGCGTCATTATGGGCATGTCTTTACGAAACGCGCCCACATCGTCGGCACCGACCTTTACGCCAAACTCGATCGCTAATTCTTCTTGATCAAATAATCCGTAGCCGTTGCGATACAGGATCATTTGTAGACAGGCCACAGCGCAACACTTCGGCTTTTGCAAGATGGGGATGTAGGCGTGTGCCTGTGGTGCTGTTTCCATAAGGTACGGATTGTTCTCGGTATACTGACGCACCAGAGATATCTTGCAACAGAGATTGTTGATGGCCGTTGACAGTATGGACAGGGATATCCACATGTTTGCATGCATGACCGTCAGTTTCGTTGGGCCCGCAGCATTCGCGAAATAAAAAAGCGTCTGGCCGTCCCTCTCATTCCTTAGGGGGGCTGCTGTGCGCCTTCCACACATTACCTAAATCTCACGACCGTGAGATTTAGGTAATGTATTGGTAGTGAGGCATAATCTATGTATTCAAATCAAATTGTTCTCGGAGAAATCGTTCGTTCTCTAATTCATCAACGATCAAGTAGAGAATATCTTTACCAACATGCAGATCGGCTTTGAGCAAGGCAACATATTCTTCACATGCGTAAGGATAGATCCACACACTATCTTGCAACATACGAAAACCGACAGCTTTGAGCTCAGCCCGTAGCGCGTCCCGCGTCTTTCGCCGCGGTTCTTTTATGTCGAAAATAACCAGCCGCCATTTGCCGTCCCAACGTTTCGGCTTTTCGATGGTATGTCGTCTTTGTTCCTGCGAAAGATATCCGCGTCCCTTATTCGTGATGCGAAGTAAACTTATGCCGTTGTGGTTCTCACGGACGAGTAAACCCTCGGCGAGCAATTTTGATATCGCCACATTTCGCGAGCTCCTAGGTCGATCAAAGATTTTGCTCAACAACGAACGCGGGATGATTTTTGGCGTATTTGGTGCCATTACCGCAAGCGAAATTAATCCCACTGCGGCAACTGTCTGCAAGATGGCTCGTTTGAGGCCGCTTTTGCGGCTTTTCTTTTTAGATCTGTCCTCCAGTTTTCCCATGTATCTACATATTACCAAATTCTCACGACCGTGAGATTTAGGTAAGTGTAGAGCGGGAGTCAGGTCAGGAGACAATAGAAATTCTATTTTCATTGCTCCCGGCAGGAATCTCGCTCGACTCTCGGCTCGTCGTCACTCGCCTCGGTCTGCGCACCAGCTCGCTGTCTCGCGTACTCGCTCGACAACGCTCCACTGTTCGATTCCTGACGCAGTGTGCGCAGGCACACTGCTCCGGTCGTAAAAAAGCACTTCGTTTTTTTTTGCTCCCGGCAGGAATCGAACCTACATCACATCCTCCGCAAGGATGCATCCTATCCGTTGAACGACGGGAGCGTTTTGTACTCGGGAAATGTACCATTATTTTTACTTTTTTCCATCTTTATTCGCACAGGCATCATTCGTAGATATCGTGCGTGCCGATATCCAAGAACAGCAGGCTGTCGTTGGCGACAAATACGAACTTAATCCGAATTTTGCGATTGATAGAAAATGCCCACGCGTCAGCATCTTTGCCGTGCAGTTTGTGCGTATCGAGACTCGGGTGGAACGGATTCAACCGAAACAGCGTTTCTTTGCGTTCAGCAAGCACGATAAGCTGCGCGGGTAGTCGAGTAGCTGATTTGAGGAATTTTTTCGAGTATTCAACGCGCATACCGCCGAGACTTCTTGAGTGCTTCCGAGATAGAGTTAGCAACAGTCGTTCTCCCTGCGCGATGTTCGCGCATGCCCTCGGCTACGAGCTTGTCCAGGTCACGCGCGGCTTTTCCGGTGAGGTAGTACGTCGGCACCGCCTGCGCCACGAGGCGCTTGTATTCTTTGAGCGGTAAAATAACCACCCCCTCCTTTTTTCGTATGTCCGCCCTTGAGACTGTGATTGCCATGCGCGGCATTATACCATATTCGACCGTTTCGCCGCTCGATTTCTAAAAGACAACAAAGAAAACGGACCCGGTGCGGCAACACTCATTCGTGAGTGTGCGCACCGGGTTCGTCAGTTGGGCCGGCGAGGCCGTCGAACGATCAGTGCTTGCGACGGATGTTCGCGGTCGCCGTTCGAAGGTTTGCTGCGGCGTCGCGCAAGTTCGCAGTTTCCTTTTCGTCGAGCTTTTTCTCGATCGTCGCGAGACGCTCCGCGATCTTGGTGAGATCCGCCTCCTTCACCTGAATGGTGCCGACATCGAACGAGTCGAAGCCGGTCCCGCCCATCGAGCGGTTCGGCGCGGCGCAGGTTGGCTGTTGCACAATCTGCTCAGAGATCGGTGTCGACTGCGGCTGCATAGCCGGTGTTGGCATCGGTCCCTGCTGCAACGTTGCCGTCCGCGCAGACTCGAATTCGCCGAGCATCGCGTCGATACGAGCGTCCGCATCCGCTGCCGCTGCTGTGCCGCTGTAGTCCTTGGCGACCTTGCGCAGGCAGACGGCCTTCGATTGATCGCGCGGCAGCTCCGAAGTCGTGCAGATCACGAAGGCCAAGCGAGCCTTCGTTTGCTTGAGCTCGTCTTGCGGGTCGATCTGCGCAGCCTGCGTAGGCGGCTGCGGGGCTGGCGTTTGAGCGCTTGCACCGACGGAGCTGGCGAGCATCATCGCGGTGAGGATGTGAAGGATCTTCATGGGTAGTGTCCCCAGTTAGCCATCGTGCGATTTTCACACGACTCCTGCCATTATATCACTTATATCGTAATAGTCAAGTGCGGCGGTGCTGAAAAAGGCCGAAAGAGGGCCAAAATAGGGGAAGATTTCCACTTAGCTTAATTGCCTAAAGAGGCTTTGGGCCGCATGATTCGGGCATGACCGCCGAGCCCGGCTTTTTTACGCGTGAAAGGAAGATGAATCGCGATATTGTGCTGGGCATCATCGTCCTCGCCGGATTCGGTATCGGGCTCGTGTATTCGGAAATGCCGTACGTGCCTCCGAGCCCCGTTGCCTCCAATCAGAGTGTGTTGGTCGCGCAGGCAAGTGGCACGTCTCAAGAATCGACGGGGCAGAAATGCGAGACCACATATCAGACGTGTATCCAAACCTATCCGCAGGGACAGGCGCAGTGCGAAGAACAGTGGAAAAGTTGTATGAGAACGTCATGCAAGCTTTCGGAGGAAGAGATCGCTGAATCTACGGTACAAAAGTGTCCGTCCGACCCCATCTGCCAAGCTGCATGCCAGCAGGCGGTCTCGGGAGCAGGACAAGCGACCGTGAATTGTTGTAGCGGTGGTCCGCAGCGCAATCTCTCATGCAAAAAGCTATGGGTAGAAGAAAACAAATGTCTCGATGGTGCGAGCATCGGCGGTACTCCAACGGGAACCCCGGGTTCAATGTCAGGGACACAAACCAAAAGCTTAGCTGAGTTACAAAATGATTTGAATGCCGCCAGGACTGAGGCAGAGAATGTAAAAGAAGTAAGAGACGCACTCGATGGCAGATATCAGATATGTCTAGTCGATGGCGGTACAGACTGTGGCGGACTTAAAACATTGTCCGACGACTGGCAAAAGAAATACCAAAATTCGGTTGCTGAAGAAGCGAAAATTGTTGCCAGCATAAATAGTTATGCACAACCAGTGAATCCGGGCGAGATCACTCTCGGTACAAACCCGCAGACTGGCAATCCGTTTGCGCAAATACCGAGCGGACAAGAAGCTGCGTACTTAACGAGCCCGACGCAAACAGGTGCCGGGCAATATATGAATAATCCAGGCGCGAGCGGGCCGTACGACCCACAGGCACCGAGTACGTTCCCATCCGGTAGTGGTTCGACAGGATCAAACCTACCAATCGTGGACGATTGGCGGGGCTTCGGTAATGATGCACTCGCGAGCGGCCGCACCTCTCCGCTGCCCACATCCGACTGGAACCCCGGCGGTGGCCCGGTGCCGTATCTTTCAGGTGATAGTAGCAATAAAGAGTTTCTTGGTCAGAACAATTCAGTTTTGGGGTATGGGCCAATGACACCATGGCAAAGTTCTGTCGTCGGCGGCGTTTCAAACCCGACTGGAGCACCGATTGATCAGGCTTATGCGAACTGGTTTTCAGGTACGGTATTAATGGAGGCAAACAACTTGGAGCCGGGCAGTAGCGCGTTTCCAAACACCACTTCTGCCGACGGGGTGGCCAGTTTATATGAAGGGTATTTCGCCGGCGACGCGTCGGGCGCATACCCGAGTATAAGTCCGCAGCAGAACATCTCAGAACTTGAGCCCGGTTACTACAATTTCAACAGCGACGGAAGCGTGAGATTTGAGAAATTCCCGGATGGTTCGATGAGTATATACGCGACTGCTGCTGACGGTAAAACATATGCCAATAATCTGTCGCCGGATGCCCTCGCACTTGCAGAAAGAGTCGGTGTGCAGGTAACACCGCAGAACCTGACAGCCGCGTTCAATGCTGAACTTGTAGAATCGCGCGGCACGAGCATCCAAACGATTTTCGATAGACCGGGTGTTGCATATGGCGACGTTCCGACGGCACCAGGCGCTCAGCCGACGCAAACCGATGCATTCGGTACCACTCCCGCATACACCGCAGTTTCTCCATGGGGCACGGGCGGTCCGGTGGCGTACCTCGACAGTGGTGTCGATGCAGGGCGCGTACCAAGTGTACGCGAATTTACGTGGACGGACACTGTGAATGGAGAGATTACAGGTGCCAGCGGCCTATCGAACACAGGAAGAGGAGATGTCTCCATGTTAAACCCCGGCTTTGCGCCAAACCAAGACGGTTCCGGCAGTGCATTTCCATACGTCAGAACCTCAGACGGATACGTTCGGCAAGTTGATTACTTTGGTGGACAAGCGGGCGGGGGTTTTGCCGATGCGTCGCCGGGCGTAGATATTACCGATTTAAGTCAGGGGAATTTCTTTGAAGACCAACTTGATAATCGGGCATTTCAGCAAATTCCGGGCAGTGACCCGATTTTAGGGAGTCAGTTTGAGCAGGTTCCTGTAACAGGGATAGACGAAGCAAACTTGCCGCCTACTGAAAGCGGCCGTGTTACAAGACAAGTTCCGATAGAAAGAGTGGAAATCCCGGCGGCTGTTCCGGCGAGTGTGCCGCAAGAACCGGTAGATTTCGGGCAGCCGAGTCGAGAAGATGTATTAGGCCAGGCGCGTGCGGATCTCGCGCGGGTGGACGCTGAGTTAACGAAGCCGATCACAATGAGTCAGTTTGAGGCGCTTGAGGCCGAAAGAAGCGCACTGCAAACAGAAGTCGCCGCGCTCGAGAGCGCGTCTCCGCGGCCTGTTGATAACGGTATTGCCAACGGCGGTATTGCGACAGGTCAGCAATGGAATCCGGGCGCAGATCTGGAGTACGACCCCAATACTCGGCCACTTTCACCTACCGAGCGAAGTGATCTAAATAAATTGAACGCACGTGATCCGGAATCACTCTCGGCAGAGCAACAGTCGCGGAAACTGGCGTACGAGGAGCGCACACTACAGAATGGCGCAAATAAACTGCCCGTGCCACCGACCAAATTGGCAACAGAAGGAGGAGTGACGGCACCAGGTACTACACTTAGGGAACCAAATGGAACCGTGTGGCGTAGCGAGGGAGATTCATGGGTGACAAATGATGACAAGCGAAGCGATGCACAGCTCATTCGTGACGGATTCAGAAAAGTGGGCGACACGTGGTACGGACCAGGACAATGGCCAGACGGTAAAGGAGGTACGATTACGGTAGGTAATACAGAGGCGGATAAACCGAAACCGGGAGATCAGTGGCATGGAAGAGATGGAAGTTGGATATACGGAAAGGACGGCAAAGAGGACGATGGATATTGGTATAAAACCGGTGACGCACCAGGCACATCCGCCACGAATATTCTCGGTCGTGATATCGGAAGCATCCCGATAGGCACCCACACATTGCCAGACGGTAGCAAGGTGACGAACGATGGAAAACTACTTACCGTAACCTCCCCAAATGGTCAAACCAGGACATTCTCCGTTGCAGGATCAGCGGGGAATACTCTCGGCTCGCTTATGGGTCAAACACCAGGTGCCGACGCGGGAGCCGGCCTCACTCCTGAACAGCGCGCGGCATTGCAGGCACAGCAAGCACGATATGCCGGAGGCTTGGGCGGTGGCGGTGGCGGTGGCGGCGGTGGCGGCGGGGTGGCGATCGACGTCATCG
>Ga0209542_10010704_pt1 | contig 16473 bp, 18 predicted proteins | sample RifCSPhighO2_01_FD_184028 | JGI IMG/M metagenome (GOLD analysis project Ga0209542, IMG submission 184028) | Soil microbial communities from Rifle, Colorado - Rifle CSP2_plank highO2_0.1 (SPAdes) (version 2) | ecosystem: Environmental > Terrestrial > Deep subsurface > Rock core/Sediment ...
AAGCAAAGGTGTACTTCACCCCAGTCATGGACGCCAAGGAATTTGAGAAGGCAGGTCCGGGCATCCAGAAAGTGGTAAAGAGCAGGATGTGAGTTCCTGTTCTCTTTTTTTTGTCTCCCCTGTGTTCGGAATCCTCTATCACTCCGTTCCTAGTCCCCAGGCCTCGTTCGCTCACGAGCCTGGGGAGATTCGAACTCCCGACCTAGTGCTTTCACGCGCCTCAGCTAACTCTCTTCCTCCCTTGCGGGACTACTCCGAGACTCGTCATCGGCGTAGGAGGCACTCGCGCTATCCAGACTGCGCTACAGGCTCAGGGTGGAAAGGGAGCGGATACCTTTTAAAAAGGTTCCTTCATCCCGCAGAGCATGCTTCTCAAGGCGCAGCCAGAGGATTTCGTCGTCGAAGAGCTCCCGCAGCAGTGGGTGCTGGAAGGAGAAAAGGGACCGTACACCTATTTCCGGCTCACCAAGCGCGACCTCACCACCGAGGAGGCCATCCGGCGCATCGCGAAGCGCCTGGGACGGGAACGGAAGCTCTTCGGCTATGCCGGCGCGAAGGACAGGCGCGCGCTCACCACGCAGTACTGCTCAGTGCGAGGCCCGCTCCATCCCTTGGAGGAGCCCGGGCTGAAGGCTGAGCCATGCGGGGCGGGAAACGAGCCGCTCTCTCTCGGCCAGCTGCTCGGCAACCGGTTCACCATCCGGGTGCGCGAGGCGCCGTGCACCCCTGAGCCCATGGCGAACATTCCCAACTATTTCGACGAGCAGCGCTTCGGGGTCAACGGAGACAACCTGCGCATCGGAGAGGCGCTGCTCCGGAGAGATTTCCGCTCGGCGGCGGAGCTGGCGATGGAGAGCGCCCACATCCGAGACGCAGGACCGCTGATGGAGCGCAATGACTGGGTGGGTGCGCTGCGGCTCATCCCGAAGAAGACTCTGCTGTTCTACCTGCACAGCGTCCAGAGCGCGCTGTTCAACCGGCTGCTCGACGCCGGGATACGGCTGCACGCGAAGGAATTCTCAGAAATAGATGTTCCGCACTGCGGCCGCATGGCGGTTCCCAGTACCACGGCCGATATGGAGCGGGTTCTTCCGATTGTCGGCTTCGGCACGGACCTCTCAACGGAGAAGGAGTGGGTGCGCAGCGCGGCCACCGAGCTGCTCAAAGGCGCGGTCCCGAGGGATTTCCTCATCCGGCAGATGCCGGAGGTGAGCGGAGAGGGCTCGCAACGCGAGACGTTCGTTCAGCCGGCAGGGCTGCGCATCTCCGCGGAAGGAGAGGATGTGCTGCTCTCGTTCACGCTGCCGCCTGGTTCCTACGCCACGATTGCGGTCAAGGCTCTCTTCGCAGCCAACCCTCGATGAGTTGCTTGAGCTGGGGCTTGACCAGTCCGCCGGTATGCCTCTGAACATCCTTTCCGGAGTCGAACAGGACCAGAGTGGGGATGGACCGGATGCCGTACTCCTTGCCCCTGACGCCATCGTCCACGTTGTACTTCGCGAAGAGCATCTTTCCCGCATAGTCTGAGGAAAGCTCCGCGAATCCGGGCGCCATCATCTTACACGGCGGACACCAGTCCGCGTAGAAGTCCACCACCACCGGCAGGGACGATTTCAGCACGATGTCCTCGAAATCCGCGTCGCTCACCTGCACCAGGTTGTCGAGTGCCATGGCGGGAGGAACGAGGTTGCGCTTATGAACATTTCGCAGGGCCCCGACTCCGGCCACGATGGCTGCGGCGTTTCGGACTGTCCAGCCAGAATTCCGGAAATTCTTCGCAGCGCGGCCGAGCCCGCCCCCGCGCGATGTTGGATTATTTCCACTCAGGAGTGGAAAAGCTTATATAAGCTCCAGGGCTCCTTTGCGAGGGTGAAGGGGGACTGTGGCAACACTTGACGAGTACCTGCTCCGCATAGAGCACGAAGGCCTGTCCGTGTCGAAGGGACAGCTCCGCAGCCAGGCATTCGCGGAGATGGTGGAAGAGCACGGAAGCCTCGCATCGCGGCTTGCGCTATCTGGAACTGTGCCCTCTCTCCTGGAACGCGGGCAGCAGCGCGCGACTCTCCTCGCCGACCAGAAGCTCTTCCAGCAGTACGCATCCTTCGTGGACACCTACAAGAAGGGGGAGGCGCTCACCATCGAGGGCTATCTCTTCCACCTGCCGGGGGAATCCGAGCAGGTGCTCATCTCCGGTCCGGTGACGAACAACATCGGCAACGGGACGGTGCTGTCCTCCGTCCCGCTTGGCGCTGCGGGGACGCTGACCGGCAGCAAGGCCCTGCAGAAGCTCGCCAAGGGAGCGATTCCCCTGGGGATGAGCCTCAAGCTCTTCGAGAAGGCCTACAAGGAGGCAAAGAAGGAGAAGCGCGATTTCAAGAAGATATTCAAGTTCGGCGGCGCGGGGGTAGGTGGCGTGGTCGTCGCATCCGGAGCGATGCTCGGCGAGCACCCGCTGCTGAAGTACATCGTCAACCCGCTGGTCGCAGGGTACATGGGGATGTCCAGCGGGGTCTTCCAGAAGCTGCTCAAGCGCGGCACCACGCTGCACGAGCCCATGCCGCCGGTGCACGAGACCGGCGCCGACCTCGCGAGACAGGCCGGCCGCTATGCCGCGGTGAAATCGCAGTACGCCGAGCGTCCGCTCATGGACCGCGAGCAGCTCCCGGAGCTGGTCCGCGAGGTGAACGGCTCCCTGCGCTTCCACCTGGAGAGCGTCAAGCCGGCGGACATCGACATCGACCTGGACGTGCTGCTCAGCAGGATCTATCCGCTGCTGGACGAGGGGGCGAGCGTCCCGAACAAGATCACCCAGACCGTCGAATTCGCCTGGCAGGCCCTCGGAGAACTCACCCCCGAGGAGATCGCGCACGATTACATCACCTCGGCGCTGTTCATCGACAGCGAGGAGAACATGGGCCGCATCCGCCAGCGCGCGGACCGCGTGCTGGAAGACCTCGCGGTGAGCTTCCCCGGCAAGGGCTACGACCTCCAGCTGGAGCGTTCCCGTCTCGAAAGCGTCGCGTTCGCCTATGCGAGCCAGCTCGCGATGGAGAAGGATGCGCTCCGCAAGGAGCTCGAGAAGAAGGGGGTGTCTTCCGAGATTGCCGCACTCACCCTTTCCCGGCTCCATCCCGCGGCACCGAATCTCGCGCTGGAGAAGCTCCAGAGGATGCTGGGCAACGAGGACCCGCAGGGCTACACCACACATTACCGGCTGAGCAGAGGGAAGGATTTCCGCTAGGGAGGGAACACGATGGATTTGCAGACAAAAGTAGAGGGGCTGTACGCAGCGGTGAGCGACGGGTTCTACCGCAACATCCCGGAGCTCGAGGTCACCACCGGCAAGACGCGCGCAAAGTACAATTCCGCGCTGCTGTTCTCCACGCTTACCGCGCTCAACAACGGCAAGATACTGCTCTTCGGGGAGTACGGCGGCGGGAAGACCACGAGCAGCGAGTACGTCCTCTCGCTCTTCCGGGGCATCCCGCTCGACATCCTCCAGAGCGCGCAGATACGCGGCCATCCGGAGCTGACCGAGGAGAAGACCGTCGGGCGCCCGGACCTCGCGAAGATGAACCGCGGCATCGGCGAGGAGGTGGTGTGGGAGTTCTTCCCCCTGCTGCCTGGGCACATCATCGACGAGATCAACCGCATTCCCGAGAGCAAGCAGAGCATCATCCTCGAAGGAGTGGGGAGGGGCATCTGGCGCTATCTCCGCGAGATCATCTTCACCGGGAAGACCCCGCTGTTCGCCACCAACAACTACGCGGACAAGGGCAACATGGAGCTCATCCCGCCGATGAAGGACCGCTTCGACGTCGCGGTGGAGAGCCGCTTCCCAGGCGTCGAACACTCGCTGGACATCATGTTGGACTACGAGAACCCTCTTGACGAGAGGCTGCGCAACGAGGACATCTCCGCCCAGATGCGCGAGGCGCTGCAGGACGGCCGCACTGCAAGGGAGAGGCTCGCCCCGCTCCTCGAGCAGTACAGGGGGCACCTGGCGCAGAGTTTGGGCGTCGAGACGCTCTCTGCGGCTGAGCTGAGGCAGATAAGCGAGGAGATCCGGGCGACTCCGCTCGACCAGCAGGCCACCATGCTCATGCGGGTGCTCATCTCCGAGCTGAACTGGAGCCCAGACTACGGCCAGAAGCGCAGCGGCGAGTTGCCGAGGCAGGGCCACGACCGGGGCTACCTGTTCAATAGGATAGAGAACGCGGGCTCCCGCCGCATGGAGAAGGCCATCGTGCACTACGCGCGGTCGCTCGCCTGGCTCACCAGGAGCGATTCCGTCGATGAGGAGCACATCGGTCTCGTCGCTCCGTACGCCATGTGGCACCGCGTGACCTGGACCGAGGACTTCCTGAAGGAGCTGCGGGACCACACCCGCGAGGATCCGCTGGAGCTCTACGCGGCGAAGCATGCGGTCGCCGGGCTTGTCTCGCGGTGGGGCGAGAACCAGCAGTGGCTCACCGAATTCTTCGGCGACCGGGAGAAGGCACTCAGGGACGGAGCTGCGTTCCACGCTTTCGAAGAGAAGTACAAGGACCACCAGCACCCCATCTTCCGGCAGGTCATCCAGGAGACCAGGCGCCAGAAATGAGCCTGGAGGAGGACCTCGACAGCGCGTGGACGAGAATCCGGAAGCTGTTCCTCTTCCCGAACCTGCCCGCTCCCGAGCTGGTGCCGCAGGCGCCCTATCCCGCGCTGATTGACATGGAGAGCCAGCGCATCATCGTGAGCAGGCACTTCGTCAAGAAGATGACACGCTCGGGCCGCATCACTCCCGAGGAGACCATGGCGGCGCTCCTCGCCCACGAGACCGCGCACCACACCAAGTGCCCGTACGACTTCCTGACCTTTCTCCAGCTGTACGCGGCATCGCGCGAGGTGATGAAAGACCAGGAAAGCGCCATGCTCGGGCTGAACTATTATCTCGACGTCGTGGTCGACTCGCATGTCACCCTGGAGAAGAACATGACGGAGCTCGCCTCGCTGTGCAGCGCAGAGTACGCCGAAGGCGCCGCGAAGGTGCCCGCTCCGACCGAAGAGGCCACGAGGAAGCTCATGGACGTCGCGTTCGGGCTCTACCAGGAGCTCTGGCAGGCAGACCTGGGCGTCACCCCGGACGTCGAGGCCCTGGAATACATCGCGAAGCTGAAGGATATCGATTACCTCAGGAGCGCGGACAGGGCGCGCGACGTGAAGCAGTTCCTGAACGTGCTGGGGCCTCTGCTGGAGCAGGCGCAGCAGGAGCAGAAGCGAGGGAAGAAGGGAAAGAAAGGCAAGAAGGGCAAGGGCTCTTCGGGCGACCCTCAGGCAGGGGATGACGGGCAGCCGATGCCCAACAACCTCGACCCGAGCAGCTTCTCGGAGAACGACATCCGCGACGCCCTCAAGGAGTTCGCGAAGGGCAAGGACCCCGAGGAGGTGGAGAGGCTCATCGAGGAGCTGAAGCTGGATGAGCGGCTCGGGAAGAAGAAGCTCAGCATGGGCTTCTCCCTCGGAAACCCGACGGTTGCGCGCACCATGGTCTACGGCTCCCTCGCGCGGAACTACAGCGTGCCTGTCAAGAAGCGCCAGCTCCACCGCGACGGCTCCCTGTACCCGTACACCCTCACCAAGTACCAGCTTGGCGACGACCTGCAGCGGCTCGACCCCTTCAACTCCCAGGGAAAGGTCATCCCCGGCCTCTCGCAGCGCTGGGTCTACAAGGAGAGCGAGACCGTGGGCCGCTCTGAGGGGGTCCCGGATGCCATCATCTGCCTCGATTCCTCCCAGAGCATGGTCGACCCCGGAAGCAGGATGAGCTATGCCGTTCTCGGGGCGGTATGCGCCGCGGACGCCTACCTGGACAACGGCGCGTCCGTCGCGGTGCTGAACTTCAGCAGCACTCCCAAGGTCACCACGTTCACCAAGAGCAGGGACCAACTGCTGGAGGCGCTCTGCACCTACCAGTCCGGAGGCACGGAGCTCGCGGTCCACGAGCTGGAGAAGCTCATCGCCGAGGCGAAGGACAAGGTGGACATTGTCCTCATCAGCGACCTCGCGATACAGAACTTCGAGCACGTGCTGAAGAGCATCGCCCAGCACCACAAGACCCACCGCTTCACGGTCGTGTCGCTGGCCCCCTCCGAGGCGTACGTGACGGAGATGCAGTTCCAGCGCGAGAACGTCAACCAGCTGCGGAAGCGCTTCGAGGGCACCATCGGCTTCTACCGCGTCGAGAACGAGCGGGACATCCCCGACATCATCCTCGGGGAGACGACGAAGAGCTTCTCTTGAGTCCCGGAGTATTTCAGCTGGTGACGAAGTAAAGCGAGGGATCGGCCGCGATGCTGAAAGTGTCCGGAATTCCTGCGAGACAGCGCGGATAGCACGGGACGGCCGAGATGCGGTCGCTCTCCCGCATCCGGCGGCGCCTGTACTATCCCGATATTATTTTACCTCGCTGAGAATGCTCGAGGGATGAAATTGACCAGGCCCAAGCTCCTTGAGACCCTCCGGGTGCTCAATGAGGGATTCTCCAAGTATCAGGCTCGGAAGATAGCAGGTATCACCAAGCAGCGAGTCTACCAGGTCTGGAACATCTACCAGCTGACAGGAGAGCCTCCTGTCATAGGAAAACGTACAGGCAGGCCTCCACGGCCCATTCTGGACTCAGAACGTGAGCTTGTCCGGGAGGCGTATGCTCGCTACCGGGTGAGTGCTGACATGCTAGAGCGCCTGATTGAGCGGGACTACGATGTGCATCTGCCGCACAACCATATCCATCGGATTCTCGTCGAGCTCGGCCTTGCCAGGCCCCTGGCCGCCTTCGTGGCCAGGAAGAAGGAATGGATCAGTTATGAGCGCAAGCACAGCTTGACAGCCGTGCATATAGACTGGCATCAGCGGAAAGGAGACGGCCCCTGGGTGTTTGCCGTTGAGGATGATGCGAGCAGGAAGCTGCTCGCCCTGCTTGAGGATGTGCCAGCCACCACGGACTCCTCGATGCAAGGCATGGAAATCGCCCTCACCAACGGCCAAATCCACCAGTGTATCATGGATCACGGTACACAGTTCACCAGCAACCTGGGCGGAGACAGCAGATTCCAGGCCTTTCTCGCAATGCATGGGATCAGGCCCATCTTCTGCCGGATCAAGCATCCCCAGAGCAACGGCAAGGTCGAGAAGTGGTTTGACACCTACGAGCGGCACCGAGACGCCTTCAGCAGCGTCGAGGAGTTTGTTACCTGGTACAACGACGTCAGGCCGCATCGCAGCCTGAACCTTGAGTTGCTGGAGACCCCGGAAATGGCCTTCCAGCGCAAGATGAGGGTGGAGGCTTAAATATGAGAACACCATCCAAACTGTCGAGGTCAAATAATTTCAGGATAGCACAGCATCCGGCGGCGCCGCAACCTTCTTAAAGCTCTTTCGTGTCCTTTCTGCGGGCCTGTAGCCTAGCCTGGATAAGGCGACAGCCTTCTAAGCTGTAGATCGAGGGTTCGAATCCCTCCAGGCCCATACAATTTATTGTATTTTAATATACAATTTTTGTATGTTTTCGATAGATTCATATAAGTGGGCCGTCTCTTAAGGCATTATGGCAGACAAGAGGCAGCTGCAACTCACGGACTTGTACGCGCTGCTGGAATCCATCGGAAGGCACGCAGTGAAGAGGGTAGACCTCTACGCGCTCGGCGGCACCGCGCTCACCATCCTCGGCATCAAGTCCTCAACAATAGACATAGACTTCAACGTCGATTCAGAGAAGCAGCACCGCTACCTCACGACGCTGTTCCGCGACCTGGGGTTCGAGCAGCAGAGCACGCTGCGCTGGCGCACCCAGGAAGGCTTCGCCATCGACCTCTTCCATGGCTCGAACATCCTCGGGACGCAGCTCCTCAGCGACTGCCTCAAGAAGTCGAAGCTCATAAGCAGCTTCGGGAAGCTCATGCTCCACACCCTCTCGCTGGAGGACATCATCATCTCCAAGCTCGCACGAGGAGACGAGCGCGACTTCGGCGACATCAGGCAGATCCTCCTCAACGAGAAGATTGACGTGAGGGGTTTGGTGGACCGCTACAAGGAAACGATGAAAGCTTCTATTGTCAGCCAGTACAGGCAGAAGCTCCTCGACCTGATAGACTTCAAGTTCAAGGACTGGGGCTTCGAGAGGGACGAGACTCTGATAAGGGAGGTGTGGGCATGGGACTAGACCTAGAGCGCAGGCTGGCTGAGGCAGGCTTTCCCATGTTCTCAACTGGCGAGGACAAGGAGGAGCTCATCCTCGCCATCCTCAAGAGCAGGGAGATACGCTACCTCAAGGCGATCCCCTTGTTGCTCCACCGCTACGACATCGACGTCAGGCGCATCCATGACAAGACAGAGCAGAAGGCGCTCTTCCGCGAGCTTGTCTCCCATGCAACAATGATTTTCGCAGAGCTGGACATAGGAAAAGCGTTGCCCCTGCTGCCCGGCAGGCCGTCGAACGAACTCAATTACTCTGAGTTAAAGGAGGAATTCCAGCTCCACTTTGAGGAAGGGAAGGAACTGCTCGTCAACAGGCACAGAATCGAGAGCGAGCGCCAGACGAGGATGTGGCTGGCGCAGCTCTTCACGCAGAAGGAGCGGTGGATTATCGGCCGCATCGCAGAGCAGAAGCCAATAAGCAGGACAGACTACGAGTACTATTCCCGCAAGACGCGGAAGAAGCTCTCCGCCATGGCCAACCTCGGCGACTTTGCCAGCACGCAACTGCCCTTGAGGCCAAAGGTGGACGAAGAGCTGTTCGGGCTGAAGAAACTCTTGGAGCAGTGGCTCACCGAGCATCAGAAGCGCAAGGAGCCGGACATCACACGGTTCTTCGTGTTGGGCGGAAAAGTGACCCTCACCTTCATGGAGAAGGGAGAGATGCATACCACGAGTTATGACCTGAAGATGTTCAAGGATACGCAGACCACGCCGCTGCTCAAGGAGCACTCCAGGGCGGACTTCAGCTAGCGCTATGTTTTTATATTGCCTCTGTCAAACAGGTATCCCATGGGATTCGCTCCAGGAAGCGCGAACTATTATCTATCTCTATCTCCAGAATACCTCAACACCAGCCGACAAAGACAAGACTCTCGATGTTATCCGGCGCTTCAAAGCGAAAAGTCCGAAGCACGGTTTCCACCCCCACATATTCTGGCTCTGTATCGACCTGCCGCACACCGTCGCCATCGGGACCATTGTAGACACAGTCAAGCGAGAGTTGGGCATCACAAAACCAGACTTCGTGCAGACCCTCTCCCACTCTGAGGGCGTGGAATCGGTCATGAAGGTGGCGGGCATTTGATGATTACCAAAGCGGCACTGCAACGGGGAGACCTGTATGACGAGGCAGCGGATTTGTATGAAGAGAAGCGCTACTCAGAAGCGATTGAACTGCTTGGCTTCGGAATCATAAGATGGCCGACGGACAATGAACTCCTCCTCCTGCTGGCGGGCTGTTTCCTCGAACTGCACAAGTTCACCGAGGCTTCCAGGATACTGCTCCGGGCGGAGAAGATTGCGCCAGAAGACCCCCTCATAGCCTACAATCTCGGCTATGCGCTTTTCTGCATGGGACGAGTCTCTGACGGCGAAGAACACGTCAGAAAAGCATTGGGCCTGAACCCTCCAGGAAAAGTGCGGAAGATGGCCCAGAGAATGCTCGACAGCGTGCAGGAGTTCAGGAAAACGAACAATACGGACTCGCGTATCTCTCTTGAGGAAGAGTTCCTCTGCCAGGACCTGTTCCTAAAAGCTCAAGAGCATCTGTATGCCAACGACCACAAAAAGGCCATGTCACTCTATCGCAAGGTCCTGAAGAAGAAGCCAGAGCATGCATCCTCGGTGATGAATCTCGGGCTGTGCCATGTCCGATTGGGGGAGTTCGCGAAGGGCCTCCCCTACCTAAAGAAGGCACATGAATTGGAACCGTCTGACCCCCTCGCCCTAGCCAACATAGCCTTGGCCTGCCATTACCAGGGCGAAGCGGAGGTATCAGAACGATATGTCGCGGACCTCATGGAACGGACCAGGAAATTCACGCTGCGCAATCTTGTCAGGGTGGCTACCGTCCTCGTCCAGCTCGGAAAATACGATGCGGCACAGCAGATTCTCGAGAAGAATCCCTATACCAATGACCAGTGGGCATTCCATCTGGGGGTGGTCAATGCCCTCAAGAAGGATTATGCGAAAGCGATGGAGAGATTCAAGCCCCTACGACAGAGATGGAAGCGTGCCGGGTTGTATTATAGAAAGGCAGAGGACCTCAGCAGAGGAAAAATCCGCAGCTTCCGCTTCGAACCGACCATATTGGAAACGACAGTGGAACTGCTGTGAAGAAGAGCGAAGACTTTATCTGCCGCCATCATTTCTTCACAAACGAGGAAGTGGCTCTCGGGGAGCGACTTCCTTCCGGATGACGCGCATTGAATCCGCGGACTCCTGCTCTCCAGGCCCATGACGGGCGCAGCAAGGAAGGGGTAGGAGGCTGAGAAAGGTTGCTGTCTGCCCCTCCGGTCCAGTTGGTATCAGGTTCAATGCGTAGGCCTTTATTGCCGCGCAGCGCGTACTACCCCGGGCAGATGAACCGCACCTTCCCGGGCTCATAGGTGAGTTGCATGCGCTTCCCTTCATAGAGGAACGGGGTGCCGTTGAAGTGGACAGGCACCTTGCCCCGCGTGGTGAGGGTCAATTCCCGCTTCACTTCCTCATTCCCCCTGCCCACCATCTGCCCGGCTGACTGCAGCAGGGCGATGATGTGGGCGTTCGGCACGCGCGGCGTGGCTTGGACGGCAAAACCCCCTTCGGGCGAGTAGAGCTTCACGCCCAGCCCGATGAGAGGCAGGACAGAGCCATGGATGCTCGCGCACTCCTCATCGGTCCTGATCTTGTAGTCATGCTCGAGCCTCGCGACATAATCAGCTCCCGCCAGGGCATAGGAGAAGAAGATCATCGCGGACCTCTCCATGGGCGTCCTCATCTGGGAGCTCTTCCACCTGCCCTTCAGGGCCTCTCCGACGTGCACCCAGCTCGCGACATCCCCCAGACCGAACGAGTCTGCATAGGATACGTCATGGGGAGACAGAGTTCCGTCATACGTCACCCGGATGAGAGGGTAGTCCTTCGTGGGTCCGTCCTCAAGGAGCCTGATGCGGTCATCCATGGCCATGCCCTGCATGCCGAGATTGTGCAGCCAGTACGTGCCGCTCCCCCCGCCCACAATCAGGATGGGAGGAGTCTGCTGGGCCATCGAGAGCAGCTGATTGTAGGTTGTCATGATGCTCCCGTCACCGCCATAGACGACGACCTGATCAGGCAACTCTTTCAGATGCTCAGCGCCATGGCAGACCGTGACATCAGTGTCCAAGGTCTCCCGGATTTTCCGAACTAGATGCTTCTCCAGTTCTTCCCTGCCAAGCAGAGGGTCCAGCAACCCTTCCTTTGGTCTTGCGTGTGGGTTGAGGACCAGAGCGGTTCTCATGCAGCGAGGGAGTCGGAGCCACCTTATAAAACCTGTTTTCAGCAACATTATTATGCTCGACGGGGCCTAGGGGGAGCATGATTCCTGACATCGTCTACGGCACCGCGTGGAAAGAGGAACGCACCGAGGACCTCGTGTCCAAGGCGCTCAAGGCGGGCTTCCGGGGCATCGACACGGCCAACCAGCGCCGGCACTACTACGAGGAGGGCGTGGGGAAGGCGCTGGCGACGTGCGGCATCCCTCGGAAGGAGCTCTTCATCCAGACCAAGTTCACCTTCGCCGACGGCCAGGACCACCGCATCCCCTACGATGCGGACGCTGATTACACGACGCAGGTCCGACAGTCTTTCGCGAGTTCCCTGGAGCACCTGGGCGTCAAGACCGTGGATTCCTACGTCCTGCACGGGCCCTCCACCGGACAGGGCCTCGCGGACGCGGACTGGGAGGTATGGCGCGCGATGGAAGCCATCCATGCGGAAGGCAGTGCGCTTTCACTCGGCGTGAGCAATGTCACCTCGGAGCAGCTGCACACCCTATGGAAGGGCGCGGGAGTGAAGCCGTCATTCGTGCAGAACCGCTGCTTCGCCCAGCTCGGATGGGACAGAGACGTCAGAGCGTTCTGCACTGAGCACCGTATCGTCTACCAGGGTTTCTCGCTCCTCACTGCGAATCCCTTCGCGCTGCTCGGCGTGAGAAACATCGCCGCAGCACTCGGCAAGACTCCCGCCCAGGTCATCTTCCGCTTCGCGAGGGACGTCGGGATGCTCCCGCTCACGGGAACGAGCAGCGAGCAGCACATGGCAGAGGACCTCGCGCTGGACTTCCGCCTCACGCAGGAACAGGTGCGGCTCATCGAGGGCATCGCCCTCTGACATCCTGAGTAGTATGTTCATTCTTTTCTAACGAAATGTTTATTAATTATGAACAAAATCTTCATGTCATGGACCTTGCTCGGCTGCTGAGCGCAACAAACCTGCGCATTATCGACGCCATTGCTCGGGAAGAGCTTTCCATCAGGGGAATCGCCGAGCGCGTCGATTGCTCCCCGGCAAAGGCCCATCAGGCGGTGACACTCTTCCGCAGCTATGGCCTTGTTTCCACGAAGAGAAGGAAGAATCTCCTCGTGGTGAGACCGAACAGGCAACATCCCCTCTACCAGAAGCTGAAGGCACTCATCAACATAGGCAGCCTTCTCCAGAGCAGAGGCTACCGAGAACTCACGAAACATGCGGTGGTCGGCGTCTATGGCAGCTTCGCCGCGGGCACGGACGATGATTTCAGTGACGTCGACCTCCTCGTCATCACCACAAAGAGCAGGCTCCATCTCATGGAACACACGCACCTTCTCTCGGAAGAGTTGCGACGGGAAGTGCATCCTGTCGTGCTGACGCCGGAAGGCCTGCGGAAACTGGAGGCGAAGGATTATGAATTCTTCACCCGACTGAACATCACCGTCATTGGACTGAATGGTGATCCGTGTGCAGCTGGACGAATGCTTCCGGAAGAGGCTTCTGGAGAAGACTCGGCCCCAGCCGGGCCTCGGAACCAAAGACCTCCGCCAGGCAGGGTTCTTCCTCACCGAGGCGACGGAGCTCCTTGATCTCGGCAAGGACGCCATTGCCATACTCGCGCTGTACAACGCCTATTTTCACTGCGCGAGAGCCCTTCTTTTCCGCGATGGCGTCTCTGAACGGAGTCATCACTGCCTCGCGCGCTATCTGCAAGATAGGTATGTCCGCACCGGCAGATTGGACACGCGTTATCTCGGCGCATTTGAGGCCGCCATGGAGCTTCGCCACACGGTGCAGTATTCAACAGACCCCGTGGAGGTTGAAGCAGACCTCGCTGAGCTTATTGCTTTCTGCGATGGCTTCATCCGTGTTGTCGGCAGGATCTGTGCGCATGACGGCTGAGAAATATGGCCCCGGGCGAGGCCGTCCGGAACTCACACGGCACTGCGGACGAGACTTAGATGCGTTTCGCCCAAAACACCGTAACGCTTAAGAGTCAAAGTATTACGCATGAACCGTGCCCGGGGTCATCATCATCGGGGCCGGCCTCGCCGGCCTGTCCCTCGCCTGCGAGCTGGTGGACGAGGGCTATGAAGTCCTCATCCTGGAGAAGGAGAGCCATCTCGGGGGAAGGGCGAGCAACACCATTGACGAGAAGACCGGCGACGCGGTCCCCATCGGCCCCCACATCTTCCTGGCCTCCTACAACAACTTCCGGCGCTTCCTCCAGAAGATAGGCGCGGAAGAGTCCATCTTCTACGACCGCAGGGTCTTCACCGAGTTCGTCTACGACAGGAAGCGCTACGAGTATCTCATCGCCGACATCCCTGGCGGCATGCTGACCATGTACCGGATGATGCGGTACCCCTTCACGAAGTGGTACGACCAGCTGAGCAACCTCAGGCTCGCTGCCGCCATCCTCTTTTCGCCGGATGAGCGCTTCGAGAAGCTCGACGACATCACGGCGCTGGACTACCTGCGGAGCCAGGGCGTCACGACGCGATGCATCGACATGTACTGGCGGATGTTCGTGATGTCCTTTCTGAACATTCCCATCGAGAGATGCTCCGCCGCGGAATTCTGCCTCCTGCTGAAGTTCTGGACCAAGCAAAGCGACAGGTGCGTCGGACTCGGCACCAAGGGACTCGGGGACATCTACACCGGCAAGGCAGAGGCATACATCACCTCAAGGGGGGGGAAGATCCTCCGCAATGCCGCGGTGATGAGCGTCGCGTGCCGGGACGGGAAGGTGGAGCACCTCGTGGTGCAGCAGGGCGGAAAAGAGCGGAAAATCCGGGCGGACCTCTATGTCTCCACCCTGCCCCCTCCAGAGCTCGTCAAGGTGGTCCCTCCCGAGCTGGAGAGTCACTTCGGCGGGCTCCGGAACCTCCAGGGAGTGCCGTACATCACGGTCAACATCTGGTTCGACCGGAAGATAACGGACAAGAAGTTCTGGGCGCTGGTCACCGATGGGAACCAGCGGTACATGAACACCGACTTCTACGACCAGAGCAATCTTTACACCGGAAAGCCCACGTCCTTCATCACCAGCAACATCATCTACAGCCACGCGTATCATGCGATGACGGATGACAAAATAGTGGCGCGCACCGTCGAGGAGATCCGGGAGGCGTTCCCGGACATGCAGGCGAAGGTGGTGCACTCGGTGGTGCATCGCCTGCCGTACGTCATCTACGCGCCCTACCCGGGGATGCGGCAGCACAAGCTTTCCCAGGAAACCCCCATCCCGAACCTCTTCCTCGCGGGAGACTGGACCATACGGGAGCATCCCCAGTCCATGGAGGCCGCGGTGCGCAGCGGCTTCAAGTGCGCTGAAAGGATACTCACGTCCAGAGGGAAGGACAAGAGCCTCTGCGACGACAGAATCCTCTAAGTTATCCTGCCCTGCTGCCAGTCCACGAGCATCCTGCGCGCCATGCGGATGGGGTCCGGCTTCCCGCCCTTCCGCAGGACGTGATTCTTCAGCGCGAGCTCCTCGATGACCCCGTCGGGGTCGTCGGTGACCTTCACGCCGTAGAACTTCTCGAACTTCTCGGGGAAGCGCTGCATCAGCCCGCTGACAACAACATCAGGTTCGCGGACATGCAGGTAATCTATCGTCCCGATGACCGACTGCTTCATGAAGTCCTTCTCGTTGTACGGGATGACGCCGGGGGTGTCGATGAGCATGATTCTCTTTCCCACGCGGACCTTCTGCAGCCCGCGGGTGTGGCCGCTCAGCGGGCTCACGCTGGCAGAGCCCTTGCCCTTCAGGGAGTTGATGAGCGAGGATTTCCCCACATTGGGATAGCCGAGCACTCCGACGATGACAGCCTGCTTCTTCGCCAGGGTGAGAATCCGCCGTTTCAGCGCCCCGATGCCGCGGTAGTCCTTCGAAGACACCGCTATAGAGGGCTGCAAGACATCGCCCGCCTCCGCGAGGTCGCTCTTGCTGATGACGTAGATGAACGGCTTCCCCGCGTCCTGGACCTTCCGCTCGAGCTCGATGTTGCGGCTCTCCTGCACCAGGCGGGCGTCAAGCACGAGGAGCAGGACATCCGCCTCCTCAATCACCTTGTTGACGAGCGTCCAGAAGCTGGGCATGGCAAGGGGAAGGCGCGGGGCTTCTTAAGGCTATCCGACCTCTGGCGGAAAGCCCTTTCCCGGCCGGAAGACCGGACGCGCTCCGCGTGGTCTCGCCGTCAGTTCGGATATGCCAATGATTCCGGCCGCCCGGGGTTTCTCTACGGCACGACCTCGAAGTCGAACGGCCGCTGGCAGAGCCCGTCCTCGGGATGCTCAGCGCAGTAGGCCTTGCACCTGCCATAATTGACCTGGCAGAAGGCCTCGCAGCGCTCCTTGCCGTTGCACAGCATTCCCAGGCCCTCTTCCGAGAGTCCCCGCTCCACCGGGAGCGCGGCAAGGCGCTTCGCCTCGGAGATGTTGTAGCACGCGAGGACCGTCCGCGCGACTCCTCGCATGATGGTGAAGTGGTCGTACCGCGGGTAGTAAAACTCCTGGCTGCCCGGGAGATTGTTGTCCTGAATCTTCAGCGCATCGCAGAAAGCCTGCATGTCGCCGCAGTACGCCAGAAGCACCTCGTCCGTCACGGTCTTGTGGTGGTAGACCTTGACGTTCTCTCCGGGAGGGTCGAACGGGCCAAAGCCGATTGCGATGTCCCGGAGGAATCCCGTGCGGTCGCCCAGCCACTGGGCGCGGATTCCCTTGAGGTCGTAGCCTGCCAGGGGCGATGCCAGGGTGTGCAGCGCCACGCTGCCGTTGAAGGGGAGCCTGGCGATGGAGTACGCGGCGGTGACCCCCCCGGCGCTGGAGCCGAAGAGCACAAGCTCGTCGATATCGTGTCGGGAGAGCAGACCGTCCATGTATAGGATGAAGCGCTCACTGATCTCAGGAAGGTGCAGCGTCTGGTCCTGGGGATAGAACTCCACAAATGCCGCCTCGGGG
>Ga0209542_10010705_pt1 | contig 16470 bp, 14 predicted proteins | sample RifCSPhighO2_01_FD_184028 | JGI IMG/M metagenome (GOLD analysis project Ga0209542, IMG submission 184028) | Soil microbial communities from Rifle, Colorado - Rifle CSP2_plank highO2_0.1 (SPAdes) (version 2) | ecosystem: Environmental > Terrestrial > Deep subsurface > Rock core/Sediment ...
GAGAAGCTGGATGAAAAGATCCTCCAAGATTTTCTGAAGCACATTTTTTATGTGCAGGGGCAATATGATGAGAAAAAGGATTTTGAAAAAATGGAACAACGACTGCAGGAACTTGAAGCTGATTGGAAAGAAAAAGTTCGCGTGGCCTATCTTTCCGTGCCACCGACTGTGTTCGGAACGATCGCCCAGAATTTACGAGCGGGCGGTGTCTATAAATCTGACGTGCAGTTTCGCTGCATCGTCGAAAAGCCGGTTGGGAATGACTTGGTGAGCTATGAAGCGTTAAAACAACAACTGATGGCATCGTTTGCAGAAGATGAAATTTATTTATTGGACCATTATCTGGGAAAAGAGGCTGTCCGTAATATTTATTTCCTGCGGTTTGCCAATCCGGTTTTAGAACGGATCTTCAAGAACACGCTGATTCATCACGTTGAAGTAACGGCCTCAGAATTTCGCGGCCTGGAAGGCCGAGCGGGTTATTTTGAACACGTCGGCATGTTTCGGGACATGTTCCAGTCGCACTTACTGATGATCCTTTCACTCCTGACCATGCGGCTGCAGGAAAACGACGAGTCGTTTCAGCAAAGCCGCTTCAACGCGCTCGAGCAGATTTATCTGCCGCCCGCGTCGGATTTGGGTGAGATCGTGCTGCAAGGCCAATATGGCGCCGGCAAGATCAATGAGAAAAAGGTTATCGGTTACCAGCAGGAGCAAGGTGTAGCCGATGACTCGCGCACAAACACCTTTGTTGCGCTCAAACTCCACTCGCGCATGTCGCGGTGGGAAGGCGTTCCTTTTTTCCTGCGCTCAGGAAAACGTCTGGCCAAAAAAGAGACGAGAATTTCGATTTTGTTCCAGGAACCGCACCCGGTTGGCCACGGTGGCACGCGGAATCGTCTCGATATTATTCTGCAAGGTGAAGCGGGCATGCGCCTTCACTTACAGACGAAGATCAGCGGTGTTGATCCTTCGTTCCGACCGCTGATTATGGAAGACCCTCTGGTTTGCATGGGCGATTGTTTGCCGGAGCATGGGATTCTGCTCCTTGAGGCAATTCACGGCAAAAAACAGTGGTACATGACGTTTCCCGAAGTGCAGGCCGCCTGGCGTTTACTTGATCCAGTCCAGGCTTATTTGGACAAAAAAAACACGCCGCTCCATATGTATGACGCGGGTACAGATGGTCCGCCTACGATGCATACCTGGATCGAGAAAGAGGGAACTGAGTGGCTCAACTAGAAAAGAAGCTAATGATTAAAAGGAAGCTAAAGAATGTCTGCTTCTTTTGCTTTCCTTAGCTTCTTTAGCTTCCTTGATTTCTGGTAACATCAGGTTGTGTCCTTCAATTACGAACATATCGATGCGCCATCAGACGCGGAGTTCATAACGAAAGCGCTGAATTGGTTAATTGAACGTATTCGATCTGTCACTGAAGCTCGCGGTGACTGCATCATTGGACTCTCCGGCGGAGCAACGCCTGCGGGGGTGTATAAACAACTGGGAAGAGACACGTCGATTGCTTGGGACAGAGTAAAAGTTTTTTTGGTAGATGAGCGGTACGTTCCGGCTGATCACAAAAACAGTAATCAGCGCTTGGTGCGGCAAACATTGCTCCTCAATGCCCAGATTCCCGAAGAAAATTTAGTATTCCCGGACGCCACACAACCGCTTGCACATTGTATTGATACGTACGCCCAGCGACTGGCGGAACTGCTCCAGGAAAACCCGCCTGATCTGGTAGTTTTAGGAATGGGCCCAGATGGCCATATTGCTTCACTTTTTCCGCCTGTCCCAAAAGAAGCGTTCGGAGAAGTGATGGTCCTTCATACCACGACGGATCTGTTCCCGGAGCACGATCGCATTACCGTTTCACCGCTGGTGATTATGTCGGCTCAAGCTCATCTGTTACTTCTTCGTGGATCTGAAAAAAAACAGATGCTAGAGGAGATGCTGCGCAGCGACATGAATCCTGTCCGCTGGCCGATGCACATTCCTCTGTCTACGCAACGGACCACCGTCATCCTCGATCCCACGGGAGGAGTTGGTAGTTAATAGTCTGTAGTTTGTAGTGATCTATAAACTATCAACTACAAACTATAAACTGTTATTCACTTCCTTGATGTGATCGATCACGCGTCCGTTGACGACACACAGCAGATCTAAACGATAGCCGCCGGCGAAGTTTCTCGATGCCACAAAGCGGCGCGCTGCTCGAAGCAGCGATCGCCGTTTCCGCCCGGAATAATTTAATTCCGGCGTGTAATCGCGGTGCGAATGCTCTCGCGTTTTCACCTCGGCAAAAACAAGGGTGCGATCGATGGGATCGTAAGCGACGATGTCGATTTCGTCGTGGCCGAGCCGAATATTACGACGGTAGAGGCGGTAACCGTTTTTTTGGAGGTATTCCGCGGCGACCGCCTCACCTAGCCGACCGGTTCTCTGCTTTCCATTCACAATAAAATGGTGGACCGAAGGTGTACGAATGTCCACTATTTCTCCTGGACAAGAAGGTGTATGAACGTACACTCCATTTCCCAATGCTAACCCAATTAATGTCCTTCCAGCACGTTGGTTTGCAAAGTGAGCGGATCACCGTGGAAGTCGGCGTGCACCGCGGCGAAGCCAAAACTTACATTGTGGGGTTAGGCGATACAGCCGTGCAAGAAAGCCGCCAGCGCGTTTGGGTGGCCCTCCGCAGCAGTGGCTTTCAATTAGGAACCGGGCGCGTTCACACCGTGAACTTAGCGCCGGCCGATTTACGTAAATCTGGTCCGCGCTATGACTTACCGATTGCGCTTGGCATTCTCATTGCCAATGGCGCCGTTCAAATCTCCGAAGCAAAAATCAAAACAACCGCTCTTATCGGTGAACTGGCATTGAACGGTGATCTGAGACATGTAACAGGAGTCCTGTCTGCAGCTATCGCTTGTCGAAAACTTGGGATTACGACTTTGGTCGTACCGGCGGTGAATGGAGCGGAGGCTGCCTTGATTCCAGACGTTGAAGTTCTTGCGGTTGGCAGCATCCGGGAGATGGTCGATGTTCTCTGCGGCACACAAAAACCGAACCCCATCATCCCTCCGGCAGCCACCCCAAGCAGGGTCGAAGGGAGGCCCGCTGGGGACGCGGTGGATTTTGCCGACATCCGCGGTCAGGCGCACGCCAAGCGTGCGCTGGAGATCGCGGCGGCCGGCGGCCACAATGTGCTCCTCAGCGGCGCCCCCGGCGCCGGTAAAACGCTGCTGGCGCGGGCTTTCCGCGCCATCTTACCGCCTATGTCTCAGGAAGAAGCAATTGAGGTGAGTCAGATCTACTCAGTTGCGAATGCTCTCCCGGCGGATCAGCCTCTTTTGCAAGAACGCCCTTTCCGCCTGGTGCATCACACCGCCAGCGGCGTCAGCATCGTGGGTGGCGGCCAAGTGCCTAGGCCCGGTGAAATAAGCCTCGCCCACAAAGGCGTTTTATTCCTCGATGAACTCGCCGAGTTCCCACCACCGGTACTTGAAGTGCTGCGTCAGCCTCTCGAAGACCGGCGCATTACGATCACACGCGCGCACGGCGCAGTGACGTTCCCGGCTGATTTCATTTTGATCGCCGCCATGAACCCGATCAGCCGCGACGTTCCCGGCAGTCAGCGGCTGCGGAAACGCATTTCCGCGCCGCTGCTGGACCGCATCGACATGACAGTTAATGTTCAGCCCGTGCCGATCGAAGATTTGCAGCGGCCGGCTGCACAAACCGAAGAAAGCGCCGCCATTTTGCAGCGCGTAGTTTCGGCACGGACGCGACAACTAAAAAGATTTGCTCGCTTACAAATCAGGACGAATAAAGAGATGAATGTGAAACATATCGATCAACTCTGTCCGCTGGATGAAACCTCCAAACAATTACTGCGGCAAGCAGTTCGAAACATGGGGCTTTCCGCCCGCGCGTATCACCGCACTATTAAGGTAGGCAGAACAATTGCCGACCTCGCGGGCAAAGAGAAAATCGGCGCCTCGCATATCGCGGAAGCGCTGCAGTATCGACAGACTCAGGGCTTGGGTTTGAGCTAGGGCTAGGATTCGGATTTTTATGCGCTATGATTCAGTCAAGCCCAGCCCTTACTCCAAGCCTTCAATTGCACTTCGCCGACGCCCTCACCGCCCGCATCCGGGCCACCAGCCCCGTCTGCGTCGGTTTGGATCCGCGGCTCGATAAAATGCCAAAGGGCATCTCGCAGGATGCTAAAGGCATGCTCCAGTTTTGTAAGGGTATAACCGATTCAGTGAAGGGGATTGCTTCCTGCGTGAAACCCCAATTGGCTTTTTACGAATTGCTCGGCTGGGAAGGTATGAAAGTATTTTGGGAAGTGTGCGCCTACGCCAAAGAGCAGGGCTTCATTGTGATTGTGGATGGCAAGCGTAACGACATCGGCTCGACTTGCGAAGCGTATGCCGATGCGTATTTGAATGAACTCAGCCCAATTGATGCGCTCACAGTTTCTCCTTATTTGGGATCAGATGGCATTCAACCGTTTATTGAGCGATGTTCAGCAAATGACAAAGGCATCTACATTCTGGTGAAAACCAGCAATCCGAGTGCCGGCGAACTCCAGGACCTGACTGTTGGCGATGAAATGGTGCACGAACACTTGGCGCAACTCGTGCAAAATTGGGCGATGCCAGAATTGGGACCCGAAACAAATCTTTCCTGTGTCGGTGCGGTGGTTGGAGCAACGTATCCTGAAGAAATGAAGTATCTGCGCTCTTTGATGCCGAATTGCCCCTTCCTCATTCCTGGCTACGGCGCTCAAGGAGGCTCTGCTAAAGATGCAAAGAACGGATTCCTCAGTGACGGAATCGGCGCGGTTGTGAATGCTTCCCGGAGCATCATCAACGCCTCGCAAGGTAGCGACTGGCAAGACACTGCCCGCACCGCGGCTCAGCAAATGTCGGATGACATTCAAAATGCAATGACGGAGATCGCTTAAGGAGTGATTGTCCAGCGCGTACCAGACGCCAATGGTGATGGCTTATCTAACCAGCTGTAGGAATTGCCGCCATCTGACCAGCGCACCGCACCAGGGCGATCTGCAGCACCGGCATCACGCAAGAAGAATTGGACGACTTGACCGCTCGGAGAGGGGACTTGAACGTCGCCCCGGAGTTCCAGAATTATTTCTCCAGGCGCAAGAGTGCCTATATCGGCAGGAAGTCCGAAGCATTCTATTTTTGCGGCGGCGATGCATGGCACACGAGTAGTTTTGCCTCGCTGCACCACAGCCAAGTTTTGCAGAGCGACTCCATTTGACAATTCATATTCAAATAACAGATGCTGGACTGCCAGTGACGACGAACCCAGTTTCGTTCCACTAAATGAAAAAGCAGCTAGCAATCGATCATTACCCGGCGCCAGCGCGCCGCTGGTGTCACCGGCATTCCGAATAGTGTGAAGATCAGCTGTGACTGTGGTATGGGACGGCGCATTGAGATCAAAGCCAATCACCGGTTGAGCGTCGTTAGAATTTACCGCTGTAATCCTGAAATTCTCAATTTCCAGGACTTCGCCGGCAAAGCCGCCTTCTTGGTAGTCTTTAAGCACCGGTTGAATGAATAGTGTGAACGGTGTGCGCTCAGGGACTGCGTAACGAGCATCTCCTGTAAACGTTCCTTCCCACACATATTCACCGTACGCCTCGCTTGTATCCTCCGTTAAAACACCAATCAGGTTTCCTGCCGCATCCACAACACGCAAAGCCTCGAGCGACGTAATATCACGTCGCAATTCCACGCGGGCATCGCTTATGACAGCTTCCGGAAGTGTTGTTGTGAACGTGGCATCAGCTACGCTCACCAGTGGTGTGGTACCAATGAGAAGCAAATGGGATGTGGCCTTTTTAAACTTGGCCTCCGAAGAAACGGAAGAGGAGATTGCAGACGAGGCACTTGAAGCTGTAGAAGAGACCGAAGACCCCGCTGAGCTTACCGACGAAGTTGCCGATGACGATGATGTGATCATTTCGCCGGCCTCCGCATTCCGGTAAAGGTCTAGCTCGCCTTCGGACTCGGCGCGGTAGGCAGCAGCCAAACGGGCCATTTCACTGCGGGTTAAGAGATGATCAAAGCCTGGATTCGCGGGGAGCGATACACCTCTATCTCCGGCGAGTTGTGCGTAAGCGGCATACCACGGCTCTGGGTATCGATCTCGGTAGTCAAATGTATCTACGCATCCTTCTAGAGCATTTTCTTTATCGCAGCCAATCACCCAACCGTATAGTTCGCCGAGCATTTTCAATGCTTCGGCGTAATTCACCGGCTGCGCCGGTTTGAATGTCCCATCTGGGTAGCCACTGACGATGCCGCGACGTTGCGCCAGACAAACGTAGCGGCTGTACCAAGCATCGGCGAAAACATCGGGGAAACAGTTATCCGCATCCGATGCCGAAACAAGGAGTTGGGGGTTACTGGCCAAGACGATTTTGAGAAATTCGGCGCGGTTCAAAGTACGGTTCGGCTGAAACGTGCCATCTGGGTTCCCTTCAACCGCCCTGATGCTGGTGAGCAAGCTGATTCCCGCGCGTTCTGCGGTACTGAAAGAAGAGACATCTGTGTATCGCTCAGAAAAATCACTATAATCAAGCGCCGCGGCAAGAATTGGCAACGCGAGAACTGCTACAGCAAAGGTAAGGCGACGCATCTGCCGCATGGTACCATAAATAATGCCAGTTGGCCCCATAGTTCAATGGATAGAACAATCCTCTCCTAAGGGATAAATGCAGGTTCGATTCCTGCTGGGGCCACCACCAATGTATACTGTGGTTATGACATTACGACGCTGGCCAAATTGGCTCATTGGAGGAGTTGTTGGCGTAATTTATTTGTTAGTTATTTTTATTTACGAATTTTCATCTCCAGGATGCCATTTTACAGCCAAAGAAATGTGCGGATTTATGACAGCCATGTTCAACTTTCCTTCGGTGTGGATATGGGAATATCTAGACCTGCCTTGGTTTGACTTCGGCTACGACTCTCCTGTCACCGTTGTTTTAGGTATATTGCCAATCATGGTACTGAATTTCGGATTAGGAGCATTGATAATCGGTGGATTGCTCCGACTATTTAGGAAATCGTAATATTATTTCTTCACCTCCAACAACACCACCTCGCGACCCTCCGTCGGTAGGCCGCCTTTAATTTTATATTCTTTCACGGCCTCCACGCCTTGAGCGCCGCTGATTTTTAAACATTCAGCCTGCTTGCCGCCTTCGGCAGTGAGAGGAATTAAGACACGCGGATCGATTTCATCGACGAGCTTTTGAAAGATTTTTGGATCGCCGGTGGGAATGGCCAGAACATCAATATCGCCGAGTAATTCCAGTTCATGATCACTCCAGTCGCGAAGTGGCGATGATAAGAACGCGCAACGTGTTCCATCCACATTCACCGCGTATGACACGATCGCGCCCTCGTCATGGCCGATACCACGGATGGCCACTCCTTTAATGTCGTATTCACCAGGCCAGGAAACTGTGCCTTTAGCTGGCTCGTCGTCGGGCTTTTCCCGGAGTTGCAGATCCTCACTTTTGCCTTTCGTCGTCGGAAAAACCACCAGCCCTCCTTCGGGATGTTGGAGACGGACGGTCGTGGGGCCAAGAGCGGTAAAGGTCAACATGACTGACAGATGATAATGAAGAAAATGAAGCTAAGGAAGCTAAAGATGTTCTTTAGCTTCTTTTTAATCCTTAGCTTCTTTTCATTCAGATTATTCGATTTTCTCGATGTTAGCGCCCACGCTCCGCAGTTTCTCTTCCAGCCGATCGTAGCCTCTTTCAATGTACCGGACATCGGAGATGATTGTTTCTCCTTCCGCCGCCAGCGCGGCATACACCATAGCCGCGCCCGCGCGGATGTCGTTACTGGCGACGGCCCGACCACGTAAAGGCGTTGGGCCGATGATGAGCGCCTGATGGGAATTCAGAATTTCCACATGGGCACCCATTTTTTCCAGTTCAAAGAGATAAGCCATGCGCCCCTCGTACAAACACTCGAAGATGCGACTGACGCCTTGGGCTTGTGTCATTGCCACGCCGAACGGCGCCTGAAGATCGGTTGGGAAACCGGGGAAAATATTCGTTTGAATTCGCGTAGCCACCAAATTTGAACCGGCACCGTCTATTTGAAGAGTTCCGCCTGCAGTGCCTGTCCTGAGCTCAGACGAAGGAAGCGCTGTCGAACTGCCTTGATACTCGAACTTCCCACCCAGTCGTTTTACTGCCGCTAAGAAGGATAGAAGGTGCTCCTCTTCGACGTCGTGCAAAGTCAGCTTCCCACCTGTGACTAACGCGGCGATGACAAAGCCGCCCGCTTCTAAGTAATCGGAGATCACCCGTTCTTTGATGCATTGAAGATTCTTTCTTCCTTTAATAATAACCTGGTGCGAACCAATCCCGGTGACTTCGGCCCCGCAGGCCGCCACAAAGCGCTCCACCACCTGGACGTGCGGCTCCCCCGCCGCCAGGTCAATGCGCGTCTCGCCCGGCAGGCGGGCCGCCGCGAGGATGACGTTTTCGGTCGCCGTCACTGAGAACTCAGGAAGGATGACGCGACCGGGTTTGAGAGTGCCTTGCAGATGAATGAATTCGTCCGTGCTCATATTCTCCACGCCCATTTGTTCGAACGCAGATATGTGTGCTTCCACCGGTCGCTTGCCGAGAACACAGCCACCTGGATACGCCATGCGGACGACGCCGAACCGTGCGAGGAGTGGACCAAGTAAAACGATGGAACCCCGCAATTTTCCGACGAGGTCACTCTGGATTTCTTTCGATTCTGCATGACGAGCATCGATACGTACGGCGCCATTTGCAAAATCAGTCTTGGCTCCCAAGAAGTCTAGAATGCGAAGCATGGTGCGAACGTCACTGAGGTCCGGCACGTTATGCAGGACCGTTTCGCCCTCACACAATAAACTAGCCGCAATTAACGGTAGAGCGGCATTTTTGGAGCCACTGATGGTTATTTCGCCGCGGAGAGGCGTGCCACCTGTAATGCGATACCGGGTATCCATGCTCTTCTATCCTAGCTCACTTGATGAGCCTGCTATAGGAACACCTTTGAAAATTGATGATTGAATATTGAAAATAATCAATTCTCAATTTTCAATTTTCTTTTTAAGCAGCCCAATGAGAAGAACGGCAACCCCCAGGTTAATGCAAGCATCAGCAATATTGAATACCGGAAAAGAGCCAATTTGGATCATGTCCGTTACATATCCATCAATCAGCCGGTCGATGAGATTCGCCAGTCCGCCGCCCACAATCAAGCCAAAGCCGGCTTGTTCAGAGCGGCTATTAGGCGTCCGCCACGCCGCCGCCGCCACAAGCGCGAGCGCGATGATGATGAACGCCGTTTGCAATGGACCCAGTCCGATGCCAAAGACGATGCCAAGGTTGTGTGCTTTTTGCAGCCCAATGGCGCTGCCCACAATCGGAATTCTGTTTGTTAACAAAAACTCAGTCAGCGTCGCAGCCGCCAAGGAAATGATGAAACTCCCGCCTGCGCAGAACAGAAGCCATGCACGCTGACGCACGCGGAAACAATAACGTTGAACTGCATGTTTGACAAAAGTTATTTTGTTAGTAAAGTGTGCACATGGAAATGGAACATTTTCACAACAACAATGCCTCTGCACTCACTTGGAACCTGCAAAAGAGAGTAGGTGTGACTGGAGGTAGGGTCGCACTGAACATTGAGTTATTAGCAGATTACATTTACACGATCGTTTGCCGAACGGCACGGGACTTATCGGACCAAATCAGTCCGACTGGGCTGCCTCATATTGCAAGACGCATGTGTAATGAAGGTACCGCAGAATGGGATGCAGCCACGATTCTGGCCCTTGCTCGAGAAATAGCTGCCATCAACCCGAATGATCAGGGTGCGGTTATTCGGAGAGAAACGAAGAAATTCCGCTTAAAAGTACTAAAGAAGGTGCAGCGGAAGTCTGCAAAATAATTGCGGTAGACTGGCTCAAGGAGTACACTTTAATTGTTATCTGACACTATCCTGTTTGTATCGGGATGGTGGTTTTTCCCTATATCATCATGCGTGCATCCTTCATCGCCGGCCTTCGGCTCCGCTCAGGCTGGCATGAGAAGCCCGTACATCGTTTCCCCTTCGCATCATGAGAGCATCATTTATTGCCGCCATTAATCAGATCTGTTCCGAGAAGAACGTCAACCCGGAGCAAGTGATCGAAGCTGTAAAGCAGGCGATTGCTACCGCATACCGGAAAGATTACGGGAACAAAGAGCAGGAAATTCGCGTGGACCTCAAAGAAGGGCAGGACATGCCGACAATCTTGCTCGTAAAGGAAGTTGTTGATGATGTGGAGAACGAAAATTTTGAAATCAGTCTCAAAGAAGCACGCAAGGTAAAACCTGATGTTGAATCGGGCGACGAACTGGAAATCGACGTCACGCCGACCGAGTACGGTCGCATTGCCGCTCAAGCAGCTAAGCAAGTCATCTTGCAGAAACTACAGGAAGCTGAGAAGTTGAGTTTGTATGAGATGTTCAAAGACCGTGAAGAGGAGTTACTCACTGCGACTGTTACAAAGGTGGAACCGAACTGGGTCACGCTGGAAATTGAAGGAATGACGGTGAGCTTGCCTTGGCGCGAACAGATTCCGGGCGAGCATTACTACACCGGTAAGCGCATTCGCGTCTACCTCGATACCGTCGAGATGACGGGGAAAGGCCCGCAATTGCGTATTTCTCGGACGCATGCTGGGCTGGTCCGTAAATTACTCGAACTCGAAATTCCGGAAGTACGTAATGGCGATGTTGAAGTGAGGGCCATCGCGCGCGACGCCGGATTCCGCAGCAAGGTGGCCGTGCGCAGCAAAGACCCGCGTATTGATCCGATCGGCGCTTGTGTCGGTCAAAAAGGTGTTCGTATCCAAGCGGTGATGGAAGAACTCAATGGTGAGCGCGTGGACATGATTGAATGGTCGGACGATCCGATTCGCTTGATTTCGACGGCGCTACAACCGGCGTCGATTTCGGCCGTCATTATTGTGAATGATCAAGAGGGAATTGATGATCAGGGCCGCCGCATTAAGAAGCGCGCCGCGGTCTTTGTGGAAGAAGCTCAACGGCCGATGGCGATCGGCAAGAAGGGGCAAAACATCCGCCTTGCCACCGAGCTGACTGGCTACGAGCTCGATATGTATAACTACGAGGAATTGCCTGCCTTCAAAGCCAAGCTGGCCGAACTGCGCGGCGGTGAAGTGGAAGTCATCGAATTTAAGGAAACAGAGGATTCAGATGATTCAGAGGAAGCAAAGGTTTCTTCTGAATCCTCTGACTCTTCTCAAGAGACAAAAAAAACCGAAGAGAAGGTTGAAGGCTGAATGCTAGAAGGTGAGGTAGCATACCGCTTGTGAAACTGCCGGATCTGTCTCTCCTCGTACTCGATACCGAAACGACGGGATTTATCCCGCGTGTGAATCGCGTCATTGAATTTGCCGCGATGCGGTTTGAAGAAGGCAAGCTAGTTGATCAATATGAGCAGCTCATTTCGATTCCTACCGCTGTCCCTGAAGTTGTATCTGTTCTCACTCGCATTACAGATGCTGATCTCAAAGGACAACCAACGATGGATGAAGCGCGGGCGCAGATTTTGGAAAAGATTCCGGAAAGCGCACTAATCGTCGGCCAAAATGTTGGCTTTGATTTGCGCATGCTCAAGGGCGAGGGAATTGATCTGACTGAACGACCTTGGATCGACACTTCGATGCTGGCCTCGTTGGTCTTTCCGGAACTCGACAGTTATTCACTTGCTTTTGTGAGTCAGACGTTGGGCTTGGATCACGCGCCGGTCCACCGTGCGCTCGGTGACGTGCGGGCCACTACAGAACTGCTTAGCAGATGTTGGGGGCGGCTGCTGGAACTAACACCAGCCCTGCGGATACCATTGGATAACATCATGCAGAGGGCGCCGGGGGGTTACCGACGATTCTTCTCCGCTCTACCGTCTTCCTCGGCTAAGAATTCACCATCATGGTTGGTTCCAAGTTCCAAGTTGCAAGTTCATCGTGATCGATATGCAACATGGAACATGGAACATGGAACTTTGTCATGGCTGGAGAATCCAGGGAATGGGGTTCAACTCGTCGAAGCTCCTCTTGATCCGGATTTTATGGAACGAATTGTCGCGCAGGCCATGACATTGCCGCAGCCAACGTGGATTGCCGTTAAAAACGTGCATGCCACCAAGCGCTCGCTGCGCATTCCTGCAGAAGTACAGATGTTGCAGCCAGCTTCAGTACTGCTTGATCGCGAAGCGGTGGTTGCCTTTGCGAAAGAACCTGCTTACACAGCCGATGAGGCGACGCTGGCGCTAAAGCTGGCTTGGTACGAGCCGGAGACAATTGCTGATTTGCCTATTCACGGTGACGAGCGCGCTGTGTGGCAGGGGAAGCTGGCGGCCACGCCACAGTCGAAATCATATTTACAGCAATTCACAACGAAGGCACCGGTGACGCTGCTGAATCATTGGCAACTGCTGCGGATTGCGGCGGATGAAACTCATCCGGCCTACAAACTGCTACCTCAAATTCGCATCATTATTGATGATGCTTCCATGTTGGAAGATACTGCTACCAAAGCATACGGATATCAATGTACAGTTGATTATTTGCGCGCCGCTGCCGACCAAGATGAAGCCCTTACCAAATTTACTGATCTGCTCCAAATTTGGATGGAGCGCACGAGAAATGGGCAGGATGTGTATTACTTGAAGGCGGGCGATGTCACTTCAGCAGATGCAGTGCATTTGCGTGATCGAGTTACTGATGTACGCAAAAACATTCCGGACAATGCGCCCGTTGCGCGCCTTCTGGATGACATCCTTAATACACTGAATGTAGCCGAATTAAGCGAACGAATCGCGTATATAGAAACCAGGCAGGACGGCCGCCAGACGTTAGAATCTGTGCCTAGTCGAGTGGGGAAGTTACTAAAAAAACATCTGTATGACAGAGCAGCCGTGACGCTGCTGATTCCACCAGCCAGTGACCGAGAACTGAGTGAGGTGTTACCAGCTGATGTTCAATCCAGCTTGGTACCCATGAGTGAGGAAGAGCGAATTGTACCAATGTCGATTGTGGCGGGGCGAACGCTGGATACGATCTTAGAAAATCCGCCGCCTGGAAAAACAGTGATTATCAGCTCCAGCCGCAGCCGCATTGAGGAAATGTATATTCGGCATGCAGCCTCGGCTGAAGAACGCCACATCGCTTTGATTTGCCAGAATCTCAGCGGCGGGATGGGGCGGATGCAGGCTGAATTCTGTGCAGCGAAGGGGACTGTAATTTGGATTCTAACTCCGTGGTCGTTTGAAACCGCTGAGTTGCCGGCTGGAAGCATCGATCATTTGTTCATTGAGACGCTGCCGTTTGATCACCCATCGCACACGATTCTCAGTAAGCGTGCTGAGAAATACCAAAATGCCTTTGCTGCGTACTCGCTCCCCCGCGCAAAGCAGCGTTTATACCGCCTGCTGCGAACTTTTTCTCACTTCCGAGCGCCATCTGGCCAAGTGACCCTGTTCGATAAACGTTTGGAAGAGAAGGAGTATGGCCGCGGCATTGCCGCTTATCTAAAAACATTCACTGCACCTGCTGAAAGCGCCTTAACCGCAGACACGCCCAAATCAGTTACTGAGAAACCAACCAAAAAATCGCCTCGCAAGGCGAAAAAGAAAGAGGAGCAGCTGCCGCTTTTCTAAAGTGTATAGTTCATAGTCTATAGTTTGCAGTCTCTATAAACTATCAACTACAAACTATAAACTAGAGGTATCGAAAGTAGACATCGCCGGGGGCGTGCAAGTAATTTCTCGGTCTTCGCCGATGTCGCGGCAACCTGGTAATTTTTCACATTGGGTCGCCTTTCCGTTGCGGTAGTAAATGAAGCGCTCTTGCTGATCTTCACACTGAATTGCGCAAGCATGCGGCTCTAAGAAGCCACCTTCGAAATCATATTCCACGAAGATTGGCTCGCCTCGGCAGGGTTGCTCTGGCGTGACAGCCAACGTGGCGTGCCCGCGACCAAACGCTTGCGCTGCAGTCAGTGCTAAGATAAAAAAGCAGACGCTAAAGACGATTTCATGGACCTGTTTATCAGACATGTATCAAGTATGTCGTATGTAGTATGTCGTATACAACATACTAGATACTAAATACTACATGCCTTTGCCGCTCAAAACGACCCACAATGTTCGCCACATGATCCAAAAATCCAGCCAGAACGACCAATCCTCAACGTAATGAAGGTCGAAGCGAACTTCTTCGCTGAAATTTAAAGTGCTGCGTCCGGAAACCTGCGCTAGCCCCGTAATTCCCGGTTTTACCGCAAAAACCCGCCGTTCATACGGCTTGTATTTTTGCACTTCCTCCGGCAAATGCGGCCGTGGGCCGACAAGCGACATGTGCCCGAGGAAGACGTTGATGAGTTGAGGGAGTTCATCTAAATCGAAACGACGTAAAAATTGGCCGACCGCAGTGATGCGCGGATCATTTGTTATTTTAAAGAGCGGACCATCGTTCCGTTCATTCTGTTGCTGCAAATGAGATTTTTGCGCATCAGCATCACGGATCATTGAGCGGAATTTCAACACTGGAATTTGTGATTGGGCTCGCTCGCCCATGCGTCGCGAGACGTACAAGATCGGCCAGCCGCTCGTTATCAAAATGACGGCGGCGATGATGAGTAAGAGAGGAGAGAGAACGATTAGCAGGGCGGCGCTGAGAACAATATCGAGCAGTCTTTTGACAACGCGACCCCAACCATCAAGTGGTGTGGGTTGCAAGCGAATGATGGGAATCAAGCCAAGGTGATCCACTTGCAGTAAATGTGGTACATCCGCCAACACCGGCGGGAAAAAGGCATACCCGATGTGCGCAGCGCGACAGTAATCGATGAGGGCGATGGTTTGGCCGCTTTCCGGGCTTGGATCGGTTTGGAGGACAATATCTATCGTCTTTGTCACAAGCAGATCCTGCAATTCTTCCAACGACAGCCGGTGACCCACATAATGGAACCGTCGGTCTCGATTCAGAGCTGCGCCCGCCTCGGCTGTGACCGACTGAGCGCCAATGGAAACGACGCGATAGACGCCGACACCGTGACGCATTAAAGCGCGCTCAAGGAGCAGAACAGCTGCACGGCCGAGCGACATAAAGATCACGAGAAATCCGGCGCCGTGGGCCAAAAGAATTCGAGAATAGAACAGCTCTTTGCGAACCAAGAAGTACCAAGCCATCACGGCAATCACCCAAAATACAGCCACTAAAACGACTCGCCCGACTTCTTGCCAGGCTCCGCGTGAACTGCGAATGGCATAGAGTCCAAGAATGGCGCTTAAGAAAATAATGAAGCCCAGGCTGGGCCAGACAAATTCCTGAAGATAAATGTCCATTGGCGGCAGGCTCGTGGCCGGTTCCAGAAGTTGGACATTTGGGATGAGGTCGATGCGCTCCAAGCGCAGGCGATGCGCTAATAGCAATGCGGCTGTAGCGGCGAGCGCGTCCATTGGGATGCGCAATAGTCCGAAGAGAGTCTCGGAGCGTTTCATATGAGTATTGTACGCGATATCGCGAAGCAGAGCTTTGCTTCGCTGAGCGATTCCTTATGGGGAAAGGGGTTTGTGGGGAAAACCGTAGGTTTTCCACGCGATTAGTGGAGCCACCTCGGGGATTTGAACCCCGGACCTACTCATTACAAGTGAGTTGCTCTACCCCTGAGCTAAGGTGGCGTGCCCTAATTATTCAGGACACTTAAAAAGAGGGAAAGCCCTCTTCTTAAGTACCCGCTCTTCTGTACGCCGGGTTCTGTCGGGGATGATCATCTATCTGGGGCACCGGTTACCCGAATGCCTCAACGCGGAGGCGCAGCGAGGGCGACGGAACCATCGCCTGGTTCCCACTGCCCAAATCCTCCTTGCATCACCATGAGTTTGCCGTCTCGCGCGAAGCGAGCCCTCGGTTCCCGAGGCGTTTCACCCCCACCAATGGTTCCGCGCTAGGCGCAGTATGATGGGCGGGGTTCGTCTCTGTGGCACTGGTCCTACAACGTCTTTACCGAATATATGACGTTGCGACGGATGTTATCCGCATGGCGTTCCGGTGATGCCCGGACGTTCCTCTCCGCAAAGCGGAGCGATCATCACAAAGAGCAGGCTCTTAATTATGACTCCTTTTAGGTTTTTTAGCAATAATCTCCTTCAAGAAGTGTGGAGGTTGGCGCGGGGGGGCTGGTGGAGAGGCTCTCGCCGCGCCGGCACTTTGGCGCCACCTTTGTCGCCGGACAAAGGTGGCTATGTATTCCCCCTAAGATTTTGGCAATGATACGGTAAAAGTTGTTCCTTTATCTTCTTCACTTTGAAAATCCAATGTCCCGCCGAGCATACGCATAATCATGCGTGA
>Ga0209542_10010707_pt1 | contig 16467 bp, 25 predicted proteins | sample RifCSPhighO2_01_FD_184028 | JGI IMG/M metagenome (GOLD analysis project Ga0209542, IMG submission 184028) | Soil microbial communities from Rifle, Colorado - Rifle CSP2_plank highO2_0.1 (SPAdes) (version 2) | ecosystem: Environmental > Terrestrial > Deep subsurface > Rock core/Sediment ...
ATCCGAAAACTCTTCAGCAGAAGATCGACGCGCTTCGCACCGAATTGTTCCGAGGAGCTAAAATGTGAGAAAATGCGAGTACATCAATTAACGCGATCTTGGTACCATCTATTTATTATCTAATGCGTTTTTTCCTTGAAAGATAGATACTCGAGTCAGAATAATACATTTTTTGAACTAAGATTTTGGCATTGTTTTTGGCAAAACGTAACTGATAATAAGGATTCCTCCCATCTTTTTTCTTATTTACCGAGATTTTTCCATCGCAGTTAGATAATTCCTCTATTTTTTTCTTTAGCCATTTCACAAATAAGGAACTTGCTGATGTAAAAGAAAGATAGAACATAAAACTAGATCTCCACCTAGGATCCCAATATGAGTAAGAACATCCATCCCCGTCAAATAGCCCCCGAAGAAAATCAAAAAAATACTGATTCGGAAGCTTAACTTCATTAATTGTTCGTGATTTTGCCGGAGTTAGTCCGACGCTTTCCAGAAAATGATAAAAAATTACATTCTTAAATTGCACTCGGTACGCCGGATTTTTTATTCCGGAAAATTTGCTCGTTATTTTTGTCGAAATACCGAGGCATTTTTTATAATTATTCAGTTGCTCAATATCTATCGATGTAAGATCAATAAGATGTTGCGCCCTCGTTAAACAACCATCAGAAGCGAGGAGGCCTACCGCATACGCCAAATTCGGGGACCATGTCTCATCAATAATTCGCTTTGGTTTCGGGCCCCTATTGGATTTCTGAATAGCAAAATGACTCACTCATCAATTATAAATTAGTGAACAATTGTTTACCACTTATTTATCCACACTCCCAAACACCACCCTCAACTCAACATCCTTAAACACTCCAGTATTTAAGGATGTTGGTGCGTATAAAGCGACGACGGCGCAAGATTGTGTCGAGAAAAAAAGAGCTCCCGCTCTTTTTTTATTTCGTTTCGGTTGGTTTTTTTGCTTCCGGTGCCGGAGTCTCTTTCGCAACTTCCGGCTCGTCTTTCATTTTACGGATATTTCGCATTTCTCGACTGATGTCTTTCGCGGCTTTGCGTCGGATGTGATAGAGCTTCGACTGACGCACTTTCGATCTTTTTAAAATATCTATTTTGTCGATAAGCGGTGAAAAGACAGGGAAAATCCTCTCTACTCCTACTCCGCTTGCAATGCGGCGTACGGTAAACGTACCGCCCATTTCGTTGCCGTGCTTTCTCGCAAGCACAAGACCCTCAAAGGCCTGGAGACGAGTCTTATCTTTTTCCTTAATTTTTTGCCAAACCTTGATAGTGTCGCCCGCGCGGATATCAAGTTTCTTGCGCGCGTCCATATCAACCGGCGTTAGTTTTATTGTTCCTAGATTCATAAGCCGAAGTACTGTATCACAATGATTTAAGGCGGGCAACAGCTGTGGCAAAATCCATGGGGTACGGGGCAACGATTTCCATTCGACCTCCATTCCGCATGGCAAATTCAATCGAATAGCTATGAAGCCCGAGCCTGTCGAGTCCTAAAGCCAGAGGGCGATTTGGCGCGTACAAGGGATCGTTAATGATCGGATAATTGATTGCTTTGAAATGAACCCGAAGCTGATGCGTCCGGCCGGTCTTCGGCTCTGCTTCTACTAGAGAAAACCCGCCATTCGCAAAAAGCTTATGGTATTTTGTGATCGCATCTCGCGCCGCTCCGCGCGCTCCACGTTGTGCGGACCAGAGCCTGAAGTCTCTACGAGACTTGGCGATCGCTCTATCAATCGCCCCTCTGACATACTTTATCTCCCCATAGAGAAGCGCGTGATATTTTTTTACAATTGTCCGATCTTGAAACTGTTTTTTAAAAAAAGAGAACGCATCGCTATTTTTTACCGCAATAATCGCCCCTGATGTGTCTCGGTCGAGCCTGTGCACGATCCCCGGCCGGAGAATAAGCTCTCCCGTTGAAAGCCGCTCAGGTTCCCCCACATCCTTCATCGAAGGATAGTGCTTAAGAAGCCACTCTGTTAGACTCGCTTCTTCTGTCTTGCCGTCCAGATGCACGACAAGTCCCGCAGGTTTGTGAATGACAACAACATCATCGTCTTCATAAAGCAGTACGGGCTCTTTATTTTCATTTTTCATATCAATAGAGTACGAAGTCAGTAACCCGGCCGTGCATTTTTCTCAGCATAACTTTAACCTCGTCGACTGCCGCTGAGGAAGGACCTGCGCGCAACACTTTTACATATCGCTCGAGAAGAAGGTCAGGTGCCTGAGCCACAACTCGTACTGAGCCGTCAGGCTTATTCTGAGCAAAACCAGTAACCCCGAGGGCAAGAGCCTGTGAGCGAGCATACTCACGATACCCCACCGCCTGGACCTTTCCCTTTACGACACACTCAATTTCGATGATTTCTTCCATGAAGATGTAATCTAATCGATCAAACCAACTACCGCAATAGTTCGTATTTAAATTATATAGCTTACTTAGTAAATAGAAATAGAGGCCGCTCCCAAGGATATGGAGCGGCCTCAGAGCGCGGACGAGCCGCGTCGATGTTGCGAGGAAATACTTATAGATCCAGGGAAAGGAATAGCAGATTTTCTTTTTTGGTCAAGCCATAAAAAAACGCTTGATAAAAGAGATATTTTCGATACTATTGAGACCTCGGGCGATTAGCCCGAGGCCCAACGTAGAAGTTGGAGAGCCGACCAAAGCGTAGGCTAGTGGATAAAAAATAAATATGCGCCCTTAGCTCAGTTGGTAGAGCAGCGAGTTTACACCTCGAAGGTCGGGAGTTCAAATCTCTCAGGGCGCACAAAATCATAACGACAAAGCAGAGCTTTGGAGTTTTTTGATTTTGTGCGTCATGAGAGATTTGAAGGACGGAGGCCGCGAAGCCACTTTCAGCAGAAAGTGAGGCCGAGTCTGGGTCGAGAAATTTTTCGAGTGGCGACGAGAAAAATATTCGTGACCAAATCTCTCAGGGCGCACAAGACGAAACAAATCTCGACTGCTCGAGATTTTTTCGTACTTGTGCGAGCCGGAGCGATGCCGAACCAGCAGGCGAGGCCGCGAGGCAGGGTCATGAAATTTTGCGAGTGAGCTAGTCCAAGCGTTCGCTCGAACGCTCTAGGACGACGAGCAAAATATTCCTGACCACAAAAGACAATCTCGACTGCTCGAGACGGAGCGATGTGAGCGCAGTAGCGCGAGCCGCGAGTCGGGCGATTAGTAAATCGTGCCGTGAGGTAAGCGAAATTTTCGAGCGGTGGCAAGAAAATTATCTGTGACCACACCAACAAAGCGCGACGGCACAATTTCGAGGTGTCCTAGTCCATTGGAAGTAAGAAATTCCACTTCAGTAAGGGACTTTAGGACCTTGAATCTATTTTCGAGAAGCGTCGCTTTGAGAAAATACGAAAGGTTTACTGAAGCTGTGGGCTTCAAGTCCTTTGTTACCCAACAACAAAAAACAGCTCTCTCGGGCTGTTTTTTTCTTAATCTCTTATTCTCATCATTACATCGTTCCGCCTGTCGCCGGCATATCCGCACCCATTTTGGAACCGCACATTTTACAGCTTTTCTTATGCGTAACAATCTCTACAACGGCGGATATTCCTACGAGAATATAGATAATTTTGGAAATCCCCGCATCCATCCCACCAAAAATCTGGCCTATATCCCAATTAAATAGAGCAAGTACTAGCCAATTCAAACCCCCAATAATAAGGAGTATCCACGTAACCATGTGTAATTTTTTCATGCCATTTAGCAAAATTATGTGATTAGTAAATCATACCGTGAGGTACGCGCGCTCGATTTTGTCGAATGATTCACCAGAATCATCCTTGGGGCTCGTGTCGTGTTCCGTCCTTTGAAACACGACCTAAAGCGCGACCGTCTTCGTATTAATTTATAATTCTAATCACGTCGTACCAATGTCCATTGGAGGACGACGTCTTCTGCCTTTAAATAATATTAATAATTGACCCCGACAGTATTGTACCCCAACCATCGGAAACTGCATTAGAGTTATCCTCCGTGCCCAACTGAACATGCCTGCGGCCGGCACAGGTACGAAAAAATCTCGCGCAGGCGAGATGCTCATGTGGTCACAAATATTCTGTTTGCCGTCGCAAACAGAATTTCGCTTACCTCACGGCACGATTTACTAATCGCCCGACTCGCGGTTCGCGCTACTGCGCTCACATCGCTCCGTCTGGCACAAGTACGAAAAAATCTCGCGCAGGCGAGATTGTTTTCGTCTTGTGCCCCCGGTTGGAATCGAACCAACATTGACGGCTTAGAAGTCCGCAGTTCTGTCCATTGAACTACAGGGGCTAATACTTACTACAGATATGATCTTTAATACGCCATCTTAATATAGCCGTCTTCAATTATTTTCTCAATGTAATCTTTTCTTTTCATTTTTTTCAGACGTCTTTCTATCAATCGCGCGATCTGAATATTGGGATATTCTTGTTTTAAAACCAGTTTAATATCCCGCATTCGTGAAGTCGTCTGCGTTTGTTTGTTAAGATGGGCTTTAAATCTATTTTCAACATTAATTGTCGATCCAATATAAAATTGGTGATTTTCATCTTTCAAAATATACACATATCCTATCATTTTTTTATCCACTCCGACGCTTCGGTCGGAGCCCCGATCTTTGCGGCAAAGCGTCGGGGCTGAACTACAGGGGCAATGTTAAATTTACCTATTATCCACTCCGACGCTCAGGTCGGAGCCCCGACTTTCACTCCAAAACGTCGGAGTTAAACTACAAGGGCTTATTAAATTTATCGATTATATCAGAGTATAGAAAGTACCCTATATTGTCGACGGGCATGTTTATAATGACGGATCTGGTATCGAAATCGAATTAACCTTCGCATTCTCAAAAACCGCTTTTTTATCATCGTATTTTTTGGCCGCATTTACAAGCGTCTCGGCGCGTGGAATCTCAAAATCATCTGCTGAATTCACCTGCTCTACTTTCCGAGGCGTGAGCAACCCAAGGAGAATTTTTGCGTCAAAATAAACAAACGCCACTGAAACCGCCACAAAGACAAAAAGCATGATCTGCCAGTCGCGATATGGCACGCGAGCGCGAGCAATACTCCGTCCGGAGTGATGAAATTTTTCGTATATTTTTTTTAACGCGACTGGAGTGTTCATTGTGTTCCTAATTTATTTTTAGCCACTCTCAAAGAAATGTTCGAGCGCCATACTGAATTCTCTCCAAGAGTTTTGTCGAAAGCAACTTTTTCGATCCTAATTGCGTGTGGCAATTTCTCAACTAAAGAAACAAAGCGATATACCCCATCCCACGACCCATCAACATCAATGACCACATGCAGGTACTCGACATCGCCACTCTCCGGTGTTTCAACAGCAAGAGTAGAAATTTTGGTAGAGATACCGGAAATTGTCCGCAAAGCCTCGATTGATTCTATAAACGGTACCACGGTGCCATCACTGACAAAGTATGTCTCGATTTTCTCCCGTTCGATTTCTGTCGCTTCAAATGTCCGCTTAAGCAAAGCGTAATAACTCACCTCATCATTATTTTTTCCAAGCAATTCCTCTGTGATATGAATGGCCGCGCGATTTTGCAAAGTGGCGCGATACAGTACATACCAACCCGCGAAACTGGCCACGAAAAGTATGAGGAGAGATAAAAGAGTTAGCGATGTGCGGCGATTTATTTTCATATTATTTTATAAGAAAAAGTGATGGTGAAGCTAAGATCACTTTCTTCAGCAAATACGCCTATTGGTAGCAAAACAGATTCAAACTGATCACTTCCTTTCAGATTATTTTCGAACTTAACAAGCGCATCACGCGTCGAAGCGATTCCAGAAATCACGGTGGGCACGCGGCCCCCATCCTCTTTGTTGAAGACGAATGAAACAATTCGGACGCCGGCTGGCGAAAGCTTGGATATCGTATTCACAAGATCCGTGTGAGATACAGCGGCCTTCTCCGCAAGAATCAGCCGAGCCTGTTTTTCAGCGCGCGCAAGTTCAGTCCCAATATCTCCACCTTCAAGCTCGGATTCTTTTTTCGCCTCCGTTTGCTCGGTAGCCAAAAATTTATCGCGAATGGAACTATAAAAAAAAGCGGGCAGTAGAAAAACTATTGCAATAAAAAATACAAAGAAAGCCAGCCCCTCGCAAACCGCGACCTTTCGCAAGAACGCTTCCCTTTTTACGACTTGTCTTTCGTTATGTGGAAGAAGATTATGCATTTTAATAAATTCCTTCAAGTGCAAGTCCGGCCGCGGCGGCATAATCAAGCGAATCATCGTGTGCTAATGAAGGAAGATACTTTTCGAGGGAAAATGCGTTCGTCCAGATATCAGCAAGATCAACAGGAACGCCAAGTGACAGCGAGAGATACTCGTCAAGCCCACGGATCCGAGAGTCGCCGCCGCAAAGTATCACACGGTCGATCTTTGCCCGATCCTCCTCCGCTCTATCTTCGTGAGTATTCCAGTATAAATAAAGCCGATTGATCTCATCCCTTAAAGCCGATATTGGATTCATGAGGGAAAAAAACAAAGTCATCGTCTCCTTGTCGGCAAGCAACGAGGCATCCCTCTTTATCTCGACGGCTTTTGCTCGATCCACGCCGAAATGTTTTTGAATGCCGAGCGTCATCGCCTCTCCGCCAAAATTGAGCGTCGAGCCAAAAAGTACAACTTCGCGGGAGACAACAAATATACCGGTCTTTTTCTCGCCAAAATTGACGATTAAATAAGTTCCTGCGTCGCCGCGTCGCACGAGTGCGCGAGCCACTGCTTCAGCGGCGATATGAAATGACCGCGGCATTAACCCCGCCATCGCAAAAAGCCGCGCATGACTTTCTGCAACCTGCTTGGGAAACACGGAAACAGCGGCCTCAAGCGCACTTTCTGATTTTGGATCCCTTATTGCGCTAATAATCGAATAATCAAACAGGACTTCCGACGTGGCGAGTGGGACATTCTCTTCAAGCTTGAGTTCAATGTGATCACGCATTTCCTTTTCAGACAGTTGTGGAACAGAAATCTTAAAAAGATACGCTTTTTCATCCGGCAAAGACGCGCAGACAAAATGAAAACCATACCGCTCTCGGATATCAGTCAAAATCTTCACAAGCCGATCATTTTCATGAATTTCTTCAGAATTATAAGCGCCCTCGGGAATTTTCTCCTCGCCAACAATCTTTATTTTGGCGCCACCATGGGAACGCTCAAACTGCAAAAAACGAACCGACTGGCTGGAGATATCAATCCCAACTGCGGGCATTCTCATATATACGGGTGGCGGAAATAATCGAAGAAATACATTGTGTCCAATTTCAGGGAACGTTTGCATAGAAAATTTTTACATTCATATTATACCGAAAAAAACCTCTTTGGGAGGCGAAAAATGGGGACAGCAGAAATTAGTTAAAAAGTTATTTAGTTTATTAGTCTAACATCCCTCGAGGCGGCTAGCTTAGCCGAGTATATCTCCTGACTTAGCTTCAGGATTTACTGGCGCAACGAGAGAAAGCCCGGCTTCATTTTTTGAAGCGAGAATCATAGCTTGGCTTTCAAGGCCCATGATGGAACGCGGTTCGAGATTGGTCACGAAAATAAATTTTTTTCCGACAAGCACTGAAGGGTCAGGATACGCGGCCGCAATACCCGAGATGACCTGACGATTCGCGACTTCGCCAAAGTTCACAGATAGTTTCAGAAGTTTTTCTGATTTTTCAACTTTTTCGGCGGAAATTATTTCACCCACCTTCATTTCCACTTTTTTAAAATCATCGTAGGTCATAGGTAGAATGAGTATATAGTATAAGTATTAGTATAAAGAAATCTTTAATCCGAAATCCTTAATCACGAACCTGATTGAATTTGGTTACGGATTAAAGATCAAGGATTTTGGATTTCTCCTGCTTCTGGCTTCCGGATTCTATCCAAGAAACTTTGTAAAATTATAGCAGCAGCCACCGCATCGTCATTCTTTTCCTTGGGCTTTCCCAACTGCCTTTCTGATGTAGCTCGCGCCTTTTTTGCGCCCTGAAGGCCTTGAAGGCTTCGCGCGGCGGCGCTTGTCAGGTATTCTGCCTCCCAATGCACTTTATAGCCTTCTTTAATAAGCCACGCCGAGAAATCTTTAATTTCACCCATGACCGTATTTTCATTCCCTTTGAAATCGCGAGATTCTCCGAGCACCACATCAGTAACCTTGTTTCCACTAAAAAAATTGAGGAGTTTTGACTCCTTTGAAGCATTGTTTTCGAGGACGGAATGTGCGAACGCCAGCGAACTGTTTTCACTCGCAAGCGCAATGCCTATTCTTTTTTTGCCGTAGTCTATTCCTGCGTATCGCATGCGGAGGGAGCGAGATTCGAACTCGCGACGCCTTGCGGCGTATTCGTTTTCAAGACGAACGCACTAGACCAACTATGCGATCCCTCCTTGTTATCCACGAGTGTAGCCGTTATTCATAAAAGTTTCAATAATTGAATTAGATAAGTAAAAAATTCCCCTTTTTGGGTTTTCTGCTACAATGAATTTCTTAAATTAAAAATATATGAATAATCAATTAAAAACGCAAAGAGGCAGTACGACAACCTGGACCATTGGAGTCATCGTTGTCCTTATTATTGGCCTTATTGTCCTTGGCAAATATACAGGAAAGCCCGCGGGTCCCGTTTCCGGCACGACTGACATATTGAGTTCTGTCACCAGCGCTGATTGGACAAGGGACAATCCAAATGCCGCCCTCACCCTCACCGAATACAGCGATCTTGAATGTCCCGCTTGCCGCGCCTATTACTACGCCCTTAAAGAAATTCACGCCCAATACGGAACAAGCATAAAATTTGTATATCGCCATTTCCCTCTCGCACAGCACCGAAATGCTCGTTTTGCATCGCGCGCTGCGGAAGCTGCAGGAAAACAAGGAAAATTCTGGGAGATGCATGACGCTCTTTTTGAAACACAAGAAGAATGGACGGGGCGGACGGACGCACAGCAGACATTCGAAACTTATGCAGAGGCGCTTGGGCTCAATGTGGAACAATTCAAGACTGATTACGCATCGGACGAAATAATCGAAAAGGTAAGCGACCACTATGCGAGCGGTATAAAATACGGAGTCGCATCGACGCCAACGTTCTTTATCAATAACGAACGACAAAGTTTCTCAAACGTAAACGATCTTGTAGCCGCTCTTGAATCAGCACTTTCAACCACTACGACAAATGGAACAGCAACCACAACCTCTACCACCACTCCTTAAGCGCCTAGCTCAAATATTTATTCTGGTCGCAATCGTAGGATTGATAGACGCGACTTACCTATCTGTCCAAAAGTTTTCAGGCGCAACCATACCCTGTTTCGTTGGAGGAAGTTGCGATATTGTAACATCAAGCAGATTCTCCGAGTTTTTCGGTATTCCTATTTCACTTTTTGGAGCGCTATATTATCTTACCGTGGTAATTTTTGTTTCTAGATTTCTTGATAAAAGGCTAAAAAAATTGATGATTGCGGCCATTGTCCTCGCATCAGTCGGATTCCTGGTCTCGCTTCTCCTCCTTTACGTTCAAGCATTTGTACTTCACGCATACTGTCTTTACTGTCTTCTCTCTGCTGGAACCAGCACGCTCCTCTTTATTCTCGGAATGGCAATTCTGCGCCAAATAAAAAAATACTAATCCACCGCTCACTACTCTTTTTTTTCTTGCATTCGCTATACTACATACATGCAAGAAAATGAAATGATTCGCTGGGAAGCGCCCGAAGCGCACCACGCGCCGCATACATCGGATTGGTATATAGCGCTTTGGATTATTGCCATATCTGCGTCAGCCGCCGCTATTCTCTTTGCAAATGTTCTCCTCGCGCTTATTATTCTTCTCGCCTCATTTGTCGCAACCATGCATGCGCGGAAGGGCCCGAAGATGACGCATTATGAAATAACGAGAAGCGGCGTGCGAATGGATAATATACTTTACCCCTACCGAACGCTGGATGCCTTTTCTATAGACCACCCCTTCGGCGACCATCCTCATTTTCCGAGACTCATATTGAAATCGAAAAAAACATTCATGCCCCTTATTTCGGCAACGCTGTCCGGCGTGTCGGAACACGACGTCCGGGAAAGCCTGCTCGACCACCTGCCGGAAGAAGAACTCCGCGAATCCATTCTCCATCACTTTCTCGAATATCTAGGATTGTGAGAAGAATTACTAGTTGCTAGTTTTTAGAAAAATCTAAAGCAGTTGACTATTTTATGGTCACGGATAATTTCCTCGTCGACACTCGAAAATTTCCTTGTAGCCTCTCGGCACGATTTACTAATCGCACGACTCGCCTGTTTTTCCTTCTAGAAAAACATGGCTCCGTCCAGCATATGTATCGAAAAATCTAAAGCAGTTTAGATTTTTCTCTCATGTGCTCTCGGCCAGAATCGAACTGGCAACTATTCCTTCGGAGGGAACAATTATATCCATTTAACTACGAGAGCAACTTCAAAAGCATGTCTCCATTTCATTCGCATGCTCTCGAGAGGAATCGAAACTTACAGTTTCACTACCCATGTTTGGATATTTTTTTCGTCACAGACTCAAAAATATCTCAAACAGGCTTCGATTCCTCACGAAAGCTCTCCCAGAGCTTTCTTCGAGAGCACTACGCTTCGCTTGTGCTCTCGAGAGGAATCGAACCTCTATTACAAGCTCCGCAAGCTTGCGTCCTATCCGTTGAACGACGAGAGCGTATGAAAAAAGTAACAGTTGCAAAGAGTAAAGTCAAAAAAATTATTGTCCTAAGCAGAGAAACAAAAAAACCGGCTTAAGCCGGTTTTTTATCCCTTATTTATGAGCGCCGCAATTCTTGATTTTTTTCTCGACCCGGTATTTTTTTTAAAAAAATGAGTTTTTGTCGCCTTGTCTATCGCGGTGTAAGCTTTTGGAAGTAGGGTCTTAGCTTCATCAAGTTTCTTTTCACTGACAAGCCGACGGATCTGCTTAGTTATTGAAGCCACCGCGTTTTTTCGCGCAAGGTTAAATACGCGCTTTTTCTTAGATGCGCGGAGTGCCTTTTTTGCTGAAGATGTTATTGCCATATGTAGGCAATAGGCTACTAGGCTTTAGGTTTTAGGTCAAGCAGAAAAACAAATTGACGCATTCGCACCTATCCCATACTACATGCCAAATACCAAACCCGTCCGAATGGAGTCACCCGAGCGGATACTATATACTAACCCTCATGATTTCCTATATAGCAGGCAAAATACTCGCCAAAGGAGCGCGCCACACGGTTATTCTCTCTTCCGGCATTGGATACCGAGTTTTTGTCACAAATGAAACCCTCGAGAAGTTAGGCAAGATCGGTGAGGAAGCGCGCCTTTGGACCCATCACGCCGTACGCGAAGATTCGGAGGAGTTGTATGGATTTCCCACAGAAAAGGGAGTGGATTTTTTCGAACTACTCCTCTCGATCTCCGGAATCGGCCCGAAATCTGCACTTTCAATTCTCGGCGTCGCTACGATCGAGATGCTTCAAAACGCTATATCATCCGGCGATATTTCGTACCTCACCAAAGTCTCGGGAATTGGCACAAAGACGGCAAATAAAATCGTGCTCGAGCTTAAGGAAAAAGTGGGCGTCCTTGGGGAAGGGTTTACGATGAAACAAGATGTTGATGCAATGGAAGCTTTGAAGGCACTCGGTTACGGACAGACGGAAATTCGAGAAGCTCTAAAACAATTGGCGCCCAATGTCGAAAAAACGGGAGACAAAGTAAAAGCCGCACTCAAAATTTTGGCTAAATCCTAGACCTGTGGCAGGTCAGGATCGCCCGAACATTCTGTGCCACAGAATGTTTTAGGGGAAAATAGATTATTCAAGCGTTTTTAGTATGATAAGGCCATGGACCTCCTAACACATATCGGAAAAAAAATAATTCCCCGCAGAGTTTTTTCTTTTTTCCAACCGCTCTATCATTGGAAACTTGCGCTCTTGGGCGCCCTTTTTTACCGCTTCCCTTCTCGCCGCATTCGCGTCATTGCTATTACTGGCACAAAAGGAAAAAGTTCGACGGCAGAATTCGTGAATGCAATTTTTGAAGCGGCGGGACACAAAACTGCGCTTGCTTCGACCATTCGCTTTAAAATCGGTGACAAAAGCGAACGCAATCTCTTCAAGATGACAATGCCTGGACGATTTTTTATTCAGAAATTTTTGCGAAACGCAGTAAACGCAGGCTGTGACACAGCGGTTGTCGAAATGACAAGCGAAGGAGCAAGACAATCTAGACATAAGTTTATTGATCTTGATGCACTCATATTTCTCAACCTCGCACCCGAACATATTGAATCCCACGGATCTTATAAAAAATATGTCGCTGCAAAGCTAAAACTCGCCGAGGCGCTTCAAAATTCACCGAAAGAAAAGCGCGTGCTTATTGTAAATGCCGACGACAAAGAGGCTTCTAGATTTCTCACGTATCAAATTCCCGAAAAAATTTCTTTCGGACTGAAAAATGCCGAACCGTATGAAGCGCGCTCTGAAGGATCTGCGTTTTCATTCCAGAGAGCGCAAATTTCCCTCCAATTACCGGGCGCGTTCTCAATTTACAACGCCTACGCCGCGGCAGCATGCGCGCATGCTTTTGGAATAAGTGCAGAAATAATAAAAAAAGGGCTGGAAAGTGTAAAAATTATTCGGGGACGCGCGGAAGCCATATCTTCAAATAAAGGATTTGATGTCATTGTGGACTACGCCCACACACCAGATTCCCTCCGCGCGTTATACGAAGCATATCCGAATAAAAGAAAAATCTGCGTTTTGGGCAATACAGGGGGCGGCAGAGACACGTGGAAGCGACCAGAGATGGGTGGAATCGCTGAAAAGTACTGCGACGAAATAATTCTCACAAATGAGGATCCTTATGATGAAGATCCGCAAAAAATTATTGACGACATGGCCGCGGGAATGAGTATCAAAAAACCAAAAATAGTTTTGGACAGAAGAGAAGCGATTCGTGAGGCGATAAAACTTGCAAGCACCCTAAATCCATCCGCTGAGACGGATGGATCGGGTACCGCTAATAACAACAATCGGATTGTTGTTATTAGCGGTAAAGGCACTGATCCCTATGTCATGGGACCAAACGGATCTAAAATTCCATGGGATGATGCTTCTATAGTTCGGGAGGAATTGGAATAATTATTTTTTTTGTTAGCGCATTAACCGCGCGAAAGAAAATTTCGTCACCCGTGGTTTCATTTATAAAATGTTCGGGATGAAACTGAAGTCCTACTATCGGACGGGTCGTATGTTCAAGCATCTCGACAGCGTGTTCTGACAGTGCAATTGCTCGCAATGGATCCTTGACATGACGGACAGCCCAGCGATGCGACTCATATACTTCAAATGTTTCATCATGCCTCATCAATACACTTTCGCCCGTGCCCTTGATCGTAATGACTTGCCTATGCCGTTCACCAAGAAATTCAAGCGTTGCGGAAAATGTCGTGGCAATGATTTCGCACCCCAAACAAATTCCGAGAATCGGTATTTTCGATTGGCGAATAAAATCAATCTCCTTTTGCAAACGACCTTGATTCCCCACCACAGAAAACAAACTACCGCCAGAAAGTACAGCAAGATCGTATCCATCGTAAAGATTTTGACCGAGCTCTATGTAAGATATTTCTTCCACTTCATTGCCGCGCAAAAGATTTTTTAATTTATCAAGTGGCGTTGCGGCATTATTTACGAGAAGAATTTTCATTTTTTTATTGTATCACGACCAAAAAGTCCAAACGATGTCTTTTTTTCAATCATACGATATATCGTATGATATTGCGGAAAGAAAAAAAATTTGTAGGAGTGAACTGCGACATGATTCGTTTTTCATACGATATATCGCATGAAAATAAATACAATCATCGTGGTTAAAACGTTGTTGAAAATGTGGTTGCCAATCATGACGACGAGGTCAATTTGCACAAAACCGATTGTCCTTTCATACGATATATCGTATTATTTTACTCGATGCCCCATGTTTCAAAAAGACTTCTCCAGAAAAATATTTATACGTCAATAATCGAGGATGTATCGTTTTTTCTTTCGCGAACCAAAGAAAAGGCGTCGGTTCGGCGATTTCTTAAGGAGATTCTCACCTCTACCGAAGAACTCATGATAGCAAAGCGATTGGCGGTCATTTATATGCTTTCCGAAGGATATTCTCCGTATCGTATTTATCAAGATCTCAAAATCAGCCCATCAACCGTTGAGCGCTATGAAAATTATCTTCAGAAAGGGAGATACAAAACCCTTGTACAATTCATTACTCGTGAAAAAAACTCTAAAAAACTTCCGGAATGGATACTTTTATTGATCGATCTCTATCGGGACCGTCCGCGAAAAATCGGCAAAAGATATGAATGGCTCAAACACTTTTAAACGTAATAATGTTTGACAGCTCCATTTCATACGATATATCGTATGAAATATATACGCGGTAATAAGATGTGAGACAATTTCCTCAAGAAATCAAATTATTACTTCATACGATATATCGTATGAAATTCGCTTTAGATAATAAAACAAAGAAAAGATGCCCGAATTACCGGAAGTACATACGACGGCCACGATGCTTGACCGCCTTGCGAGAGGTTGCGTTATTCACGGCGTGTGGACTGATTATGATTCAGCCTTCAATCGCGGGAAAAGTAATATTAAAGATCGAAAATATTTTAAACTCTTAAAAAAGACGATTACAGGAAAAAAGATCATAGGCGTCCGACGGAGAGCCAAAAATGTCCTCATCGATCTCTCGAGCAATGTCACGATCCTTATTCACATGAAAATGACCGGGCATATCCTGTATGGGAAATACGAAAAAGCAAGTGTGGTGAAAAAGGAAATATGGAAAACGCTCGAAAAAGGGCCGCTCGAAGATCCATTCAATCAATTCATTCATTTCGTCCTTACGCTCGACAACGGCAAACACGTCGCGCTCTCGGATGTGCGCAAATTCGCTAAAGTGCTTTTTTTTGAAACCAACGCGCCTCCTGAAAATCTGTTGGAACTAGGCCCTGAACCGCTAGAAAGAGAGTTCTCGCTCAAAAAATTCATCGAGCGGCTTTCTTTAAGGCAGAAAGGAAAAATCAAACAAGTGCTTCTCGACCAAACGGTTATTGCGGGAATTGGAAATATTTACTCCGACGAGTCGCTCTGGTATTCAAAAATTCATCCTGAATCGAGAGTAGAGAGAATCCCACACGATATACTTTCGAATCTTTTTACTTCTGTGAAACATGTACTGCGGGACGCAATAAATTCGGGAGGAGACTCGCTGTCTGATTACCGAAATCCTCGCGGCGAAAAAGGCGGTTACCAAAATTTTCACAAAGCATACCAACAGACTGGTAAAAAATGCCGCCGAGCCCGGTGTGGAGGAACGATCAGACGCATTATTATCGGCGGCAGAAGCGGGCATTTCTGCGATACGCATCAAAAAAAATATTAAAAAAACACTTTGCCTAAATAGGTACAAAGTGCGTAATGGTCGAAACCGGTCGATATCCTCGGCGGGATAATTCACGAATAATAAATTTCTTTCTCTCATCTAGCGACATCCACTTTTTTGGATTGTCCTGAATTCTCGACAAGAGAATTTCAAACGCCTTTCGGTTTTGGACTTTATACAGTCCTACATTTATCTCTTTTGCTGGATCGCCATAATTAGCCCTGGCACAGGTTGTCACAAGAACATACATACGGTACCGAGTATATTCAAAATATGGATTTAGGCAATTATCGCGAAACAAGCTCGTAGAGGAAAATTCCAGCAGCGACTGACACATTCAGTGATTCTTTTTTGCCGAACATCGGGATTTCGGCAACAGCGTCACAGTGAAGGAGTATTTCTTTCGGGACTCCCTCGACCTCGCTTCCGAGAATTACTGCGATATTTTTTTCTAATTTTATTTTTTTATAGTCTTCGGCTTTTTCATCTTGCTCAAGAGCGATAATTAAAAAATTTTTCTCCCTTAGTTTCTTCACAAGAGAAAATATATCTTCTATTTTTTCCCAGTCGATTTCTTCTTCGGCCCCGAGGGCGACTTTGGATAATTCTTTATTGATACGTCCAAACTTATCAGTGGGAGCCGGCGTATATCCGGACAAGTATATTTTTTGTGCCCCAACACCGTCAGCGGTGCGAAAAATCGAGCCGACGTTATGCGAACTACGGATGTTGTGAAGAATAAGACAAATCTCTTTTTTTTTGGTCTGTTTCTGCATGGAGATGGGAAAATACTACAATTTCCCGACATAATACTCAAGAAAATTAATGAATCACCCCACCGCAAGCGGTGAGGTATCGGTGGCTTCGGCCGCGCTCTTTAATCAAACAGCGTAGGATTTTCATAGTGTATCTCGGTATATGATTCGATTCCCTGGTTTTTAACATAGTGAG
>Ga0209542_10010708_pt1 | contig 16466 bp, 15 predicted proteins | sample RifCSPhighO2_01_FD_184028 | JGI IMG/M metagenome (GOLD analysis project Ga0209542, IMG submission 184028) | Soil microbial communities from Rifle, Colorado - Rifle CSP2_plank highO2_0.1 (SPAdes) (version 2) | ecosystem: Environmental > Terrestrial > Deep subsurface > Rock core/Sediment ...
TAAGTGTTCATACGCTAATTTTGAAGCCACTCTTCCTTTTGGAGTACGCTCAAGAAAACCACACTGCATGAGGTAGGGCTCATAGATATCTAAAATGGTGTCCTCCTCCTCAAGGGCTGCTGCTGCTAATGATTGCAATCCCACAGGTCCGCCGCCAAATTTTTCAATAAGGGCTAGGAGAATTTTTTTATCACCCGGCTCTAGTCCCATTTGGTCAACCTCCAAAGATTCTAGTGCGTGTTCTGCAATATCTTTGGTAATAACTGCTAATCCCTTTACTTGGGCAAAATCTCTAGTTCTTTTTAGAAGCCTGTTTGCCACCCTTGGTGTAAAGCGTGATCTAGTGGCAATAATTTTTACTGCTTCCGGTTCAATGCTAACCCCTAAAATATTTGCTGATCGTTCAATAATTTGCTCAATATCTTCTATTCTATAAAAATTAAGTTGGAACGTGGCCCCAAAACGATTTCTTAGTGGTGCTGATAGTAACCCTGGCCTTGTAGTGGCTCCAATAAGAGTAAAATGGGGTAATTTTAATTCCATAGTGCGCGCCATGGGACCCTTTCCTAAAATTAAATTAAGTTTATATTCTTCCATTGCAGGGTAGATATATTCTTCAACCGATTTGTGAATTCTATGTATTTCATCGAGGAACAAGACGTCGCCTTCCGCTAAATTTGTTAAAATAGCAGCGAGATCTCCCGCCCGTTCAATGGCTGGTCCGGTAGTAATTCTAATATTTTTACCCATCTCTAGGGCGACCAAGTAGGCAAGGGTGGTTTTTCCAAGTCCTGAATTCCCATACAGTAGTAAGTGGTCGGGTGTGTGGCCTCGTTGCTTGGCGGCTGTTAGAATTACCTTAATATTTTCTTTAATTTTCTCTTGTCCAACATAATTAGACCAGTTTTTTGGTCGTAAAGCGGAATCTAGTACTTTTTCATCAGGAATAGGGTTTTCGCCTAAAATACTTGACATAGGTGTATGATTATGCTATAGTTGTAACATTGGATAATTTCAGACCTCAAAAAGGTCTAAATACCATTTTTTAATAAAACAGCTCTGGAGTTGGAGGATTCATGAGTTTTTCTTAGTTACGGATAATTTTGCTCCGGCTCAATTATTCCTCAGAAAAACTTTTACTTGTATCCCAGATACATTTTGCCTCCAACTCCAGAGCTGTTTTTTATTGCGTGCTATGAATCTTCGCCAACAACCCCCTTAACCTCTTCTAGGGTTGTTTCGCCTAGCACAACCTCAATTAACCCAGATTGATATACTGTTACCATACCTTTTTTAACAGCCATTTCTGTAATTTCAAAGACGGGCGGATTTGTTAAAATAAATCGCTCTATTTCATTATCAACTAAAAAGACTTCGTAAAGACCCTTTCGTCCTTTATATCCAGTAAAATTACAATCTTTACATCCCCCTTCTTTTATTCTTGGAATCTTAATTTGGTTAATGGTAGGAATTTCAATCTCTTTTGGCAGATTCTTTAATCCTTTTTTAATTTCTGATAATTCTTGTTCAGATGGTTTTGTGGATGTTGAACATTCTTTGCAAACTTTTCTTACCAGTCTTTGGGCAACAACCATTTTCATTGCCGAAGCAATAGATGCTGGTTCAGCTCCCAAGTCAATTAATCTGGGTATGGTGCCCGCAGCATCATTGGTGTGGAGAGTAGTTAATACTAAGTGTCCGGTAAGCGATGCCTGAAGGGCAATTTTAGCGGTTTCTAAGTCTCTTACCTCGCCAACCAAGATAACATCGGGGTCCTGTCGTACAATAGATTTTAACCCCTCTGAAAAGTCGTAACCCTTTTCTGGGGCTACCTGGGTTTGGGAAACTCCTTGGATGTGATACTCAATGGGATCTTCAATGGTAACCGTTTTAATCTTTGGATTTTGTATTTTCATTAAAAAAGCATACAGGGTAGTTGTCTTTCCAGCTCCCGTTGGTCCGGTTACAATAATCATTCCATTGGGTCGTTTAATCTCTTTTATAAAAAGATTATATAAATCCTTTCTAAGTCCAAGGGTGTCTAGGTCTATTAAGTTTTTTGGATTTAAAACTCTAAGAACAACTGATTCGCCATATTCGGCTGGCAGGCTAGAAGTTCTAATTTCAATATAATAATCATCTACCGTAATGCTAAATCTTCCATCTTGAGGTTTATCAGTAACATTTAATTTTATTTTTGAGAGTAATTTTAATCTTGAAAGCAAGTTGTTGTAGGTGTCGTTTTCTAGAAAAACAATATCTTGTAATACCCCATCAATTCTCCCTCGTAATCTCAATTGCTGTTCTTGTGGTTCAATATGGATGTCGGAAACTTCTAGAACAATTGCTCCAAATAAAATAACATCTAAGAGGTTTGTAGTATTTTCTTTGGTATACTCTTGAATTTTTTTCCCAAAGTCGGCGATATTCGTAACAGACTCTTTAATGTCTGCAATGATTTCCGGTTTAATAGAAACAGATCCGAGTATTTTTTTATTGGTATCTTCCATAGAGTTTGGATAGAACTTTGTGTTATTCACTAAGCTCTATGTAACATTGTGTAATAATTTAAGCGTTTCGTTTTTAGATGCATGAATATCTTCTCCTGGGAATTCTAAAAAGACCCAGCCATTTTTAATTTTAGCCCTTGTATCTTGGGCAAACTTATTAATACTGTTTGCTTTTTTTGAATTAAAAAACCCTTTAATCATTGGACTTGATGCATGGCTTTTCCACAAAACGAGCGTATCATCTCCCATGCCAATAGATTGTAACTTTTCTATGGTAGCTCTAGCTTCGTTTTCTGCAAAACGTTCAAAATCACTTACATCAAGAGTGGCAACAGATACTTGGTCTTGGGTGGTGAAGTTCTTTAGTATACTGCTTAAAAAAAGAACTTCTTTTGGGCTCGTTTTGGCTAAATTACTGGCGACATACTGGTTATCTGCCCCCTTTTTTATTAAATAGGCAGCAATTTCAAAAACCTCTGGATTTGTCTTTGAGCTTTGAAAATGTTCGTAGTGCGTCATTAGTCCAGCCAATATACAATTAGCACTATTCTTTTTGACCAACTCTTCATTAATACATTTTATTATTTCTAGCGTCGCTTGGGAAATCGATGTTTGGGTTATTGCATTAATTTTTCCAAATTTTAGATTATGCGGCTCGCTATCAATATTTACAATGGGTGAATCTAATAGAAATCCAAACGAATCAAGGGACTTCTGTAACTGTTTTTGAAAGTCTTGAATTCCCAATGTTATAATTAAGTCTGGTTTTGGGTCTTGAAAGTAAAAAGAAATACCTTCTTTCTTAATTTGCCCCTTTTCTACAGTTACGTGTATTTTTACATGCTCTTCATTTTTTTCATAATAAATTTGAGAAACATCTGCTAGTGATCTGGGGATCGAAATAACAAAGTTTTTCGGACTTGAAATAAAATCAAGTGATGGAATAAGAAAATGTAATTTTTCTGGGATTTCTTCAACGATAAGATTTACATTTTTATTCAATTCTCGTAAAGTATAAAAAAGAGCCAAGGCAGCTGTCAGGCTTTCTGGCTCGTGTTGAGAAGGAATGATGCAAATATTCTTGGCTCCGTTAATGAGGTTTTTTACCCCGTTAGAAATTTCATCAATATTTGTTTGTAAATTCTCATTCATAAATATGTTGTTAAAATTAATAAATTATGAGGCGAATTTCTAACGGGGTTTATTTCTTCTAACAGAGGAGTGCGGAATTCGAACAGAATCAATTTAGTAGAATGAATTCGGGCAAGATTCAAGGCGCGAGGAAGAGATACGATGCTTTAGACATCGTTCTTAACGAGTAACGAAGAAGCTTGCCCGAATTCATTCTACCCTTAGGGAAGTTAAAAAATGGCTGATTTCTTTGTTGCTCCTCTTCAACGTGCCTATTGGCACGAGTTTCATCGTCGCGCCTTAAAATCACCTCATTTTTTAGCTTCTAAATCTTAATTCTGTTCGAATTCCGCACTCCTAACTTTACATTAGTTTTTTTATGTTAAAAAGTCAAATTACTTACAGCGCAAAAGAAACTCAAACACTGGCTAAAGAATTAGCCAAAAAAATTCTACAACGTGGAGCAGGAAATAATGCTCTGGTTTTGTCGTTGAGCGGCGACTTGGGGGCTGGGAAGACAACATTTTTACAGGGTTTTGCGAAGGGGTTAGGAATTAAAGAAAAAATACTGAGTCCAACATTTATCCTTATGAAAAGATTTGGCGTAAAGAGTGGTATATTCAAGAATTTTTACCATATAGACTGCTACCGATTCAAAAATGAAAAAGATTTGGAATCTTTAGATTTTAAAGAAATAATGGAAGACCCAGAAAATATTATAGCTATTGAATGGCCAGAAAGAATTAAAAAAACACTACCCAAGGAAGTAATCTCAATTATTTTAAAACACCTTAAAGATAACAAAAGAAATATTCAAATTTCTCTTTTCTGATTCAGGTGATATAATCTATTCATGGAAGGTAAAAAATTAATTATTATTGATAGTCATTCCCTGCTATACAGGGCTTTTCATGCACTTCCCCCACTGGTAAATAGTAAGGGCCAGCCAACAGGAGCTATTTATGGTTTTTTACTCACACTATTTAAGGCCATTAAAGATGTAGAAGCTAATTATGTTGTCGCATGTTTTGATACACCAAAGACCACGTTTCGTCATCAAGCATTCAGAGAGTACAAGGCTCATAGGGCGGCTATGCCAGAAGGTATTGTTTCTCAAATACCTTTGGTAAAAGAAGTTTTGCAATCATTTGGTATACCTATTTTTGAGAAGGATGGCTATGAGGCAGACGATGTAGTTGCTACGATTTCTCAAACGGCAAAACAAGATGCAGAAGTTTATATTGTTAGTGGAGACTTGGATAATTTACAACTTGTTGACCAAAGAGTTAACGTGTATACTTTAGGAAGAGGGATAAAAGATTCAGTAGTTTACAATACAGAAAAAGTAGTTGAAAGGTTTGGGGTTAATCCAGAACAGATGAATGATTTTAAGGCGCTAACTGGAGACGTAAGTGATAATATCCCTGGGGTTCCTGGTGTTGGCAAAACTACCGCTGCCGAATTAATTCAAAAATACCAAAGTATTGAGAATCTTTATAGTGAACTTGCCACTGATACGGCAGTAGTAAAACCAAAAATCAAAGAAGCCTTAAAACAAAATAAAGAAAAAGCTTTTTTATCATTAAAGCTTGTTAAAACTGATAAAAATGTCCCCATTGATTTTGTCTTAGAGAGTTGCAAGTTTGGTGATTTTAATAAAGAAAAAGTTAAAAGTATATTTTTAGAATTAGGATTTAACTCGCTTGTTGAAAGGATAGACTCTCTAAGTAAATAGTTCCTCACTATGAGTATTGCCAATAAAATTACATTTAAAATAATGTTAGCCGGGGTGTTTGTTTTGGTTGTTTTGGTGATATTTCATCGTCAAGTTAATGACAATTATTTTTATGCGGTCGTTCTCTTTCTTTTAGCCTTTATTATGGCCTTTGCTATTGCTTCAGCAGATCATCTTACATCACCATTTAAACATTTCTTAAAGAAAGCAGAAGCACTTAGTAATGGAGATTTTGCAGGAAGATTCTATGCGGAAAATAAAGATGAATTAGAGCATTTATCAAAAATTTTTAATAAAATTGCCCAAAATCTTGGTCAAAGTAAGCTTGATACAAAAAAATTAGAACAGCTGTTTGATGAGAAAGTTAAGTATATTACTGGATTAATGGGAGAAACAATCTATGCTCTTGAGCAAAAAGTCAAAAACAGGGCGGTAGAATTTAAAAAAATTGCATACAGTTTTAGGGTGTTAGAACAGGAATTAAAGTTAAAAGAATTGGAAATTCTTAGTCTCAAAAAGAAAATTAGTAGATTGGGTTCTAAAAAAATTAAAAAACGTGCCTCGTAGTAGAATTTCAAATTGGCATTATGTGTATGTTTTGCAAAGCCTAAAAGATGAGGATTTATATATTGGCTATACAAAGAACTTGGCATTAAGGTTGAGACAGCATAATGCCAAAACGAATTTTTCAACAAAATCCCGAACCCCATTTGAATATATCTATATAGAGGTCTGCAGGAATGAACAAGATGCAAAAAGAAGAGAGCAGTACTTAAAAACAACTCAGGGAGGTAGATTTTTAAAATTAAGATTAAGAGAATTTATAAAAAATAATTTTGTTGAAAAATAAGTTTGAAATTCACTACAAGGTAAACCCCGTAGAGAATTTTGACTAAGTGGTGGGGTGCAAGTATATATTAATATAATTAATTTGAGTTTTGAAAAAAGGGATTTAATTCTTGCCCTGTAGTGAAATTTTCATAAAAATTTCTACTACTAGGGCGTCAAAATTCTTCTACTAGGGTGCCCGAACTTCCCGAAGTTGAAACAACCGTACGCGGTTTGAGTAAAAAAGTCCTTAATAGGACTTTTGTTGATATATGGTCAGATTGGAAGAAAATGGTTAAAAAACCAAAGAGTTTTAATGTATTTTTAAAAGAAATAAAAGGTAAAAAAATTAAACGAGTTTGGCGCAGGGCCAAGAATGTTATTTTTGATTTGTCAGATGGTTATTCATTATTAATCCATCAAAAAATGACCGGGCACTTAATGGTTGGCAGATGGAACTTAGAGGGTAACATATGGAAGTCTGCAAAGCGTGGTCCGTTTGATGAAAAAATAAATACCTTTTTACATATCATATTCTTTTTAGATAATGGGCAGATGATTGCATTATCTGATGTAAGAAAATTTGCTAAGGTTGAACTTTGGAAAACACATGAATTTTTGCAATCAGCGGAATTTAATAGTTGGGGTCCTGAACCATTAGAAAAAAGTTTTACCTTTGAAAAATTCAAGGAATGTTTGAAAAATAAAAGAGGAAAAATAAAGCAGGTTATTATGAATCCTGAAATTCTGGTAGGGGTAGGCAATATTTACTCTAGTGAAGCGCTGTGGTGGTCTAAGATTCATCCCCAAAAAGATGTTTCAAAACTAAACGAAAAAGAGTTAAAGTTACTTTACCAATCAATAAAAAAGGTTTTACAAATGGGAGTTATGTTGGGTGGCGAAAGCTTTGCTGATTATAGGAAAATTGATGGAACAAAGGGAAATTTTGATAACGAGCGAAGAGTATATCAACGAGAGAAGCAAAAATGTTTTCGTTGCAAAACACCAATTGTGCGTTTAAAATTTGGCGGCAGAAGCGCTTTCTATTGCCCCAAATGCCAAACCATTTAATATTAAATGGTTTGATGATGAGCAATGCGAATTACCGAAAGATATAAAAAATCGTATTACCCGTGTCTGCAGCCCTATACTACAAAGTGAAAAGCTTTTCACTTTGTAGTATAATGAAACCATGAAGATTATAAGGCTATCGGTTACTGATACATTTTTATGGGATATTTATAATGTGGCACATACTGCAGGTGAATTGATGGGTTTTATATTAAACCCCAAGGCAATTAAATTTAGGTCTGGTCTTATAAATCCCGTATTTGCGAAATATCGAAAGGAAAAAGGTGCAAAAGAATTTTCGAAGTTAATATATTACCTTAAAAGAAAGGATTATATCAGTGTTGAAAAATTAAGAAGCAACAAGGGATTTATTATTACAAAAAAAGGTCTCAGCAAAATTTTTAAAGCAAGTTTTGCGATAGGAGAAAAACCAAAAAGAAAAGATGGTAAATGGATTATGGTGATATTTGACATTCCCCAAAAATATTCAAAATCAAGGGCGTTATTGAGAAGTGTTTTTCGTAATTTGGGTTATAAAATGTTCCAGCAAAGCGTATGGGTGACGCCGTATGACGTGTCAAAAAAAACAGAACAGTTATTGCAGCATTATTCCTTAGATGAATTTGTGAAGATATTTTTAATAGAAAAGTTATAATATACTATAAATAAAAAAGCTTTTTACTTTGTAGTATATTATAAAGTATTAGCATATTATGAATTATATGATTATTTTTCTCTATGGGGCCGATTCATATAGGTCAAAGAAAAAGTTAGAAGAAATTATTGACCATTATAAAAAAATCCACAAAAGTGGACTCAATTTGATATACATTGATACTGCTCAAACAGATTTTACAGATTTTTATAATAGCTTTAAATCTTCCTCAATGTTTGCAGAAAAAAAATTACTCGTAGTGAAAAATGTCTTTTCAAATAAAAAATTTCAAGAAGATCTTTTACTAGAGATTAAAAATATTAACTCCTTTAAAGATATTGTTGTGGTATATGAATCTGATACTGTTGATGAAAGAACAAAAACCTTTAAAACTCTCATAAAAGAATGTAAATCACAAGAGTTTAAGTCACTAGACACCAAGGAACTCAAAGTGTGGGCAAGGGAACAATTTGAAGTGTTGGGGCAAAAAATTAACCTAGATGCTTTGGATTTAGTGGTAAGTTATGTGGGAAATAATTTGTGGCAGCTATCAAATGAAATTAAAAAACTGTCAGATTTTAAACGTGGTTTAACGATAAAAAAAGAAGATGTTGAGGTATTAGTTAGGCCTAACAATATTCAGGTAGATATTTTTAAAACCATTGATGCTTTGGCTCAAAAAAATAAAAAGCAGGCATTATTATTGTTGCAAAAGCATTTAGATAGCGGAGAGGTTCCTTTGTATTTATTATCAATGATTGCATGGCAATTTAAAAACTTATTAGTAGTTAAGGAGTTAGCTCAAAAAGGTATGATGTATAATTCTATTGTCAAAAAAAGTGGCTTACATCCATTCGTAGTTCAGAAAAACTATTTTATGTGTAACCAATTTACCCTTGAAGAATTAAAGGGTATCTATCAAAAGATTTTTACAATTGATCTGGGTATTAAAACAGGAAGTATTGAAGAAGAAACGGCTTTACATTTATTAGTTGCTCAAATTTAAGGCGACACCAATCTACTAATGACACCCGAATTTACGAATAGTAAAAAGTTATTACATCCGCAACTCTCTTATAAAATTTCAGGAGTTTTATTTAGGGTTCATAACGTATTGGGTAGATTTTTTCGGGAGATTCAGTACGGAGACTTATTAGCAATAGAATTTAAAAAGGCTGGCCTGTTCTTTGAGCGGGAAAAAGTTTTACCTATTAAAGTGATCGGGGAAGAAGATATGAGTAATAAAGTAGATTTTTGTATAGAAAATAAAGTGTTACTTGATATAAAATCAAAAAAGTTTATTACCAAAGAAGATTATTTCCAAATGATAAGATATCTCAAGTTTTCGAAATTAGAGTTAGGCTTGATAGTAAATTTCCGTAGCACATACTTAAAACCGAAAAGAGTTATTAACGTCAGTTAATAACTCTTTTATTAGTATATTAGTGTGTTATTCGTAAATTAGGGTCGCTCTATAGCTTTAGCTAACCTGGATTTCTTGCGGGAGGCAGCATTCTTTTTAATAACTCCAGCTTTAGCTGCTTTATCAAGTATTTGATACACTTTTGGTAGTAAGGCTTTTGCCTCTTGGGTTTTCTTTTGTACCACAAACGAGCGAGCTTCTTTTACTAACTTCTTCATTGCAGTAAGATAGGTGAGATTATGAGCTCTTCGTCTCTTGTTTTGGCGAATAGCTTTTTTAGCTGATTTTGTTATAGCCATAGATTGTATCCTGAAACTTCTAATATTTTATATGGGTGCATAATAACAGATAATGCCATATTTTGCAAATTTTTTTAAAAAAAATCGGCACTGTGACAGGAGTTTTAAATTCCCATCACAGTGCCCTTAAAATTGTTACTTTGGAGTTGGCGACGCCACGGCGACCTTGTCTGCGAGTTTGGCAATTTCTTGCTCGGCTCCGACGAGTGCCGCCTTGAAGCGTTCCAGTGAGGTGGACATCGCGGCTCGCCGAGTCTCTTTGTCAGCCAATGCTTTAGCTTGTTCTGCCCTGTCCCTTGCGATCTCGTCTGCGTGTTCTTCCTCGTACCGTGCTCGATCCGCTGCGTCCCTGGCTATCTGATCGGCTTTATCCTTGCGCTCCTTCAGCTCCCCGTCTACGAAATCCTTGAGTACACCGACGACGATCCGAAGCTGCTCGAGCCCGGCAGCGTTGGAAGCCTCTTTCAAGGCCAGTGCGGCCTGATTGCTGGCAAGGCGTTCTCCCCCTGCCAGGAGTTCTTCAATCAGCGCCTGTTGCTCCATATCGCCAGCATCTCGCACGAACACTTGGTTGGTTGCCTGCATTGTTGCTCCTTGGTCTGTGAGTTGAATTTGCAGGTGCCATATTTGCACCTGCAGTTTCTTGCCTCGTTTCCTGTTACCCTTTTTCTGTTTTGTTTTTTTGTTGGCGTTTTTAGGACGCCTCAACTTTTTCAATGAACTTTTTTCTTTGTGCCTTGTTTCCTTCCTCCGTTTTTTTGTTGCCACAGCCTTCTTTTTGGTCATGACACCTCCTTTTGGGCAATGTGCATACTCTAACACTTTTATTTTCTATTGTCAACATTTACTGTTGTTTGACATTATTTATGCTAGTGTTAAAATGCATTAAGCATTAAATATTTAATTCAATAAATACTATGAAAACCCCAGAAATAGCAGATAGTGATGATGTGAGGCTAAGCCCAGAAGATATTGACGAGCTTTCTAAAGGACTCGAGGATTTAACTCAAGCGGCAAAAAGGGTTAATGATGGTGTGGGTTTAGATCAAACTATAGAAGGTATAGGTGCTCAGGGTGAGATTGTAGAAGGCAAGGTTCAGGAAACTTTTGAAGATCAGTTGGTTGGCAGAGAAAAACAAGGGGAAAAAACAGAATTAAAATCAACAGAGAAAGAAGCTGCTGAGCAAGAGCCAGTGCGAGAGCCCGAAAGAAAAAGTCTTATAGATACCATAGCAGAGTTAATGAAGGATAAAGAAAAGAGAAAAGAATCAATAGCTGAATTATTTAAAAAATTACATGAGCATCGTACCTATGCATTTATTAATGGGAAAAAATGTTATTTAGAGTTGAAAGGTGGTCAGCAACTAATAAAAAAGGGTGATAAAATTAATGACATTGGTCAAAGAGATTTAGAGTTTGAGGTTTATGATGCAGAGACGAACGAGCTGCTTGAAGGAGAGGATTATGAAAAATGGAATACGGCGAAAATTAAAGATATAAAGTATCGTGATTGGAAAAAAGGAAAACCAGAAGACGATGAAGTTAAGGCGGCCTTTAGAGATGATATTGGTAATTTTAATTCAGCTCAAGTTGCATTTGAAAGTGATACAAATACCTATCAATTCTTTTCAAATACTTCGTCTGGGGGATACTTTTCTAGATCACTAGAGCCAAACGAAATAGTAAAGTATATTGATAAAGATGGTAATGTTGCATATGCGCTCCGCACTCCCCCACGGGAAGTCTTAAAATCAAAAGGTGGGAAGAATCCTGTTGGTAGGGGCGAACATGAGTTAGATTTAGGTCCCAAAGAACCTACGGAGCAAGAAGCAGCAGCTGAGGAAAGTTTAGATCCAGATGAAGAGCGCAGAAAGGTTGCAGAAAGTTTGGGCTTAAGTCCGGATGCAACACAAGAACAAATAGATGATCTTTATAGTTGGTACGAAGGTTTGTCTGAAGAAAAAAGAGAAGAACTTTATAGTGGAAGGTCTTTAGCAGAAAATAGGGAATATGTAGAAAATGAACATTTGGTTGATTTAGCCGAAGAAGAGTTAGAGGAAAAATTAAAAGGAGGTGAAAAGACACCTGAAGATGAAATTGAGTCATCGGGAAAAGAAGAGGAACCAGAAGCTGATTTGGGGGGAGAAAAATATTTTGAGCAAGCATGTCCTGTCTGTGGGGAGATGGTGCTGCCAAATAGTAAAAGAGTTATTTGTCCAATATGCGCAAGCGAGTTTACGGCAGATACGCCAAAAGAAAATAAAGCAGTTGAAAAAGATAATGAGCGAGAAGCTATGACATCAGATGATAACAATGAAACTCCAACAGATGGTGCGCAACAAGAAGATGATCCTGGAGAAGATAAGGAAGAAAGTCAAGATAGCGAAGGAGGTAAAACTTCTTTGAGAGAAAAAAAGTCTTCAAGTAGTCTATTTAACGAAGCTTTAAGTAGCGCTTGGGATCATACGAGAAAATATTGGTCTTGGAATCCAATGAATTGGTTCAGAAGCGACACAGATCCTTATTGGGAGAGGAGAGAGGAAGAATTTGAAGCAAAACAAAGAATAAAAGAAGGGACAAACCAGGAATCTGAAGAAATAGAAAATAATTCAGAAGATAAGGAAGATTTTGAATTTGAACAAGAATGTCCAAGCTGCGGGATTATGGTATCGGCAAATAGCGGGATGATTGGAAAAAAAATTGACTGTCCTAGGTGCAAATATAGGTTTATAACACAGAAGCCAGAGGAAAGTGAATCTGATGTTGAGCAAGAGGAAGAAGTGGCTTCTTTTGAATCTAGGGAGGAGGGGGAAATAAGATCTTTTAAACAAGAGTGTCCTTCCTGTGAAACTTTATATGAAATGGTTGATGAAAGAGATGCAAAAGAGTATCAAGATAAAACAGGTAAAATGATGCTGGGTAGTCGTGCCCTTGAGTATGGTAAAAAAATTGACTGTATGCATTGTAAATATAGATTTACTATAGAAAGTAATAAGACTGATGTGGCAGATAAATTTAAGGGAAAGATGCTAAGGGTTTTTACGAATATTGATATTTAAAAATAAAAAGCGCCCCGCGAGGCGCTTTTGAGTTGCTGTTATTGTTTTCCTAATAAATCACGTATTTTTGCAGCTCGTTCAAAATCTAAGTTTTTGGCGGCTAACTTCATTTCTTTTTCTAAAAGTTTTTTATCATGGAGCATTGAGAATTCTTCTGCAATATCTTCTTTCTTAGAAAATCCCCAATCTCGAATATCTTTTATAATGGCTGAAGGGGTTATGTGGTTCTTTTTGTTATAATCTTCTTGTATTTTTCTTCTTCGATTTATTTCATCAATTGCTGAACGCATAGAGCCAGTCATTTTATCAGCGTATAAAATAACTCTGCCATTTGGGTGGCGAGCTGCTCGTCCCATGGTTTGTATTAAGGTTGTTTTATTTCGTAAAAACCCTTCTTTATCTGCATCTAAAATAGCAATTAAGGCAACTTCAGGCAGATCAAGACCCTCTCTCAGGAGATTTATTCCAACTAGTACATCATATATCCCTTCTCGTAAATTCTTTAAAATTTCTGGCCGTTCCATGGTTTTTACCTCTGAATGTAAATACTGTGTTTTTATTCCTCGTTCAATTAAGTAATCTGAAATTTCTTCAGCTAACCTTTTGGTTAAAGTAACTACTAACACTCGTTGCTTTCTTTCAACCTCTTTTTTAATTTGTTCAATTAAATCTTTAATTTGATTTTCTGTTTTTTTAATTTCTATGCTGGGCTCTAAAAGTCCTGTTGGTCGTATTAGTTGTTCTACAATATATTTACCAGATTTTTCTAATTCATATTGAGCTGGAGTTGCAGAAACATACACGGTTTCTGGTTGTCGTGCGGTAAACTCCAAAAAGGTTAATGGTCGGTTGTCTACGGCAGAGGGTAAACGAAACCCATAGTTAATTAACGTTTCTTTTCTGATTCTATCTTGTATCGACATGGCTCTTATTTGAGAGGTTGCAATGTGAGATTCATCAATAAATAATAAAAAGTCTTTATTATTAGCATGTCTAAAGTAATCAACCAGAGAAAATGGTGCTGACCCGGGTTTTCGAAACTCCAATTGACTTGAGTAGTTTTCAATACCATGACAGAAACCAGTTTCTTGTAACATTTCTAAATCATAATTAGTACGTTCTTGAAGCCGTTGCGCTTCAACTAATTTTTTCTGTTTTTTTAAAACTTTTAACCTTTCTTGGAGCTCAAGCTGTATATTGGCAATAGCAATTGGTAATTTACTCTGGCTGGCAACCCAAAACGTCGCAGGAAATACATTAAATGTTACATGCTGAACCTTAAAGGCGGAATTAATATTGGTAGTCGTAGAAATCTCTTCAATGGCATCTTTGTTAAAGACAATTCTGATAATTTCTTGCCCGGTGACCAAATAAATATCTACGGTGTCTCCTCGAACACGAAATGTGCCCCGTTTAAACTCAATATCGTTTCTTTGGTATTGCATGGTTATTAAGTGTGCAATAAAATCTTTACGGGAAATTTTTTGACCGGTTTTAATCTGCAACATGACTGCTTGATAGTTCTCTGGGGAACCAATGTTATAAATACAGGAAACGGAGGCCACCACAATCACATCTTTTCGGCTTAACACGTCTTGGGCGGCGGCATGGCGTAATCGGTCAATTTCTTCATTGATTTTAGCGTCTTTTTCTATATAGGTATTGGTTTGTGGAATATATGCCTCTGGTTGATAGTAGTCATAGTAGGATACAAAATAATGGATGGCGTGGTTAGGGAAAAATTCTTTAAATTCTTGATACAGTTGAGCAGCTAACGTTTTATTGGGTGAAATAATAAGTGTTGGTTTTTGAATTTTTTGGATGACCGAAGCCATGGTAAAGGTTTTTCCTGATCCTGTAACACCTAAAAGCACTTGGTGTTTTTCACCTTTGTGAATATTTTCAACAAGCTGCTTGATGGCCATTGGTTGGTCTCCTTTGGGCTTGAACTTCGAAGTTAAATTGAATAGCATGAATTATGAGCTTAGTAAATAACACCATATTTGTGTCTTTTCTAAAAATTTCAGCTACAAACCTAGAAAAACTCGTCGACTTATCGCTTCGTCGATAAGCCTCCTCGTTTTTCCAGGTTTTCGCCAAGAAATTTTTAGAAAATACATCAAAAGAGTATTATTAACCAAGCTCATTATGATTTCTTATTTAAACGGTACCATTATTCTCAAAAAAGATAAATTTGTTATCTTGGAAGCAGGTGGGGTTGGTTATAAGGTTTTTTTGTCACGTAACACCGTCTCTAAGTTACCAGAGAATACGGTTCCTGTAAAACTATTTTGTTTTCATAACGTTAAAGAAGATGCCTCTGATCTCTATGGCTTCTTAAGTTACGACGAACTGGATTTTTTTGAATTGCTTATGGATATTCATGGTGTGGGGCCGAAAGCAGCCTTAGAAATTTCAGTGTTGGGGCCACTAGAAAAGATAAAAGACAAAATTTTAAAGCAAGACGAAAAAATATTTGCTGGAATTCCCGGCATTGGTCTAAAAAAAGCTCAGACGATTATTTTAGAACTTACCGGAAAAATAAAACTCTTAGATGGAACAAAATCAAAGGGTTCAGCCGATCCCGCCGAAGATGCTTTACTCCAACTTGGCTTTTCAAAGCAACAGGCTCAAGAAGCCTTAAAACAGGTGCCACAGAATATCAAAGAAGTAGAAGAAAGGGTGCGGCTTGCTCTAAAAAACTTAGGAAAATGAACCCTAAAAAAATTCTTAAAAAAATCACGCCTAGTTTTATATTGAGCTGGTATCATTGGTGCTTGGCTGGTTTGGGGGCAGTTATTTACGGATTTCCGAGTAAGAAATTAATTGTTATTGGAGTCACGGGTACGAGTGGTAAATCAACAACCGTAGATTTTATTTGTAGAATTTTAGAGGCATCGGGTAAAAAAGTGGCATCTATTTCTTCGTTGCGGTTTAAAATTGGAGAAAAAGAATGGAAGAATGAGATGAAGATGTCTATGGGTGGGCGATTTAAGAATCAGAAGTTTTTGCGTCAGGCCAAAGATGCTGGATGTACTCATGTGGTTTTGGAAGTAACATCAGAAGGTATCAAGCAATTCAGGCACAAATTTATCAATTTTGATACGGCGGTTTTTACCAATTTAAGTCCGGAGCATTTGGAAAGCCATGGTGGTATGGAAAATTACCGGAATGAAAAGTTAAAGTTGTTTTATGTGACAAAGAATGTTCATGTGATCAATGGTGACGACGAAAACGCAAAGTACTTTTTGGCTGCGCCTGCCCAGCAGAAAATTGTCTTTAGAAAAAGCCAAGAACCTATTTCACTTCAATTATTAGGTGACTTTAATCAAATGAATGCTACTGCTGCTATCACTGTGGCCCAGCACTACGGAGTTTCACTGGAAACCTGTAAAAAGACACTGGAAAAAGTTAGCGTTATGCCTGGTCGTATGGAGGTGGTTTCCCAAAATCCATTGGTGGTGGTTGACTATGCCCACACGCCAGAGCAATTGGAGAAGGTTTATCAGTCGCTCAATTCTCGTTCACTGGTGTGTGTTTTGGGAAGTTGTGGTGGAGGTAGAGACAAGTGGAAGCGGCCAGTCTTGGGAAAAATCGCTAGCCAGAATTGTAGAGAAGTCATTATTACCAATGAAGACCCTTACGATGAAGATCCATGGGAAATTATAGAGCAGGTTGCCCAAGGGGTTGAGACTGATAAAGATACCTATCATCTTATTTTAGATAGGAAGGAAGCTATTAAAAAAGCTCTTAAG
>Ga0209542_10010709_pt1 | contig 16465 bp, 14 predicted proteins | sample RifCSPhighO2_01_FD_184028 | JGI IMG/M metagenome (GOLD analysis project Ga0209542, IMG submission 184028) | Soil microbial communities from Rifle, Colorado - Rifle CSP2_plank highO2_0.1 (SPAdes) (version 2) | ecosystem: Environmental > Terrestrial > Deep subsurface > Rock core/Sediment ...
ATTTTATTGAGAAATATGCAGATTGGGCTGAAAAATAGAATAAAATAAGCAAGTGGCGAATTGGGTTAGGTAACTTTTTTAGTTGGAACTATGAAGTGGCGAGGTTAAGTTCCAAAGCGGATAGGCTTCATAATACTCAACTTTTTTCATATTCTCCCTACTCAAACCCAATTAATAAATCTTTCTCGCCACCACAACTAGAAATCGAAGATTAAAGAGATTCTTCCTTAAATTTTTCGCCCAATGCACTTTTTATTTTTATAACGCTTCCATCTATTCTATCTCTTAAGGATTTTAAATTTTCTCTAATATATTCACCAGAATTAATAATTGTCGTAACCTTTGTTTGAATTGCATCAATATTCTTAAAATTATCTTCTATTGTATTTAATTCTGAAGAAATTTTCTCAAAATTGACTTTATCATCAGAATCCTCTCTGCTCCTAAGAACAAAGAGCCTAGCAAGGCGATAAGCAAAATATAAATTATCCTCATCATAGTAAGTTATAAGATATTTATCCGTTATTTTAATGGGACAAAATTCCTTAGGCATTTCCTCTCTTTTTGCAAATAGAAATATCCCAAATGATGCTTTTCTATTTTGTATCGCTTCATTTATTTCATCTATTGTCTTTTTAGAGGAATAGCTAGAACTATCCTTACATTCAATAATAATACTCTTTTTATTTTCTAATTCTATTGAAATATCCCCCTTTTTACTTTCAGTACCAGATTTATCTCCAACAATACTAATAATATTCTCATAATAACTTGCTAATGTTTGTAATGTTTTGTAAACATCATCTTCAAACACAAGTCCTTTAGAAGTTCCTTTTTGTTTTTCCAAATTAATAGCAGTTTCTTTCATTACTTGGTCTCTAATGTCTTTTATCTCTTTGTCTCTAATTTCATTTAATTTATTGAGTATCTGTTCTTTTAATTGCCTAACTGGGGAATCAGTCCTATTTGGATCAAGTAATTCTTGTAACTTTTTTTCATCCATTTCGGAGTTACCTTTAAGTTCTTCAATTAGAAGAGACAAAGAACTTCTTTTATTATCCATGTTGAATGTTTCGTCAATTATTCTTTTGATTTGACCTTTGTCCTTATTAAAGTAACTGTCTATCAACTCTTTCATCTGGAACAGTGGACTTTGAGTATTATTCAAACTAAAAGTAGTTTCAATTTTTTCATTAATATTATTTGTTTGCTTTTCAAAAGCTTCTTTTGCTTTAGCTATAAATTTGTTAAATTCCTTTTCAACAAAGTCTATATTTTCAGTTAATACCATTTGTTTTAAGCCAACACATCCGATAATTAATGCTTTTGTTGTCCAGTCAACTAAGTTTTCCTTGTCTTTTAAAAAATTATAAGTATCCGGATTAGATATTGTTAGATTTTCAATGCAGATTTGTGCATTTTTCTCATCAAGTATGACTTTGTTCTTATTATCCATTTTATTCTCATTCAAACCACATTAATAAATCTTATCTCAGGGAATATTTATCCATTAAACTTCAAGAAAACTTACTTCTCGTTCGTATAAAATGCTCTATTCGAATTAGCTTCTTTCAAATTGCCTTTATATTCGTAAATAGCATCAGCTTGAGGAAGCTCGTATTTTCCGAAGACTCCGACTTTTGAATAAATTATATAGCTGAACTCTCTTTCTTCTCCTTTTGCAAGAGCCTGCACATTCCATTCTATTCTCCTATTAGCATGATCAAGCTTATATTGCATCGCTAAGCCAGGTTTTTCAAATACTTTAGCCATTGGCGGGAGCCTGTCCAGAAGTTTTATCTTTTCAATAAAGTCTCTGGCTCTAGCTCTTATTGTTATTTTTAGCGCAAATTCACCACCCTTTGTTCTAACCAAGGATACAGATTTTCTTAATACAAGTTTATTTCTTATAAATTCATCAATAATATACCATATAATAATTAAGCCAGCAATAATTCCAATTAATATCCACCAATTAGTTTTTGCTATAACCTCAAGCGATTCTCCAGGAGAAATTTCTTGGTTGAATAAATAAGTAACCTTAAATCCTTGAATCTCTTTTTTATTATAGTGAACATTAAAACTTGTAAATAAGCTCGATAGGATATTTTTTGAGATAATAATATTGGCATAAACCTTTGTATTTCCTTCATTTTTCTTTTCAATTTCCCATCGATTCATCAAAACTCCTTCTTTAGACTCAATTGTTTTTATACCCTCTCTTTCTGAAAACTTCAGGATTGTGCTTGTTCCCTCTTCATAGTCTGAAATCTTTATTTTAGCATTGACAATATAAGGGCCTGCTAAAAGCTCCTTCATTTTTTGTGTGTCTAGATTTATTGTAATCTCTTTATTTTCATAAGGCTCTAACGAAAATTTTTGAGAGTCTGAAAAGAATTCAGAGGAATAGCTTAATTCTAAATCGTTAAATGAATGACCCGCTTTATTTTCTAGATGAATTTTTGTTGTTTGCGAATCTGGATTTATTTCATCAATATAAAAATTAAATGCATCTTTTAAATTTACGATGACTATCGCAACATCATCTGTCTGTAAGCCGCTCGCAACTCCTCTTATTTTATATTCAAAACTAAGATATTCCGGAGAACTTTGAACAGCATTTGTTGGATAGGCTTTAAGGACAATATTTGTGGTGCTGCTATTTTCTATATAAAAACTATAATTTGGCTCAAGATTCATTCCGACTAAAGAATAGATGTCAAAAGTATCAGCATCGCCAGTATTTTTTATTTGCAGATTAAAAATTGCAGGTAAATTCAGTGAAGGTATTGCCATAGAAGAAACTGTTTCTTTTGTAATCTCAAGGGTTGCAGACGCAAATGATAGAGAAATAAATAAAAAAATCATTGCAATAATTAAAACTCCTGCTTTTTTGTATCCCATTTTCAATATTACTAAAGAATCGATGTTTTTAAATATTTTTGTTTTGCAAAAGTAAATAGATTTAAACGAATTTTAGTAAATTTTAAGTTTTTTCAGAAATTTTTTATAAATTTTTCGAAAATTTAAGACATTCAAAACATAAATTTATAAATTAACAAATAAATCATTAAGCATGCTAATCTCAAAAATATTCAAATTTGATTCTGCGCATAAACTTCCAAATTATCCTGGAAAATGCGCAAGCCTTCATGGCCATACTTGGAAGCTTATTGTAAGCTGTTCTGGAGAAATTGACAAGAAAAGTGGAATGATTATAGATTTCTGCGAAATCAGTAAAATCGTCAATGAAAAAATCCTCTCAAAATTTGATCATGCTTATTTAAATAATTTTATCAAAAATCCAACCTGCGAAAATATTCTTTTAGCAATAAAAAAAGAGCTCGAGAAAACCAAGCTTCAAGGATTAAAAAAATTAGTTTTGTATGAAAATGAAACAAGTTTTTGCGAGCTGGAATGCTGAAGAGAAAATTTAATATAAATGTAATATTTGGGCTTCGCCCTTAAGATAAGTTTCAAGTAAATAAAGACAAGGCTGAACAATTCTTAACATAGGCAAACCAGACACTTCAAATTGCGATTACTTTAATAATTCCTTCAATATAAAACCGAGTATGCGCAGGTTTTATTCTATTCCGGCTAAAGACTTTCAAAAAACTTCCTGCAATACCCGAATCCCAAAAAAAGGGCGAAGCCCGCTCATATAACTAATCTTGTTTAGAATGATAAATGCGAAGCAGAAACTATATTTACCTCCCCAACCATATAAACATTTAAATATCCTGCAAACAAACTTAATATAAGGTGAAAAAATGGTGCTGAAGATAATCACTAACTTTTTTAGAAGAATATTCTCTGATATGTTTAGCAAGAAGCGCGATATTAGCCTTGGTTTTTACGGCCCGCCAAATGCAGGAAAAACTTCGCTTGCAAATAGAATCTGCAAAGACTGGACAGGCGAAGAGCTCGGAGTAGTAAGCAGAGTTCCGCATGAAACAAGAAAAGTTCAGTTTAAAGAGCAGGTTGAAATAAAATATAAGGAAAACAGCCTTAAATTTAAAATTGTAGATACTCCAGGAATTGCAACTAAGATTGATTATGAAGATTTTCTAAGATTTAAAGTAAAGAAAAAAGACGCTCAAACAAGAGCAAAAGAAGCAACACAAGGAATTATCGAATCAATAAAATGGCTTGATGATGTTGATGCTGTTGTGGTTGTTATTGACTCTACGGAAAATCCATACTCTCAAGTAAATATTACTATTATAGGAAACTTGGTTGCTCGAAAAATTCCAGTACTTATTGTTGCGAACAAAGTTGATTCAAAAAAATCAGACTTGAAAAAAGTTGAAGCAGCTTTCCCAGAGTATGATGTTGTTGGTATTTCTGCAAAATTTGGGACAAACATGGAAGAATTTTACGAGTCTTTATTTAAACTTGCAAAAAAAGTAAAGAAATAAAAAACAGCAATAACTAAATTTAAAAACTAAATAAAACTATAAATAAAAAAGAGGATAATATGAAAAACAAAATTTTTCAATCATTCGCTTGTAGAGGACAAGCTTCATGAAATGAAAAGCAAATTAAAAAGCGGATTCACAATACAATTTCTGCCTTATTCCGAAATAGCTAAGCTGGACAGCATGCATAGAATAAGAAAGCTTCTTGACATAATATTAAGCAATAAAGTTTTAATTATTCAGGGAAGACTAAAGCCAGAAGAAGAAACTCGGCTTATCGAAGACACAATGATTCTGGTTGGAAAAGTCAAAGGATTCAAGGGAATAGAGCTTGCAGTTATATCGCCTAATCCAAATGAAAGAACAATGTTAAGCAAGCTAAAATATGGCTTAGCTAACGCACTTGTTGGCCAAACCGACTCGCTTACAGTCATCGGTCCTGCTTCAGTAGTTAAAGACATGAAAAAAGATCCCAAAAAACTCGAGATAATGATGAGTGAAAGATAATTTTGTTCTTGATGTTTTTTATTTATTAATGTAAAAAAACTTCGCTTCGCTCTTGTTAATAAGAATTCAGCCATTCCAAAGAGGGTTCAGCCTTGTTCAAACTTACTCGCTCCTTATAACAAAATTTTATTGCATTACCTTAAGGTTAGAAGATTGCCGAACTTGTGCCGAGAATTTTCATTTAAGTAATAATCTTTAACAGTAAATTAAATGAAAATTTGAGGAGGCAATCCAACGTTTTTATATTTGTTATAGTTTAATAGAATTCTATTTCTTGCTGAATTTTGTTTCAGCTTTTATTTTTTTCAAATCTTCTGTATTAAGCCTAAGTGTGCTTGCTAAATCAATAATATATTTTCCTTCTTCGAGTTTGTAGATAAGCGGCCGTTTTTTATTGAAAAGATTAACCACATCTAACTCAAATTTTCCTGGGCCAATAACTCTAATACTTTCAAGGTCAAGAATAACAGGAATTTCTTCCTGCTCTGAAACTCCAATAATTTCACGAACATCTTTTTCCATTCTTACTTTATCGAGCTTGTCAATCTCGCGTATTCTTTCTTGAATTTCAATAACATCCTTATTTAGCTCGCGAATAACATTTTCGCTGGCTTTTTGAGATGCTTGCTTCATTATTTCGTAATATTCTTTTTTAATAAAATAAAAAAAATGACTATGGCATTCACCACATCCGCTCAGCATTTCTGGAGCCGCATCAGGGTATATTTTTCCACAGTGGACGCATTGATGCGGAATTTTCAAAAATTGCTAACTATAGCAATCCTCCTTTTTTAGTATTTTAATTTTTTGGAATTTCATTGGCATATAGAAATATAGCCTTTAAGCTTAATAAAGTTTTAGATGATATAATCCATAGAATAACAATCTCAAAAACTTCTCTTCTTTAAACTTCCAAACTAACAACTTTACTAATCTTATCTTGCATGCTCACACCATAAATAACAGGTGCCTCTGTAATCAAAGAGTCGTTATGCGTGATAATAATATATTGTCCTTTGTTCATATATCTTTTCAAGAGCGCCGCGAGGCGCTCAGAGTTTCTTCTGTCTAATGCAGCATCAATTTCATCAAAAATATAAAAACAATATGGTTTGTATTCTTGAATAGCAAAGATTAATGAAAGTGAAATAAGGCTTTTTTCTCCGCCAGAAAGCGAATTAGTATCAAAATATTTTCCCTTGCCAACTTTAATCAGCATCTCAAGTCCTTCTTCAAACATTTTTTCTTTATTTACTGGTTCAAGCGTTGCAACGCCCTTATCACTAAGCTGGCTAAAATTTCTAGAGAATAAAATATTAAGCTGTTCAAGAGTTTCCAAAAATGATTTTTTCTTTTTCTTGTCAATATCTTCGATTACTTTAAGAATTTCTTCTTTTTCCTGAACAATTGTATTTGCTTTTTCTTCAACTTTTTCATATTCCATCTTAATATTGTCATAAACTTCTAAAGATTTCATGTTTACTGTTCCTATTTTCATTATAATTAATTGAGTTTCTTCAAGTCTTTTTTTAAGCTCTTCAATAGGCAAACGCATAATCTTAGCATCTTTGAATTCTTGTGATTCTTGTTCAATAGCTTCTTTCTGCGCTAAAAATTGAGCCCGCTCAATTTTTAGATTATTCATTCTTTCTTCTGCAAGATGTTTTTCATTGCTCTTGTGCATTAAATCTCTCTCATAAAAATGTATTTTTTCCTGATACTGATTCTTTTCTCCAAGTGTCTTTTGATATTTTTGCTTAAGCATTGCATCCTGATCGTTCTTATCACTAAGTATACTCTCTTTTTCATCAATCTTTTCTGAAACATCTTTTAAGAATTCAGTATTTTCATCAATTTGTCTTATTATCTGTTTTAGAATATTTTTGTTTCTTTCTATATCTCTTTGCTTCATTGTAGCTTCCATTCCTAAATGAGATTCTTCGTGTCTTTGAAGCTCTTGAATTTCCAAACGAAGCGATTCGAAATTTTCCTCGCTTGTTTTAATCAAAGATATTTGCTCCTCCAGATTTTCACGTTTTTTAATAAGATCTTGATGCTCTTTTTCTGCAATTTTAATATCTTCAGAGTATTTTCTTATAACCTCTTTCTTTTCATTAATCAACGCAAGTCTATTAACATCCATGGTTCTTGCTGCCAATTCCGATTCTATTTTTCTTGATTCTTTTGTAATTTGTTCAAGTTTTTCCTTTATAGAATCAATTTCTTTCAAGAATTTTTCAATCTCTAATTTTGACCTTTCTTTTTCCTTTTCAGCATCTCCAACAACATGTCCAACATGTTCTTTTGTTATTTTTGTCTTGCAAAGCGGGCAAGTGTCTAATGAGGAAACTTGCGATTGAATTTTTCCTTGATCCTGAATATTTCTTTCAAGAACAGCTATATTTTTTTCATTACCTATTGCTTGAGCTTTTGAAGTTTCCAAATCTTTTCTTAATTTGTCCAGCTCACTTCTAAGGATAACTATTTTTTCTCTATGGGTTTCTATGCTGTCTTTAATAATAATCTCAGATTCCATGCTTTGAATTTTGTTAAAAATAAAATCATACTCTGTTTTCAGCCTTTGAATCTGGCGGATTTTATCATCGATTCGCGGATTAATTGAGCTTAAATTTGATTTTAAGACAAAAAGTTTTCTTTTTTGCTCTTCTAGTTCTTCAAGCTTTTTCTTTTTGATTTCAAGGTCTTTTCCAACACTTTTTCCTTTTGTTTTGCTTAAATCAACCAGTTCTCTCTCGCCATTTTGAATCATTAATTCAAGTTCGTGCTTTCTTTTAGCCATGTCATTTAGTTGGGAATCATAACTTTGCCTTTTTATTATTAATCCAGCTAAATCTGCTCTTAAATCCGAGATTTCAGCATTAAGTTTTTCCTGCTCAAGTCCGGATGATTTTTGTATGTTTGATGTAATATTATTTATTTTTTCATTAAATACAGCGATTTCGTTATTAGTTTTATCAACAAGCTCGTTTATTTTAGTAATTGCACTTTGCTCTTTTTCAATTGCTTTGTTTATTTCTTCAATTTTATCCTGTTTTTCAGAAGCATTTCTATGACTGATAGAAGCTTTGTAAGTTTTTACATCTTCTTGAAGTTTTTTGAAGTGAAGCGCCTGTTTTCGCTCTTCTTCAAGATTTTTAAGATAAGCATTTCTTTCCCTAAGGATTGCATGAACTTCTTTTAATTTATTTTCGGTTTTTTCTAATTCTTGAAGTGAATGTTTTTTTCGCATTTCATAAATAGATATTCCTGCAACTTCTTCTATAACTTCACGTCTTTCTTCAGGAGACATTTTTACAAAGCTTTCGATTTCGCCCTGTAGAACTATATTGAATCCATTAGGATCTATGCCTGCCTGCGCAAGCAACTCAAGCACTTCCTGCAGAGTTTTTATCTCGTCATTTATTTTATAAACTCCTTGTCCGTTTTTTCTAAGAATTCTTTTCAGTTTAACTTCAGGCTCATTCAAAGAAAATCCTTTGTCTGTATTGTCAAATATTATCTCAACACTTGCCTCGCCTGCTGGCTTGTACTTGTCTGTTCCTGCAAAAATAAGATTTGAAAGCTTTTTTGCTCGCATACTTTTGCTTCCCCGTCTTCCAAGAACAAAACAAATTGCGTCAGTAACATTGCTGTTATGAACGAAAATCTCATTCCCTATAAAATTGTGGGTGCCCTCAACTTCCAAGTCATATACATATTCTTCACCTTTTACTTTTTCTATTTCTGAAATCTTATCCCAAAATATTTCTGAATATGCAAGCCTTTTCAACAAATTAATTAATTTATTTATTTGCACTAATCGCGTGGTATATGTCTTTTCTAAATAACTTTTAAAATTAATAAGATTTTTTTCTTTTGCCTTAAATAAATGCCTGACCCATACATTTCGGATAGTTGCTTTATAAAGACCTATCTCACGAGAGGCGGTTCTAGACGAGATTGATAACAAGTCCATAAAATTTATCAAATTTTTTTGATCTAAATTCAAATTATTATAATTAACAGTCAGTTTATCTAATTTATCTTCAAACAAGACTAATATTCTTCTAATTCCTTCTCGGGAGGGGTTGCATCTATTTTCTGCATATGCTGCCAGCAGAGGAGTTAATTTTTTCTCTTTTTTAATTTTAATTCCCAATAATCCAATGAGTTCCTTTATTTGAAAATTAATTTCTTCTGGAAGCAAATCATTATTAGTATTTAAGGTTATATTATTTTCCGCCCATTTTTTAAGAAGAATATTCTTATGCAGACATTTTAAGTTTATTTGACTATAAAGCTTATTTAATTTTTCTTTTCCTTCAATTAGAATATAAAAATATTCTTTTTTAATTTTATTTTGAGTATTAGTGGCACATTTCAATTTCTTAAGTTTTCTAGCTACTATTCCGAATCTTAGCAAGCCCAACATTACGTTATCTGCGAGTCTTTTGCTCATAGTGCAGTATTCAAAAGTAGGATTATCTTTTCTTACAGAGGCATCACAATCAAATAATGCGCCTAAAAAATTAGACAGTATCTTTTTATTAGAAAAGAGTATTTTTTCGGGAATATGTTTTTTTTCTTTTTTGTAATTTTGATTGAAAAATTTAACTAAGCCATTAGATAAAACTCTTGAATAAAGATAAACATTTTTTGCTATACTTTTATTTCTTTTTGATTCCCCTATGCTAAAGCCGAATTTTTTAATTATATTCTTATAATCCTCTAAAATCTCCTCATCAGCATTAACGAAGTCTATTCTCGAATTTGGAATTATGCATCCATCTCCTACGACATATCCTAAAAACCTTGCAAAATCCATAAAGTCTATATTTTTAGTGATACCCTCTATTTTGAAGTCTGTCTCTTTATCAATCAAATTAATTTCATTAGGGGTTGCTATAAAGTTTCCTTTTTTTAAGTTTCCTACAATTTCTGAAACTATTTCTCCATTTTTGTAGACAAGTATTGGATGACAGGAAGTTGTTGTAACTTCTTTTCCTATTTTTGTTTTTATAGTAAATAGATGGGGTTCGCCATCTCTTTTTATAAATGCTTTTACATTAGCCTCTTTAATATTCATTGTTTTTGGATCAAGACTTAAAACTTTTATATTTTCAGGATTTTCATAGGTTAATATTCCATCATCAAGTTTTTTAGTTTCTTTAGCTTTTTTCAAGGACTCTTCTACTATTTCTCCAATTGGCCTCATATCTCCAGATGCTAATAAAATTCGTGTATCCCCTCTTGCTGATTTTCCGCTTCCATTCGGCCCGACAATACAATTTAAATTATTTTTTAGAGGTATTTTAGTCTCTCTTGCAAAACTTTTGAATCCATGAATAACTAGTTCTTTTATAAAGGGCATTTTATATATTATTTACCATCTTTTAGACAGGATTATGTAGATTTCGGGTTATTTAAAGATTATTGAAAAAGAATTGAATAAAAAATTACCGATATTTATATAAAGTCTTGGGGCTTTTTTTTTGAGAATGAATCAACAAATAAGACCCCTAGGAGTTTTACTTTTGCACCTATTTGGTAGAAGAAGGAAAATTTGCCCAGAAGAACTTGGAAAAATAGGTAATCATGCTTTAGCAAAAGAAACAGTAAACACTTATTTAAATGTAATTCTAGCAATCCAAAAAGGCGAACAATATTTTGAACTTAATGGAACCTCTTATATGTTGCCGAAGGACATTCCTACAAAATTAATGACTGTTCTGCCTGTTTATCTTGATGACGATGAAAGAAAAAAGTTTCTTGAACAGCAGAGAACAGGTGATTTTGAATTAAGGGGTATAAAATTTCATTATCAGTCTAGACAAATTTCAGAACAAGAAAAATTAGAGCATGAAATTGAGAGGTATATAACTGGTGGCGCTTTTTTTTTGATATGCATCACCTAGATGAAAATGAAGGATTGCCTAAAGTTTTAGCAACAACACAACAACATTCTAGGGGAAATGTTAATGAAGATTTGGAATTTGCTGAAGATTTAATCTGCTCGGGTCAAGGAAGTAAACAAATTTGGGGAAAAGAACGATTAGAAACAATCATAAAACTTGCTCCTGAGTTCGGATATAATCGTGTTAATGATCCAGCAATTAAGCCTAAATATGACCGACTTATGGAAATCTATGCTGAACAGAAGCAGCCAAAAACCAAATAGAATTAATTTTCACTCAAACAACTTTTCCTGCTTGCTCTCTTTTTGCTTTATTCCAAGCTTCTTATTCTTAGCTTCCTGCCATGTTGCCCATGATTCGCGGAATATTCTTTCTTTTTTAAAATCTAAAACGTGTTGTTCCAGGAATGCTTTTGTGTTTGGGTCGCTTGGATATCCGCTACCAAAGTCTATACTTATTTGCTCTTTTATTTTTTCTATTTCTGCATCACGAGTTACTTTTGCTAAAATTGAGGCTGCTGAAACAACTAAGTGATTAAAATCAGCCTTATGCTCACATACTATTTTTGGTTCAAGTTTTTTATCTTTAACATAACTCATTAGTTGATTTTTCCAGCCAGCAGTGTTTATTGAAGGACAATCTAAAATAATTTTTAGGTTTTGTTTTTGAGCTATTGATAGAGTTTCTGTTATTTCATTGATGATAGAAGCTGCTGCTAGCGCTTCTATGAGATTTAAATTTAAACCTTCACCCATACCCGTATCGATTTCATCGGGAGTAATAATCCTATATTTGTAATCTTTGACAATCTTTCTTAATTCTTCTAGAATTCTTTCTCTTTGGCTCGGTGAAAGTAGTTTAGAATCCTTTGCGCCTGCTGTTTTAAGTTCGTGCTCTTTGCTTTTTTCAATTAAACATCCTGCAAGAACCATGGGTCCGAGCACCGGACCGCGACCAGCATCATCGACGCCCAATAAAAGCCCTTCATTATTATCCTTTTCCTCTTCCATTTCTATTCCACCATCTTTATTGCTTCTAAAAGCTCGCTTACACTACTTATTAATTTTTCGTTAATAAGCCCGTATAATTCTGCATCTTCTATAAATTCGTCAGGATTTAGAATTATTTTTCTCATTTGCTCAAGCTCGCTTAATTTTTGGCTTAATTCGCTTTCTATAATCATATTCTCAGAAAGAACAAGATAAGCTGCAGAATCAGCTTCAGGAAAAGGTAGCTGTTTATTTCGCAATATCATCAATGCCAGGCTTTCAGCGCTAGACATTATTTTTTCAAAGTACCTCTCGCAGGCCGCTTTTTTCAATAAATCAGAATTATATTCTTCAAAAGACGCAGGCATAATCGTGCCAAATTCCTCAAGATAATCTTGAATTTCGTTAATCTTCTGCTCGACTCTTTGTTCCATGCTTTTAGAAGTACATTAGAATTTATAAACTTTGATTAGAAAAATTTTAATCTATTTGTTGGAGTAATAATTCATAAGAAGGATAATCTATTCTTTCCATTATAAAATTTTCTTCTGCGTGCGCTATTCCACTTCTTCCTGTGGCTGTTGCAATTAATTCTCGAGAAGTTATTGGATTAAAACCTTGACCAACTGCTCCTTTTATCGTTTTAAAAACACAATTTTCTGCATTAACTCCACTAACACAAAGATATTCTAAATTCCAGTTTTTCAAAATTTTTGCTAACGTTTCATTACCTAAAAATCCATCATCCTCACTTTTTTCAAAAAACGAATATCTTGGAATTTCTCTAATTGTGTTGGCTAATTCTGGTGCAGTATGTCCTTTTCCTCCATACTCTAAAGCTACTACCGGATAATCCTTTTTTTTTGCAAATTTGTAAAAGTTCTATCTGTTTTTGAATTAAACTCAATCTTTCTGGTTCTTCAACTACCATTAAAAAATAGGGTTGCATATCTACGATTATTACTCCAAATCTTGATTGGTTTATTTGTTTTATCATTTTATTTTTTCTCAGAAATCGCTCTGAGGTGCTAACCCCTCAAATCTACGAATAGCAGCGAGTGGATTTGAACCACTGATCTCCGGGTTATGGGCCCGGTGAGGACTCCAAGCTCCTCTACGCTGCTGTATATAAAATATGACAAAGGTAAACTTTTAAAGGTTGCTATCCTCCTATTATCAAGACAGATTATACAAAAAGATGGTACTTCAATACAAATTAAAAGCAAGCAAAAGATGGAAAGATTATCCTGGAAAAGCAAAGCTAAAACTTTCCATCAGCAAATATAATTTTCGCCTTCTAAGTGAAAACAGAAAAAAACTGCTTGTTAAAACAGGCAATTATGCTAAAGTCATGAAACGATTCAGGCAGATAGAGTTTTTCAAGCATCATGGATAAAAGTTATCGATTTGCCTACTTCTTACTTTTTATTTCTAAATCGTGGTTTAATACCTCGCAGCTTGCTGCGATTTAGAAAGACTAAAATTGCTGGTCGCGAAGCGAAAAATTTCATGATAAATACCCTGTAGCTTGCTACATGGACCGAAAAATTCTTTTATGGAATTTTTAGGGACAGAAAAACCCTAAAAGTTTTTCTGTATAATGAAATTTTAGGCAATTTTTTTATCACTAAATTTGATATCGATATGCATTCCATCACAAAAAGGTTTATTGCTGGATTTTCCGCAGCGACAGAGAGTAACACGATTTCTTTTTTCATATTCTCTGCCTTCACAGGATTCTATAGTAATGTTTCCCTTAACCCATAGCGGACCACTTATACTATCTTGATGCTCGATTAAAGAAATTGAAGGCTTGAAAATATTTTCCATAGGTATTTTTATTTTCTTATCAAAAGCAACAAGTCTTCCAGAGGGGCAGTTGCAAGCCTGTTCTATCGCTAATCTTTTGCAGTCTTTATCGTCTGATTTTTCTGTTAAATCCCATGTTCCACCTTTTCTATGACAGAATCCTGCTCCGCTGCATAGTTTTTCATTATCTTGAAGAATCAATTCAGGACCCTCTGTTTCTTCGATATTGTCAGTGTATTTTTTGTCAACATCTGCTGTTTCTGTGCCATTAAATTTAACCTTAATATGAGTTCCATCACAAAAAGGCTTATTTTTAGAATGCCCACAACGACATAAAGCATAATTTTCAGGGACATTTATTTTTTCAGTTTTTTTCCATTTTTTAGAGTCATCATTATTATCCGTAATTATCTGCTCTGTTAAAATGGGAATTTTTCCACAAACCAAATATGGACCATTTTTTGTAATTTTTATTTTCTGCTCAAGTTTTTTTGATTCTTTTGCCATATTGATCCATATTATTTTAAGTTTAAATATTGTTGCATAGGTAAACTTCTAGTAAAAGATTACTATCTTTTTCTAGTTAGTAAAGGCGCAAACTTTCGATCTAAAAGCGTCCTTTACTATAAAAGCTTTTAATTGTAAACAAAATTATGCTCTTCTGATTAACTTAAATAGGCCATAAATGAATAATCCAGCACTGATAATAAATATAAAAAAACCTGTTAAAACAATTAGTGGTGCAAATGGTTCAATCTAAGAAAATTGTTTAGTTTGAGCAATTATAGTCATTGTATAAACCCCAATTAGGACTAAAATAAATAAAGTAATACTTGTTATTAATATTAATGTTGGTTTCATTGTTATCTTAACTAATCTTTACTTTATAAGAATTATCGTGATTAATCATAGTTCTCGGCTACATCCCAAGTAAACTAATTCTTTAATTTTTCATAAATCGGCAGATTTTTAAAGCTAAAATTACCTATTATATTTCTCTCTTTTCTTTTCTCTCTTAAGAATGAGAAAATACGAAGGAAAAAAGCTCATTCTTATAATAGCCGCGCGTACAATTTTTGAAAGGAGGTAGAATAAAAAATAATGGGCGAGCCCAATTACAGGCTCAACCCAAAGATAGTATCTTCTGTTGAGAAGATCTTTCTCATTAAGGTTACAAAATTCTTATTCGCTATTTTGATGTTTCTCCAACCATTAAAGTCTCAGAGAGGCATCAAACCCTACGATTACAGAGTTATTGTCACCCTATGTGTTCTAAGAATTCTGCTTAGAAAAACCTATGCAGACTACGAAATTAAGATGAGAACAGACCTAAGAATATGCAGCGTCTTAAGATTACATATTCTTCCTGGAAAAAGTACAATTCAGCGAGGGATGGAAATGCTAAGCATGAAACTACTCTATAAGATAAATTTCCTTCTGCTAGCAGAAGTTATGAAAACAAAAATAGATTTGCTAATTGACTCTTCTGGGATAAGAATAATTGGAAGCAGCATTTGGTATTGTTTGAGAATTAATAAGGTTATAACAAAAAAAAACTGCGATAAAACACATCTCGCAGTCTCTTCTCAATTCATGTTCATAATGAATTGGAAAATAACAGCGTATAAAAGAAATGATTATCCCTTCTTTAAAATCTTATTAAAACCATTTGAACTTTTAGGCATCGTTAGTGCAGATAAGGGGTATTTATCGAGAGAGAATTTTCAGTTAGTTGCCGATAAAGGTGGAAAGGCATTTATCCCATTTAAGAAGGGGAAGAAGAAAGGATCTACTGCTAAACCAAAAAGCTGCCCTGCTTGGAAAGCAGCTTTTTATTTTTGGAAAACATTAAACGGAATTTATATGTCGATTTATCATCAAAGAAGCAGGATAGAATGTGTATTTTCTGCTTTAAAGAAAAGATATGGTGATAAACTTTATTGCAAAAGTGCTTCAATAAGAAGAAAAGAAATGGCTTTAAGATTCATAGCATACAATCTTCGACTTTTAATTTATTACTACTATGCCAAGAAGAATAATTTACATCTTTGGGTTAGGGTTGAGAAAAATTAGTTAGAAGTTTTACTAGGTAGTTATAGCGAGAGCTTTGTTTTATTCTTAGATTTTAGTTTAAATTTGGAGTAAGATGGTCGGTTGTTTTAAGATTTGATAAGGCTAATAATTAGTTTTTGACTAGAAATTATGCTTCAAAAACTAATTGGGATGTAGCCCCTGTATAAAAAACATTTATAAAGCCTATTTCATAGTTAAATTTATGAAAAGATCGAGCAGACGTTGGAAAAAGAAAGGCCAGATGCGATGGAAATGGCAGCGTAAGCGGCTAAAAGAAGAAAAAAGAAAGCGAAAAATGCATAAGAAACGAAGCCAGTAATTCTAATTTCATATAACTAATATTTAAAACAATTATTAAAAGTAATATTGCTATAAATGTTTAAAGGTATTATTATCGCCTTGTCTAATCTGCTTCAAACTTACAGTTAAATTTATTACATTATTTATATATATATATATCAAAAAACAAGGGGCACCACTTTAAGGGCGGTTTGTAACAATTAAAAGCATTTTTCAAACTTAAGTTTATGCTACTAAAATGCTTTTAATTGAAGCCCCTTGTTTTTAGATTCCTCTAAAGAAAGCTGCAGTAAAACTACCGCAACATAATCTGCAATTTGTAAAAATTGTAGAGTTAGAAAATCTAAGATTTTCTAAAATGTTGAGCAAGTTCACGAATGTAAAAGATTTAAATTTATGAGTGGGCTTGCGAATTACGGATTTCTTTCGGCGATTAAAATTATTTGCTATA
>Ga0209542_10010710_pt1 | contig 16463 bp, 25 predicted proteins | sample RifCSPhighO2_01_FD_184028 | JGI IMG/M metagenome (GOLD analysis project Ga0209542, IMG submission 184028) | Soil microbial communities from Rifle, Colorado - Rifle CSP2_plank highO2_0.1 (SPAdes) (version 2) | ecosystem: Environmental > Terrestrial > Deep subsurface > Rock core/Sediment ...
AGGATTGGATTAACACGATAGACAAAAGATTATTATCAAGATTAGTTCCAGAACTCTTAGAATTCAAGCCTTATAACCAAGAAGAAACTAAAGAAATCTTAAAACAAAGAGCGCAATATGCCTTTAACCAGAATATATTTGAAGAAAAAGCCTTTAATAGCATAGCAGAAGAAACTTTTCGGTTACAAGATATAAGAACAGGTTTATTTTTATTAAAAGAATCTGCTTTAATAGCAGAGAATAAATCGCTTAAAAAAATAAAACTAGAGCATTCCGAAGAGGCAATAGAAAAATTAGCTACATTTACTTCAAAAGACGAGAAACACCTTCAAGAAGATGAAAAACAAATACTGGAATTAATTAAAGGTAATTCTGGCAAGAGCATCAAGGATTTATATAGTATTTATTCTTTAAATAATAGCCTAGCATATAGAACCTTCCAGAGAAAGATAAAACAACTAGAAACAGCAAAGCAAATAACGCTAAAAGACCATAAAGATGGTTGGGGCTACTACAAAACTGTCGAGTTTGGTAGTCTAAAAACTTTAGAGGATTATTAATCTTTCTTTAACTCATCAATTTTATCATTTCCCATAGAAAGAACTAATTTTAAAGCCTTTAATTCAGTAGCCAGATTTATTTTTTGGAATTCTGTGGGAGCTTTATCCTTTTTAAAAGCGACATCTTCTATTGCAGAATTTAAATCGCTCATAATGCCATTCAAATTTTCTATATCTTTTTCTTTTTTTATCCTATCTTTAAAATAAGTGGCGTGACCCATATAGCCTATTTAAACAAATATCATTAATAAAGTTATATTGTTCTATAACCTATATTTTCTAGTTACGCGTCTACGCGCCTCATACGCGTGAGCTACTTAAAGAAAAGTTACTTCTAAAAATAAAAAAGAGGTGATAAAAATGGAAATAAGCCCTTCAGACATATCGTTGGAAACAATAGAGATTTTATGTAGTGAGCAACTGCTAAAATTGCCTACAGGAGGTAAAAATGGATTTCTACAATAAAGAGAACATATACCAACTCCTGGAAGAAGATGAAATAAGTGCGGAAGAAGCGTGTTTCATGGTAGGATACTTGGAAGAAACTGAATAAGCACAAACCACTTTTTATTTTTTTGTAAGACCCCACACAATATCAAATGCCCTTAAGGAATATTTAATTAATCTAAAAGGCAGCAACTAACCAAAACATTTATATAATTCCGATTTTCATCTTTCAATTAAATTTGGTGATATTGATGGGTGAAAAGATATTCAAATGCGAACTCTGCAACTCAACTTACGATGAAGAGGAAGCTGAAATGCTAAACTACGAATGTTGCGAAGCAGAATTAACAGACCTTGAAGCTAATCCTAAAGAATCAGGCGATGATAGAATATAAAATATCTAATCGGTTTTATCAGCTTCTTGCTATCAATACTAATGTGTTCTAGCCTAAATTTCTCAAAGAAAGGTTTATAGCCTGATTTTTGCAAAGACCGCTAGTTTTTATTATTAAGCTTTAATTTATTATATCTGTCTCAATAATGTTTTTCTCTATAAAGGCATAAAGTTTCCTTAAGGGTTCTTTCAAAGCAGGTTTATCATAATAACCAGAGATATCACTATTTAAGCCTTGAACTATATCCCTAAGGGTTCTCTTGCTAGAAGCTATAGCAACTGGAACACTGTACAATCTATGATCAATTGCCTCTGGGAGTTCTATATTTCTTGGAAGAATTAATTTTTCGCCGCTTGTAGTATGACCCCTATAAATTTTGCTCTTTTCTCCAACAGAACCTATAACAGAATCATATTCCTGAGTATTATATAGGCTATCATAAGTTCTTCTGCTAGCTGACCAAAGAGATTCTGGAATCATGTTCAACTCAAAGGCAAGTTCTATATCCTTCTCTGCAATATTTGGATTAAAATGTGCAAGGTATTTAGAGAGTTTTTCCGAATATAATTCTCTTATTTCTTTTCTACCTAAGCCTAAAAGGTGGCTGCTTAGGACTCTAACTGGTCCAAACATAGGGTCTTCCATCCTAACGCTCCCCATGTCAAAAATGCCCATCAAGCTATCTGATTTTCTCTTATGTCTCTTAAAATGATGGAGATGTTGATCTCCTTGGGAATATACCTTCCTGCCGTTAAGGAACATATAACCAACAAGGGGTTTTAATAAATATTGGAACTCTTTCCACTTGCCTGTTGCAAAAGATTTAAGAGGGCCATCCTCAGCAATTATCTCAGTCTTGCTTTTAACTCCTTGGTTAACTAAATTCCAGTATAAGACAGCCTTAAACTGCCTTCCTCTTTTTCCAATATAAAATTCATAAGGATCTTTTTCTATATCAACTTTAATAGAAGTATTTGGCAGTCTAAAGTTATTGTTTTCAATTATATCCGTAGTACATCCAGCAAACTCGATTACAGTGTCCAAGGATTTTGATACTATATCTTTTTTTATAACATCTCTAAGACCATCTATATCAACAGCTAGGACCTTTTTTTCATCTTCATCTATAAACTTGTCAGATTTCAGTTTTTCTTTTCTAGCATCAATTAGCTTTCTAAGAGCGATAACATCCTGATCAGCAGTAGGGCCTTCCCAGTATTCAGTTAACAAAACATAAACATATTCATCATGAGAATGCTCCTTTGAAATTTCCTTAGTTACCCCCTGATGTATAACTACCGGAACTGGTAACTTAAGATCATTCTGGAACTTTAGGTTCTCAAAGCTGTATAAAACATCCTGTTCAAGCCTTCTAGGAAATCTAGAAATATAAACCCTTTCCCTCCTTTTGCCTACAGAGTATATCTTAGCGAATAATGTACCAAGAACATTATTATTCACATCAGATAGATTTATATTCTTTAAAGTGGCAGTGTCAAATAAACTAAAGCCTTCTTCCTTAACTGTAACTCCTTGTATATCTTCCGCATTTATGCCTATCTTATTAAGTCTATCACTTATATCAGGTTGTCTATAAAAATCACGTTCAGTGTACCTACCAGGCAAAAATCCGTTAGCCATAATTATAAAACCCCTATGAATGGACATATAGCCATTTATAAACATTTTCATCAATAACTATTATACAGTAATTACACTAACTATAGACTCTCCTGCCCATGCCATGTATTAAAAATGCTAAGTCCTTTATCCTTTCTAAAGCTATAACAGCCCCCTTTTTATCCCAATATCTATTATATAATTCAGCGCATCTTTGAATAACCTCTATTTTTATAGATGACGTTTTATACGCACTTTCAACGTCATGAGCGTAGTATGCATCCATAGCTTTTAGATAAGCTTTAACTAAGTAAGAATATAATCCGATAATATTTTTAAAAGCGGCTTTATTTTTAGATAAATCCTTAAAAACAAAAGATAGTTTTCTTACTTCATCAGCAATTGCTTCAAGAGCATAAGCAACATTCCAGTAATCCAGCAGTTTATTGTTGCTTAAGTTTGCAATTCTAGCAGAACTATTATCTTGGAGATTTGTCTTTATAATCCTCAGTAATAAGAAAGTTAATCTATCAACGTCATTATCTCTCTGCAATATATCATTATAATCCACAGATTTAGCTGTCATATCTTCCATCATATTTCTGTTTAATATATCGAGTTTTCTTATAAGTTGGGGAATGAAAATATTTTTTGACGACAAAAAGACTTTAGCTGTCATCCTTGTTGCAGTCTGTTCCAGAACCTCTAAAGAAACAAGGCTATGCATAATATCCCTGATATCTTTAGATTTATTCATCAAGTCTTTTCCTATAATCCTAATAACATCATAACCATTAATGTAATACGCTACCAGCTCCCTTCTAATCCTAAAAAGGTCTTTATCAGTAACATCTATCTCAATTTTCTTATTCTGATCCTTTTTAGTTTTAGAGCTAGAAGATATAAATAAGCCACTGCCATTATCCTCAAAGTGAATAGGGTCTCCCTTTCCAAGACCTTCCTTTTTTATCCAACTTTGTGGTAAAGTAACTACATAACTAGTTCTTCCAAATTTGATTAAACTTCTTGTATCCATTTGTAACACCCCTCTTTTTATTCAAATTATAGTGGTATATACCACATATAAAATATATAGACTAAGTATATATATAAAACTTACTATCTAAAATCATACCTAGAGGGGGTGGAGGAAATGATGAGAATATCTATAAGAGATAAGAAGAGAGAAGACGACTTTACAGAAGATCTAGAGGATTTAGAACTAGAAAGAGAAGACCAGTTATTAAATGACGAGATAAAAGACTGGGAAGAAGGTTTTGAAGAAGGTTATTTCAGCGACGAAGATTTATTATAAAGCCATTGTTAAGAAAACAAACTCTGAAAATTTTGATAGATAATGTTTTCGGTATCAGCTATAGTCAAGCCTTTGATTACACTTATTTCTTTTATTGTTTTTTTAACAAAACTAGGTTCATTCCTACCAACTTCAGGATTTCCATAAGGCGAATCTGTTTCAGTCAACAACCTAGAAAGAGCAGTTCTATCTACTAAAGTTTTAAAATGTTCAGATCTTAAGATAGATACTGGAATAGAAAAATAACATCCAATATCTTCTGCTCTTTTAGCAAGCTTCATATTTCCAGTGAAGAAATGCAATAAAGTTTTTATTTTAAAACCTTCTAATATATCAATAACCTCTTTCTCAGCTTTCCTACTATGGATAATAACTGGTTTGTTTATTTCCTTTGCTAATTCTAAAAACTTAATAAAAACCTCTTTTTGTCTCCTTATAACACTTTCCTCTTTATCATGATGGTAATCCAATCCACACTCTCCTATAGCTATTATCTTTTCTTTATTTTCTTTTATAAGGGAAAAGATAGTCTCTAATTCTTCATCAGATGTATTTTTAACCTCATTAGGATGTATTCCTAAAGCAACTTTAACAATATCATACTTATTTCCCAATTCCAAAACTACTTTATTATCGTCTTTAGTTAAACCATTAACTATAATTGCTTTAATACCAATTTTTTTCGCTCTTTTAATTACTTCATCAAGGTCATTTTCAAAATCTCTATACTGTAAATGAGCATGTACATCAACTAGCATAACAGGTTAATAATATAGAGTTATTTATATCTTTTTAGAGTCTAGAGCAGATTTGTTAAGTCTGCCAAGCTTTGTATTCTATGAGGAACGTTTTTATGTTTATTTTCCCTATCTAATAATAAAGCTGGTAAGTTTTCAGATTCGCGTGGAACAGTTGCATCATGCGAAGGATCATCTCCAACAAACAAAATACCGCTACGATACAATGGCAGACCCAACATCTGAATCATGGAATGATATGCGCTAGAATCTGGTTTCTTAGCACCAATTTCATCAGAAAAACAGACGGCATCAAAAAATTTATTCAGATGTAATCTATAAAAAGATTTTTTGTAAGGTGAATGCATATTAGACAGAAGGCCTAATTTATATTTCTTCTTTTTCAAATAACTTAATGTATCAATTACATCAGGATAAACTTGACAGTTCATTGCATCAGAATCGTAATAATCGCATAACTTCTTTTTAAGGTCTTCATATTTAGGACTGTCTTCAGAAATGCCTATATTTGTTAAAAATTTTTCAACAAAATCTCTAGTAGTTCTAAAAAGATTTCTTTGCAGTTCAGACCACACTTCATATACCCTCTCCAAAGGAGCACCTGTAATTTTTGCTGTCCTTTCCCTTCTTTCACCATCTTTAGCTTTGACTAAAGTAAACCAATAATCAAAACCAACTGCAATAATCTGCTTTTCATGTAAATAACTTTTTGCTTCAGCTAGATAGTCCTTTGATGCGCTATTCATATTTAACCCCAGAAAACACCCCACCAATACATATGTGTTGCATCTTTTTATACTTTTCTAAAACAACTGAACAAAAAACGCTCCAAGTTGGATAAGAATTATAAACAAACATAATAGATTTATTGATGACCATGCTCTAAGAGCTTTCTTCTTATCATTAAAGATCTTGTGAGTTAACACATAGGCCATTCTACCACCATCTGTAATAAACAGAGGTAGCCAATTAAACAAACCAACTCCTAAGCTGATTAACCATATCCAAAAAAATAATCTTGTAAACCAAAGAATAACATTCTCAAAAGCTGTAAAATTTGCCGGACCTATAACAACACCCAAATAACCAAAATTCTCTCCTCTAGGATGCTCTGCAGCAATAACCTTAGCTTTCCTCTTATCCGTCTTTATTAATAATTCATCTCCTGGTTTAGTTTTTGCCATAAATTCTGTAAAGCTTAAAACATTAATCACATCATTATCATTAACAGATAGTATTATCTCTCCTTCTTCTATTCCACCCTTCTCTAAAGGAAATCCTTCTTCAAGCTTATTAATCATAACCTGGTTATCATCCAACAAAGAAGATGTAAAGGGGCTTAGGATAAGGATGCTTATTAAAAAAACGACTAAGAACAGAATTATATTAGCGAAAGATCCTGCAGATAATATGCCTAATTGGGCTTTAGCACTAAGTTTACTCATCTTTTTCTCATCTGGCTCAACAAAAGCTCCTGGAAGGGGGCCTAAAAAAACTAAGCCGGAACTTTTTATCTTTAAATTATGAAGTCTTGCAAAAACCCCGTGAGCTGATTCATGAACTATAATAATAAAGAATACTGAGATTATAAAAAACCAAAAAGGTAAAATAGGTAATCCAGGAATTCTAACTCCAGGCAATAAAGGAGCTAAAGCTGCAGGAGTATCTGGTCTAATAAACAGCAAAAAAGTATAGTAAATCAAGAAAATAAACAAAGCTGCCATTGAAATAAAACCAATAATTATGCTAACAGGCTCCATACCTTTAAGGAGTCTAGGAAAGATATTAGCTATTTTATCCATAGCTTTTAAACCAGCTTTAGTTCTATAAATAAAAAGAATGCCTTTGATAGTAACATTCTTCCTCATAATATAAAAGAAGAATATAACTAAAACATAAAAAAGGATTCCAAAGATTAAATCATAATTTGCCATCAATTAACCTTACTTTTTACTTTTAATTGGCCTAAAGGCCTTACTTTGACATCTTCTACAAGCAATTTTTTTTCCTAAGATCTTTAGTGGTTGTGCTTTAATCTTAGCCTTGCAGTCCTTACAAACATAAACGTTCCTAAAAAGCCTATTGGATGCTTCTAAAAATTTTGCCATTATTGACTTCTAACCTCTTTTAGAACTTTATTATCTAATATTATCCAATACATCACTTGAACACCTTCTTTTATATCATTCTTTAATTCATCTGGAATCTTCAAATCAAAAGTTTCGTAACTTTCCATATCCATAACATTAGCAGTATCACCTTGAATAGATAATACTTGTGCACTCTTTTTCTCAATTATAGGCACTTCAACATTATCATGAGCAGGGATAATCTTAATTATTTTTGAATTATCCAAAACGCCTATAGCTTCTACTCTGCATTTTGCATGGCCATGTTTGCCAGTTCTAGAGGTTTCTATGCTTTTTAGGACGCATACTTTATCCTCAAAAATAACATACCTGCCAGGTTTTAAGCTGCCTATGCTAGCTACTGTCTTTTCAGCCATAAAAAAAATTTTAAGGTTAATAGATTTATAAAGGTTATCTTTTTTCCCAGATTTTATAAGAAGATATGAAAACCTTTATTAATATCCCAAAAAAATTAATCCAATGCTTAAAGAAGGAGATTTCATAGAAGTAGAGTATATAGCTAAGATCAAAGGCACTGAAATAATCTTTGACCTAACAGATGAAAAATTAGCAAAAGAAAAAAATATTTTTAATCCAGATCTAAGATATGGTCCTATAATTATCTGCTTAGGACAGAAACATATTCTTATTGGATTAGACAAAAAGCTTATTGGAAAAGATATAGGAAACTTCATAATAGACTTATCAGCAGAAGAAGCTTTTGGTAAAAGAGACCCAAAATTAATAAGAATATATCCAACTTCTGTATTTAAGGAAAAGAATATTAATCCGCGACCGGGATTGCAATTAAATCTTGACGGTAAGATAGGTCTAATAAGAACAGTAACAGGCGGAAGAACTTACATAGATTTTAACCATCCATTATCTGGAAAAGAAATCTCATATGAAATAAAAATTAAGAGGATAGTAAAAGAGACTAAAGAAAAACTAGACTCCTTGCTAAGAATGCTCCTGCTTCTAAAAGGGCCAAATACTAAGATCGATAAAGAAACGGCAGAAATAATTCTAAAGGAAGGGCTTCCAAATGAACTTGAGTCAGCTTTAAAAGACAAAATTAAAGAATTAATCTCGGAAATAAAAGAAGTAAAAATTATAATAGAGAACAAATAAGCTTAAATACTACTTAAGCTTAAAATCATAAAAAGATGGAAGAAGCATTTGTACAAGACATAAAAGCGGAACAAAAGATATATACTAATGTTGGTTTAAGATCAGTTAAAGAAATAGACAAAGAACTAGAAGAGCTTGTTTCTAAACAAAAGGCTAAGATAAAAGTTTTAGGTAGTGGTGGAGCAGGTAACAATACTATCAACAGGATGACAGAAGTAAGTATTGCTGGTGCTGAAACAATAGCTCTAAACACAGATGCTCAAGATCTTCTTTACACAAATAGCGATATTAAAGTTTTACTAGGAAAAGAGCTCACAAAAGGTATGGGTGCTGGGTCAGTACCAAAAGTTGGTGAAGATGCCGCTAAAGAAAGTGAACATGAAATCAAACAAAGACTACAAGGAGCTGACATGGTCTTCCTAACATGTGGATTAGGGGGGGGAACAGGATCAGGTTCTTTACCAGTATTAGCTGATATATCAAGAAAACTAGGATGTTTAACAGTAGCAATTGTTACGATGCCATTTGCAATGGAAGGAACTGCAAGATATGAAAATGCTGTAATAGGATTAGAAAAACTAGAAAATGTTGTTGATACTTTAATTGTTATTCCAAATGATAAATTACTTGAATTAGCTCCAGATCTTCCATTACACACCGCATTTAAAGTTGCTGATGAGATTTTAACAAATGCTGTTAAAGGTATAGCTGAATTAGTAACAAAAGTTGGCTTGGTTAACCTAGATTTTGCTGATATCAAAACAATTATGAGCAAAGGTGGAATTGCAATGATTGGTGTTGGTGAATCTGACACTGAAAATAGGGCGGAAGAAGCAGTTGAAAAAGCACTAAACAATCCTTTATTAGATGTAGAAATTAATGGGGCTACAGGAGCTTTAATAAATATTTCTGGAGGCTATGACATGACTCTAGATGAAGCTAAAAAAGTTGTTGAGACTATCTCTGAAAAACTAGAAGATGATGCTAGAATTATCTGGGGGGCTCAGATTTCTGAAGACTTAGAAAAGACAATAAGGGTTATGTTAATAGCAACAGGGGTACAATCCCCACAAATATTTGGACCTAAAAAAGGTCTTAAAGAAAAGAAAAAGTCTGAAATGGAAAATGAGTTTGGAATAGAATTCATTGACTAAAGTTTAAAAATTTATCAACCCATAACCTTTAAATACATGATTCTTTTAAAAACATTTAAAAATGGATAATTTGAACAATCCTAATACAAGCCAGCCTATAATAGAAGAAAAACCATCAATCTGGAAGAAATTTAAAGGGTTTATTATACAAAGCAAGAGGGTCTTTAAAGTAACAAAAAAACCAAGTAAAGAAGAGTTTAAGATAATATCAAAGGTAACAGGCATAGGAATACTTATCATAGGCTTATTAGGGTTTGTAATAAAATTAGCCTGGGAATTAATAAGATGACGCATATCTTTACATTAAAAACAACGGCAAATAGAGAAGACCAAGTCATGGACTTTATAACTTCCCATATAAAGAAAAGAAACCTAGAAGTATACGCTGTAATAAGACCTCATGGATTAAGAGGCTATATTTTTCTAGAAGCCGCATCAAAAGATGATGCTGAAGAAGCTTTTCAAGGAGTTCCTTATGCAAAATCACTACTTCCAGAACCAGTAAGATATGAGGAGATAGAGCATATGCTAGAACAAATAAAAGTAGAGGTAAATATACAAAGAAATGATATTGTCGAGATAATTGCAGGTCCATTTAAAAGAGAAAAAGCTAAAGTAAATAGGGTCGATCAAGCAAAGGAAGAAGTTGTTGTTGAGTTATTAGAGTCTACTGTGCCAATACCAATAACAGTTAAACTTGATTCTGTAAAAGTCATAAGAAGAGAGTCTGAAGAAAAAGATGAGTAAAGAAACAGTTGAATTAATGGTAGAAGGTGGAAAAGCTACAGCAGGTGCAGCTTTAGGCCAGTCACTGGGGCCATTAAGAGTTAATATCGGCGAGGTTGTGCAGAAGATTAATACTAAAACGTCTTCATTTAAAGGTATGAAGGTTCCTGTTAAAGTAATCGTAAATACAGAGACAAAAGAAGTTGAAGTCACTATTGGGACTCCTCCATCTTCTGAATTAATAAAAAAAGAATTAGTAATAGAAAAGGGTTCGGGCAAACCAAATATAGAGAAGATAGGAAATATTTCAATGGAGCAAGTAATTAAAATAGCTCTGATGAAAAAAGACTCTATGACTGTAAATTCTCTAAAAGCTGCTATAAAGAATATTATTGGAAGTTGCGGTTCACTAGGAGTCTTAATAGAAGGGAAATTCCCAAAAGATATTAACAAAGAGGTTGATGAAGGCGAATATGACTCTTTGATAAAAGCTGAAAAGACTGAGATGGATGAAAGCAAAAAAGCCTTACTTAAGCAACAGTTAGAAGTAGTTCAGGAAAAACTAAGAATCGAACAAGAGAAATTAAAAGCATTAGAGGAAGCTGAAAAGGTTGTTGTAGAAAAACCAGCTGCAGTTGAAGAAAAAGTGGAGGAGAAAGCAGGAGAAGTTAAAGAAGAAGGAAAAGAGGTAAAAGAGCCTGTAGCTAAAAAAGACATAGCTAAAAAAGAAGAGCCTAAAAAAGAGAAAAAATAAATCAACAAACTTTATAAAAAGAATTCTATCTTTATTTTCTATAGGGGCTGTGGGCCAACTTGGTTATGCTTCGAGGTTTGGGACCTCGCGATCTCGGTTCAAATCCGGGCAGCCCCATATTGATTAAAGCTGATTCATTTTCTATTCGTCTAAAAAAGAGATTATTTATATTATAAGCTAAAAGCTCTGTAGAACTAAAATAGTCTATGCAAAGGCTGCAAAGGTCTATAGGATAAGGATGTATCTTGCTTGATGACATCTCTTTGATAAAAGTAGTATTAATGCCAAAGCAGGCATTATAAAGGCTTGATCTTAAGGTCTGCATATATCGCTTGAAAATTTCATATGTTTTGGATTCATAGTCCTCGATAGGTTCCATAAGACCAAGTCTTATAAAGCTCCGATAATGGTCCTCAACAAAGGTTTGTTTAAGTCTTCTTTCAAGACACTTTATACTTCTCAAGTAAGATTCTTCCCCAAGTGTTAATTGCTGAACATATTTAGGAGATTTACGTATTCCCATAAAGTAGGCAGATAAAAAAACAATCTAATAAAGCTTACTGATTAAAACAGCAAAACAATAGTTTTATAAATTCGTTTTTAGAGGATAAAATAGACTTTCTTAAAGCAAAATGGCAAAAACTAAAAAAGTTGGACTTACAGGAAGATTTGGTGTTAGATACGGGAAAACAATAAGGAAAAAAGTGCTTGAAATAGAATTAAAGCAAAAAAAGGTTTATAAATGCCCAAATTGCCATTATATAAAACTAAAAAGGTTGTCTAGCGGGATTTGGGACTGCAAGAAATGCAATACAAAAGTAGCCGCTAAAGCTTACGAAGTGTAAAATGGTGCTATACAAATGCTTTGATTGTGATAAAGTAGTTAAACAGGATTATATAAAGAAAAAAATAAGATGCCCTCATTGTGGTTCTAAGATATTGTTTAAACCAAGAATAGTAACTTCTAAGGTTGAGGCAAGATGAAAAAAGAAGATATAGAAAGGGGTGTAGCAGAGTTACAGATATTGGAGCAAAGCCTTCAAAATTTTTCTATGCAAAAACAAACTTTCCAAGCACAACTTATGGAAGTAGAGAATGCTTTAGAAGAATTGAAGGCTCCAAAAGGAGAAACTTATAAAATAGTAGGTAGTATCATGATTGCTGCTGATAAAGACGATTTAAACAAAGACCTAAATTCTAAAAAAGAGATCTTAGGATTAAGGGTAAAAAACTTAGAAAAGCAAGAAGCTGCTTTAAGTGAAAAAGCAAAAAAAATACAGGAGGAGCTTATGCTCAGTCTAAAAAAGAGGAAAAATGAACAATGAGGAAAATAAACTGGGAGAAATCATAAATGCTTTGGAAGTAATAGAAAAAGATCAAGCAATCCCCAAAAATGTCAGAGAAGGTATTAAAAATTCTATGCAGGTATTAAGAGAAGAGCATATAAAAACCGCTGTAAAAATAAATCGTTCACTGCAAGAACTAGAAGAACTCTCAGATAATCCAAATATACCAGTGTATACAAGGACTCAGCTATGGAATATAGTAAGTCTATTAGAGAGTGTTTAGAATAGAAATATTTATATATTGTTTATGTATTATCCTAATTATATAGTGGAGGCAAAGATTATAATGAAAGAGCATCTGGAGAGGCTAAAAGAAAAGCTTTTTAGTTCTAGTAAGAACAAAGAATATGATCAAACTGGCTCTAGCGACTATCTAGAGATAGATACTGGCAAAGAGGCAAAAAGAACAAAGATTATAATAAGACCATTTGTAATAGAAAATTTTGATGATGTCAAACCCGCTCTAGATTCCTTAAGAGAGGGCTATACAATAGCTTTAATTAACATAAAACCAATCAAAGACAGAGACATAATAGAGCTTAAAAGGGCTGTAAATAAATTAAAAAAGACCTGTGATGCAATTGAAGGGGATATAGCAGGATTTGGAGAAGATTGGATAGTTGTTAGTCCTAATTTTGCTCAGATATACAGAAATAAACAAACAGAAGAAGTAAAAGAATAAAAACATTTAAATATCTTTTTCTTTAGAATTGTATTAAATGGAAAAATTAGCAAACCAGATTTGTCCTTTTTGTCATAAAAACGCTTTGACTTTAATTGAGGACCAAAAAGATATTCCTTACTTTGGCAAGATGTATTTATTTTCCATGGATTGTTCTTCTTGTAAATATAACAAGGCTGACGTAGAAGCTGTAGAGCAAAAAGAGCCATCTAAATACACAATAACCATAGACAATGAGAAGGATATGACTATAAGGGTTATTAAATCGTCTACAGGTGCAATAAAGCTCCCACAATTAAGGCTTTCTATAACTCCTGGGCCAGCATCTATAGGTTATATATCAAATATTGAAGGTGTTTTAAACAGGTTTGAGGATATAATAAAGCAAGAAAGAGACGATGCAGAAGAACCTGAGATAAAAAAGAAATGTAAAAACCTGCTAAAGAAGATATGGAAGATTAAATTAGGCGATATACCAACGAGAGTAATCATTGAAGACCCTTCAGGGAATTCTGCTATTATTTCTAACAAGGCTAAAGCTGAGAAATTAAAAGTAAAATGAAAGTTTTTTTCATACCCGCAAAAGCAAAAACCGATATTAAACAAGCTATAACCAGTTTAGATCTAAATAAAATGAAAGGTAAAATCGGATTAGTAACAACAATACAATACTTGCACCAAGTTAAAAACCTAGATATTCCAAATTCCATTTTTATAGGGCAAATATTAGGGTGCAATACTTCAAAAGCAGAAAAACTAGCCTCTCAAGTAGACTGCTTCCTTTACATAGGATCAGGAGAATTCCATCCTTTAGAGGTTTTACTAAAGATAGGAAAACCGACATTTACTTTAAATCCAGAAACGAACCAATTTTCTCAATTAGATCCAAAAATATTAGAAATGTCAGAAAAGAAACTAAAGGGGAAATTAATTAAGTTTTATAGTGCAGAAACCATAGGCATCCTAGTAACAAAAAAACCATTACAGAAAGATCTAATTTCTGCATTAAAATTAAAAAAACAGCTTAATAAAAAATCATATATTTTCTTCTTTGATAACTTAAATGAGCTTGATTTAGAGAACTTTCCTAATATAGACTTCTGGGTAAACACAGCCTGTCCTAGAATTGAGAGCAAAAATATTATAAACATATCCAGTATACCAGAGTTTGATGAATAAGCTAGAAAAGATAATAGATATAGCTACAAAAAGAGGATTTTTCTACCCTTCTGCAGAGTATTACGGAGCAAAAGCTGGTTTTTGGACATACGGGCATCTTGGGAAATTAATTAAAAACAAATGGGAAAATTTATGGAGATGCTATTTCTTAAGCCTAAATGATAATTACTTTGAGATAGAGGGTTCTTATATCCTGCCTAAAGAGGTTTTTGTTTCATCAGGTCATTTAAAGAACTTTAATGATCCACTAACTTCATGTAAAAAATGTAATTTTAGATTCAGAGCTGACCAATTAATAGAAGATGATCTAAACACAAATGTAGAGGGTGTTAAAGAAAAAGCACTTGATAAGATAATCAAAGACAATAAACTTAAATGCCCAAGATGTGGGGGCAGCTTAGATGATGTAAAATGGTTTAATATGATGTTTGAGGTCAAACTGGGATCGACTGGCGAGGAGATTGCTTATTTATCTCCAGAAACAGCGCAAAATCCATTTTTATCTTTCAAAAGGCAATTCTTAGCTTTAAGGGAAAGGCTTCCAATGGGCTTAGCCATGATTGGAAAAGCTTTTAGAAATGAGATATCTCCAAGGCAAGGATTTTTTAGACTAAGAGAATTCACGCAAGCTGAATTGCAGATATTTTTCGACCCTAATAAAATAGAGGACACAGATAATTGGTCAAAAATTATAAATTATAAATTAAGATTGTGTCTATCAAAAGACAAGGAAAGCAGGAAGATAACAGAAATAAGCTGTGATGAAGCAAATAAGAAGCTTAAATTGCCTAAGTTCTATCTATACAACCTAGCACACATGCAGAAATTTTATCTAGGAGAGTTGAAGATAGATAAAAAAGACTTTAGATTAAGAGAGCTAGATGAAGGAGAAAGAGCCTTCTACAACAAGATACATTTTGATTGCGAAATAAATTTAGAAACACTTGGAGGATTTAAAGAGGTGGCTGGTTGCCATTACAGAGGGGATCATGACTTAAAAGGTCATCAAGAAGGTTCAAAAGAAAAACTAGAAATTCTGCACGAAAATAAGAGGGTAATTCCCCATGTCTTAGAATTAAGCTTTGGCATTGATAGAAACATATGGGCTTTATTAGATATTTTCTTTAAAGAAGAAAAAGAAAGGACTTTATTCGCCTTCCCAAGAGAATTTTCTCCATTTGATGCAGCTGTATTTCCTTTAGTAAACAAAGATAACTTACCAAAAAAAGCTAAAGAAGTCTATAAAATGTTAAATTCAACCTTCAGAACCTTTTATGACCATACAGGGTCGATAGGTAAGATGTATAGGAGGATAGACGAGATTGGTATCATTTATGGAATCACTGTAGATCATCAAACTCTAAAAGATAATACAGTTACCATAAGAAATAGGGATGACATGTCTCAAAGAAGGATAAAAATAAAGGATTTAAGAGATAGCTTAGACAAACTAAATAAAAATCTTATAAAATTTGGAAAGATTGGAAAGCTAGTTAAATAAATGACTTCATATCGTAATATTTTTAAACTATTTTCATTAAAAAATGATGTGGGCGCGTAGATCAGCCTGGGAACTTCAAAAAGGTTGGGTAATAGATCGCATCCTCGGCAAAACAGGAAAGGGTTCCTATTTGGATGAGGCCTCGGGTTCAAATCCCGACGCGTCCATTAAACTATCTTCTCAAAACGTTTAATCTCAGAAATAAGTTTCTTTTTTATCTCTGGTTCTGATTCAGAATGCCCTGCATTAACAAAATAAACTTCGGCGTGCTTGACTTTTTTGCAGAAAGGTTTCATAAAGCGCATAGGACAAACTCTATCAAACTTTCCATGGATTATAGAAATTGGTATTCTTGAAAGTTTATTTGTATTTTTTAAGATAAAATTCTCTGGCAGAAAGCATCTATTCTTTAAATAATAAACCTCTAAGATAGATAAAGATCTATAGGAATATTTTTTTAAAGCTTTTCTAACTTCCTTGTCAGAAATCTTTAATTTAGATATGGAAAATTCATAATAAGCCCATTCATAAAGATGCTTCTCTCTTATTCTCTTGTCTTTAGAATGCATCTGCTTAAAATAATAACCAGAAACATCTTTTCTATAAGCTAGTGGAACTTGTTTTATAAACCTGCCCCAGGCCTTTGGTTCATACTTTTTGACTCCTCCTTGGGTATAATCTGCTATGCTAGCATCATTTGCTAAGAACACCCCTCTTAGAATTAAGCCCGAAACTCTTTCAGGATGCTTTATTGCATAAACCAAAG
>Ga0209542_10010711_pt1 | contig 16462 bp, 14 predicted proteins | sample RifCSPhighO2_01_FD_184028 | JGI IMG/M metagenome (GOLD analysis project Ga0209542, IMG submission 184028) | Soil microbial communities from Rifle, Colorado - Rifle CSP2_plank highO2_0.1 (SPAdes) (version 2) | ecosystem: Environmental > Terrestrial > Deep subsurface > Rock core/Sediment ...
AAAATGAGGTACGGGGCGAGCGGGATGAATCCCGCGACAAAATATGAAAAGAACATAACTGCGCCGGCAGCGATCGAGCCGCGCGTGTCGTCAGCTCCCCCGTGCATCTCCTCCACCGATGCTTCGGAGAGAAAACTGCCCGCCGCCATCGAGAACGCTTCGACAAAAATGAGTACGATGCCCGTAAGAAATATCGTTTCGCGTCCGACGCCGGCGATCGCGATGCCGGAGAGAAGGCCGACTGTGGAGACGAGCCCGTCTTCGACCCCGAAGACGGGATTGCGGAGAAACAACGCGCTCCGTAGATTGAATGCGCCCATGTCCGTATGGTAGCACTTCGAGTGCTACACTTTCTCTATAAAACTATGAAGGTGCTAGCGATAGATCCTGGATACGGTAGGTGCGGCGTGGCGGTCGTGGAAAAGAACGGGGGCGGGAAGGAAATTCTTTTATATTCAGCATGTATCGAGACCTCTGCAAAGGCCGAGTTCGCAGAGCGGCTCGCGACGGTGACGAGTGAATGCGCGCGACTTATTAAGATACATGCGCCTGATTGTGTAGCGCTCGAAAAATTATATTTCCAAACGAATCAAAAGACCGCAATGCGGGTCGCCGAGGTGCGCGGAGCGCTCATCAACACCGCGCAGAGCGCGGGAATAGCGGTTTTTGAGTACACGCCGAGCGAAGTAAAGAGCGCCGCCGCAGGAAGCGGCGGCGCCGACAAAAAAGCCGTCGCACGGATGCTCCACGCGCTCGTGAAGATAGAAAAAGAGATCGAGCACGACGACGAATACGACGCGATCGCTATCGCTGTCACACACCTGGCGCGAGCGCGGGCCACATAGCTAAAAACGGTAAAAAAGAATTCACCCCGTTAGAGGCTTCGGAATTTTTGACTCAAACTACAGAAAAGTCGCCGTAGTCTTTGCGTTGGTTGCCTCTAACGGGGTAGAATGGTCTGAATATATGTCCATTACGCGCCGCTTTTTCCGCCGTGTCAGATATATCGTACGCTGCACCCCTGCGTGGCTTGAGGTAAGTCTCCTTATCGCTGCCATCGCGACGTTCCTGATTTTGACCGGCGGCATCATCTGGGCAAGCGTCATGCCGATACCGGCGATCAACAATTTTGAGAATCGCCAAGTGGCGCAATCGACCAAGATATTCGACCGCACCGGAAATATTGTGCTTTACGACGTGCATGGCGCCATGCGCCGCACCTCGGTACCGCTCGAGGAGATCTCCCCGTACATCCAAAAAGCCGCCATCGCGATCGAGGACAATACGTTTTACGAAAACGCCGGCTTCCGTCCGCTCGCCTTGCTCCGCGCCGTTTGGACCAACATCACGCGCGGCAACCTCTTGAGCGGCCAGGGCGGCTCGACCATAACGCAGCAAGTCGTGAAAAACGCGCTCCTCACACAGGAAAAGACGATCACGCGCAAGGTCAAAGAGATCATCCTCGCGTTGCGACTCACGCGGGTCTACACAAAAGACCAGATCCTCAACACATACCTCAACGAAACAGCCTACGGCGGCACGATCTACGGCGTCGAAGAAGCGAGTCAGTATTTCTTCGGGGTCCCCGCAAAAGACGTAGATCTGGCGCAGGCCGCGTACATCGCTGCGCTTCCACAGGCGCCGACGTACTACTCACCGTACGGCAACCACCGCGATGCACTGGACGCGCGCAAAAACCTCGTGTTGGCACAGATGCGGGACAATAATTTCATCACGCACGAAGAATATGAGCAGGCGCGCAACGAGGAAGTCCAATTTAATGATCCGAAAAATGCGGGTATCAAGGCTCCGCACTTTGTTTTCTTTATCCAAGAGTATCTGGAACAAAAATACGGGGCTGACGCAGTCTCGCAGGAAGGACTCCATGTCGTAACGACGCTCGATTACGATCTCCAGCAAAAAGCGGAGGCGACCGTCGCGAAATTCGCACCTGGATTGCTCTCGAGTTTGAATGCCTCGAATCAAGGCGTCGTGGCGGTCGATCCGAAGACCGGACAGGTACTCGCCATGGTCGGCTCAAAGGGGTACTTCGATGACACGATCGACGGCAAGGTGAACGTTACGCTCGCGAAGCGTCAGCCGGGTTCTGCATTCAAGCCATTCGTCTACGCGACGGCGTTCGCAAAAGGATACACGCCGGAAACGGTACTCTTCGACATCCAGACGCAATTCTCGACCGCATGTGCCTCGACCGATATTATGAACAGCACCTATCCTTGTTACAGCCCGACCAACTTTGACGGCGGATTCGAAGGTCCTATGAAACTGCGCGCAGCGCTCGCCCGATCGGAAAACATCCCCGCTATCAAACTTCTCTACCTCGCGGGGATCCCGGAGTCCATCAATACCGCACAGAATATGGGTATCACAACCCTCGGCTCGCCGGGTCGTTACGGCCTCGCGCTTGTCCTGGGCGGCGGCGAAGTGACGCTCTTGGATATGACCGGTGCATATAGTGTGTTTGCGAACGACGGCGTGAAAAACCCGCCGACCGGAATTTTGCGTGTCGAGGATGCCGCGGGAAATGTCCTCGAGACCTACGAGCAAAAGAGTACGCAAGTCCTCGAGCCGCGCGTCGCGCGACTCATCAACGACATCTTGTCGGACAATGTCGCGCGGTCGCCGGAATTTGGTCTCAACTCTCCGCTTTTTTTCAAGAACTATGACGTTGCGGCGAAGACGGGGACGACCAACGATTTCCGTGATGCGTGGATCATCGGCTATACACCGGGGATCTCCGTCGGCGCGTGGACGGGCAACAACGACAACAGCTCGATGGTAAATAATTCGGCGTCATTCCTTGTCGCTCCGATGTGGCACGATTTTATGGTCTACGCGCTTTCAAAATACTCTGCTCCGTCCGATGCGTTCCCCGCTCCGGGACCCGATCCTGACGTTGCGACGATGCCCGCAGTTTTAACCGGCAATTGGAATACTGACCCGACGCTCGGCGTCCACGAGATCTTGTATTGGATTGATAAAGACAATCCGCGTGGCGGTCGACCCGCGAACCCCGCGCGGGACCCGCAATTCGCTCACTGGGAATACCCCGTAGCGCTTTGGGCCGGCCAACAGGCGGGACTCATGGGCAGCACGACTCCGCAGGGAGGAGTTATTGTGCCGGGACCGGGACCCACAGGATTCCGCATTGTCTCTCCGCGGGAAGGATCGGTGACCCCCTTCGGCGCGGCCGTCACCTTCGGCGCTGAATCTGCGCAGCCTCAATCGGTATCGAGCGTCTCGTACTATGCCAACGGCGCACTCATCGGCACTTCCGCGCAGTCTCCGTACATTGTTTCTTACCGACCAGCCGCCCCTGGTCCTGTAACGCTCCGCGCAGTAGCAACGCATGCTGACAACACGACCGAAGAGCAGATGATTACATTCTCAGTCCAATAATCTACCGATTCAGAGGCATCACGAGGTACATGAAGGATGCATCGGAAACGCCACGGATGACAAGTGGTTTCCCCGCTCCGGCAAAACTTAAGGTGATGGAATCTGATTCGATGATCGTGAGGCAATCGGCAAGGTAACCAATGTGAAAGTTGATGTCGAGATCCCCGCCGGAGAGCGCCGCATCGATAGAATCCGACATTTCCCCCACCTCGGCACTTCGCGCTGTCGCGCTGAAGATCTTTCGCTTCGGATAGATATGCAGCCCGACATGCTGATCATTGCCGGAAAATACACGCGCCTTGCGGAGCATTTCCGCAAAATCATTTTTCAAAACCGTCGCTTCTGTCTCAAATGCCTTTGGTATGATTTCTTTGTAATTTGGGAATGTCCCATCTACCACGCGCGACATGTACCGCACACCGTCCGCGGATATCGACATCTGTGAATCATCAGCTGAAAGTGTTATTTCATCCGCACTAATACGCTCGAGGACGTGCACAAGCTCGAGCGCGTGTTTGAGTGGGATAAGGACCTCTGTTTCAGTTTTATTTTTTGCGCTGGGGATCGTTTTTTCAGCAAGGCGGAACGAATCTGTTGCGACACATACAACCGCTCCCGGTCGGAGCGACACATACACACTCCCCAATTCCGGTCGGATCATAGATGGCGACGCCGCGTATGAGACAGATTGTATCCCCCTCATCAACTCTTCACGCGAAATGCCAATTCCCTTCGCGCCACCCCCCTCTCCAAGCGCGGGGAACTCTTCGTGTGGTATGGATTTAATAAGTGTTTTTGTCCCGCGTGATTCGATTATCAAATTCCCTTCTTCAGTTTTAAGATGTATCTTTTCCCCAGATATCGATCGGATCGTTTGTGAAAGCACCACCGCGGATACAGCAACAATCCCCTTATCTTCAACCTCACATGGGATCGTGATTTCTATTCCCGCTTCTAAATTTGTTGCCTTGATACTACACTCTCCTTTACTTTGATTGCCCACATCCAACAACACACAAGAAAGAACGGGAAGGGACTCCTTTTTCCCTACAACCCTCTCCGTTAGTTGCACCGCGTGCAATAACTTCTCCTTTGTTGTTGTCATCTTCATACACTATCTAGATATATTTATATATAAATACTATTACTACTATTAGTACTGGGGATATAGTGGAGAAGTGATTTTGAGAGTGAGGAGACTATGATTTTTTGATGAAGGGGTGTGTTGAAAACTTTCGTGTGAGTTTCGAATAAGTTGTGAGTAGTGGACTTACTATTTTTCATAGGGGGATAAGTGGGGTGTTGTACGAACTCAATTCACATGTTGTTCATCTGGTTATGCATGGATAAGTGTTCGGATGTGTTCAAGCTCCTGCTCAAGCGAGGGATTGGATTTGACCTCTTCTTTTATCTTTTCACACGAGTGAATAACGGTCGTATGGTCCCTCCCCCCAAGTTTCTCGCCGATCGATGGGTAGGAGACGCTAAACTCCTCCCGCAACATATACATAATTATCTGTCGCGGCTTCACCACTTCTTTCTTACGCGTCTTTTCGTAGATACTTTTCTCAGGGATATCGTAATACGAAGCGATCCGGCGCACGACTTCATCGACCGAGACACCCCGATTCGGTTTCACATTATGCTTGATAAGGGCGCGGACGTCAGCCTGAGTCACGGCCTTTCCTTTGAGTTGTGATTTGCACACGATCATATTGAGGACCCCCTCAAGCTCCCGAATGTTTCCACGAAGGTTTTCAGCGATATATTGGACGATGTCTTCGGGAATAGAAAAACCATGTTGCTCGATCTTGGCGCGGATGATCGCGACGCGGGACTCCACGTCCGGCTCAGGGATCTCCGCGATCATACCTGCGCCAAACCGACCTCTCAAGCGATCTTCGAGGCCTGGGAGGAGTGCTGGATGCTTGTCGGAGGAGAACACGATCTGCTTGTTGTTATCACGCATTGCGTTGAAGAGGTGGAAGAGCTCCTCTTGCGTTTTTTCGGTGTTTGCGATGAATTGCACGTCGTCCATGATGAGTACATCGTATTGCCGGTACTGGTCTTTGAAATTATTGGCGTGTCCGGCGCGGACCGCGTTGATATAGTCGACCGAGAATCGCTCCGAGGTAACGTAGAGCACTTTTTTGTTGGAATGACCTTTTTTGAAATAATTTCCCACCGCTTGTATGAGGTGTGTCTTTCCATGTCCGGTCTGGCCATAGATGAAGAGCGGATTGTAGGCCAATCCCGGTCGTTCAAGAATAGCTTTCGCGGCGGCATGCGCCAATTCATTGAACGGCCCCACAACAAAAGTCTCAAATGTATAACGAGGGTTCAAATTATCGCGCTTATCGATGTAGAGACTCCCGAGATCAAGCGACGTGTTCTCGGCCACCTGCGGGCGGGGCAATTTTCGTTCGGTTGCCGTTGCGGCTCCGCGGTGGACCGCGTACTCGACCGTCCGGATCGAGTTGTCGAGTCCGCGAAGCGCCTTCACAATGAGCTTGTGGTGCTTCTCCATGAGCCACTCTTTGACTATTTTTGACGGAACGGCGACGTGGACGATGTTCCCATCGCGACTCGCGATATCGGTGTTGCGGAACCAGGTGCGAAATGAGGCCTCAGAGGTGCCGAGCTCGATCTGCACGAGCGCGTTCTGCCATAATTCGCGATTACTCATAGAAATGTTAGACATGCACAACCAAGTTCGGACATTATACGCGGCAGGGTTCCCTGTGAAAGCTCTTCCCTCGGTCATGCCACTGTTTATAAGGTGTGGATAGGGTGGGGAGAAGAAAACTCGCGCTGCAGAGCCATTCTGGAACATGAACTTTTAGATTTTTCTACTACCTATCACCACTACTATATGTTGTTACGACTCTCGCGTTTGTTGCGCGATGTTCCAGAATGGCTCTGCAGCTCTCGTTGTTGAGGGGATTAGTGACGGGCGAGGTTCTCTGCGGCTCAGCAGCAGCATTTTTCCGGGTTGTGTTCGTTGAAAAAATGCGTATAGTGTCGTCATGTCAACAAAACGGAACTGGCAGCCGAAGAAACGTAAGCGAGTGAGAACCCACGGATTTCGGGCTCGCTCGGCGAGCACGTCTGGCAAAAATGTCTTGCGCCGCCGGCGCCAGAAAGGTCGAGCAAAACTCTCTGTCTAGCGGATCACCCGAATGCCAAAAAAATACCGGCTCTCTCGTGCCGACTTCATCAAGCTACCGCGGTCGTCGCGCCGTGTCCACGGAAATTTCTTTTCTCTCGTAGCGATCCCTGCCGAGTACACGCCAGGTCCGCGGGCTGCGTGTGTGGTCTCAAAGAAAATAGCGGTGCGCGCTGTTGATCGCAACAAAATCGAGCGGCGATGTCGGGAAGCACTTCGTCCCCACATGTCGCAGATCAAGAAATCGATCGCACTTATTTTTCACGCGAAGCGTGAGGCACGCGATGCTTCGTATGCGGAGATAGTGCGCGATGTTGAGAAGTTGTTGAGCAGTGTTGCCGGGCAGGATACAACCCGGTAGGACAATTTCGTATGGCCTTGGTTGCGGAACTCTCATCCCCGCGCTACAGTCTTACGAAATTCGATATGACATACGACGGCGGGAACAACAGCGGCAGAAACTATACGAAATTGTGCTAACCGGGTACAATGCCCACACCATGATCTCAAACCTTTTCCACGCGATCATCTATGATCCACTCTACAACGGACTCACCTTTTTTGTCGGCATCATCCCCTCTCACGACATAGGACTCGCCATCATCGCCCTTACGATCGTGGTGCGCATCGTGATCTTCCCTCTATCGAGCCGTGCCATCAAAGCACAGATGGCGATGAAGAAAATCGCTCCTGAAGTCGAGGTCATCAAAGCAAAATATAAAAATAATCGCGAGGAGCAGGGGAAGGCGATCTTCGCACTCTACCGGGAGCGTGGGGTGCGCCCCTTTGCCTCGATCGGGCTTGTGCTTATCCAGTTTCCAGTCCTTATCGGCCTCTACTGGGTCTTCTATGCCGGTGGATTTCCCGAGGTAGATGCTGCGCTCCTCTACTCGTTTGTCCCTGTCCCTCCTTCGGTCGACATGGAATTTCTTGGTGTACTCGATATGTCGAAGCGAAGCATCATCCTCGCGATCCTTGCGGCGCTCACACAGTTTATCTATACACGGCTCTCGATGGGGCCACGACAAAAAGCGCCCGAGGCGACTCCCGTTGAAGCATCTCTTTCCGGTGACATGGCAAAGAGCTTTGATCTGCAGGCGCGCTACGTCCTCCCTCTCATCATCGGGGTGATCGCGTATACCATCCCCGCGGCAGCGCCGCTCTACTGGGTAACGAGTAACATAGCCATGATCATCCAGGAATATGCATCGGGCAGGAGGTTTAAGGGGTAGATGTGTTGTGGAAGGGGCCTGCCCCGCAGTCGGCTCGCCCATTTCAGGGGTATACCCCGTGAGATAGCGAAATCAGATCTGATTTTGTTGAATATATTTTTGACGCGTCTTTCCTCGGTGAGTAACAAAAATGGACTTGTCTTATCTCGCGGGGTATAGTGCCCCGCATGGAATCCGTCACCGCAATTCTCAAAGAACTCCTCATGGCCGCCGGTATCCCACACTCAGGGATCGAGCAGAATTCTATCGCGGGCCAGGAGATCTACTCGATCCGCACCGACGGGGATGCGCGTACCCTCATCGGAGCACACGGAGATACGGTCTACGCGCTCGACCTTCTCGTGAAAAAGATCTACGAGAATCGCTTGCCCGCGCAGGCGGACGCATCGACCTCTCCTGAAGGCGAGGCTGCCGAGCGGGCACCGATGTTCCTCATAGACGTCAACGATTATCGCGCCAAACAGATCAAAGACCTGCAGGCCAAGGCTCTGATGATGGCAGAGCGCGCACGTTCGTTCCAGTACGATGTCGAGCTCTCCCCCATGAGCTCCTACGAGCGCCTCATTATCCATACCACACTGCAGGATGCGCCGAACGTAAAGACCGAATCACAAGGGGAAGGAAGAAGCCGGAGAGTGGTGATTAAGTATTCGGCCCAGTAAGCGGCCCCTTAAAACCCCCCGCCGCCTCCACCCCCTCCCGACGGCTGTTGTGAAGGGGTGCCTGCCCCCGTTTGCGCCGGCGTGATGTTTTTAAGAGCGTTCAGCTTCACGATATCCGGATTGATCTGGAACAAGATGAGGTAAATCGCCAAGAGGAGAAGCAGCCCCAGGGTTACATCGGCGATGATCGTTTTGGCTTCGTCCTTGTGGCTCCACATATCGGACTGGCCCATGTAGAGGTAGCCCGCGTAGGCAAGGCGCAAGACCGCGACGATAGCACCGATCGCAATCGCAAATTTGAACAAGCCGTTTATGAAGTCTGAAAAATTGCCGGAACTATACAGTTGACCAAGCTTCGAGCCGCCGGGAGTTACTGCAAGCGGGACGAATCCTTGCGCTCCTTGCGCGTGCGCAATGAGCGGGAGAAGTATGCATGTACTGGTGAGAATCCCCAACACACACAATGCAAAGACCCGATAACGATGTAAGGCTGTCATATTCATTTGGTGAGCCGCAGGAGCCAGAGCGACTTATCGGCGGCGTTCGTAAATGTAATATAGTTTCCCGCGCCGTCCACCTCGATCTGCTCGATATCGAGTGACACGTTGGAAGGCGGCGCGTAGGCCACCTCTGCGGTGCCGGCGCTCGCGTCGATGCGCCAGAGGGCATCGGATGAGTGCGTAGCACCCCGATACCAATTGTCGAGGAAATTTTGCCCGGGCGTACCCTGCGGCACCCCGCAGTATACGATGAGGTCTTTCCCCGGAGACCAGGCACACTTATCGGCGATAGTTCTGATGGGAAGTTGTACTGCCGAGCCTTGTCCAACTTGCACGAACAAATTCATGATGCCCCGCGCGGATTGGCCCCAGAGGATGGCACTCGAGGCGCTTCCCCCCGCGGGACGGACACGCACGGTAAGTCCGGAGACCGGCCCAAGGAGCGGGATCAGTGCCCCGTCCCGCTTCAGCTCATAGGCATACCCTGGCACGCCGTCTGCAGCGGCCTGTACAAGGATGATGCGCCCGTCCGCCAAGATACTCGGAAGCCAACTCATGAGCACTGACGAGAAGATCGTCTTTTGTTTCGTCCCGTTCCAATCGGCCGTGACCCCCGCAGTACCCTCGGGGGTCCTTACTACATAGAACAGCGCACCGCTCCGACGGTCAACACTTAGGCTCGCTATATTTTTTTCAAGATACGATCCGTTCAACGCTTGTGCCGACGATGTCGCGCTCGAAGTTCCTACTGTACTCGAAATGTTGCCGGCGAAGGTCGTGATGTTGCCCCCCGCATCGAGTGACCGTTCGAAGACGTGGCCGTTCTCCGTGAGAAGAGCCTCGTAGATCTTCGGCAGCAACGTGTTGGTGAGCCGGATGATTTTTCCCGTCTCGGGATCGGCCTCGAATACGTGGCCACTCGCGCGTTCCACATAACGTAATCGAAGACTCGTACTTGTCCCCACGAATAGCTGGCCCGCGACCGGCTGCTCCCCGATATGCCATAGCTGTGGAGGCCGCGGTATTGGCTGTGCTGTTTGCGGCGAAGGTGGCGCCGTGCCCCCGATCGCGGAGAACGGGGACGACCTGTCGCCGAATGAGGGAATGCCAGACGGTGCCGTGGCGTTGTCCCCCGTGCCGGTGACCATGCTCCAGATACGCGAGAAAAATCCTTTTGAGGCGGCAGGATCCGTCGATGGCGTCTGTGCAGACGCCACAGGCGTATTCGTGTTTGGTGAGAAGCTCGAGACGGTACCATCTGCATTTCCCTCGGGTATTGCAGCACCGAATCCGCGCGCCGTACTTTGGGCAGTGATCGTTTCGGTCTGTGCGCGCAAGAAAAAATACCATCCGGCGAGGCTCCCCAGTATAAGGACGATAATGACTGCGAGCAGGTATTTGATGATCGTGCGCATATTCATTGATTTGTACGGAAGAGATCGGTTCCGCCGCCTGCGCCCGATGAAAACGTAACATTCCACGCACCTTTTGCATCGAGATAGTAGTTCGTCGCGTGTGTGATCCCCAGCTCAATGAATGCAACACCACTCGAATTTTCGGCGTTGATGGTGAGCTTGTTCGGCTCTGTACGCTTCGTGGGGATCTCCGCCGTGTTTACACGCCAGGCGAAATTAAGTCGGGGATCATAGGCGTGAAGAGCTTGCGCGAAAAAAGGCACAGCAGCAAACGTCATCTCTGTCTCGGGGATGAAGGTCGACGCGCCGAGCGCGCGATGGAAAAGAATGCCGTAGAGGGGATGATCCTCGTAGAGAGTGAGGATGGGTTCGGCGGCAGAGAACGAGAGTGACGTAGTGTGCGAGATGGCGCCGTCGGCACTTCGTGCCTCGACCGATATCGTATCGGTGCCAAAGAGATGCGCCATCGGGAGGATCGCGGTTGATTTTCCGCGGCCCGAGAAGCTTCCCAAGATCTCGCCATTGCGCCGCCACGTATAGACGAGCTCTGAAGCGGGGAAAGTCGTGCCCGCGCGTCTAAAGCGCGGCACTGCCTGTAGGCGAATGTTGGTGCCGGCTCCCGCCTGCGGTCTTCCTCGGTAGAACGGGGGTGTATATGAGTCGGAATCGACAAGAAGATCAAGCTCGGCCGGGATTATTGTGGCCTGCGTCGAAGCGCTCGCACCATCCGCTTGAGTTACGGTCACACTAATACGGGTCTCGGTGCCGACGGCGCCTACTTCGACAGAGGCGGAATCCACGCCTCTCCCCTCCGCGATGACCGCACCGTTTGCCCGCCACACGATAATACTTTCCGGCATCTCGAAGAGCGGACTCTGTACGGTGAGTCGTACGGTGTCTCCCGCGCTCGGCGTCGTGGGGGAAAAGGTAATCGAAAGCGCGCTGTCCGAACCCGATAGGCCGAACTGGGCGTGCGCGGCGGTCGCAAACGCAAGGGTTGCACACAGTGCGACGATGCTGAAAAGCAACTGGTAGCGAACCGTCATATCCTTCTCATTATATCCCGAGTGGCCGCGCTGGACTGGCAGGCCGCGTCCTTACTGTTGAGGTGCCGCGGTAGCTGTTTCAGATGCATTGAAATTTACGGGCGCTGATTGGACCCGTGCCGCCTGCTGGATTGCACCTGCAGCAACTTCGGCCGTGCCCGCCTCACCCTCACTCGCCGCAGCGAGATCCTGCTTTGCCTTCTTGATGGCGAGGATCTGAGAGGGATCCGAGGTAATGATCTGGTCTTCCGTGTACGATGCGATGACTTTGATCGCGACGTGCTTGAGACCCGCAAAAAAGATACCCTCCCCCACGTCGGATTCAAGGAGCAGGTATTTTTCCTCGTCGGAGAGCTTGAAGGTCTGTTGCACGAGATCAACCGACGTCGGCGACTGGCGCAAGAGCATCTGGATAGAGGAGTTGGTGATCATCGGGATGCCATAGGGGGAATTCAAGAAGTCGGAAACGTCTTGAGTAATGGTTGAGATGCCGAGGAAGTATTTGCGTCCGCGTTTTGCAATGGAGAAAAGGAAGGATGCGGTATCTTCCGAGCGCATCATCCACCACGCCTCATCGATGACGAGCAGTCGCTTGCGCAGTTCTTTGCGCACCGCGTTCCAGATGTGGTGCGTAATGATGTACATAGCGACCGGCTTCAGATCGTCTTCCATGTCGCGCACGGAGAATACGATGAGCTTTTTGTTCATATCAACATTCGTCGGCCGGTTCATGAACCCCGCCCATGTGCCCTTCGTGTATTTTGACAATCGAGCGACCAACGACTCGCTTCCCTCCATGCCGGAGAGCACGAGTTCGAAATCGGAGAGAAGTGGCGGCTCGACAAGCGCAAAATTCGCATCGGCCGTGATGTCTTTCAGGGCGTAGGTCTCGGTGATAGCGCGATCGATAACGGCATCTTCTTCGGGAGTAAGGCCGCCCAACATGATACGGAACAGGCCGACGAGTGTGATGATGTTATTGCGGAGCACATCCGATGGATTTTCGTCTTCGCGCGGGATCGCGAGGTCGAAAGGATTGATATGGTGCTCACTAGAGAGACTTATGTTGAAATAGCGCCCGCCTACGGTCTCTGCGAGGTATTCATACTCGCGTTCAGGGTCGATCACGATTACCTCGGTGTCGAACATGAGGCTGCGGAGGATCTCGAGCTTGGTCGTGTAGGATTTGCCGGCGCCTGATTTTGCGAAGGTTACCGAATTGTAGTTCTCCAGTGAAAAACGATCAAAAAGGATGAGCGAGGAGTTGTGGCGATTGATGCCGTAGAGGATGCCTCGGTCGGAGGTGAGGTCGAAAGAGATGAAGGGGAAGATCGAGGAGAGCGGTGCCGAGTTGAGTTTTGTGTGCACATTGATCTCGTCGGTTGCGAGCGGCAGGACGCTTCGGAACCCCTGTTCTTGCTGGAAGAGTGCGGGCCGGATGTAGACGAGACGTGATTCAAGAATAGAGCGCACTTCCGTCTCGACTTTGTCGATCTCTTCACGTGTCGAGCCATAGATCGTGAGGTAGAGCCCGACTTCAAAGATACGCTCTTGGGCTTGCTGCAGCGAATCACGCAGCTGCTCGAGGTCTGAATAGGCGGTGTCAAGCATTGGATCACGGACCATCCCCTTTTGCTCGCGCGTGGATATCTGACTCTGCACTTCAGCGACCTTCTTTTGGAACTTGCGGAGCATCTCGTTGGTATCCATCGGATGTATGAAGATCGAGATGTCGATGACCTTGTCCATATTGATGATAGGCGCAAACCAGCCCGTCGTAAGGAACCTCGGGTATGAGATCACGAAGAACGTGCGGGCTATTTTTTCTCCGAGATCGAGTTCGCGGGAATTAATGCGCAGCGCATGGGGTGCGATGACATCCTGCAGGTCCAAAATCCCCGCCTTGTAGATCTCCTCCGGCAATACAGGAAGCACATTCGGGCCTTCTTCCGGTTTTTTCTTTTTGAATAGATCAAGCAGAGCCATACATTTATTTTTGGAGCGGCATCGGCTTTCCTTCTTCGCCGGGGTTGAACATTTTGTAAAGGAGCTCTATCGCCTCTTCGGTGCCGAGTTGTACGGTACGCACTCCCGTGCGCACGAGACCCTGCTGCACGATCGAGACTCGCTGCTCGAGTTGGGTAACTTGTTCTTCAAATGTCCTGTTCGATTCCTCCGTATTCGTTTTTTTCTTGCCGAACGGCAGCATCGAAAGCATCCCCGCTTTTCCGATCGTGACCGATGGCGAGTACGGCACGGCGAGAAAGAAATTCTTCGTCATAATATTTGCCGCCTCGGTAAAGCTCTTCACGAATTGGATGTATTCACGGATCTGGATGCGCATAAGATCGTCGAGCTGTTCTTTGTACGCGGCTTCGAGAGTCGCGACGTACGGTCGGATATCGAGCATACGTGATTGCACGAAGATCTGCACAGAAAAATCGAGCGAATTGAGGAAATTTTGGAACTGCATGATGAATGCCGTCTGCTCGTCTTCTGATTTGAGGGCGAAGTTGAGAGATGATGCGAGGAGGATTGCCCGCAAGCCGCCGTCTTTGAGTATGATGACGCCGTCGCGCACCTCCTTAACAGGCAGAAACTCCTGTGTCGATCGTGCGCTCGCACGAGGTCCTTTGTCTTCCGTTTGGGTAGGCATACTAAAGGTAATCAGCGCGAAGAATCTTCCGAAAATGACGAGAGTGCTTGCCTCGCAGTGCGCATTGGGGCGACGATGTTTTCTTGTGTGCGCACGGTGTGGCGCTCCTCTTCATCGGCAACACCCGCCGCGATACGCTCTTTGATGTCGAGACTCCATGAGAGTTCATGCAAGCGGCTTTCCGAGAGCTTGGGTACGTAGATCTCCGCCCGGTCGCTCGCGAGTATCGTTGCGGCCGGTGCCTCGGCCCGCTTTTTGCGCGAATTGTTCCAGAGGTAAAGTTTGCTCCGAATGAGGAAGAAAAAGCCGTTCTCAAGCCCGACGATAAAGGGTCGGCCGTTGAGTTGGAAAAACGCAAGCCCCGCGGCAAGCCCCGCAACGGCTGCGATGAAAGGACCCGCGAGATAGATAGGAAATATTCGCCAAAGGACATAGGAAGCGCCCAATCCGCCACCTATGTAAATGAATTGCTTGAAAGTCAACGGGCCGAATATTTTGTCTTCCACTTCTATAAACTGCGGCACTTGAAACTGCATGTCTCTAGTATATCAGTGTAGAGAGCCACCCTAGGCGTTGTTCACCCTGTACCACTTTCGTTACCACAAAAAGTGGTACGGGGTTCACGCCGGTGGCTCACGATACGGATCGTCTTCTACGGATTTGCGCACAGTGCTCGTCTCGCCTGCTTTGTATGCCGCCGAGACGGGCGCACGCTCTATCCTGACAGTGGGCGCTTCGGTGGGCGGAGTCGCTGGCAAGACCGCGGGCGCAATAGCTGCGGGCGTTGGAGTCGACGTCGCAGCTTGTGCTCCCGACTGCTCAAGTTCACGCTCAAGTTCTGCTCGTATAGGCTCAAAAACGATTTTAGAAATGTCACTAGCAAGCGACCCCGCGATCTCGCTGGAAACATTGACCTCGGTTTTCAGATTCCTCTCCAAGTCCTCTATCGGTTGGACCCCAAGAAGAGTTAGCATCACTTCATTTTCGAGCGCTTGCCATTGGTCAATGTGCAATTTGTGAGTGTCGGCAAGTTCGCGCATACGCTTTTCCACATCGGCCGACGTGATTGCGTTTTGTATGACCTTAGGTAATTTATCAAACCGCTCTTTCAGAGCATCATCAAGTTCGTTATCTACATTTGTAGGACTCATAATCTTGATCAATGGTCGGGGGTGGACTTCGGCGCCTCGTCTGCTCCCTTCTTGCTTTCCTCGAGAGATTTTTCGAACAGTCTCCTGAGGTTTCTGTTCTCCTTACTTTCTCGCACCTGCTTCCGCGACAGACCTGCTAGATGGTCGTTCTTTTCTGAGAAGAGAGCCCCAAAAAGGTTTGTGGAACGCTTGTTCGCGAGTCTTGCGGCAAGATCGTCCGGCGCCACGGTTTCGTCCGGGTATTTCAACTTCACCTCAATCTTCGCGTCTTCCTGTATTTTCTTTTCAAATTCCTCTTTTTCCTTAACAACATTCTCGAGCCGTTTCTGCGCACCCGCGACAGCATCTTCATCCGCTTTCTCGAGGCTCTGTATGCGAGCTACAGCTGCGTTCGCATCATTAATTTTTGCCTTCTCCCTGTTCATGTTACTTTCATGCTCTGCGCGGGCGGCAACAATCTGACTCTCCATGTTTTTGCGTTCGTCGCTTCCCTCCGGAGTGTATTCCTTGTCACGCTCAAGACGACTGACAACAGTCTTCATGTCGTCCTCGCTCTTTTTCATATTCGTTTCCGCCGCACTCTTTATGGTCTCGGCCTGTTTCTTTGCCTCATCGCGCGCCACTTCATGACCCTCTTTGTTTTCCTCCCTTGCTTTCTTTGTCTGCTCCAATTCTGCATCAGAGTTTTGTTTCATCTTCTCCAATAACCGCTTCTTCTCCTTGTTCTCGGGCAGATTTGCGATATTCTTTGCCGACTCCTCGAGGGCTTTCTTCCTCTCTTCATCTGTTGCCTTTGAAATTCTCTCTGCTCTCTTTGCGTATTCTTCGGCCGCCTTCTTATTTGTGCCGGCGATCCCGCCCTCTTTCGACTCGCCAGCCCATTTACCCTTGAGGCCGCCGATGCCGGCGATTTCCTTGCCGAACCTAGTATTCATCATGTTGTAATCTCTCGCCTCGGCCTTCCCGAATCTCTTTGAGATACCTTGGAGAAGGTTACTCGTGCGAGGACTTGTCGCCGCGCTCTTGTCGGCGAGTGCTTGTAGGCGTCGTGAGGCAACCCCCGCCCCCGCCCCCACCGTGTAGCGCCCCACCAATCCGCCGAGGCGCCCCGCAACTGAGACTCCGAGGGCGGGCAAGAGAGCTGCCATGCTGAACCCGCCGATTTTGTTGGCGGCCATACTCGAGACCTTGAAGGTCGCGTAGAGAAGGCCGAG